>Ga0302315_10001446_pt1 | contig 23884 bp, 21 predicted proteins | sample III_Palsa_N3_1_FD_200532 | JGI IMG/M metagenome (GOLD analysis project Ga0302315, IMG submission 200532) | Peat permafrost microbial communities from Stordalen Mire near Abisko, Sweden - III_Palsa_N3_1 | ecosystem: Environmental > Terrestrial > Soil > Palsa > Peat permafrost | place: Sweden...
CCTTGTGGTTGGTTGATCTGCTAACAGTCTAACCCAAGCGCGGATCTGAATCAAAGTACGTAAGAGTACGCTGACGGTATATGATGCGCACGATGTGATTAACATCGTTCCGTGAGGCGGAGGATAACCTTGAGTGCGAGTGCATTGATTATCGGGATGATTGCCGGGGCAATCGGGACCGGCTATTTTATTTATGGCAAAAGGCAGCAGCGGTTCGCCCCCATGTTGGCGGGTCTGATGCTCGGTATTTATCCGTTCTTTACCGATAATCCGGTGCTGCTGGTAGTGATTGGCGCAGCGTTGATGGCGGCGCCTTTTTATATTGATTTTTGAGTGTTTATTGCCGAACCGGCAAATTCGTGCGACGTGGGGTTTCGCGGGGGCTTCACGCTGATATTGCGTCGATGGAAATCCAGCAGTCTCGAACTCGACAAGACACAAGGTGCATATCCACGCAGTATAGGACTGCGTGGCGTTTATTTCTCAATAACCCGGCAAGCGATCTTCAGCGAAATTGCAGGCCGCTATTAGTTGCCGATTTCATTTCCTTGGCCTCTTCAATCATCCGTCGATGTTCGATACGCTTGCGCATAACGGCTGCGTGCTGCTCGGCAGACATCGGCGGGGTGGTCATCAGGTCTTTTAGTTGCGCAATATTCGAGTAATTGTTTTTGATAAGTCGGCCCAAGTTTCTTGACTCCAGAGGTAACTGAATATTTACTTCTTCTACCATTAAAGGAACCGCTACTTTTACGCCCGGCTTCAAGGAGATCATTTCAAATTATTGGCAATTTGCCAGTATCTGAAACGAATGGAAATCCGCCGAACCACCCTATTGTGCACGCATTTCGTGTCTTTAGCATGACCGATTTTTAATTTGCCTATTTGATAATGCCAATAGATCCGTGGCAGAATGGCTAGTGACGATAGACCGATCTGCTATCAACCAGTACAGATCGCGTGCCAAATTTCTCTTTTGATATGATAAACACAATTCCACATGTCGATGGGTTCGGCTTGTCATTGCGCGAAATTCGCGCCGAGGATGCCCAGTCTTGGTTTGATTACCTACGAATTCCAGAAGTGCTGCAATTAAGCAGCTGGAATGTTTCTGTGGTGGAAGATCTGCAAGCGAACATCGAGAAAATGAGCGCCAATGCCGTAAACCGGCCACTTCGCTTTGCGCTAGCTGCCACCGATACCGATCAGCTGGTCGGCACCGTCGGGTTTCATAGCTTATCGATGGAAAATGCCAGTGCTGAAATCGCCTATGACCTGGCGCCGGGATATTGGGGGCGGGGCATTATCAGCGCGGCTTGCGCACCGCTGATAAGGTGGGGCTTCGATGCCCTGCAATTGAACCGGATTCAGGGTTGCACGATGGTGGGAAACCACGCATCGGCACGCGTGCTGGAAAAAGCCGGTTTCAGGCTGGAGGGAATTTTGCGCGAATTTCGCGTTGCGCGAGGTCGGCCCAGTGATTTCCGGGTCTACTCGCGTTTGCGCAGTGATTAGTGCCTTTGAGGCGATTAATTAGCCGCGCGAAGCGAGCAACCGCAACTCTGCCGCCTGGTTCGGTTGTGATTGATCCAGATCCCTGGCCATGCTATTGAGCATCAACACGCCACGCAAAGTGCGGCGGCTATTGCGCTCGTCCAAGGATAAACGCGGGCTGAACACCAATTTAATTGCCTGCAGCACGCCAACCACCAACGGTTTGAACATCATCAACACGGTCATCAAGGCACCGGCGCCGAATACCGGGCGGGCAACAGCGAAGGCCGAATTAAAGAAAGACTGCGCAATCGGCAAGGCTGCTTGTACTGGATAAGTAATATGTAAGATAGACATGAGATATTTCCCTTCAACTCGCGACAATTTGTTATGTTGCGTTGCAGTATAGTTCCCCATAAGATATATCGCCAATTTCAATTTCAAATATCTGTCATACGCAATATGAATATCTTGATTTATAATTCGCCGGACGATTTTTAAAGTAATATTTCCATGTGAAAAATCTTTGCTTTGGGTAAAAATCCTCAAATGACTTGGATTTGTGTCGATCAAAGGCAAAAAAAAAGCCCGCGCAATTTGCATCGCGCGGGACTAAATCCTTCCTTAGGAGGGAGGAGGAGACATTCGGGTAACGCTGGCTAGTGCTGTATTACTTTACTTTTGCACACTAATGCTGAAATCTGCTGAAGCTTCCGTGATTACTCAGTTTCCATAGGGAAAGAGGAAAAACTGACCATAACCGACTGCTCTGGCTTGATGGCAACAATCAACCAATTGGCAGTTTTTGCCAAGGACATGATGGATGCCTGAAATACTGATTTTGCTGTTGACATGATTGCTTTAATTTCTAAATGATCTCGTGTTGCAATGCAGTATAGGGACTTTGCTGTTATATCTCCAATTTTTAAATCGAATATCAGTTATCATTTTTCTGAATACCATTTAACCGCGCCCTTACCATGAGCTTCCTGACCCTCGATTTGAATTTATTGCGCGTATTTGACTCCATCATGACCGAGCAAAACCTGACGCGCGCAGCGAATCGCTTGGCCATGACACAACCGGCGGTGTCGAATGCATTGAAACGCCTGCGCGACGCCCTGGGCGATGAATTGCTGTTGCGGACTGCGCACGGTGTCAAACCAACCCCGCGTGCCGAAGAATTATGGCCGGCTGTGCGGCGCGCGCTGTCCGATCTGGAAGAGGCGGTGGCACCAACCGAATTCGATATTTCCAAGGTTCAGGCAACATTTCGGATGGCGATGGCGGACGCCACCGCAGTCCTGTGGCTGCCGGCCTTGGTCCGCTCAATCGAGAGCGACGCGCCCGGCGTCAATGTGCGCATGGTGCCGCTGACTACTCGCGAACCGCGGCCGATGCTGTTGCGCGGCGATATCGACCTGGCGATCGGCTTTTTCCCAGGCGTGGTTGCGCAATTATCGGGAGGGCCCTACACGCCGATCCGTCATGAGCGCTTGTACTCGGGCCAATATGTCTGCGTGATGCGCAAAAACCATCCTTTGGCAAATGAGGAACTGACGATTGACGCTTATTGCGAGGCGAATCATTTGCTGGTCAGTTTTTCCGGCCGGGCCCATGGCTTGACCGATGAAGCGCTGGCGCAAATCAATCGGGAGCGCCGCATCCTGCTGACCGTCAATCAATTCTTTACCGCAGGCCGGGTGGTCGCCAGTTCCGACTTGATCACGGTTCTGCCACGCCATTTGATCGCCTCGACCGGCATGACCGGCTCCTTGATCTCCAAGGCCTTGCCATTCAAACTGCCGGACGTCCACGTCGACATGCTCTGGCATGAACGCGACGCCCGCAGCCCAGCGCACCGCTGGCTGCGCGATCATTTGACGACCATGGTTTCGGATGACGGTTTTGCGCGCGGCCAAGCGCGCCACAACGAAAGTGCGCCTCGGTGAGAGGTATTAGATGTTAACGAATTGGTAGCTTCGACGTGTTCTTCACTTCTTCCATCACCGCATAGGTATGTGTTTCACGCACACCCTTTAATTGCAACAGCGACTTGCCAAGGAATTCACGATAAGCGTTCATATCCTTGACCCGCGCCTTGACCAGATAGTCGAAGCCACCCGCTACCATGTGGCATTCCAGCACTTCCGGGATCACTTGCACGCTGCGTTTGAACGCTTCAAACACTTCCGGCGTGGTGCGGTCCAGCACGACCTCGATAAACACCAGCAGTGAGACATCGAGCAATTGCGGGTTCAGTTGCGCTGTGTAATTGAGGATATACCCGGCTTCCTGCAGCTTGCGCACGCGTTCGAGGCAAGCCGCCGGCGACAGGTTGACGCGGGACGCCAACTCCACATTGCTGATGCGGCCGTCGTTTTGCAGCTCGGATAAGATTTTCTTGCTGATTTTGTCGAGCATTCACTTGCTCCGGTAAAAATTTTATTTGGTGGAATTTTCTCACTAAATACAAAATTTTGATAGTGCTTGGCAATACCAGAATTAATCCTTGGGAATCACCTTTACAATCAAATCATCCGCTCATCGGGATGCGGCATCGCTTGCCCACCCGATATCTGGCAACGTTTCTGCTTCTTTCCTATTGAGATCATTATGTCGACAAGCACCAGCCGGGTTTCTGGACCGGTTACTGAAATTCAAGCATTTTCCGCTTTCAGCGCGGAAATCCTGCCGGCACCGACGGAACTACGCGCGGCGATTACTGCCGCTTACCGGCGCGATGAACGCGAAGCCGTGCAATGGCTGCAATCGCAAGTCAAAACAGATAATTCAAGCAATATCGCAACGCAAATGCTGGCGCGCAGCCTGGTTGAATCGGTACGCACCAAAAGAACCCGGGCTTCCGGCGTCGATGCCTTGATGCATGAATTTTCCTTGTCGTCGGAAGAAGGGGTCGCGCTCATGTGCCTGGCGGAAGCCCTTTTGCGCATTCCCGACCATCAAACCGCCGACCGCCTGATCGCCGACAAGATCAGCAAAGGCGATTGGCGTCGTCATTTGGGTGAATCGCCCTCCTTGTTTGTCAATGCCGCCACCTGGGGTTTGCTGATTACCGGCAAACTGGTTTCCACCAGCAGCGAGCAAGGCCTGGGGTCGGCCATGACCAAGCTAATCGCGAAAGGCGGCGAACCGCTGATCCGCAAGGGCGTGGACCTGGCCATGCGCATGCTCGGCAATCAATTCGTGACCGGCCAAACCATCGCCGAGGCGCTGGAAAACAGCCGCAGCAATGAAGCACGCGGCTATCGCTATTCCTATGACATGCTGGGCGAAGCCGCGCTGACCGAGCACGATGCGGCGCAGTATTACGCATCGTACGAAAAAGCCATCCATGCCATCGGCCGCGCTTCGAACGGCCGCGGCATCAAGGACGGTCCCGGCATCTCGGTCAAGCTATCGGCCTTGCATCCGCGTTACTCGAGAGCGCAGCGCAGCCGCGTCATGAACGAGTTGCTCCCGCGCCTGAAACAATTGCTGCTGCTGGCGAAACAGTACGACATCGGCTTGAATGTCGATGCTGAAGAAGCCGACCGCCTGGAGCTATCGCTCGATATGCTGGAAGCGTTGGCCTTCGATGCCGATCTGGCCGGTTTCGACGGCATCGGTTTCGTGGTGCAGGCCTATCAAAAACGTTGCCCTTACGTGCTGGACTACATTATCGACCTGGCGCGCCGCAGCGGACGTAAATTGATGATACGGTTGGTGAAAGGCGCATATTGGGACGCTGAAATCAAGCGCGCCCAGATCGACGGCTTGAGCTCGTATCCGGTCTATACCCGCAAGATCTACACTGATGTTTCTTATCTGGTTTGCGCGAAAAAATTGCTGGCCGCCACGGACGTCATCTATCCGCAATTCGCCACCCACAACGCCCATACGCTGGCATCGATCTATTCATGGGCGCAACACCAGCGCATCACCGATTATGAATTCCAGTGCCTGCACGGGATGGGTGAAACCCTATATGACCAGGTGGTGGGAAAAGACACTTTGAACAAACCCTGCCGCATTTATGCGCCGGTCGGTTCGCATCAAACCCTGCTGGCTTACCTGGTTCGGCGGCTGTTGGAAAATGGCGCGAACTCTTCTTTCGTCAATCAGATCGTCGATGAAAACGTCAGCATCGACAGCTTGATTGCCGATCCCTTCGATCAGGCAAAAGGATTGAATGGCGAAGGGCACCCGAATATTCCCTTGCCTGCCGATCTATATGGGCAGGAACGGCAGAATTCTGTCGGCGTATGCTTGAGCAATGAAAATGGCTTGCGCGAATTGAGCCGTACTTTCCAAAAAATCGGCACGCAACAATGGCAAGCGCAGCCATTGCTCGATGGTGCGGTCAGCGCGCATTCCGCGCAAGTAATCAATAATCCCGCCGAGCGGCGCGATGTCGTCGGCACCGTCATTGAAGCTGATACTGCCGACGTCGAAACCGCATTGGCGGCGGCGCTCGCGCATGCGGCGCAATGGCAACAACTGCCTTCGTCGGAGCGCGCGGCAAGATTGATCAAAGCAGCTGATTTATTCGAAGAAAACCAGACTGAATTGATGGCGCTGGCGATTCGCGAAGCCGGAAAGTCGCTGCCAAATGCGATTGCCGAAATCAGGGAAGCGGTCGATTTCTTGCGCTATTATGCGGCCCAGGTCGCCGGATCTTTAAACACCGTGGCGCTCGGCCCGGTGGTTTGCATCAGCCCGTGGAATTTCCCGCTGGCGATATTTGTCGGCGAAGTCAGTGCGGCCCTAGCCGCCGGCAACGTGGTCTTGGCGAAACCGGCAGAGCAAACACCATTGATTGCCTATCGCGCGGTGCAATTGATGCATGCAGCCGGCATCCCGCGCGCGGCTTTGCAATTTCTTCCGGGCCGCGGCGACGTGGTCGGCGCCCGCCTGGTCGCCGATAACAGGGTGCGCGGCGTGATTTTTACCGGCTCGACCGAAGTTGCGCAAGTGATCAACCGCACCTTGGCACAACGTGCGATGCAAGAAGGCAGCGAGATCCCGCTGATTGCCGAAACCGGTGGACAAAACGCCATGATCGTCGACTCCAGCGCCCTGCCGGAACAGGTAGTGCAAGACGTCATCAGTTCGGCCTTCGATAGTGCCGGTCAACGTTGTTCCGCCTTGCGCGTGTTATGTCTGCAAAATGAAATCGCCGATAAAACCATCGCCATGCTGAAAGGCGCGATGCAGGAATTGAAAATCGGTAATCCCGAGTGTTTGTCCATCGATATCGGGCCGGTCATCGATGCTGAAGCACAAAACAATTTACTCGCGCATATCGACCGCCTCAAAGCAAAGGCCAAGGATTTTTATCAATTACCTCTCCCCGCCGGCCACGAGCACGGCACTTTCGTAGCGCCGACAGTACTGGAGATTGGCTCTTTGTCTGAATTGACGCGCGAAGTATTCGGCCCGGTATTGCATGTGTTGCGCTACACACGCGATGATTTGCCGAAATTGATCGACGCCATCAACGCCACCGGCTACGGCTTGACGCTGGGGATCCATTCGCGCATCGATGAAACCATCAATTTCATCATCGCTCGCGCCCATGTCGGCAATATCTATGTGAATCGCAACATCGTCGGCGCGGTGGTTGGCGTGCAACCGTTTGGCGGGGAAGGAAAGTCCGGTACCGGCCCGAAGGCCGGCGGTCCGCTGTATTTGAAGCGCCTGCAAAAAAATCCCGATATCAAGCTTGGTGTACATACGATTCATCAAGCCAGCACGCCGCCCTCGTTGCTCGATACGCTCTTGAGCTGGGCCAAAAGCCACGGTCACGAAGACATTGCGACCTTGGGTGAACGCTACCTGCATTCGACGCCGGTCGGCACCATTCTGGTATTGCCCGGCCCGACCGGCGAACGCAACGAATTGTCGTTTGCCGCACGCGGCACCGTGCTATGTGTCGCAACCCGCGTCGACGCCTTGCTGAACCAATTGATCGCGGTATTGGCGACCAATAATATTCCAGTGATTGCGAGTGCGTCGGCAAACCTGATCCCTGCCGGATTACCGCAAGCAGTAAGGGAAAAAATTCAATTGGTGGAACAATTGGAGACTATCCATTTCGATTTCGCCTTGGTGGAAAGCGCCAGTATCGGCGAATGGCGTTCCTTGTTGGCAAAACGTGACGGAGCAATCATCAATATTGTCGAAACCAAGGCTGAGTTGGCAATTCCGCTATGGCGCCTGGTGGCCGAGCGCGCCACGTGCATCAATACCACTGCGGCCGGCGGCAATGCTAGCTTGATGACCCTCGGAACCTGATTTCATCAAAAGACGTTGGGTGGTTTGTAAACAAGCTACCCAACGTTAGATCCTTGTTTTTCTCCTGTGGATAAAGCTTGGGATAACTCGCGCAGCGATTGTGGATAGCCAGTCAAATTATCCCCATCATTTTTTTATCCAGAATCTATTCTTCCCCGATACACCGTTTGTTCAGGCTTTATTCAAACGCCAATGCCTTGTTTACAATCAGCTTTCATCGCTTATCCACAGATTTCATGCTGCGTTAACTATTACTACTAAATATATATATAAACAATTCAAATAAAACAAAGTCTTCTTACCAGCGCTGATTTCCTTTCATAAAAACACCTCTCCAAGCGATGATTGGGAAAATACCTACTGTCAGGTTTAGCAGCTATTGACAAAAACTCTATCGGGTTAGAGTGCAAACTCCGAACGGGTTTGCTTTGTTACTATTTGAAAGCTTATGGATAACGAGATTTTGATGGTGTGGGAAGAAGACGGTTATCGCGTTTTACACGGGCATTTGCACTTGACGGCTTTGATGAGTGAAAATCCGGAAATAATCATCAACGTGCGGGGCAAGGGCGACGTAAAAATAATTCGCACCGCCAAGGGATTGATCGTCCACGATGGGAAAGCTGGTTTGCCCTTGCTCAGATTTTAGCTTTTAACCCTGCTGGCAGAGGCGTTTGACGATATGAAAAGCGTAGCGCGCGGCGACGCGCTCGATAAAATGGACAAAATCCATCGCCGAATTTTCATTTGCGCCATCGGAAATAGTGCGTATCACCGTATAGGGCAAGCCGAATTCGAAGCAAACCTGAGCAACTGCCGCACCTTCCATTTCTACCGCCAGTAAGTCCGGCAGCATTTTTTTCAAATCAATAATCTTGCGTTTTTGATGGATGAATTGATCGCCGCTTGAAATCAAGCCGTGATGCAGCTTGGGCGTAGCCAAGTGCAGAGCTGCGCGATCGGCGCTGTCGATTTGCTGCAAATAATCGATTTCGATAAATGCTGCGGCAGCTTGCAGCAACTGATCCGTCAGGTTTTTATGGGACGCAAAATGCGAAACTCCCAACAAAGGCACTTCAAAACGCGGAAATAAGGGCTCCGCATCCATATCGTGTTGAACCAGGTTTTCCGCAACCACGATGTCGCCAACCCGAACGCTTGCGTCCGCACTGCCGGCCACTCCGGTAAACACGATATGGCTCACCTGGAAGCGCTCAATCAGCATTGCCGCTGTGGTGGCTGCCGCAACTTTGCCGACGCGTGACAGCACGCAGACACAATCCTTATCCCACAAAGAACCTACAACATAGTCGCGCATGCCAATGCGAACGGTCTGCGGGTTGCTCATGGCTTCCACCAGGCCGGCTTGCTCCTGGTGTAGCGCGCTGATAATGCCGAGTCTTGGTGAGGCTGTGGGCATGTTTAATCGAATGTAAGGGGATAGGAGGTGATCGCAAAATGAATTAAAGCGAAATCAAAGCGATATGCATCGCTTGAAATTCTACGCTCTGCCTTTGGACGTGATGGTTTTTGCAATTTCTTTTGGGTTTTGCCGATAAGAAGGTAGCGTGGTTTTAAAATGATTGTATAGATATATATTTAGTAGTAATAGTTAACGTTGCCTGAAATCTGTGGATAAGTGTGTAAACCTGCTTGCAATCAAGGGATTGGCGTTTGAATAAAGCCTGAATAAACGGTGTATCGGGGAAGAATAGATTCTGGACAAAAAAACAGTGTGAATAATTAGTCGGATTATTCACAATCCTTGCGCCAGATATCCAGAGCTTTATCCACAGGCGATTTAGCTCAGTTATGTTGCCACAATGTATTTAAAAGCGAGAAAATCGCGGCAATCACAGGTTCATTGCGTCGTTTCGCCAGGCAAATAAAAGACAATTCCGTTGCCAGATTGACTTGGTCGGCAATCACCAATCCATGCACATGGGCTTCCCGCAGAGCGATTGATTCACGCACCAGCGATAAACCAACGCCTGACTTAACCAAATCAAGCATCGAAGGTTCCTGGTCGACCAGGGCGACTTTGTTTGGGGTAACTTTGTATTGGTTGAAAATCTTGCTCAGCAAGCGGTTGTGGACTGATTCAGATGGCGCCCAGATCCACGGCAATTTTGCCAATGCCGGCCACTCCTTGCCGCTGACCCTGGCTTTCCAGCCGTGCGGCGCCACCACGTTATAGGTGAATGAAGTCAAGGTCAGCGAATGGAATTCCTTGCCCGGCGTGCCGAGGTAATAACCAAGATCGAGAGTGCCGGCCTTGATTTGCTGATGGACCCAACCGGACATGCCATGTCGCAGTTCAGTCGATAATTGCGGATAGGCTTCGACCAAGCGTTTCAGAAAAGTGCCGAGCCGCGTAAATTCGGGATCAAGGATGGTGCCGATGGCCAGGGAACCGGACAAGGTTGAATGCAGCGCATCCGCACCCTGGCGGAATTCAGCAAAACTGGCGAGCACCCGCTCGGCATAGGGCAGGAGTTTGCTGCCATCGTCGGTCAAGGCCATGCCGTTGGAGGAGCGGGAAAATAATTGCAGGCTCAAACTTGCTTGCAGGGATTTTATCTGCAGGCTGACTGCCGGTTGGGTAACGTGCAGATGCTCAGCGGCACGGGTCAGATTGCCTTCGTGGGCGACGGTGACGAAAGCGCGAAGTTGAGTGATATCCATGATTTTTCAATATTTTTCAATAAGGATTTCTTATATCAATCTTGATAATAACTCATTGGATATCAGGGCCACCACAAGGTAATCTAGCTGACAAGGAAGTTTAACCAAAGGAATTCTTATGTCTGCAGCCACTTCTCCGACAATTCAACATTACATCGGCGGACAGTTGACCGGTTCGGCGCAGGGTCGCAGTCAGGCCGTATTCAATCCGGCACACGGCACGGTTTCCGCTCAGGTTGCGCTGGCCAGTGTGGAAGAAGTCAATGCTGCGGTGGCTGCCGCAAGCGCTGCTGCACCCGCATGGGCAGAGACTGCGCCACTGAAACGCGCCCGGATCTTGTTCAAGTTCAGGGAGTTGATCGAGCAAAATCAGGATTTGCTGGCGCGCGCGATTACCAGCGAGCACGGCAAGGTGTTGTCTGACGCCAAGGGTGAAGTCACGCGCGGGCTGGAAATAGTCGAATTTGCCTGCGGCATTGCCCAATTATTGAAAACCCAGTTCACCGACAATATCGGCGGTGGTATCGACAATTGGCATTTGCGCCAACCGCTGGGCGTCACAGCAGGGATTACCCCGTTCAATTTTCCCGTGATGGTGCCGCTATGGATGGCGCCGTTGGCGATTGCCACCGGCAATACGTTTATCTTGAAGCCTTCCGAGCGTGATCCGTCGGCGTCGCTGATCCTGGCCGATTTATTCCGGCGCGCCGGTTTGCCGCCGGGCGTGTTTAATGTAGTGCAAGGTGATAAGGTGGCGGTCGATGCCTTGTTGCAGCATCCGGACGTGAAAGCAATCTCATTTGTCGGTTCGACCCCGATAGCAGAATATATCTATACCGAAGGGGCCAAACGCAAGGGACCGTACCCCCTGCGGATACAAGCACTGGGTGGCGCCAAGAATCACCTGGTAGTGATGCCGGACGCCAATCTTGAACAGGCGGTGGATGCCCTGATCGGCGCTGCTTATGGCTCTGCCGGTGAACGTTGCATGGCAATTTCGGTGGCGGTAGCAGTCGGCAACGTTGCCGATAAACTGGTTGAGGCCTTGATCCCGCGCGTCAAGGCCTTGAAGGTCAAGAATGGCATGGAAGCCGACGCGGAAATGGGGCCTGTGGTCAGTGCCGTGCATAAGGATAAGATTGTTTCCTACATCGAGGGCGGCATCAAGTCCGGCGCAAAATTGCTGGTCGACGGGCGCGACCTGCAGGTAGTCGGTCACGAAAACGGCTTTTTCCTCGGCGGCAGCTTGTTCGACCGTGTGACACCGGAAATGAAGATCTATCGCGAAGAGATTTTTGGGCCAGTCCTCTGCATCGTCCGGGTGCCGGATTTTGCGGCGGCGGTTGAATTGATCAATGCCCATGAGTTCGGCAACGGTGTTTCTCTATTCACCTCGGATGGCAATACCGCCCGTGAATTTTCACGAAGGATTGAAGTCGGCATGGTCGGCATCAATGTGCCGATTCCAGTGCCGATGGCATGGCATTCCTTCGGCGGCTGGAAGCGTTCGCTGTTTGGCGACAGCCACGCATACGGCGAAGAGGGCGTGCGCTTTTATACGCGCTACAAATCAGTGATGCAGCGTTGGCCGGAATCGATAGACAAAGGCGCTGAGTTCACCATGCCGGTGGCGAAATAAACCATGGCTGAATTCGCCGGGAAATACGATTACATCATTGTCGGTGCAGGCAGTGCCGGCTGCGTGCTGGCAAATCGCCTGACTAAAGATCATGACTTGTCGGTCCTATTGATCGAGGCTGGCGGCAAGGATGATTATTTCTGGATACACGTGCCGGTCGGCTATTTGTATTGCATAGACAACCCACGCACCGACTGGCGCTATCGAACCGAACCTGACCAGGGTTTGAATGGCCGCAGCCTGATTTATCCGCGTGGCAAGGTGCTGGGAGGATCGTCCTCGATCAACGGCATGATCTATATGCGCGGCCAGGCGCGCGACTACGAGCAGTGGGCACGATTGACCGGCGACCCGAACTGGTCTTGGGGGCAGGTTTTGCCATTCTTTAAGAAAAGCGAAGACCATCATCTCGGCGGCGATGCATTCCATGGTAACGCTGGTGAATGGCGGGTCGAAAAACAACGTCTGTCGTGGGAAATACTCGATGCCTTCCGAGAAGCGGCGGTGCAAACCGGAATACCGAAAAGCGAAGACTTCAATCGCGGCGACAATGAAGGTTGCGGTTATTTTGAGGTCAATCAAAAACGCGGGGTACGCTGGAATACCGCACGGGCTTTCCTGAAAGCGGAAAGTCGGCGGGGTACGCTGGATATCATGACCGGCTGCCAAGTGAAGCGCCTGAAACTTGAACAGGTCGATGGCCGGCAGCGTTGCGCCGGTGTGGAATTTGTCGGTGCCGGCAAGGAATGGCTGGCTGAAGCGAATGCGGAAACCATCCTCGCTGCGGGCGCGGTCGGGTCGCCGCAAATCCTGCAATTATCCGGTATCGGATCTGGAGAATTATTGCAGCAACACGGCATCGTGGTCGCCAAGGATTTGCCGGGCGTCGGTGAAAATTTGCAAGACCACTTGCAATTGCGCATGGCGTTCAAGATCAAGGGCGCCAAGAGCTTGAATACGATGTCGAATAATTGGCTCGGGAAAATGAAAATCGGCCTGGAATATGCGGTGCGCCGCAGTGGACCGATGTCGATGGCGCCGTCGCAACTAGGGGCATTTGCCAAATCCGATCCTTCGCAAGCCAGTGCCAATCTGGAATACCACGTGCAACCGCTGTCATTGGAGAAATTTGGCGAGCCTTTGCACGCGTTCCCGGCGTTTACCGCCAGCGTATGCAATTTGCGTCCGGGTGCGCGTGGCCATATCCGGATTGCCTCGGCCGATTTTACGACGGCACCGAAAATCACCACCAATTACCTGAGCACCGATGACGACCGCAAGGTGGCGGCAGCGGCGTTGCGGTTGACGCGCAAGATTGTGGCGGCGCCGGCTTTGCAGCGTTATGCACCGGAGGAATTCAGACCGGGCGCGCAATATGAAACAGAAGAACAACTGGAGCAAGTCGCCGGCGACATCGGCACCACGATCTTTCACCCGGTGGGTACCTGCAAGATGGGCGCCGATACTGATCCGCTGGCGGTGGTCGATCAGCGCTTGCGGGTGCGCGGCGTTGGCAATTTGCGGGTGGTGGATGCATCCGTCATGCCGACCATCACTTCCGGCAACACTAATTCGCCGACCATCATGATTGCCGAGAAGGCTGCGCAATGGATACTCGATAGTAGGGGGCCTTGAGGGGCGTCAGCTTTTGCGTTTCATTGCTAGTCAGGTAAACGCATCAACCCCTCCGTCATTCCCGCGAAGGCGGGAATCCATAACCCGGTGGGTCGAGCACCTCACTATGGATTCCCGCCTCCGCGGGAATGACGGATTATATTTTTGCCTTAGATAGGTTGTGCCACCTACTGGTGCGATAGTTAAATAAGGGAAATCCGCACTTGACTGCCGAGGTTCGCAGACTACAATAGGCAAGTCTGCATGCTTGCGCCGGTCCGGTTGGTGGCTGGCAGTATTTGTACCGTATTGCCAGTAGTTGGCTACCCTGTGTAACATCGCGGAACAAAATAATGCCCGGAAAGGGCTAGGAGACCCAATGACGGATGTCATTCTGGAGACGAGCCACCTCAGCAAGGACTTCAAGGGGTTCACGGCCGTCAATGACGTTAGCTTGAAGGTTCAGCGCGGTCATATCCATGCATTAATCGGCCCCAATGGCGCCGGCAAAACCACTTGTTTCAATCTATTGACCAAATTCCTGGTCCCTACCTCCGGCACGATCCTGTTCAATGGCCGCGACATCACCGCAGCGAAGCCGGCGCAAATCGCACGCCAGGGCATCATCCGGTCCTTTCAGATCTCCGCCGTGTTCCCGCATTTGACGGTGTTACAGAATGTGCGGATCGGCTTGCAACGCGCGCTCGGCACCTCGTTTTATTTCTGGAAAAGCGAAAATAGTTTGTCCTGCCTGAACGATAAGGCGATGGCATTGCTGGCACAGGTCGACTTGAGCGAATTCGCGGACACCGTGACAGTAGACCTGCCTTATGGGCGCAAGCGGGCGCTGGAAATTGCCACCACCCTGGCGATGGAACCGGAAATGATGTTGCTCGATGAGCCTACCCAGGGCATGGGCCACGAAGATGTAAGCCGGGTTACCGAGTTGATCAAGAAGGTTGCTGCCGGCCGCACGATACTGATGGTGGAACACAATATGAGTGTGGTCTCAGGCATTTGCGACAAGATTTCGGTATTGCAGCGCGGCGCCTTGCTGGCTGAAGGCAGCTATGAGGAAGTGTCGCAAAATCCGCAGGTGATGGAAGCCTATATGGGGACCACCGCTGGTGCCCTGGAAGGAGCACATTGATGGCGGTCCCGGCTCTGGAAATCAGTCAACTGCATGCCTGGTATGGCGAGTCGCATATTTTGCACGACGTCAACCTGGTGGTGCGGGCGGGTGAAGTGGTGACCCTGTTGGGACGCAACGGTGCCGGCCGTACCACCACGCTGCGCGCCCTGATGGGGCTGACCGGTGAGCGCACGGGTTCGATCAAGATCAACGGTGTCGAAGCGATTGGTTTGCCGACTTACAGGATCGCCCATCTCGGCATCGGCTATTGTCCCGAAGAGCGCGGCATTTTCTCTTCCTTGTCGACCGAAGAAAACCTGATGCTGCCGCCGCTGGTTTCGAAAACCGAGAAGGGCATGCCGCTCGAAGAAATTTACGCGATGTTTCCTAACCTGGCCGAACGCAAATCCAGCCAGGGCACGCGGCTGTCCGGTGGCGAGCAGCAAATGCTGGCGGTTGCGCGTATTTTGCGTACCGGCGCCAAGCTGCTGTTGCTCGATGAAATTTCCGAAGGCTTGGCGCCGGTCATCGTGCAAGCCTTGGCGCGCATGATTCTTACCCTGAAGGCCAAGGGTTATACGATCGTCATGGTGGAACAGAATTTCCGCTTCGCTGCGCCTTTGGCGGATCGGTTTTACGTGATGGAACATGGTCAGATAGTGGAAGCTTTTGCTGCATCCGAATTGAATGAAAAAATGCCGGTGCTGACCGCGCTGCTGGGAGTTTGAATCATTTTTGTATCGATCCAACCCTTTGGAGGAAGACAATGAAAAGGAAGACAATGAAATTCGGCCATAAAGCGATCAGCCTGGCAGTTGCCGCCGCACTGGGATTTACCGCCTGCGGCGTGGCACAGGCGCAAATGTCCGGCAGTGAGGTGAAGATCGGCTTCATCACCGATTTGTCCGGCGTGTATTCGGATATCGACGGCCAGGGCGGTGTCGAGGCGATCAAGATGGCGATTGCCGACTTTGGCGGCAGCGTCAATGGCAAGAAGATTGAACTGCTGACCGCTGACCATCAAAACAAGGCCGATATCGCCTCCAACCGCGCGCGCGAATGGTTTGATCAACAGGGCGTCAGCTTGTTGATCGGCGGCACCAATTCCGGCACCAATTTGTCGATGGCAAAAGTGGCGGCGGAAAAGAAGAAGCCTTATATTGCGATCGGCGGCGGTACTGCCCGTTTGACGAATGAAGATTGCACCCCGTACACCATTCATTACGCCTACGATACTGTGGCGCTGGCCAAAGGGACCGGCTCGGCGGTGGTGAAGCAGGGCGGCAAGTCATGGTTTTTCCTGACTGCCGATTATGCGTTCGGCGCTTCGCTGGAAAGCGATACCGCACGGGTGGTGAAGGCTGAGGGCGGCACTGTGTTGGGCGACGTCAAGCATCCTCTGTCAGCTTCCGACTTCTCTTCTTTCTTGCTGCAGGCGCAGGCGTCCAAGGCGCAGATTCTCGGTTTGGCGAATGCCGGCGGCGACACCGTTAATTCGATCAAGGCGGCCAACGAGTTCGGCATTACCAAGACCATGAAATTGGCCGGTTTGCTGATGTTCATCAATGATGTGCATGCCTTGACCTTGAATCTGACACATGGAATGTATCTGACAGACGGCTGGTATTGGGATCAAAACGAAGAAACGCGGAAATGGGCCCGCCGTTATTTCGACAAGATGAAGAAGATGCCGTCCAGCCTGCAGGCCGCCGACTATTCCGCCACCACGCAATACCTGATGGCGGTCAAGGCGACCGGCACCGATGATCCCGACAAGATCATGGCCTATCTGAAGAAGACCAAGATCAACGACATGTTCGCCAAGAACGGCTATGTCCGTGCCGATGGCAGCATGATTCACGAAATGTATTTGATGCAAGTCAAGGAGCAAAGCGAGTCCAAATACCCTTGGGATTATTACAAGGTGGTGCAGGCGATTCCCGGTGAACAGGCATTTACTACCAAGGCCGAAACCAAGTGTTCGCTCTGGAAATAAGCTAGCCGTTGGCCGCCTGCCGGGTCGCAGGCGGCATTTCTGTTAATTCGTCTGCGGGCGATTTTGTGATGAATCGGTGATGGAAATATTCGGCATTCCTTTGCAAGCATTGTTGAGCCAGTTGTTGCTGGGTCTGGTCAACGGCTCGTTTTATGCCATGCTGTCGCTCGGCTTGGCGGTGATTTTCGGCTTGCTCAATGTGATCAATTTCGCGCATGGCGCCTTGTACATGATGGGTGCGTTCTTCGCGTGGATGGGCTTGACCTATTTCGGCCTTGGCTATTGGGAAATGCTGTTGCTGGGGCCGCTGGTGGTGGGCTTGTTCGGCATCATCATCGAACGGACCATGCTGCGCTGGCTGTACAAGCTCGACCATTTATATGGCTTGCTGCTGACCTTCGGCATTACCTTGATCGTGGAGGGGGTGTTTCGCTCGATCTACGGGGTTTCCGGGCAGCCATATTCTGTGCCGGATGCACTTGCCGGTGCGACTGACCTCGGCTTCATGATCTTGCCGAATTATCGCGCCTGGGTGGTCTTTGCCTCTTTGGCCGTGTGTCTTGCCACCTGGTTCGTGATTGAGAAAACCAAGCTCGGTGCCTATTTGCGCGCCGGCACCGAAAACCCCAAGCTGGTGGAAGCCTTCGGCATCAATGTGCCCTTGATGGTGACCCTGACCTATGGCTTCGGCGTTGCCCTGGCTGGCTTTGCCGGCGTGCTGGCGGCGCCAGTGATCCAGGTGTCGCCGCTGATGGGATCGAATTTGATCATCGTCGTGTTTGCGGTGGTGGTGATTGGCGGCATGGGATCGATCATGGGATCGATCGTCACCGGTCTCGGCTTGGGGGTGATAGAAGGATTGACCCGCGTGTTTTATCCGCAAGCGTCGGCGACCGTGGTGTTCATCGTAATGGCAATCGTGTTGTTGATACGCCCGGCCGGCTTGTTCGGCAAGGAAAAATGATGAAGCGGAGTGTTGCTTGATGAATAAGAAAATCGCTTACAGCATTCTGCTGGTTGCATTGCTGGTTGCGCCCTTCGGGATGTACCCAGTGCTATTGATGAAGCTGCTGTGCTTCGCGCTGTTTGCCTGTGCGTTCAACTTGTTGCTTGGATTTACTGGTTTGCTCTCGTTTGGACATGCCGCATTTTTCGGTGGTGCCGGTTATGTGGCTGGTTATGCGATTCAAACCCTGGGGCTGTCATTTGAAGTAAGTATTGTGTTGGGCGTGGTCGCCGCAGCCTTGATCGGCTTGTTGATGGGCCTGCTCGCGGTGCGGCGTCAAGGAATTTACTTCACCATGATTACGCTGGCCTTGGCGCAAATGTTTTACTTCGTTTGTTTGCAGGCACCGATCACGGGCGGCGAAGATGGCCTGCAAGGCTTGCCGCGCGGCAAACTATTCGGCTTGCTGGACCTGAGCAATGATTTAAGCATGTATTACGTGGTGCTGGCATTGGCGGTTGCAGGTTTCGCCTTGATCGTCAGAACCGTCCACTCGCCGTTCGGGCAAGTGTTGAAGGCGATCAAGGAAAACGAGCCACGTGCGATATCGCTCGGTTATGACGTCGACAAATACAAGTTGCTGGCCTTTGTCTTGTCGGCCGCCCTGGCTGGACTGGCTGGCGCGGTCAAGACCACGGCGCTAGGCTTGGCATCGTTGACCGACGTCGAATGGACCATGTCCGGATTGGTTATCTTGATGACCCTGGTCGGTGGCTTGGGGACAATCAGTGGTCCGATAGTCGGAGCCGTGCTGGTGATCGGCCTGGAAAACCGGCTCGGCGATATCGGCGAATGGCTGGCCAACACCACCAGCGTCGAGTGGTTCAGGACGCTGGGAGATTCGGTATCCATTGTGATCGGATTTATTTTTGTGATCTGCGTGTTGCTGTTCCGACGGGGGATAGTCGGTGAAGCCGTTGCCTGGCTTGCGAAAAAGCCGATTCGCAAACCCTCTTAATTACCATAAGATTTCCGGTTGGGCTGGAAAGACCAACATCGGACATTCGCAAACGAAATGACGGCCGTAGCCAAGTTGAATATTGGGCTTTTCAGCCCAACGAAACATCATCCTCAATCAGAGTGCTGCGGCATAGATCGCATGCGCATCTTCTCTTGTAACCATACGTGGGTTATTCGCTAGCAAGCGGGTTTGCAACATCGCATCGTCGGCCAATCGGTCGAGATCCTTGGCGGCAATACCAACCTGGCGTAATTGGGTTTCGATGCCTACCCGCTGCGCCAGTTTTTCCATGTGATCGATCAAGCCCTGGCTCTTTGCTTCGACCGACCCCTGGATATCCGGATTGACGATTTCCGCCAGTTCGGCATACAGCGGAGCGGCGTTCGGTGTATTGAAACGCAGCACATGTGGCAGTACCAGCGAATTCGATAAGCCGTGCGGCACATGAAAAATGCCACCGATTGGGTAGGCGAGGGCATGCACCGCCGCGCACGGTGCATTGGAAAAGGACTGCCCGGCCAACATCGCACCGAGTAGCATCGCCTGGCGCGCAGGAAGATTTTTACCATCTTCGCAGGCCAATACGAGATTGTTGGCTAGCAGACTCAAGGCTTGGCGGGCCAACATATCCGACAAAGGGTTCTTCTTCAGCTTGGTGGTATAGGCTTCGATCGCATGGACCATCGCATCGATACCGGTGGCGGCGGTTACCTTGGAAGGCAGGCCGACCGTGAGTGAGGCGTCAAGGATCGCCAGGTCGGCGTATAACTGCGGTGCGACCACGCCCATTTTGGTGGTGGCGCCGGTCGTGACGATCGAAATCGGCGTGACTTCTGATCCGGTACCGGCAGTGGTTGGAATCTGGATCAAGGGCAGGCGACCGCCTTTGATGTTGCCGATGCCGTACATGGTCTTCAAGTCTTGATCGCTACCGAGCAAGACGGCAATCAATTTGGCGACATCCATCGAGCTGCCACCGCCCAGGCCGATAACCATGTCGATCTTGTTTTGGCGTGCGGCTGCAACCGCTTGCAGCACGATTGCTTCCGGTGGATCGGCGATTACGTCCGAATAGACACTGGTCTGGAGATCTGCTGCACGGAGGCTGGCAATCAAAGAATCGACCAAGCCAGTCTTCAAAAAGCCGGGATCAGTCACAATCAGTGCATGCGTGCTGCCGCTGAATTGTTCGGATACGATCTGTCCTAGTCTTTGTGTGCTGCCAATTTCACAAATCAGGCGGGGGACAGTTTGGAAGTTGAAACTGTTGAATGCATCCATGGAACTCTCCTTTTTTATCCATTGTAGCAAGATGGGATGGGATTCGTATGGAGGCTAAGCTTTTGGCGCTGGCTGTAGCAGCGAGGTTTGGGTATAGTGGATGCTGGTTTGTAAAACACACTTTGTTTCACGTGAAACAGTTTGAAGGGTATGAATGGCGAAGAATGTCGATGCGCGACTGCAACGAACTCAAAGAGGGCAAGACGAGATTCGACAAAAGTCGCATACCCTGACTCAAAGTGAGCGTCTGATTCTGGCATTGATTGATGGACTTGCGTCGAACGATCGTCTGCGGGGAAGGGTGCGAGGTATGCTTGAGCGCCGCTTTCGTTTGACGGTTGCGGACTTAAAGGCCAAGGGGTTTGTGGAAGAAGTCGTATTGCCCGGTAACCGGCCCGAATCACCGGACTCCGCAACGATTGAGAGTTTTGTGCGGCAAGATCCCCTCGACCCAGTTACCCTCACGGCATTGACGCTTCAGCCGGAGATGATAAGCCGCATCGTTAAGCCGGCTGTTGCACAGGACCTGCCATCAATGGAACAAGCGACAATACTCATTACTGAAACGGAAGAGGCTGAATCCAGCGGGGTGGATTTTTATCTGCCGCTTGAAGTGCAGCAGCCTACCGTGGCTGAGACTCCCGTGTTCGAAGCAGCGGTGGCTTCAAACTTGATCACGGCAAATGGGGCCGATCAGCGACATAGCACATCCAGTCGTCGTATAAAAAGGGCGCGGCGCAGCCGCTACATACAGATTGGTTATTGGTTGCTCTTTGCGGGTTTGGTGTGTGCGGTGATATTGATCGCATTGATGCGATTGGAATGAGAAGAGCAGGTCGAGGCTAGGTTAAGTTTGTTTCACGTGAAACAATCGCGGGATGAAATTCATTGAGATTGAGGCATAAGCTGAAAAAGACCTTATAATCTCGCCTCTGCTCACTGCCTCCTCGGCGTGCGCAATCCTGGATACCTCAGTTGATCGCTCATATAAAGTCGGGAAATCCGTATGGCCGCATCTCTTCACTATTTCACTAAGCCTCTCCCAGTCGGCGAGGGTTGCGTTGCGCCTGTCGTTTGCTCGGGCCGGACTTTCAGTACGCGGCAATAAGGAGCTATATGTTATTTCCTACCGAATTTGATGTCATCGTGGTTGGCGGTGGACACGCCGGTACCGAGGCTGCCCTGGCATCCGCCCGCATGGGCCAAAAGACACTTTTGCTCTCGCATAATATCGAGACCCTGGGGCAGATGTCGTGCAACCCATCGATCGGCGGTATCGGCAAGGGGCACTTGGTCAAAGAGGTGGACGCTATGGGCGGAGCGATGGCGATAGCTACTGACGAGGCCGGTATCCAGTTCCGCATCTTGAATTCCTCAAAAGGTCCGGCAGTACGGGCGACTCGTGCCCAGGCCGACCGTATTCTGTACAAGCAAGCGATCCGCTCGCGCCTGGAAAATCAGCCAAATCTGTGGTTGTTCCAACAGGCGGTCGATGATTTGTTGGTCGAAGGTGAGCGCGTGGTTGGTGCCGTGACGCAGGTAGGCATCCAGTTTCGCGCCCGCGCGGTAGTGCTGACAGCCGGAACCTTTCTCGATGGCAAGATTCACGTCGGCTTGAATCACTATTCGGCCGGCCGTGCCGGAGACCCGCCGGCGATTTCACTATCGGCCCGGCTGAAGGAATTGCACCTGCCGCAAGGCCGCCTGAAAACCGGGACGCCGCCACGCATCGATGGCCGCAGCATTAATTTTTCCGTATTGCAAGAACAAGCTGGCGACCTTGATCCGATCCCGGTGTTTTCGGTGATGGGTTCGGTCGCCATGCATCCGCGTCAATTGCCATGCTGGGTTACGCATACCAACGACCGAACCCACGAAATCATTCGTGGCGGCTTGGATCGCAGCCCCATGTACACCGGTGTGATCGAGGGGGTTGGCCCGCGTTATTGCCCGTCGATCGAAGACAAGATTCATCGTTTTGCCGACAAGACTTCGCACCAGATTTTCCTGGAGCCGGAAGGCTTGACCACCAACGAGTATTATCCGAACGGGATTTCCACCAGCTTGCCATTCGACGTGCAATTGGCACTGGTGCATTCCATGCTTGGCTTGGAGCAAGCGCATATCCTGCGCCCCGGCTATGCGATTGAATATGATTATTTTGATCCACGCGGCTTGAAGGCATCACTGGAAACCAAGGCAATCCAGGGTTTGTTCTTTGCGGGCCAAATCAATGGCACTACCGGTTACGAAGAAGCGGCGGCACAAGGCATGCTGGCCGGTTTGAATGCGGCTTTGTTGACGCAGGGGCGCGAGTCATGGACGCCGCGCCGCGACGAAGCCTACCTCGGCGTGCTGGTCGACGACCTGGTGACGCAAGGTGTGCAAGAGCCGTATCGGATGTTCACCAGCCGCGCCGAGTATCGCCTCAGTTTGCGCGAAGACAATGCCGATATGCGCTTGACTGAAATCGGGCGCCGCCTCGGTTGCGTCGGCGATGCGCAATGGGCCATGTTCGAAACCAAGCGTGAAGCGGTGGCGCGCGAACTGGAACGCCTGAAATCGACCTGGGTCAGTCCCAAGATCTTGGCCGAGCATGAGTCCGAGCGCGTATTGGGCAAAGCCATCGAGCATGAATATTCGCTGGCCGATTTGCTGCGCCGTCCGAATATCCGCTACGACGATTTGATGGGCATGAAGGCAGCGGACGGCAACGGCTTTACTGCTGAGGTTGAAGTCGACGCTGCGGTCAAGGAACAGATCGAAATCCAGTTGAAATATGCCGGTTACATCGACCGCCAGGCAAAGGAAGTCGAGCGCCACGAACACTACGAGCATTTGAAGTTGCCGCTCACGTTTGACTACATGGAAGTCAAGGCCTTGTCGTTTGAAGTGCGGCAAAAACTGAATCAGCATCGGCCGGAAACCTTAGGCCAGGCTTCGCGCATATCCGGCGTGACGCCGGCTGCTATCTCCCTGCTGCTGGTGCATTTGAAGAAAGCCGGCGTCAAGGGCTTTGCCAACACCGTGTCCAAGGCGGCTGCTTGATGGCTGGGGCGCTGCCGTTTGACCGCGCCGCATTGATGCGCGCCTTGCAAGAGGGCGTCGCGCAATTGCCGTTGGCGCTCAGTGAAACCCAGATCACACAATTGATCGATTACCTGGCCTTGCTGGTCAAGTGGAATGCCGTCTATAACCTGACCGCCGTGCGCGATCCGATGCAGATGATCAGCCAGCATTTGCTCGATACGTTGGCCGCGGTGCCGGCTTTTTCCGACGCCGCTAATGTCCTTGATGTCGGCGCCGGCGGCGGTTTGCCTGGCATCGTGCTGGGGATTTGCGGTGCCAGCCGCAGCGTGCCGTTGCGGGTTTCCATGGTTGATACGGTGCACAAGAAGACTGCCTTCCTGACGCAGGCCAAGGTTGAATTGGGCTTGCAAAATGTAACGGTCTACACCAGTCGGGTCGAGCAATTGCAGGTGCCGCAATTATTCGATGTGATCACATCGCGCGCATTTGCGGACTTATCCGATTTCGTCAATTGGTCCGGGCATTTATTAGCCGCAGGTGGAAAATTTATTGCATTGAAAGGCGTGGCCCCGAATGATGAAGTGGCGCGCTTGCCGGATGGATGGAAGGTGACCGAAGTCAGGCCACTGATGGTGCCGAATTTGAATGCAGAACGGCATCTGGTATTTATCGAAAGAGAAAAGTAGTCATTACGCAATTGAATGCGCACTGATATGGTTCCCTCCCCCTTGCAGGGGGAGGGCTAGGGT
>Ga0302315_10001448_pt1 | contig 23879 bp, 18 predicted proteins | sample III_Palsa_N3_1_FD_200532 | JGI IMG/M metagenome (GOLD analysis project Ga0302315, IMG submission 200532) | Peat permafrost microbial communities from Stordalen Mire near Abisko, Sweden - III_Palsa_N3_1 | ecosystem: Environmental > Terrestrial > Soil > Palsa > Peat permafrost | place: Sweden...
GACAGCAACAACGGGTGGCCCTTGCCAGGGCTATTGTACGCAAGCCTAGACTTTTACTGCTGGACGAACCCCTGTCCGCCCTGGACGATGATATGCGGCGTACATTACAGACCTATTTGTTACAAGTTCATCGAAGCGACGACCGGTTGACCACGGTGCTCGTCAGCCATCATTTACCACAAATCGTGCAAATGGCGGATGTGGTTATCTGCATGGAGAATGGAAGGATACAGCAAACGGGCAGGCCCCGGGAGATATTCTCCGGCAGTCACGAAATATACTGAGTCCGATCGCGGCTGACGGCCCACAGGAGCTCGTCCGGGGCCGCACGCATGTGCGTATCAAAACCGGACAGTCAGTGCCCGGTCCAACTCCCAACAAGTTGATTTTCAATCATTAATTATCAGGCATTCCCTTTGTGTTGGCAGGCATAGTCCAAAGCCACGCCCATGCTTAAAAATTACATCAGGATTGCCCTTCGTCATTTGCAGAAGCAAAAGATGTATTCGGCCATTATCATTGGTGGTTTTGCCTTAAGCATTACTGCCTGCCTGTTGATTTCTCTGTATATCAGGGATGAATTAAGCTTTGACCGTTCATACCCGGACACAGACCGCATCTACCGGGTCGATATCCAGTGGTGGATCTTCGTCTTTGCCGGGCTGATCGTTACCGGTATCGCCCTGGCCACGATCAGCTTCCAGTCCATCAAAGCCGCCCTGGCCAACCCGGCGCGTAATCTCAGATCAGAATAAACCCCATCATATGTTACAGAACTATATCAAGATAGCCTTCCGTCAACTAAAGAACCAGAAAATGTATTCAGCGATCAAGATCGGCGGTTTTGCCCTGAGCATCGCGGCCTGCATATTGATCACCCTGTATATCCGGGACGAATTGTCCTACGACCGCCATTATGCCAATGGGGATCGCCTGTTCAGGGTCGTGGGTGCCTATAACAATGAAGGAGATATCCAGAAGGGCACTTCCTTCCCTTCCCCTATGGCCAAAGCATTAATGACCGATTTTCCCCAGGTGGAAGAGGCGGGCCGGCTAATGCCCAATTCCCTGTTTTACGGAGCGGGCAGCAATGAAATAAAAAGAGAGGACCAGGTACAGAATACCTACGAAGAAGGGTTTACTTATGCAGACCAGGGATTGATGGACATCCTCAAAATCCCCCTGATCTATGGAAACCCCGCCCACCTGCTGGATGACCCCAACACCATGGTCATTACCCAAAGAAAAGCGGATAAATATTTCCCTCATCAGAATCCCATCGGGAAGATATTCTACCTCAATAATGACAAGGCCCATCCCTATAAGGTGACGGGGGTTATCGGCGATTTTGCGTCCACCTCTCATTTGCACTATGATTTTTTTCTGAGCATGAAAGGCGCTGTATTCTTTCCGGGGGAAGATGCTTTCTGGGGTGCGAATAATCACGACACCTATGTATTGCTGCGCCCGGGTGTAGACCCCAAAGCATTCAAAGCCAAAATGGCCCCTGCCATCATTCATAAATATATGGTTCCGGCGATGCAGGCATACGGCAACAAGGATGCAGAGAGCATTGCAAAGAATATGGACCTGGAGTTGCAACCGGTAGGTGATATCTACCTAAAGTCTTATGAAATCCATGACTCCCTCCCCGTCCATGGGGATATCCGATTTGTTTGGATGTTCGGTGGCATCGCCTGCTTCATATTGTTCATTGCCTGCATCAATTTCATCAACTTGTCCACGGCTAAATCGGCGGGCAGGGCAAAAGAAGTGGGCCTGCGCAAAGTTGTAGGCTCCTACCGGAGCAGCCTGATCCAGCAGTTCCTGGCAGAATCAATGATATATAGCCTTTTGTCTTTTGTCCTGGCACTGGTGCTGGCATGGATGCTCCTGCCGTACTTCAACAGGCTATCATCCAAGTCCCTGACCCTGCCAACGGAGGAATGGTGGTTCCTGCCTTCGCTGCTGATATCCGCCGGCCTGGTAGGTTTGGCGGCCGGCTTATACCCCGCCTTTTACCTTTCTGACTTTAAGCCCATCCAGGTCCTGAAAGGCCAGGTCGCCAGGGGCGCCCGGAATTCCACGCTGAGAAGCGTACTGGTCATCTTTCAATTCACTACCTCCATTATCCTCATCATCGGCACTTTTGCCATTTACCGGCAAATGCAGTTTATCATGAACAAGAATGTAGGGTTCGACAAGGACCAGGTCCTCCTGATCCAAGGCACCAATACCATGGGAGACGATGATGTGAGAGCCTTCAAAAATGAACTGCTGAAGCTATCCCAGGTAAAAAGCGTTTCCATAGGAGATTACCTGCCGGTAGGGGGAAGCAAAAGGAACGGAAACAGTTTTTATAAGGACGGAAAAGCCCAGGAGGAGAAGCCCTATTTTGCCCAATTCTGGATAGCCGACTATGATTATATAGAGACCATGGGCATGCACCTCCTGGAAGGAAGGAATTTCTCCAAGGACATGGCCTCCGATACGGCGGCCACCATCATCAACCAGACCTTTGCCAAAAAGCTGGGGCTGGGCGATCATCCGGTCGGACAGATTATCATGCATTATGGACAGAAGCTGCGCGTGATCGGGGTGCTGAAGGACTTCAACTTTGAATCATTCAGGGACGATATCGACGGCGTTTCCCTGTTCCTTGGCCTCAGTCCTTCGGTGGTGTCCGTCAAAATGAAAACGGCGGACGTAGGCAATATTCTTCCCCAGGTTACGGCGCTCTGGAAAAAAATGGCGCCTGACCAACCGCTCCGTTACACCTTCATGGACGACAGCTTCAAAAATATGTATGCAGACGTGCAGAAACAGGCCAGCATATTTACTTCCTTTGCCACGCTGGCCATCATCATTGCCTGCCTGGGGCTGTTTGCCCTGTCCGCTTTTATGGCAGAGCAACGCAGTAAGGAAGTCAGCATCCGAAAGGTACTCGGCGCTTCGGTGACCGAATTGACTTCCCTTCTGTCGAGGGATTTTGTAAAGCTGGTATTGATAGCCCTGGTCATTGCTTCCCCCATTGCCTGGTGGGGCATGAATAAATGGCTGCAGAATTTTATCTTCCGGATCGAGATCCACTGGTGGTTTTTTGCCATCGCCGGTCTGCTGGTCATCGTTATCGCCTTGGCCACCATCAGCTTCCAGGCCATCAAAGCGGCCATGGTCAACCCGATAAAGAATCTGAGGTCCGAATAAAATGCTTTGTGGTACCATAAAATATTCATAATATTAAATACACCTTTATGAATATTCGCCATGCTGCCTGTAAAACTCATCGTTGCAAGCCTATTGCTGTTCACCCTTTGTGCTAAAGCCCAAAATGGGCACTACTGGTTCCCGGATTATGGCCCCGGCGGATTTTTGACGCCGGGCGCTGTGATCGCCAATAACAGGGATAGCGGGGTATTGTTTTACAACCCCGCTTTGTTGGCCAATGTCTTAGAGAACTCCGCTTCCGTCAGTGGAAATGTGTACCAATACGGGGCCATCGATATAAAGAACGGGATCGGCGCCGGACTCGACCTCAAGTCAGTCAATACCAGCATTGTTCCTCTCATGGCGGCCAATGTCCTCCATCTGAAGCTAAAGAAACCGTTCACCATCGGGTATGCGCTAATTAATACGCCGATGTTAAATTACCTGGTCACCCAGCGAAAGGACGCCAAATTCAACGTACTCAACGATTCTTACAGCCCTGGCCCCGAATACTTTCTGGGTCAATATACCGCCCAGAATTCCATCAATGAAACCAGTCTGATATTGAGCGCGGGATATAAGGTCAGCTCCCGGCTCTCGCTTGGGTTGACGGCCGAAGGGCAGATCCACAAACAGACCTATTCCGAGACTTACAGTGCAAGGGCATTGATCAATACGGCCACAGATACATTAGACCCGCCCATCGTCAATAGCCAGGAATATTACCTGCTTACGTATACCCATTACGGCGTCCGGTTTAAAGGGGGCCTGGCGTATGATATAACCGACCGTCAGCATATCGGGCTGCTGGTCTCCTCCCCTCTCTTGCACCTGGGGGGGACGGCTACGCTGACCAGCGACAATGTGATCAACAATTTACAGATAGACAGCGCCTATAATTTATACCTGCTCGCCTCCACCCGGCAGACCGGATTGAAACCGAAGTGGAAGCTGCCTTTATCCATTGCCCTGGGCTACACCTATGAATACGACAAGGGTGAAATCTATGTATCGGCCGAAACCTTCCTGAAAGTGAAGGACTACAACGTCATCACCCCCCAGAACTCCTATTTTATCCGGCCGGATACGGCCAATAATTCCGCCACGTCCGCTTTGCTGAAAATGGAAGATGCCAGAAAGGCCATTACCAATGTCTCCGTGGGCATCACCTACCGGATAAAGCCAACGGTTACTGCCTATTTCTCCATGAGGACTGATTTCAACTATATAGACAATGCCCTGTTAAAAGATCAAGAAAGCTATACCTCCAACACGGCCGACTGGAACGAATATCATTGGCAGCTCGGCGCCAATTTCAAGAAGCGAAAATTCAATTTACGGGTAGGAATCCTCATCACATACGGGGCCACCAACAAGTACCTGCAACCCGTCAACTTTGATGATCCCAACGAGTCCAACTATTTACTGGGCGATCCGCATGCGACCCATGCTTCACAGTTTTCAGCGGGCCTCATGCTGGCTTATATCCATAATTTCTAATATTCGCCCGATGAAGACACCGTGTTGCCAAAATCCCCTTCTTCTCCTGCTGTGGGGCATGCTGTTCCTCCATCCCGGAATGGGCCATACCCAGAACCTGAGCTTCAGCAACCCCATCCACTTCCTGGCGGGAAAAAAGACAGACAAGGCCATTGATATCGCGCAATTCAAAAATAACTTCTTCGTCACCTGGAAGGAACCCGGGGCCACCGGCACCATACACGTATGTTACCTTGGAAAGCAGTATGATACTTCTTTCATACAACATGAGTACATGCTCCCCTCAGAGCAAACCGCTTTCGCTCCCGTTTTGCGTGTACTGAACGATCGGATCTACCTGCTGTGGATCTCACCTGACGGATCGGTCAAGTATATTCTGGGAGACAGTGACAGCAGTTTTGATAGTAAAAATGTCCGTCAGCTGGCATTCAAAAATGGGGCGAAACTAGCTTTTGGAATTACTTCAGCATCGATCGGCCAAAAGCTGCTGATCGCATCCCATGCCCAAGGGAATGCCCGGATGGTCTATGCGATCACTTCAGTAGAAAATGACGGTTCCCTGGAAGAGGCCGGGTTAATGGATATCCCGGATAGAAAAAGCGATGATTATCCGTTTGTCGTGCCCCTGTCTGACACCGTGGCAAGATTTACGTACAAAGGACATAAGGAGCAGGGCATTTATTTTGCGGACCTGAATATCGGGACCGGCCATTGGTCCGATCCAACCCTCATCCCGGGAGCGGGGTCTGCTGCTTCGCCCGCCATTTACAGCGTCCTCCGTTCGGGCAACCTGTTCTATATCTGGAAAGGCCCGAAAAATGACAACAGGATCTATTATGCAGCCGGATCGGGGAATGTGGCTCCCTCCGGCGCTTTTCCCCTGCCTGTCTATTTCTCCACCCGACATGCAGTGTCCATCTGCAAAGTAGATGACAGCAAATTCATCCTGGCCTATATTGGCGAAGATCAGCAATTTTATCTGAGCTATTTCACCAACTACCATCCTGAAAGCTGGATGAAAGATTGGCTGCTGGTTAAAAAGGGCGATCATACCTTAAAGGACATCGTCCTTCCCGGCGCACACGACGCAGGGATGTCCGTACTAAGCGGCGTTGGAGGCACGCAGAGCGGCTCAATCAACGAATGCAATACCCTCACTCAAACGCAAGGTATCTCCGATCAGTTAAAAGCGGGGATCCGGATGTTCGACCTGCGCGTGGGAACTTTCAATAATGCTTTATATACCAAACACTGCGCGGCTGATTGTATGGAAGACGCCATTGGCGGCGGGTACGGAGAAAAACTGAATACGATCTTGACCGGCATCAAATCGTTCTTACATAAAAACGATCAGGAATTTGTCCTGGTAACGTTCAGTCATTTTTGCGAAAAGGAAACGCCTGTCAAGGACCTGGCAGATAGCATTGTAGATGCCCTGGGAAAAGACCTCCTATTCAGCAGCGCTTCGAAAAGCCTGGAGCAGGTAAGGCTGAAAGACCTGGCCGGGAAAGTCGTCGTCGTTTTCGAAGGCTATGCCCGCGCCGACGGGTTGATTGATTCTTCCACAATGCAAAACAGCTCCCTCGCTTTTATCAATTTCAGGAGGGAATATGCCGCTACGAACGACATCAACGGGCTCACTTCCAAAGAAGAAGTCTTCTTCGGCGACCTAAAAAACGGGGCGGGCAAAAACGATCTTATCAGGCTTGACTGGCAATTGACCCAAAGCAGTGATGAGGCGGCAATGGTTTGCAATGACTTCCAGGATGAAAAAACCAATCCGTTGATCAACGGGGCCATGCTCCTCACCAATGTGATCAGAAAACACCAAAGCATTATAGACCAGGCTGTCCGGGGGAATAAGTACCTGGCGGTGAAAATGAATGAATGGATCGCGAATGGCATTATCACGGCCAAAAACAAACCCAATATCCTGTATGTGGACGTGGCAGGCGGGTGGATCACCGATTACTGCATAGGATTGAATAATAGTGGGCTGTACAAATAGTCCCGGCCATGGTCGGGAGGCCTTGGGCTGGAGGCCTTGGTCGGGAGGCCTTGGGCTGGCCGGCCTGAATTAATTATAACTTTATGTAGCCTGATCAAGGCGTTTGGTACTTTTGTCTATGCAAAAGAGGCTCTTCCATATGATCTTCAGCGCCGGACTGTCCATTGTCGGCTTACTCTTCGTTCCGGCGCTTTCCGCGCAAACCGTTTCTGCGCAAACCCTTTCCATCCAAACCCCTTCTGCGCAAACCCTTTCTGCGCAAAAGGTTGAACTACCCAACGGCTGGTCCCTGACACCCGCCGGGCATTCCATTCCACTGAGCAGCGATCTGCCCTTGAATATGGCCCTTGCCGCCGACGGCGTCCATGCAGCGGTGACCAATAATGGGAATGGGCGTCAGGCGATAGACCTTATCAATCTGAAACAAGGAAGGGTTACGGCTTCGGTGACTATAAAGACGGCCTGGCTTGGCCTCGCCTTTGGCAAACATGACCTGTATGCATCCGGGGGAAATGACGATATTATTATCCGCTACCTCCTGACAGGGGATACCCTCCTTACCAAAGACAGTTTAGTCCTGGGGAGGCCCTGGCCCCAGGACAAGATCAGCCCTACGGGCCTTGCCCTGGATGAAGCCCGGGACAGGCTGTATGTGGTGACCAAGGAAGACAACGCCTTGTATGTATGCGATACAAAGACGATGAAGGTGTTGAAGAAAGTTTCCCTTTCTGCTGAAGCCTATACCTGTCTGTTGAACCCGGTAAAAAGGGAATTGTATATTTCCGCATGGGGAGGCCGTAAAGTATGGATATACGATACAAGGCAGGGAGTATTGCAGGATTCCACCGACACGGAAGATCATCCCACGGACATGACCATCAACCGCACGGGCAAATGGCTGTACGTAGCCAATGCCAACGCCAATTCGGTATCCGTCATTGACCTGGCTTCCCGCAAAGTGGTAGAAACCCTGCATACCGCCATGTCCCCCGATGCGCCCATCGGTTCCACCACCAACAGCGTCGCCCTGGCCCCGAATGGTAAAACCCTCTATGTGGCCAATGCGGACAATAATTACCTGGCTGTATTTGACTGTGCAGCGCCTGGACATAGCCATTCTAAAGGTTTCATTCCCGTTGGATGGTACCCCACTTGTGTCAGGACCTTGGGTAAACAGATCTTGGTTACCAATGGAAAAGGCATGTCCTCAATGGCCAATCCCCATGGCCCTCATTCCACTCCATCCGCTTATAATGCCCAGTATAAAAAAAGCGCGGCCGCTCTCCCGGCCGCCAAACAGCCGGTGCAATATATCTCGGATATGTTCACAGGGACATTATCTGTCATCCCGGCACCGACCGACGCCGCCCTGGAGATTTATACCAGCCAGGTGTACGCCAATACTCCTTACTCAAAAAAACGGGAGCTGGTAGCTTCCGGTGAAAACGGAAATCCTATTCCCACCAAAGCCGGTGATCTTTCTCCCATCAAATATGTATTCTATGTATTGAAAGAGAACCGCACCTATGACCAGGTGCTGGGCGACATGCCCGAAGGGAATGGAGACTCCAGCCTTTGTCTTTTCGGACAACAAGTGACACCAAACGCCCACGCTCTTTCCAGGGATTATGTCCTCTTCGACAACTTCTATGTGGATGCTGAAGTCAGTGCAGATGGGCACAACTGGTCCATGGCCGCCTATGCCACCGACTTTGTGGAAAAGAACTGGCCTTCCAACTACAGTGGCAGGGGCGGTAATTATGACTTTGACGGAAGCCGCCCGATAGCGAATCCCACCAAAGGCTTCATATGGAATTATTGCCAGCGCGGCGGTGTTTCTTTCCGCAATTACGGAGAATTTATGGACAACGGATACCCTACCCTGGGCGTGCTAAAGGAAGACGCACATTATTGCAGGCAATACCCCGGCTGGAACCTTGCCATCCAGGATGTTTACCGGGAAAAGGTCTTTGAGCACGATTTTGATTCATTGCTGGCCCTGCAAGCGGTGGCACATTTCAACACCATTTACCTGCCGGACGACCATACCAGCGGCCTGGCCAAAGGAGCATACAGCCCCATAGCCCACGTAGCGGACAATGACCTGGCCCTGGGCAGGTTGGTAGACCATATATCACACAGCTCCCTCTGGGCGGAATCCGCCATATTCGTCCTGGAAGACGATGCGCAGGATGGCCCTGACCACGTGGATGCGCACCGATCCGTTGCCTACGTGATCAGTCCCTATATCAGGCGGCATACCGTGAATCATACCATGTACTCTACTTCCGGGATACTCCGCACCATGGAGCTGATCCTGGGCCTTCCTCCTATGAGTCAGTATGACGCGGCCGCCACTCCCCTATGGAATTGCTTCCAGGCCGTGCCGGATACTTCCGCTTATACAGCACAGCCATCCATGACCGATATCAATGCCCGCAATACAGCCTGGAATAAAAGCGCCGAACTGTCCGCACAGTTTGATCTGACCAAAGCAGATGCCGTACCCGACCTGCCCCTGAATGAAGTCATCTGGAAATCGGTAAAAGGAGAGCAAAGCCGGATGCCGGCACCCCGCAGGAGCGCGTTTGTCAAGGTGTCAGCCGTCAAAGATGCGGACGAAAAATAAGGCACCCGTTCCCCCGGATCTTCGATCCCGGGGAACGGGATCTTCTCTCCAGGCGAATAGGATCGAAGATCCGGGACACGATGCGGGAAACTTTGTAGATTTGGTGTATTAACCATTGAAAAAGATTCCCGATGATTGTCGCCGCCGGAATTTTCAGGACCATTATTTTGTTGGGCGCCATTCAGGGGTTCATCGTCAGCAGCTTACTGTTCTTCTCCAAAAAAACGGGGCCTTCCAACCGCTTATTGGCCACCCTGATCTTTCTAATCGCGCTCGCCTGTATTAACCTTTGCGCCACAGAAGGAAACTGGTACGGGACTTCCCTCATTTTACAGTTATTATCCGCTATTGTGCCGATGGTGATCATCATGCCTGCGGGCCCGCTGATCTACTTTTATGTGCAATCCAGTCTGAATCCCGCCTTTGTACTGACACCAAAACAGCGCCTTCATTTTTACCCGGTTATCATCGACCTGGTCCCCCAATTGATTGCCTTAGTGGTGATTGCCGGCGTGCTTACAGGACTGCTTAAAGGCAATCAACCTGGAGCGGGCCGTTTCATTGACACTTATAACGTCTATGCAGATATACCCCGATGGATCTCAGTCACTTTCTATCTGTGGCTATCTGTCAGGTATATGGCTTCCAGGAAAGATTCGGCAAGGGTTGGCTGGCTGCGGCAATTTATCAGGGTGTTCCTGGCCTTCCAGGCCCTCTGGTTGGTTTACCTGGTTCCCTATGTGATTCCACGGTATACGGGCGCGGTTTTGAATGCCCTTGACTGGTATCCTATCTATGTACCCCTGGCCATTATCGTCTACTGGCTGGGCATCAAGGGGTTTATGATTGCGCAGGCACAGCCAACGGATTCAGGTGCAGGCGTTGGCTTAAGCCCTGGTCAGGCGTCCGGCTCCGGCTCTGGCTCTGGCTCTGGCTCTGGCTCCGTTTCCGCCGCGTTGCCGGAAGCAACGGTGCGACAAGCCATCCTCTTGCTGAACAAGGCCATGAAAGAAGATAAAGTATACCTCGATCCTGGACTCAACCTGCAGGTATTGGCGGGACATACAGATCTGACCCCCAAAATAATATCGGCCGTCCTGAACCAACATATGCATAAAAGTTTCAATGAATTTCTCAACGAGTACCGGATTGAAGCGTTCAAAGAAAAAGTAAGACAGCCGCAGATGGATCACCTGACCATCGTAGGAATTGCCTTTGAATGCGGGTTCAATTCACAGGCCACTTTCCAGCGGGTGTTTAAAGAGGTCACCGGTCAATCCCCTTCCGCCTTCAGAAAGTCAGCGGAAAGCAATGCTCAAATCCGGATTTGAGCATTCTATCATTTCAGGATATCGTTAAAGTAGGGGAGGTTTGTTCTCCAAACAGATCTTCCATGATCAAAGCGATTTCCCTACTTATGCTGTTTTGTTCGGTTTTCTGTGGCCCTTCAGTGTGTGCGCAGGAAGCTACACCACTTGGTGCCCATGCTGCATCAAACAATCCGCCCATCAAAAAACTGGATGGAAGCCTTCTTCCGGCGGCTGCGGCAGATTCCATTATAAGCCAACTAGTTCAGGACGCACGGGTGACCGGCTTATGTATCTCCGTCCTCAATGATAATCAACCAGTGTATACAAAAGCCTTCGGCGTCAGGAACAACAGGACCAAAAAACTATTGGATACATCGACCATTATATATTGCGCCTCCTTCAGCAAATCCATATTTGCCTTTCTGGTGATGCACCTGGTGGAGGAAAATAAATTGAGTCTCGATACTCCCCTTTACAGGTACCTGGATAAACCTCTGCCCGCTTGTCAAAGCTATAAAGACCTTGCGGGTGATGACCGTTGGAAGCTCATCACCGCAAGGATGTGTCTCAGCCACACCACAGGCTTTCCCAATTGGAGGCAAATGGCAGTGAATACGGATGCCTATGATACTGCCGGTAAACTGGCCATTTATTTCACACCCGGGACGCGCTATGCCTATTCGGGAGAAGGTATCCAATTACTTCAATTGGCGGTAGAGCATATCACCGGTCAAACCGTCCAGCAATTAGCCGACGAAAAAATATTCCGGCCCGCCGGAATATACAGGACAGCCTACGTCTGGAACCCGGCCTTTGACAACGACTATGCGGTAGGCCATGACCCGGATGGATTTGTTGTATACAGGAATGACGGAAACGCCGGAAAAACTAAATATACCGTACCCTATGCGGCAGGGTCCATGGTCACTACCATTTCGGATTATAGCCGCCTTATCGCTTATATCATGCAGGGAAACGGGTTGCAGGCTAGCACTAGAGCCATGATGCTCACTCCCCAGATCCGTATCCACTCTACCTATCAGTTCCCCACCATTACCCCCGATACCACTTCAGAGAATAATGCCATACAACTCTCCTACGGTCTTGGGTGGGGGTTATTCACAGGCAGGTATGGGAGCGCTTTTTTTAAAGAGGGGCACGACGAAGGATGGAGGAATTACAACGTCAATTTCCCGGACAAAAAAACATCCATCATTATCATGACCAACAGCGCCAATGGAGAAAGTATTTTTAAAGAACTATTGGAAAAGATCATCGGAGATACCGATACGCCCTGGAAATGGGAAAGGTATACACCCTACAATCAAACACAACCCCACCCATAAAAGTAAAGCCATGCAAAAGATCATCTTCCTGTTCCTGTTATCTGTTGCGTCTACCGGCATTCATGCCCAAACCCGTTCGTCCAATCCTCTTGCCCAAACTCAGTGGAAGGGAACACTGCGGTTGGAAACACCTACAGACGCGATCCTGGACTTCAGCAAAGACTCCCTGATCGTCTTCAAGGCCGCTGATCATTCAAGGATAGAGACAATGACTTATGTCGTGAAAGACTCCCTGTTCACCCTCATAAAGACGGAGGGTCAAAGCGATTGCGATAACAAAGTCCCCGGAACGTATAAATTTGTGATCAAAGGAAATGGCATAGACCTTACCCTGGTGACGGATAATTGTGACGACCGGTCCACCGTACTTATGGATACGCACTGGATAAAGGTGTCCCATTGATTCGGGGCGGGCGCTCTGGAAATATTGAATCGCCCTGTTAGCGAATAAAGAGGGGAAATAGGATTTAACCCTATTTCCCCCTGACTATTTAATTATCCTGAATTCTGAAATAACGCTGTAGCCCTGCATAATCTATAGAAGCGGGCACATTGACCCCTCCGGGTATAATGATGCAACGGAATTGGTGTGCATTGGAGATCCCATTATAGAGATTCATATTATCCACAAATTGGATCCGCAGGTTACCCGGCGTAGCTAGCGCTGACCATGTATCCGTGTAGGTGGTGGTTCCTTCGATATAAGTAATCGAGATGGGCAAAGGAGATACCTGGTTGGTAGGCCAGATTGCCGAGGTGTAACCGTCTAATTTTCCATATGTGATCACCGTTCCGCTGTCCAATATACCCTGTGTAATTGCCGCCATGGGTTCGTCATAATAAAGTCCGTATATCCCAAAAACGGTATCCTTGGTGTAAGAGGGCGGAGTGAACCAGTCTGTGTACATCACATTGGCAGTCCCCGGAGGGCCTTGTGCTCCAGTGGCGCCAAAGGATACCGGGGTCCCCCACCCTGCCCCCGTTTTGGGGCCGTACAATAAATAGTTGGTTTTATCCAGGTAAAAATCACCTGAGACGCCCAACGCAGAGGCCGGTGCCCCGCTACCGCTGTAAATCTGGCTGCCGGCAGTACCCGTTGCTCCAGTGGCACCAGTCGCTCCGGTGGCTCCAGACGCACCCACCAGGGAAAAACCCGTTCCCCATCCGGATGCCGTTTTAGGCCCGTACAATACAGAGCTGCTCAGGTCCAGGTAAAAATCGCCCACGTTTCCTGTTGTGCTGGCCGGTGTGCTGCTGCCGCTATAGATAACCGAACCGTTTGCGCCGGCGGGGCCAACAGAGCCCTGCGCCCCGGCTGCACCCGCTGCTCCGGTTGGTCCGGCGGGACCGACAGGGCCCGTCTTGGAACAGCTTGCTTCCGTGACCATCAGCGAAAGGAAGACAAAAGAATAGAAGAAATGCTTTTTCATAAATCACAATTAAGTTAATGATGATAACTAATAATGCAAATCTACATGCTGCTGTCTACAAATCAATACCACTATACGGTACAGCTATAATTTCCCGTATAAACTATCACCCGACATAGGTAAAACTACGCATGCACGGAACTTCCACCGACAGATAGGGCACCTATAAAAAAGGGAGGATAACTTTGGCAGTTATCCTCCCTTTATAGTATACGGATTAATATTCCCTATGACGGCCTGTACACCAGTACAGAAAATGTCCCTGGAATGATCTTGCGGGTGCCCGGTTCAAACTCCGGGGCGCTCAGGTAAATCTTTTTCGTCTTCTTATCGTAAGCCATGGTCTTGGCCCGGGGTTGGGTGCTCAGGGTTTGTATAACACTGTATTCGTCAGCCGATTTCTGTTGAATGATGGTTAATGTAGCATCTCCATTGGAAGCGAACACCAGCTTTGTTTCCGGATCATATGCCACTGCGTCCACGCCGGCTCCAATGGGAAGCGTAGTGATGACCTTACCGGATACGGCGTCTACAACGCTCAACCCCTTGTTGGTACGACAGCCGGTGAATAAACGTTGATTGCCGGCGTCCATGGCGATACCGGTAGGACCCCCGCAAGGTGACAGGGGATAAGTGGCCTTTACCGTCATGGTCTTCGTATCGATCACCTTCAGGCTGTTCATGTCCTCAATGTTATTATAAATAAGCCCTTTGCCGTCAGATACGGCAAACTCAGGTCCGCCTCCAAGGTCAATCGTCTTTATAACAGCGAGCGTATTGATATCGATCACGCAGGTGTTCTTGCTATCCCCGTTGAAGACAAATACTTTTTTAGAATAAGGATCATAAATAATACCATCTTCATCCGTTGCCGGCACAGCGATCGTCTTCAGAATTTTGAAACTGGTCAAATCAACCACTACTACCGAAGTTCCTTTCCCGTCACTGATAAATCCCTTGTTCACTTCATTTACGATGGCGATGCCATGGACACCTTTCATACCGTCGATGACAGCAATGGGCTTTTCGGTAGCCAGGTCCACCACATTGAAAGACGTTCCGTGCGAAACGAATAAATGGTTATTCACAGAGTCAATCGCGATGTAGTCATATCCTCCGTCGCCGGGAACGGGGATCTTTTTATCAAAAACGTAACTCTGCGCATTCAATAGCTGGCAGGAGAAAGACAGGATAATGATGCTTCCCAAAAAGAGAGACTTTTTATTCATTTTCATATATTATCATTATTGCCGGCAAGGTCCCGCCGCAGTTAAGAGATGATCAATAGAAGCAAAAGTGAGAAGGAAAATTGGAGTAATTCTGAAGTTGGCTGAGAAAGGAAAAGAAAAGACAGCATCCGGTTGGAGGTGCTGCCTTTTCTATAGGAAACAATGTTTAATGCTTATTGCCTTGTCCATCGGAGGTATAAGCCCCAATATCATTATTGTATTTCGGATTACCCTTTCCAAGAGCCGGTGAACCAGGCATCAAATGAAAATCGAAATTGGCGGGCTCAATCCGGAGAGAGGGATCCGGGGGAGCGGTATACCCTACGATGATCTTATCCATCCATCCGCACGATCCGGGGCGTAAAGGTCCCCAAGACATCCACCAATGACTGCTGCGCCTTCATCACCGTTTCAATGTCCTTATAGGCAAAAGGAGCCTCGTCCAATCCTCCTCCCAGCAAGCGCACCCCATTTTTTTGCAATTCTTCTTTCATTGCGTGATGAGACACATTTCTGGTAGCTGCAGACCGGCTCATTTTCCTGCCCGCTCCGTGCGCAGCAGATGACACAGAAGCGGCAATCCCTTTCCCCTTTACAATGAAGCCCCTGGCAGTCATAGATCCCGGAATGACACCGAGTACGTCCTTGCCTGCTGGTGTGGCGCCCTTGCGGTGAACGATCAATTCCCGCCCTTCGTGCAGTTCCCTCCAGGCAAAGTTGTGATGGTTTTCCACTACGGCGATCGGTGTTCGGCTCAATTGATGTGCGATCTTTGCATGTATTACCTGGTGGCAGGCCCTGGCATAGTCGCCCGCCAGGTTCATGGATATCCAGAACTCCATGCCTTCCTCTTCATCCAGGGTTAACCAGGCCAGGTTGGATGCCTCCCTGGGAAGCCTCCTCTTCTGCCGGGCAACCCTTGTATAATAATCCGCAATATTAGCCCCCAGTCCCCTGGAACCCGAGTGGCTCAGTAACCCGATATATGTTCCTGCCGGGGCTTTTAATACAGGATCCGCTTCGGGGACCTCCACGATTCCGAATTCCACAAAGTGATTCCCACCTCCACTGGTTCCTAATTGCTTCCAGGCCCTGCCATGCAACTTGCGTAACAGGGGCATCTCATGAAATTCCTTTCGCTCCATCACAGCGTGGTCGGCCGCCTGCCTAAATTGGGCGCCACTACCGAACAGGGTGGCGCCTTCCAATTCCCTGGTAAATAAAGACTCTTTCTGATGCAACTCTTTTACAGGGATATCAAAAATACTCAAGCACATCCTGCACCCGATGTCCACTCCCACCCCGTAAGGGATCACCGCATTATCCGTAGCCAGCACCCCACCGATTGGGAGCCCATACCCTGAATGTGCATCGGGCATCAGGGCGGCAGCTACCGCCACCGGTAGCTTGGCTGCCAGGTACATCTGATGCAAGGCACCCTCTTCAATATGCCCCCTCCCGAAGATCGAAAAATCGACACCCAACCGGTTAAGTGCTATTTCCATTCCTTCCTCCGGTGCGGCCGGTTGCAGTGCCAGCACTATCTTACCCAACACGGCATCTTCTGCATAGGCCGAAGGACATTCCAGTATATTCGCCAATACTTTCAGTGCCCCTTCAAGAGAATGGTGCTTATAGTACTGTTCCATGACCCCGATCGCCACGCTCACAGCTGGTCCCTGGGGATAGCCGATGGATTTTATATGCCTTGATTTTAATGATAATTTTGCCATGACTGTTTTTTTAATTTTCCATTGCTTCTCTTCTAAAGCCAAATACCCTCTGCTGTTTTATTTCTGCATTCCCTTCATGTTGATTACTGATCTCTGCCACCGTCATAGGTCGCGTCACTTCCTGATCAAATCCCAGGTGCTTACTCAGGCGCCTTGACTTTTCGATACCCAACCGCCCAAATTCGTATTGGGCGATAAGCCTTCCTTTTCTCAACAGAGCGCTGTCCACCAATGTCAATTCACTATTGAACGTACAAATGATCTGTACATTCAGGAAGTCAGCCAGCATTCCATCGGAGATGTTTAACAGATTGGAGACCGACGAATTGGGGCTATTCCTTCTGTCCATGATAATATTCTCTGCATCTTCGATGATCAATACCGTATCGGGATTGTCGATCAGCAGATCGATAAAATCGGGACTCATTAAATCACCGGCCACATTCGGGGACAAAAACAATACTCTCTTCCTGATCTTTCCAACGAGGAATCTTAAGTAAGTTGTTTTTCCCGTCCCTGGTAAGCCGTGCAACAAGACAATTCCTTTGTCTTTTTTCTGGTTCAACCTTTTCCTGATCAGATCATCCACTGCCTTGAAGTCATCTTCGTAAAAAAGATCCAGGTCTAATTTTGTCCTTTTGATCGCCATGGCTTTCAGGGCCATTCCCCTGCCACCTTTTACAATCAGGTTGATTTCCTGGGGCTCCCTCTTCTTCCTCTCCTTGCAGTTCACGCTCAAGGCCGCCACAGCCTTCAAAAATGCTTCCTGCTGCCCATCATGAAATATTTTGCAATAGCCATCGTCAAACTCCATCACGCAGTGATTATTCAGCAACAAAAAAGATGTGCTAAACTCAAACCCGTTCCTCTTCCCCTCAAATTCCTGGTATTGATTCTCCTGTACAATCAACCCCTCAAATTGATCCTTAAATGACTTGTACATCTTTAGTCCATCAATGGCGCCTATATAAGCATAGTTAGGCAATACCTGAAAATAATATAAGTAGATCTTCTTTGCGTCCAGGTAAAAATTGTCAAATATGAATGACACATCGATCACCTTTTGCGTATGTAAATTGTCCATTGTAGTTTGTTTAAAATATAAAGCTTATTTCTGGCGCATAGCTCCGCCAGGAGCCTGTGCATCCGGTCCGCGCAAACGCAAGGTTAACTGATGATGCCGCATAGTGGCGTATTTGCCACAACAGGTCGCAAAACAAAAAACCCCGCTGGTGGCGGGGTTTCTGTTCATGCTTTATTACCTTACTAATGTAGTGAATAACATGCCCCGCGCAGTGAATGGTCCGGATTCCGGCCGACCATTCCTTTGTAGACGATATGTAGATTAATGCGGAGCATTGTGAATAATTTTATTTTTACAGCTGCAAAGGTAATGGCATTTTTGATTTATGCAAATCAATTTTCATTTTATTATTTCCGGTCTGCTTTCTTCGGTTTTCGCTCCCATACATTGTACTGCAGGTAGACACCAAAGCTGCTATTCCTATCCGTTCCCTGCGAGCCTGACGGTTTAGTCAGGAGATAATTGGTTAAGGGCGACTGAAACCGGGCGCCCAGGGTAAATCTTTTCCAGTTATAATTGATGTCAAACAATGCCCGCCAGTCCGTTTCTCTGATGTCAATTTTCTTGGCCGCGGTGTCCTTCAGGGTGATCACCTGAGAAGTGTTTATATCCACGATCGCATAACCCGCACTATCCGTGCGGGAACCCTTGGTACTTTGTAAGGCTACGCCGCCCCTGTAATGGGAGTACTGAAGACCCGTACCAATGAACAGGTGACGGAACGGGCTGTAATAAAGCGTGAGGGGAACATCTGTGTAGTATAACTTTTTAAGGGCAACGGTAGTAGTGAGCGTGTCTGACGTACCGACGGCCACTGAATTGGTATTATAGGTGGTTGATGTATTACTGGCGGATGAAGGCGAAGTATACTGCGGACTATTGAACTGCAAGGCAATCTGCAGGTATACATTGTTCCGGAAATAAAACTGAAAATACGGAGCGGGAATATAATCGCTCAGCCAATTTTTCTTAGCATTTATATTGTAAGGGTAAGACTGTTGTGCGCCTATGGGAAACCTTTGGGAAATAGATAAGCCCGCCGCCACGTGAAGTCCTCCGCTTCCGGAAGAGGCGGACTTTCTTTTGGAGGCGCCATAACCCGCAGGTCCCCCGGTTGTAAGTGCGGAGAAAGGATGATGGTTAAAAAAAGCTGTGTCTTTCATTGTCAGAAAAGGATAATACGCAAAGGGTAGACCCACGGCATTTTTATCAAGTATTCCTGCGGTACTTGTTTCTTGAGCGCCTTGATCCGACACCTGCGCGATGGTTAATCGATCAACACCGGTGCTTCGATGAGCGGAAGTAACAGCATAGCGACCAGGTGCGGCATCATTGCCAGTCTCATGATGACCGGAACTGCCAATTTCGCCGGCCGTATGACGACCACGAGTAGTATTGTTATCGGCCGTATGACGACCACGAGCAGCATTGTCACTGGCCGCATGATGACCGCGAGCAGTAAGGCTTCTTTCATAGGAATCCTGGCTGATCGGCGGCACGCTGGCAGGGTTTGCCTGCGAAACAGGGGAAGAGCTAAGCGAAGGTGTCCCGGCGGGTCTCACCCGTGCTGAACCAGCGGGGTGTTCAGGTACTGCCGTCATACCACCTCCCTGACCGGGCAAGCGGTCTTTGGCAAATACCGTGGCCGACCGGCTGGAATCCGGCCCGGAGCCGGAGGCGGCCTTCATAGCCCCGGAGCCGGCGGCGGCGTTCATAGTCGGGGAGTCGGCAGGAGCCTCCATGGTTTGGGAGCTAACGGCGGCCTTCGTAGCCCGGCCGCCCATGGACGTCTTCCCGGAAGGGTTGGTGCGCATGGTGAGCCACACTGTAACAGAGACCACCATGATGATCCCGGCGAAAATAATCCACCCTATGGAACGCCCCCAGCCGCCTAGGATAGGAGCGGTGATGTCCAATCTCTTCCGCATGAGCGACCATGACTTTTCAACAGGGGGAAGGGGTATGGGACTCTCCTCTGCTGAAAAAAATAGTGGTTCTTTATTGTTATCACTCATCTTCATTCGTTGAAATGTCTTTCCAAAATTACCTTCATCTTTTTGCGGCTTTCACTTAAATGCCACTTGACAGTTCCAATCGAAATACTCAATTGATCGGCAATATCTTTTATAGAATATCCTTCCATATAAAAAAGGGAACACACTACCCTCGTCGCAGGGTTTAAATGATCCAGCATCACATACATATCTTTCGTTTCCAGCGACTGGATGGGGCTGTAGACGGGATCCGTTTCCGGAAGGTCATTCAATATATCGGAAGACTCCGTAAATGGGATGGATGCCCTGAGCTTATCCAGCGCCGTATTGCGCACAATCGTATAGACCCAGTTAAAGAATTTCCCTTTGTCTTCCCGGTAAGAGGCGATACTGGAAAATACTTTTAGCATTCCGTCGTTGACAGACTCTATTGCCTCGTGCTCATTACGGAAAAAGCGCCTGCAAAGACAATACAAAGGGGCATAAAATTGCTTATACAACTTTTCCTGGCTCTTTCTATCGTTCCGGGCGCAATTCCTTATGATATCCTGCAAGTCTTCCAAATACAGTCCTTGTTAAACGCGTAAAATCCCGGGATCTCACATTGGATCCCGGGATGAAAATAATATTTTGAGCCCGCTTTAATTGGAAATCTCTGTGGGAGAGATACTGAGCTGCGTACCGGTTTCACTGGCCATGCTAAATGTATACCCGGAAGCGGTGGCCGTCATCTTGACCTGATAAGTTCCTCCGCCCCAAGGCAACCAAATCCAGATGGAAGCAGAGGATCCAACGGTCAGCGTGTGCTGATAAAAATTGGCTACTGAAGGAACGTTCACCCCACACAAATCATTGGAAAATCCGCCCTGGATCTGAAATACAGTGATCGAATCTCCCCACGGTTCTGAGTTCTGTCCCATAAGGATGCCATAAGTGCAGGGGAATGAGTCAACGGTCCTCAATAGTAAGTTTACACTGGAATCAGTGACGGAGACAGGGACCAGGATAAATTTCTTGCCTGCCGCAGAAATAGAGTCAGTCGGCGGCGTATACACCGAATCCGTGACGGTTATAGGAGCGGTGCAGCTATCTCCTTTGCCGGTGGCGGAATCGGTGATAGAAGTGGCCGTGATGTAATAAGTACCGGAATAAGAGAAGGTGATACTCGCATTTCCGTTACCGGGTGTAATGGAAGTTCCTGCAGCAGGCCTGACGGTCCAGGTGAGTCCATTGGTAGAAAACCCTGCAGGGACCGTGGCGACCATCGCTTCTCCCCTGGCCACGCTGGTAGTCGACAGGGTCAAAGGAGTGCCGGTAGAAGGGGTAGAAGAGGAACTGTAATCTTTGTGGCAGGCGGAGAAGCCGGCAATCACCAATCCTGAAAAGAGGAGGGCCCGTGTTATGCTTTTCATACTTATACTTTTTGGTTTTGTAGCTTAACGGGCCGACGCCACCTAAAGGTTGGGTACAAAAGAAAAAAAATGGAAGGTTACCCCATTGGGTTTACGTAAAGTCAGGGGCATCCGGCTCGTAGGTACGAAGCCTGTACCTGAGTGATCCGACTTCGCGCTGCAGGTCTTTCACCCGCTGCAGGATATGGGAAATGGCCTGGATTCCTTCCAGGTTAATATCCAACTCGGTATACAAACGCACGATCCGCTCCAGTTCGGTGAGATCCGAAGCGGGGATCAGCAAGTTTTCCGCTTCCGCGTTGATGTCTATCAAGCCGTATTCCCCCATGGCCTGGATCAGGGATAAGTCAACGTGGTAGTAGGTGCAAATGGCATCGGCGGGTATCCATTCCTGCTCTTCCATAGTGTATAGCTTTATTCAGGTTAGCCTCCGGATAACTGTGCCAGCTCCCGGAAGAGTTCTTTTTGTTTGTCGGTCAAATGCGTGGGCATTTGGATGTCGAAGGTCAGGATCAGGTCTCCGAATACCCCTTCCTTCTTGTATTCCGGAAAGCCCTTCCCTTTCAGGCGGGTCTTACTCCCGTTTTGGGTCTCCGGTTTCACCTTTAGCTTCACCTTCCCGTTCAGGGTATCCACCGTGGCTTCACCCCCCAGGACAGCCGTGTACAGGTCCAGGTTAACCGTTGTATAGAGGTCATTTCCCAGCCTTTTAAACCGTGGATTGTCGCTGATCACAAAAGTGAGCAACAAGTCGCCGGCAGGGCCCCCGTTCCTTCCCGGGGCCCCGTACCCCTTGAGTTTGATCACTTGTCCGTTCTCCACCCCCGCCTGTACGGTGATGCGAACGTCCTTTCCGTTGATAGTAATGATCCGTTTGTGTGTCGTATAGGCTTCTTCCAGGGTGACGTGCAATTCCGCCTGGTAATCATTCCCTTTGAAGGCCGCCTGCCGGCCGCCGCTGCTGCTGCGGTTGCCGCCCATGCCACCGAACAGGGATTCAAAAAAGTCAGAGAAATGATCCTCATCAGCGCCGGCAAATCCGGAAGGATCGTAGGATTGAGAAAAACCTCCTGCGCCCCCCTGTCGGGAACGCCCCGCATTGTCCTTGCGGGCCTGCTCAAAGGCGTCCGCATGCTCCCAGTCCTTACCGTACTGGTCATACTTCTTCCGCTTCTCAGGATCGCTCAGGACTTCATTGGCCTCGTTGATCTGCTGGAATTTCTTGTTTGCTTCTTTATCGTTGGGATTCAGGTCTGGATGATATTTGCGGGCGAGCTTGCGATAGGCTTTTTTAATATCCTCCTGCGCAGCCGTTTTTTCCAGCCCTAATACTTTGTAGTAATCAATGAAAGCCATATATGCAAATATAGCCCATCTCCGCATTTATGCGTTCTTCTCTCCCATCCTTTTCAGGTAGGATACGTGGGATGCCACTGCCATGTACATGCGGCGATGCTCAAGGTAGGGAACGCCCATTTCCTGACAGGTGTCCCTGATAATACGGCCAATCGCAGGATAATGAACGTGGGATATCTTGGGGAATAAATGATGCTCGATCTGGAAGTTAAGGCCACCCAGGCACCAGGTGATCAACTTGTTCCGGGTAGCGAAATTGGCCGTGGATTTCAATTGTGACAGGGCCCATTCGTCTTCAACACGATTGGCGGGTTGAACAGCCACAGGAAAGGACGTTTCTTCTACCGTATGCGCCAATTGAAACACGATACTAAGGGTAAATCCTGCCACAGCAGCCAACGTACAATATCCGACCAACCAGGGAATGACGCCGCAGAAATAAATGGGCAGCAAAATGAAGACAGCCGGATAAAGCGCTTTAAAGCCCCAGAAAAAAAGATGGTCCTTCAACTTCAATTTCTGCAAAGGCACGCTGCCTATTTTCCGGGAGAAATATTTCTTATAGTCTGTAAAATAGATCCAGAAAAAATACAGCATGGAATACAGCGCCCAGAAATACAAGTGCTGATACCGATGGATCTTGAAACGCTTTTGCGTTTCACACAACCGGAGGAAGGGCTTGGCATTGATATCGTCGTCCACTCCGTCAATATTGGTATAGGCGTGGTGTACCACGTTGTGCTTGACATTCCACATGAAGCTGCTGGCCCCAAGAAAATCCAGGGTCAGGGCGGCCATCCGGTTGAGCCAGGTATGTTTGCTAAAACTGCCGTGTGCACCGTCGTGCATGACGTTGAAACCAATGAAGGCCGTGAGCAGCCCGAGTGTGATGCACTCCATTATCGCGATCCAGACGTTCGGAGTAAAAAAGACAAGGTGTGTATAAAGAGCCAGATAGCTGCCTAAAAGGATACCGCATTTGATGTAGAGTCTGGCATTTCCCGTGGGGTTTACCTGCCGGTTCTCGAAATAATCATTGACCCTCTTTTTCATCGTAGTGTGCAATGACAATGTAGCGGAACCGTATTTTGGAACGATCATTTTTCGACTTTTGAACCCCTATAGAAAATTACGTGGGTTTGGACGAAGTTACGCCGAATAAGTGGCCCTTGACTCGCCTAATCACTTAATTAACAAAGTAATATTTGTCCTGGCTAATTTGCTAATTTCGTATGGATGAAATTTGCAAACCGCCTTTTTGGAAAGCGCAATAGTGCAACCCCGGCAGCAGAGCGACTGACACTGAAAGAAAGGCTTACAGCACTCCGCAATCTACCGGCTTTTTTCAAGCTTGTATGGCAAACCAGCCCTTCTCTGACCATTGCCAATTGCATTGTCCGTACAGCCAGATCAGCCACTCCCCTGGGCATCCTGTACGTAGGAAAACTCATTATCGACCAGGTTATTCACCTGAGCAGGACATCCGGCCCTATCACGGAAAAGCACCTTTGGGCACTCGTGGCCCTGGAATTCGGACTGGCTATCGCTTCCGACGCCCTTAGCCGGGTCATTACCTTGCTGGACGGGCTTCTCGGCGATCTTTTCGCCAACCATACCTCGGTCAGGATCATGCAGCATGCC
>Ga0302315_10001451_pt1 | contig 23861 bp, 22 predicted proteins | sample III_Palsa_N3_1_FD_200532 | JGI IMG/M metagenome (GOLD analysis project Ga0302315, IMG submission 200532) | Peat permafrost microbial communities from Stordalen Mire near Abisko, Sweden - III_Palsa_N3_1 | ecosystem: Environmental > Terrestrial > Soil > Palsa > Peat permafrost | place: Sweden...
CTGGTAGCAGGATGCGCTTCGTCTTGCCTGAGCCGGTCATTCCGAGGATGAGCGTGTGGGCCACCTCGCCGTTATGCAGGTTGAGGTAGTAGGGCGTGGCGTTGTCCGTCTCCAAAACGGCCAGGTACTCCGTCCCCAGATGCGGGTTGTGTTTTTCGCCTTGCAGGATGGTGAAGAAAAACGAGAGGTCGGCGTAGTTGCTGAGCAGCATGTACATTTTGCGGAGGTTCTGCGCGTAGTTGCCGGGGACCACGGCGAAAAGTGCATTGAGCTGGTTGTAGGTCTCCGGGAAGAGTGAGCCGTCTGCATTCGTAAAGACGGTGGCGAAGTCGGCAATCTCCCGGTCGATGACAGCCTTGTCTTTGCCATACAGAACGATGGTCAGCGAGAGGTCGCCTAGGGTCTGTCCGTCACTGAGCGCACGAAGGCACTCGCCAAGAACCTCGATGTCCGCCTGTTTTCCTTCGTCTATCAGTACGTCACGCTGATTAACCTTGCTCTCATCCTTCATGGAAGAGATGAGTCCGGCCTTCGACATATTGGCATGACGCCGCCGTTTCACAACCTCCTTCTTCGCCGCGTCCGCCCCTAGCGGAGTCCATTCAGTAACGGAGTAGAAGTTCGCCTCGATCTTGAGCAGCTTGTCGAGCACCAACGGGCGCGTCTCTGTGATGGACTCTCGCATCGTCAGCAGGCGAACGAAGTGATCGCCGATGCGGAGGTGGTCGCGCTCCGCTTCGATATCGGAGTTCACCACCTGGAAATCGAGATACTGCGATGTCTGCGGCTTGCCGGCGATGCGCCACGCATCGAAGTTGAGCAGACGGCGAAGGAAGTGGAACTGGTCGTCGGATGAAAGTATCTCGATATCGACCTGGTCGCGGAGCTGCTGCTCAAAAGCCTCTACACGCTGTTTGAGCCGAAGAAGGTCGCGCTGTATCTGGGAGCGTAGCAACACCTTCATGACGTTGCTGGTGAACTGCGCTTTGAGTTCTCGAACCGCGCCCTCTGGATCACTTGGGAGGCGTCCCAACGCGGCCATGATGCCGGTTTTAGACCTCGCTCCTTCAAGCACCACGGCGTAGTAAATCTCGATCTCGTAGAGATGGTCGAGCTTCGACTCGAAGAACTCACGGCGCTGGTCGATGGCGGCGTCGATCAGCGGGTCGCCATAGCGAGCGAATGGCATCTCCGGGCGATTGGTCTTGAAGAGGTACTGGTAGACATGAAATCCCGGCCCGAAGGACTTGAGGGCTGCTTCCAACCGCTTGACCGCGAACTCCTGTCCGGCCTGGTCAAGGCTCTCAAAGTCCACTCCGCAGACCTTGAGGATCATGCCGAGGTCGCCGCTCTTGGTGAGGAAGGTGGTTTCGTCCCAGAAGCCATAGAGGTTGATGTTCGCGTTGAGCGAACCGGCCTCAGTCCACGGCTTGATGATTTTGGCGAGTCGTAGCATCAGCGTATCTCCACGTTCGGTACTTGTTGCTTGGCGGCGTCGTATCGCAACTTGAAGCGTTCGGACTTGCCCATGATCTTGAGAAATGCCGGGTCAGTGGTCGTGATCCAACGACCGAAGATGTAGCCGCCGATGAAAACTGCCGCGCCAGTAAGGAGCGAGTTGAACAGGTTGAAAGCTCCGACTGCTCCGACGCATACGAAGTAGAAGACGGTGCGCTCGACCCCGAGATACGTGAGGGGCTTATGCAGAGCCTTGTAGACCCGATTTCGGCGTCTTGGTGTGAGTTCTGTCATAGAGCCCCTCGCGGGTGAGTGAAGCGTGAGCGGAATGACGAGACCAAGGGGCTATGAACCCCACAGCCAAGTCAGTATGTTTGTGGCCATCACCGCGATTCCGGTGCCAGCCGCAACTCCGGCGAGGGTCTTCTTCGCGCCGGGTTCTCCGTGGGCGAACGCATACCCGCCCAACACAATCGCAATCAGGCTGCTCACCTTGGCGATCGTTCCGGTGAAAAGGGTCTGAATGGATGTGAGACCTGTATCAAAAGGCGAACTCCCGCTTTGCGCGTGAGCTGCCAGTGGAAACAGGAGAAGGGTGAGCAGTAAAAAGCCCGAGAAAGAAGGCCGACGTTCCGGCCTCTTAACTCGGGCTATACGATGGAGCATCTTCATGTTTGCACCTCCATCCGACTTGAGTTCGTCGGGTATGGCGCAAACCTACGGCTGGCTATCGCAGCAAGTCCAATGACATTTTGGCGGAGCATTATTCCACGGAGGAATAGTTGAGCAAACTAGAAGCGTTTACGAGGCGCCTACAGCCGCCGAGAGAACAAACCGAAGGCCTCTCGGTGAAGACATCATCTTTGAGCAAGACGAGTGTTGCCTGCGTTCAAGTCCTTCTAGAGGTGAGCGAAACGAGACAGCATGCGACCGCCATTGGTGCGATGCTTTGATCTAGGTCTCCTTGGCAGACTGGCTGCTATATCAAATGACTCTGCCTAAGTGCCTACACTATGGGACGCTAGCCTTCTTGCTGAAGGTCGCGTTCGTCCCCCTGATGATGAGGCAGAGATCAAACGTAAAGTCAAGTGCGGGTCAATCGCAAGTCGAGCTTACCAAGTTTGAGCTGCCTAATAAAAGCGATCTCGTTCAAGAACTTGACGTGGACTCGCGGGCGATCTCCGAAATAGCGATTGACCCGCTTTTTCATTCAGACCCATTGGTATCGATCGTCGGACCAATTGATAGGGTCGCGAGTCGAGTTCAAAGTGCGGAACGCCTAAAGTTCGGGGCTACGTACACCTTGCTGGGCGGATACGCGACGGCTCTGCCAGCTATTTCCAGGCATGATCAGATCGGCGGTCGCCTTGATTTAACTGGAGCCTGGAAAGTGTATGACCACAGCAGCAGTGCGGGGTCAATCAGTCTCCTTGTTCGGTCCGGCACTAACATAGGGATGAGTCAGAAATTCAATCTCAGCGACAAGCTGGATTCTGGACTTTACCTTAATGCCCTCCAGGGTGGTGGACCGCAGGAACCGATCACAGTGAACGTTCTTTACTGGCGAGAAGATTTCCTGCAAAAGAGAGTCTCGTTGTATGTCGGGAAAATTCACCCGAACCAGTACGTAAGCCTCAGCATGTTCGATAACAATGAGCGAACACAGTTTTTGAACGGTGAGAATGATGGAAATGTCTCGTTCGCTTATGACGGAACGTATGCCGGTGGCGCTGCACTTGAAATCCAGGCGACCCCGCACCTCTATATCCACACCTTGGCGGTTGACACCGAAGGGTCGCAACAAAGCAATATCAGGACTCTCGTTGATCGGAAGTACATGGAGTCCGCCGAACTCGGCTGGTTTTCGGGTTCGCCAGGAGAACGGTATCGTGATTACCGGATCTACATTTGGCGCGACGATACTCGAAACCAAGGGAGCGGTTACGGCGGCGGTTTTGGTTTCGAGCACGAGTTTCCCAGCGGTTGGGCACCCTTCGGCAAGTTTGGTATAGCGACAGACCGTGGCACTTCCATTCGGCAATCGAATACCCTTGGCGTAGCTCAAGTGCATCCGTTCGCGCGACGTGGAGATATGTTTGGTGCTTCATTCAGCTATACAGAACCCAACCATACGGGAAGACATCACGAGAGTATCTTTGAATCATTTTACCGGATTCGCGTCACGAAAAGCATCAGCCTGGGGCCAGACCTTGAGGTGTCGATTCATCCGACCGATGCCATCAGGAGGTATACAACGGCGCTCATTGGCCTGAGAGGTCAGATAATCTTCTGATGAGTCGTAGCCCAGTTAGCGGTGTGACTTGCGACCCGGTCTCCGGCGTTTCGGAGTCAGCCAGATGACCCTTGCATGAGTTTGATCAGTGGTGTCTGGCGACCACGGTTAGGGCGAACCTTTAGTAGGTCTCGGGCGTATGGCAAAGAGGATAAGGCCACCGGCCAGAATCGCCGCCGCAGCCGTCAACGGGACCCTGAGATTGAGTTTCTGTCCGACGGCGTCGAGCAGCAAAATACGAATGGGCGATACGTAATAAACAAGGGATAGAATCCCAACGCAGATCAGGGCGATGCCGATCATCATTAGTGCTCTCATACTTGCTCCTTGGCATTCAGGTATGCGTCACGTGTGCTGTAGGCGGTCGCTGAAGCACTTGACCATCCTCAGCGCTGGTGAGGTAAAACCAGCCCTATTCGTTGCCCCTTCTTTAGCGTTTCCGGGGACTGTGCAACAGGGCGAAGATCAGAGCTGCGCAAATGATCGGCAGGCAAACGACCATGAGAAGGTGATTTTGCGTCATTTTGGAAGGGATACTCGCTTTGTCACTGTCTCTTCGTGCCCGCAAGTTGTCGGTAGACACCGACATCACTCGCCAGACGCAACCACTGACACACTGTAGTCTCGTCTTTCCCAGGCTCCGCTCGCCCAAAGGAAGGTGAAGCAGATGGTCGCGCCGGCGAGAAGGGGAAGGTCATTGAGATCGACAAAATCGATTTGTAACGAATTCGTAATCGACTTCGTATCCATCGCCGTCTTCCATCCGTCTGACGACCAATGCAGCGTAAATGATGCCCCGCCGTGTATTCGAAGAGTTTCATTAGTCTTCATGAAGCGCACATGGCGATTGGGTTTCCAGACTTGCAGTCGTTTCCGCTCGGGTTTCTTTCCAAGATAACGAGTGGCGACCTCAGGAATGATGTCGTAGACCTTGCCGTCCTTGGTCGAGCGAAGCAGCTTGATGTACTCGGCGTGGGCCCACATCAGTGGCATCGCAGAGCCGGTCGGCTTTCCAAGCCACATAAAGACATCCGGCTGATCGGCCTGGTCCCAGGACTGCTCCGGAAGCAGCCCGGTCTTCGAAGCAAGCGCCTCCATCGCGCGAATGTACTTTTCCGTGCTCTGACCGGCCGCCAGTTCGTAATGGCCTCTTTCGCCAGTCAGCAGTGGCCACACTCTGCCAACGCCATAAGAAGTGAATGGAGCTCCACGATGGCCCTGCCCATAGCCGTCGTGGTTGTAGCGGTGCCATGTGGGACCGGCTGGCGTCTCGACTTTGAGAACGGCGTCGATGACCTTGAGTGTCGCCAGAATGATAGGGTCATCCGGCTTGCGAATGCCATACCTGACAAGCTCCAGAAATCCGCCATCGACGACATTTCGAGCCGGAAAATCGGCCTGCTCCCCCGGAGCATGATTGACAATATGGAGGATTCGCGATTCCTTGTCTTCGGCAGGATTCTCCTGACCAACCTGCTCAGGAAGAATTCGCATGTAGTAGGTCGATATTCCTTCGACGAGTGAACCTGTAGTGGTGGTCGTCCATTCCTCAATATGCGATTCCAGGTAGTCTGCATATTCCTCGATGAAAGTCGCCGTTGGCTCATCGCCGAGCTTGTGGAAGAGAGCGGAGGCACAGACGAGAGCGGCGATGTTCGAGGCAAGCGTGGAAGGAGAGTAACCGGAAGCCTCTTCCCAGCGCTCCTGCTGGGTTACAGGCCCGTTACGGATCAGATAGGCAGCTCCGCTGCGAACAAGATTTCTCGGATCGAAGTCGGCGAGGGCCTTCTCATAATCAAGTCGCCACGCAAGCAAGATAGGGAACGCCACTTCATCAAGTTGGATGCCGCTCCAGTACGCATCTCCGTTCACCCAGAAGTTCTGGGGAAAACCGCCATCCGCATGCTGGGCTACGGCCAGGAAAATGAGCGAGCGAAGTGGAGTCGCCATATCGCCGGCTGCAAGCAGAGCGGTTGCGCTGTTGACCATGTCGCGGGTCCACACCAAGTGGTAGCCGCCCTGATCGTTGTCGCCCTTGGCTTCTCCCCACGGAATCGCGAGCGAAGCGATGAGAGCCCCCGCAAAGGATTTGTCTTCGTGGGCGAGTAGCAGGTCGTAGCTGCTGTTGTAGAGATTGCCTTTGTCATAGGACGCGCTCTCAAGTGGTTTGAGGTGTGAAGTTGCTCCGTCCCATTGTCTCTTGTACTGCTCCAGATGCTTCTGAAATGGCGTTCCCAGGGATTGCAATAAGTTTGCGATGGCTCTGTGCTGGCTATTGCCGAACGCGAGGCCGAGGGTGAACTCCCTTGTATGGCTCAGGTCGAGTTCGCCCGTCAAAGCGACGTTGCCGTCCGGCGCAGAGGTGAATTCCCAATCCATCTTGAAACCATTATGGAGGTCAGTCCATCCGTCGCTAGCTCCGACGTACCCGCAGGATAAATGCGAGAAAGGGACGGTGGCCGCAAGCGCCATCCACTTGTCACCCTTCTGTGCCATCAGGATGCGTTGACCATCAGCGAGTACGATGTAGCCGTTGTTGCCTCCGCCACCAATCTCAAGATGAGGGGCGCATAGAGCAAACAACTTAAGCGATGAAAGAAATGCCTCATCCTTGCCGGTCAGGGAGGTGTGTATCAGTAGGCAAGGATGATACGGATGGGAGATGATCTCCTTGGTGATGCTGTAGCGACCGTTTGGATCAGCATTGACACAGCGATAACCGAGAGCATGGTCGGAGATGCGCTCCATCGTGATTGTCAAATCGCGCTTTTCTTCATGGAAAAAGGTCGTTCCATCTGTGACGAGATATTGCAGGTCACGGAGTTGCGGGCGGTCCACAGTTGGGTAGTAGACCTCTGTAACAATCCCGTTCCAAATCGTGTACCAAAGGTGGCTGGAAGTGGAGTAGGCCGTGCCCACGCCAGCCTTGTTGCTGTGGGTCCAGCGTGGCTCGATGCCCGGTTTCCCAAAGGCTTCCGTACCTGATACAGGCTGCATTTAAACCCTTCATGACACGCGTTTGGACGTAAAGGATGGTCGATCAGGAAGAGCGACTATCCCCATCGGAATCAGTCTTCAGAGATAGATTCTCGCTGTGACTCCAGAAAAGCTGTCTCGTATTGCTCGCAGCATCGCAAACACATAACCGTCGTAAAGATTCGATGGTTGCGGCGGCTCTGAGCAAAAGTGCCCAGACTAGGCTTCATATACTCCTCATACTTCACTTAGAAAAGGCTGCGAAGGTTACGCTTTGCAGCGACTGCACAGTGCGCGGCCCAACGAAGCGAAACGGAGCATGACACTCAATGAACTCCCATAAGACGCCTGTGAAGGGCTTCGTATATTACGCCGTGGCCATTGCGGCTCTGGGTGGACTCCTCTTCGGTTATGACACGGGGGTGATCTCCGGGGCCATTCTTTTCATCACGAAGCAGTTCAGTCTCTCATCGACGATGGAGGAGATTGTCGTCAGTGCCGTTCTGGTCGGCGCTGTCGCTGGTGCTTCCGTTGGCGGGGCGTTGACGGACCGGTTTGGACGTCGCGGACTGATCATCGTCGCAGGTGTGATCTTCATAGCGAGTTCATTGGGGACAGCGCTGTCGCCTTCCGTGCCGCTTTTGATCGCTGCGCGTGTGGTTAGCGGGATCGCCATCGGGCTGGCGTCGTTTCTATCTCCGATGTACATCGCAGAACTGGTCCCCGCGAGAGTGCGGGGCGCACTCGTCGCCGTGAATATGCTTGCGATCACGACCGGGATCGTTGCAGCCTATCTGACGGACTATGCATTGACAGGAAACGGAGGCTGGCGATGGATGTTCGGACTAGGCGTGGTTCCTGCGGTGGGGCTCACGATCGGCATGTGGTTCCTTCCCGATAGCCCGCGATGGCTTATCAGCAAATCAAGGACGGACGAAGCACGAAAGGCATTGGCAAGGTTGCGTACGCCAGAGGAAATCGGGCCCGAGGTCGCGGATATTGAACAAACAACGCAGAAGACGTCCGGAAACTGGAAAACTGAGTTGTTTAGACCTTCTCTGCGAATGCCGCTCATCATTGGAATCGGCCTTGCGCTGTTCCAGCAGCTCTCCGGGATCAATACGGTAATCTATTACGCTCCAACAATCTTCAAGTACGCTGGATTTGAAAGCGCCCGGGCGTCCATCCTGGCTGCTGTCGGACTCGGCGTCGTGATGCTCTGTTCTCACGTAGTTGCCATTTTCTTGATCGACCGCGTTGGCAGAAGGCCATTACTGCTGGTCGGTATCGCAGGCCAGATTGTTGGTCTTGCGGCACTCGGCGCGGCATTCCACTTCAAGCAGCTATCGAGCTCTGTCGGAGATATAGCTGTAGGTAGTCTCGTCGTCTATGTGGCTTGCTTCGCCTTCGGACTTGGTCCAGTGTTCTGGCTTCTTATCTCGGAGATCTACCCTCTGGCGGTACGCGGAGCCGCAATGAGCGCTGCCACAGTTGCCAACTGGGCTATGAATCTGGTGGTCGCCGTGACATTCCTTACCCTGGTCCACGTCGTTGGTCGTTCGTCGACCTTCTGGATTTATGGAGCAATCACTGTGTGCGCGTGGATCTTCATTTACAAGCTTGTACCGGAAACGAAGGGGAAGACGCTCGAACAGATCGAAGCCTATTGGCGAAGTGGTGGCAGTTCGAAGGGGACCACACACAGCAGAGCGTAAATGACGTAGAAAGAAAACGGATGCGAGTCCTTATGTTTTGCCGTTAGGACAACTGCTACCGCAAGCTCGTTGAACGTTGATGGACCGGCTCTTGTGATGTGTTCTTTCGATTCTCGGAAAAGCTTCAGACCTAGCCATCGTGCCAGAGCAATACGATACAGCGTTCTAAACATTGCGGGAAGATACTGTTGGTAGTGAGAGGTGCCGAATGTCCTACTACTGGGGAATGCATGCGTATTGGTGGATCTGGTGGGTTTTTATCTGGATCATGTTCTTTGGCTTCTTTATGCCGGTACGGCGGACGAACTATAAGCTCATGCAATCCCCCCTTCAGCTTCTCCAAGCGAGATATGCCGCCGGAGACATTACAAGCGAAGAATACGAAGAACGGCGCACGAAACTCTTGCGCGACGTTAACTTGAAATAGAAGTACCAATCAAGGTGCGGCCGGGGCGCAATCTGAAACGCATACAGCGTTACGGTCGCGCCCTGGTCTGTCTCAGAACCCATAACGCCAAGATCACTGTTTTCCGATGCAACATGCTTCACTTGCTAAGTTGTTGGCGATTCGAGAACGTTCATCGACCGTTTCGATGAATGCGTCGGCGTTTTAGACCATGACATTCTTGGCATCAGTCCGTTGTCAAGAATGTTGTGAGCAGAAGGACGCAGACCGCCATCTCAGGCAGTGCAATCCTGTTCGTGGACGTCGGTTGTGATAGGCCGAAGATAGGTCGCCTGTGCCCGCTCGAATGCTCCGATATTTCCTGCTCTTATGGTGCAGTTCCTTAGTGCTCACCCCTCTTGCTCTTGCCCAGGCACCGGATGGCCGATCTCTTAGTGGGCCGGACGCACACGACTCACCTTTGGGACTCAATGGCCACTTGACTGGAAAGTGGGGTGGAGCACGAAGCACGCTCAAAGAGCATGGCGTGGACTTCGACTTCGAATACATCAGCGACTCGCTTTGGAATGTTAAGAGCGATAAGAAAGAACGGCTGGCCAGTTGGAATCGCGGCCGTGGAACCGTCGACATCGACCTGGCCAGTCTCATCCATGCACCCGGTCTCTATTTCCATGCAACCGCTCTTTGGCAGGGCGGTGGCAATCTCGGCACATATCTGGGAACAGAATCAAGTCCCAGCGGAATGTCAAGCTACAACCTCTTTCGCTTAGATTCCTGGTGGTTTGAGAAGCAATGGAAGCATGATCGTGTCGCCGTGCGGATTGGCCAGTTTGCTGGGCAGGACTTCTACGGCGATCAACATTACGGCACATCGTTCATCTTCGAACCGATGGGTTATGCGCTGAGCAACCTGAGCACTACCTTCGAGACAGGCAGCCCGGGTTCAACTCCGGCATTAGAGCTTACCGTCGCCCCCATCCACAATGTTTACGTAGCGTCCATGGTTCTTGCAGGGGATCGCATTGCTTTTTTCCATAATCCGACCGGACTGGTTCCGCAATTTCGTGGAGCGCCCATCAGCGTCTCGGAGATCGGATACACACCCGGAAAGAAGACGCTCGCAATGCGGCCGGCAGATGACGTACTGACCCGCAAGGGGTACTCCGGGATGTACAAGTTCGGGGCGTCGTTTAATCCGGGAAAGTTCACAACATCGACGAATACGATTCGCTCCGGCAACTACCTGCTCTATTGGATGGCGAGCCAGGCTTTATGGCGGGTTGATCCAAGGGAAGGTAAGGGGCTGGACGTTACCGCTGCATACGATTGGAGCCCGGCCAATGTTAACAGCGACAATCGCGAGTTGACGGCAGGTTTGCGTTTCAATGAACCGCTTCCGCTACGGATTCACAACACGCTGGCGGTTGGGTACGTAAGGAACAAGTTGAACCCACTTTTCCTTCCTCGTGGCGCTGCACCATATCAGGCGGAGCAAGGCATTGAAGCAAACATGCTCTTCAATGTGCGGCCAATGATTCTCTTACAACCGACATTCCAGTATTACGCCAATGTTGGGGGAGGCGCGCAACGCGCAGTCGTCGCAGGTTTTCGTGCTCGGGTCGAATTTTAGACCTTAGTGCGAATGAAATCTTCACGCTGGGTGTCCACCCGGTGCCTATCAATGTTTCCCAACCCCATTGCCCCAAGGAGTTTCACATGTCGGCATCAACACCGCAAAAAGTTTCAGAAACGATGGCACAACAGCTTGCAGCTTTCGTCGTGAAAGCGAAGTATGAGGATATCTCAGCTGAGGCAGTTCAACAGCTCAAGATCCACACGCTCGATGCAATCGGCTGCGCGATTGGAGCGATGGAGGCAACGCCACTCAAGGAGCTTCATGCGCATATCGATGAATTCGGCGGCAACCCGCTCACAAGCCTGATCGGTGGGGGTAAGACGTCCCCCGTGCTTACGTCCTTTTACAACTCGACGCTAGAGCGATATCTCGACTTCATGGATTCATTCATTGCCAAACACGAGACGTGCCATCCGGCCGACAACATCATGTCGGTTCTAGCGGCTACTGAGTATTCCAAGAAGACAGGCAAGGACTTTATCACTGCCCTTGCAGTCGCCTACCAGGTTCAATGCCGCCTATCAGAGGTCGCGCCAGCTCGCCCGAAGGGATTCGATCATACGGTGCAAGGTGCTTATGCCGTTACCGCCGGTGTAGCAAAGGCGCTAGGCCTCGACGTAACTGAGGTGGCGAACGCTGTGGCGATTAGTGGGGCGTCCTATCAGGGGCTCCGTGTGACACGGTCAGGCAATCTATCGAACTGGAAAGGACTTGCTTATCCCAACATCGCCTACGGAGCCACGGATGCGGCGTTCCTCGCAAGGCGTGGCATCACGGGCCCGATGGAAGTCTTCGAGGGCAAGGGGGGCTTGATGGATGCAATCACCGGGAAGTTCGAGATTGATTGGTCTAAAGAAAACCTTGAGATGGTTTTGAAGACCAACATCAAGAAGTACAACGCGGAGTTTCACGCCCAGACTGCTATGGAAGCAACGCTTGATCTTCGCACCCAGGAGAAACTCAAGCCTACGGATATCAAAAGTGTTCACCTTGCCATATTTGATGTCGCGTTCAACATTATTGGTGGCGGGAACGATGGAAACAAGCAGCATGTGAAGACGAAGGAAGAAGCCGATCATAGCCTGCCCTATATGATTGCGGTTGCGCTTATTGACGGCGCGGTGACGCCGGCTCAGTATGATGCCAAGAGGATCGTGAAGCAGGATGTGCAGGACCTGATGCAGAAGGTTACTGTGGTCTCCGACAAGGGCATGAGTGAGCGATTCCCCACAGAGATGCCGTGCCGCCTTGATATTGAGCTCAACAACGGAAAGAAGCTGACGATGGAGAAGCATGATTACGAGGGGTTCTACACCCGGCGTATGTCGTGGGCGACGGTCGTTGCGAAGTTCAACAGTATTGCTTCTCCCTACGCGAGCGATATTCAGTGTGCCGCGATAGTGGATGCCGTCGCGCAATTGGAAAAGAATGGGATCAAGCATCTTGCGGGGGTTCTGAACGAGTCATTCGTTGGACATCTTGCCCACGCTTAGTACATGACTCTTCAATTCCGTGCTGACCATCCAGCAAGCAAAGAGCGAAATCCAGAAGATCGGATTTCGCTCTTTGTCCTGTATTGCAGAACCGACTAAGCCGAGGCTTTCGCCTTTGCCTTGCGAGACCGTTCGAGGGACCACTTGAGCAGAGCGCCTGACCGATAGATTCCATGAACAAATCGGCCATAGGGCATCGTGAGAAACAAGGTCATGACAAAGGACAAGTGGACAAGCAGCAGACTTCCCATCGCGGCGCTTTGACGCAACACCAGCAGGAGTAGGCCCGAGATGCTGATGGCTACAAGCAGGACGATGAAGGAAAGATCCATTCCGTTCTGGCTTTTGTCCACGATTACTTCGTTGCGGCGTTGTATCATCGTCCACAGCCCGATGGGACCGACGATGAGCCCGATGCCTCCGACCGTGCCGAAGATGACCGGCAGGCTTGTGAAAGCTGGTGGTCCATGCTGTCCGAGGACGAAGTAATAGAAGGCGCCGAGCGTAGTCGCGATGAAGCAGGATAGGAAGCCGTAGAAGGTGGCGTGATGAAACCACTTTAACGACTCTGAGCTCTTCTCGGTGGGATAGCTGCAGCCGTCACCGCCGTTATCTAAGTTCACAAGAGTAAAGATGTCTTTCGCTGCCGTGGCTAAGGCTTTCGGATCGGCCAGGGTCGAGTAAGACTCACCGACATTGCGCCAGAATCTGGCGAAGCCAATCAGTAGGGCTAAAGCGGAGAAAGATCCGACAACGGCAAAGGCGATCGACATGACTGCGTGGGGAACGATCTTATAGAAGTTGCCGTCATGGACAGTCATGAACAGCCTGCCGCCAAGGATATAGCTCGCCGCCGTCATGAAAGTGACCAGAATGACCACCATCAATACGGTGACCTTGAGTCCATTCCTGTGAAAGGCCTTCGCAAGTGGACCTGGCCACGCATACAACTCGTACGTGTAGACACGCAGTTTGGCGAAGGTCTTCGGAGGATTGAGAGCGAACTCATGGGGTGACGAATACTGACACGAGTAATAACACTCACTGCAGTTGTGGCAGAGATTGGAAAGATAATTTAGATCCTTCTCCTCGAAGACGGTGCGTGTCTCCATGGCCTGCCAGACTGCGCAGAAGCCCTCGCAGTAGCGACAGGAGTTGCAGACCGCCATCAGATGTTGACCTTCGTCCAAGAGTTCAACGGGAAGCATGAGTTGCCACCTTCGATGCTGCGGCTGAAGAGCTGCTGGGATTCAATGCCTGCATCGCTGCCTCTCGGCCGGCAATGCGGCCAAATACTGTACCGATCGTGACGCCTATGCCCGCTGCGTATCCCATGCCGAGGATATTCCCGACCATGATCTCCCCAGCGGCAAAGATGTTTTTCGTCCGCTCCCCACCCTTCATTAGAACCATGGCCCGGTCGTTCACCATCAAGCCGAGGTAAGTGAATGTCAGCCCAGGACGCAATGGATAAGCGTAGTAGGGCGGCTTATCAATCTTCAGAGCCCAGTGACTCTTTGCCGGCTTGAGCCCGGTTGTTTTGCAGTCGTCGAGAATTTCATGATTGAAGGTGCCAGGCTGAACCGCATCGTTGTACGCTTTGATCGTCGCCTCGACCTGCTCAACGGGGAGCTTGAGTTGCTTCGCAAGATCTCCGATCGTATCCGATTTATAAGGTGCGAATAACGTGGGCATGAACTTACCCATCGCCTTCGAGTCGATGAAGGAGTAGCCAACCTGATCCGGCTGTTCGGCAACCAGACGGCCCCAGATGGCATAGCGCTTGGGCCAGAAGTCTTCGCCCTCGTCATAGAAGCGCTCACCCTTATTGTTGACTACGATTCCTAGAGACACGCAGTCCAGGCGCGTCACGATGCCACCATCGAACTTAGGAGAGCGTCCATCGATAGCGACCATGTGACCCTCCTTGGCATCGCTGATCGATTCCATCCCGAGATCGAGAAGGCTCTTGAGGACCTTTCCTTTGTTATAGGGGGTGCCGCGGACGAGGAAGTTCTCCGCCATTGGCCCCCACGCTTCTTTGAGCCATTCGATATTTGACTCGAAGCCTCCGGACGCGACAACTACCGCTTTGGCACTGACAGTATTTGATTGCCCATCGATGAGAACGGTTACGCTTTGGAACTCTCCATTTGTCACACTCAGAGCAACAACTTCGGCGTTATAGACGACGTGTATCCCCACACGCTCGGCGGAATCATAGTAGGCGTTCATCATCGCTTTACCGCCGCCTAGAAAAAAGGCATTGGTGCGCCCGAGCTGCAAGGTTCCACCAAGGGCTTTCTGAAAGCGCACACCGTACAAACTCATCCATTCAGTGCACTCAGTCGAAGCGCGGATTGTCATGCGCGCGAGGTGCTCATCCGTCTTCCCATTTGTCACGCTCACCACGTCCTTGTAAAACTCATCTTCCGTGTAGGCGCCAGACATTACTTTGGTCGGCGCATCATGCATACAGCGCAGATCTCTCGTGTGGCGGCTATTCCCAGCACGAAACCACTGCGGCGCCGCCTCAAGCAGGAGCACCTTTGCGCCGCCCTCACGTGCGCTTAGTGCGGCAGCAAGTCCCGCATTGCCGCCACCGACTACCAACACGTCGAAACCAGATAGATCGTTATCCATTGTTAACTCCAGAGACTGCTTCTTCAGGCGAAGATCCCCTCGTTGTATCTAGGCGAGGGAGCGGCCCTTGGTCTTAGGTCCGAAAACCGTAACGATTAGTGCGACAAGCAGCCAGGTGACCGCGATGTAAACGAAGACACTCTTGTATCCATAGTGGGTGAAAAGGAAGGCGATGAGCATTGGACCGAATCCGTTAGCCAGCCGGCCCGCGCCGTAGGCGATTCCGGAACCGGAGTTGCGAATCGCGGTTGGGTAGCACTCCGGCAGGTATGCGTAAAGGATCGGCGCAAAAGCCTGGATGAACATGGCCACGCAGAAGCCAAGGATGATGATTGGGATCATGCCGGTACTAAGGCCGTACACAACACCGAATCCACCAATGATCACGGCGAAGATTGCGATGAGATACTTACGCTCCCAACGGTCAGAGATAGCCACAGCAATCAGTGCGCCGACCGGAGCACCGAAGTACATCAGGCAAGTAAACAGCAATGACTTAGAGACTGGGAATCCTCGTGTGGCAAGAAGCGTTGGGACCCAGGCCATAAAGCCGAACAAGCCGAGCGTCTGGAAGACGAATACGCCGACCAGCATGAGAGTGCGCGAGATGTAGGTCTTAGAGAATAGGTCGCTAAACTTCTCCTCTTTTGCTGCTGCGGTCGGTTCAGGCCCAAGCGGCGGGAGCTCTGATCCCGAGTCCTTCTTACTGCGCGCCTCGATCCGGTCGAGGACTGCGTCAGCCTTGTCGTTGTGTCCCTTTGCCTCGTACCAGCGAGGCGATTCTTCGAGCATGCCGGCGAACAGTGGCATAAATATGGCCAGTCCGCCGAATCCGAAGACGAATCGCCATCCGAATGTCATACGCGGAATTAGCAGGTTGGCAACAAGGGCCGATAGAGGAATGCCAAACAATCCGATAACCATGACCCATGCCTGGTAAGCACCACGCTTCTTCGCTGGGAACATCTCGGTAATGTATGTGATCGCGACGACAGTCATGGAAGACAGGCCAACGCCAGTCAGAAAGCGGGCAGCCAGAAGGCCGGACACGTTCCAGGCACCGGCGTTGAGCAAAGAGAAAATAGAGAAGAAGAGAGTGGTGAGGAGAAGAGCTTTCTTTCGCCCAATCCTGTCTGATATCCAACCGCCGGAGATTGCGCCTACGAACATTCCGATGAATGCCGCCGAGGTCACAAGCCCAACTGTTGAGATAGAGATGCCCCACTGCGAGCGAAGCTCAGGAGCGACAAATCCAAAGTTGTTCAGATCCCCTAACTCGAAAAAGTAGACGTAAGCCACGAGCCACATGATGCGCTTTTGAAAAGAACCGATGGGAAGTCGGTCAAGGCGAGCGGCGGCGGAGTGCCTGGTGTCTTGCTTTGGGTTTATCGCGATTGTTGCCAAGCATCACCTCTGGTCAAGCTAGTCCGGATCTGATTGCGAAGACGTTGAGGAGTTTTGGTCTCGAGCCGTGTTACGTCCATGCGAGATCAAGAGATCAGCCCCCTACACATAGCCCTGAAGCTAACAGTTACAGATTCCTGCTTCTGTGTTGAATTGCTCATGAGTTGATCGTGGTGGTCTGGTCTTAGTTTGCAGATTGTCGCGCAAAGATGCTTCCGCTTGGCCCGGCATCAAACCATCTTGAGGTGAATGATGAAGATCGGCTATTTAGGAAAACAAGACACGTTCGCGATCGAAATGATAAGACAAATGAGGGCTCGACATTCGCAGCATGAGTTCTTGATGTGGCTCCCGGGCGAGGAGGCGCCGTCATTGGACCTTGATGTGCTCGTTGCGATCGGCAAGATTGGCCCTTCCGAATGGGAAGGGCAAAAAAGGCTGGGTTTGCTGCAGACCGCCTCGGCGGGATATGACGGTGTGGATGTGGAAGCCGCGACGGAGGCTGGAATCTGGGTTGCATCCGCGCCGACAACGAAGACTGGCAATGGAGAGTCAGTAGCAGAGTTTGCAGTAATGCTGATGTTGGCAGCATCCCGACGCTTGAATGAGGCGGTGGCTTTTACGCGGGAAAACTCTGAGGCTCGATCGGACAAGCCAGAAATGAGTCTGGCGCTCTACGGCAAGACTGTGTGCATTGTGGGGCTCGGTGGAATAGGAGATTTGCTCGTGGAGCGCCTGCGGGGATTCGGGATGGTGCTGACGGGCGTTGATGAGCACCCAGAACATGCGCCAAAAGGAATGACGGTTCATGGTAGCGATAAATTGGCGTTTGCACTGACAAACGCGGATTACGTCATCCTCGCGATTCCCGGAACAAAGGAAAACCAGAACATTATCGACACAACCGCGCTAGCTACGATGAGAAAGGGTGCGGTGCTGGTGAATGTGTCGCGGGGGATACTGATTGACGAATCTGCTCTACTAGCGGCGGTGAAGAGCGGGCATCTTTATGGGGCGGGGTTGGACGTTGTGAAGGATGAGCCCGTGAAGCCCAGTAATCCATTGCTGTCCACCCCCCGGATCTTTGTGACTCCTCATATTGCGGGGGCGACTGACATCATGCTGCAAGGGACGGTGAACTATCTCGGCGAGGTGCTCGCCCGGTATGCGGAGGGGATACTTCCTGAGGGTGTGGTGAATCAACCAAAGCATCCCCGGATATCGCTGCGGAAGACCGCATGATCCGCGCCGGTAGAGGACAATAGGCAAGAGGGTGTGAGACATCGCCCCCTTGGTCCCTGTTAGAGATATTCGATTAGCGAAATCGTCCCCTGGCATCTCAGAAGGTGCTCAGCGCGTTGGTAGCTGACACAACAAAGGCCTTTACGAGTTCCCAGGCTGCGCACTCTTCAAAAACTTGGCCACCCCGCTGTGAAGATTCAGGTCGGCGTATTCGACACCCAGATGGACATACATCTCAGCAAACCTCCGCAGCGAACTCTGATGATCGAAAGCCAATGTCATTTCGAGAGCCACGCTGAGGGGATGCCAAGCGACAGCCTGAACGTCGTCCGAACCTACGGCGGCAAGCTTGCGAGGTAAACGGGTTGACCATACCGTGTCAATTATCTGGCCGCGCGGATCACGCTTGGGGTCAGATTGTACGGTGACGAGCTCCATGGATTCGGCTGGCAGGTCGAGTCCTGTCTCTTCCTTGAGTTCCCGCGCGGCGCATTGTTCAAGAGATTCGTTGCCAGGGTCAAGGAAGCCACCGACTAGTCCCCATGCGTTCGCAAAGGCATGCGAATCTTCTCCCCTTTGGCCAAGCAAGACGAAGGCGATTTCCTTCTCAAAACAGAAAGGTATTACTGAACTTGTGATGCCATCGATGGTCTTATACGGCATAGAAAGCTCCATGTGCTTGGCTTTTCAGATCGATTGAACTCAATCGCTTGTCAAAGCAGCCAGGCTATTATGCCGATTGTGCCGAAGCGAGATCGGCAACCCAATAGCCATCGCGATCGTAATAGCCATAGAGTCCAATCTCATCTTCGCGGGTGATGGCGGACGCATCGTCGTACGCTGGCGAATCCTTGATCTTCCCGCGCGACATGTCGACCATCACTTCCTGCGTCTCCCAACTAATGCTGGCAATCCATTGCGGGGAAACAAGGATCTTCTTGCCCGGCCAGAAGTTCGTCGTCGCCACAACCAGATATCGGATAGCCCATGTCTCCTCATCGATGATGAAGTCTTCGATGTGCCCGATTTCACCGTCTGATGCGTGAATGTGGTACCCCGTGACTTGATGCGTGCTGCGAAGATGTCGGTCCCAAGGCGAGCGAGTCAGGTCCCAGCTACTCCAGTTGGCGCTATCGCGCTGCGGATAGGGGTAGTATCCCCACATAAAGGGGCCGCCCCAATAAGCAGGATAGCCATAGTAATCGTAATAGGAGTTCTCCCACTGAAGTGAAACCGGCTCATCCTCATCGATTGAAGGACTGTCTTCGATCTGCTTTTTCGTGAGAGCGAGCGAGACGGTTTCTGTGACCGGATCGATTGCGGTCACGGAGTAGGGCGAAAGCAACACTTTCTTGTTGCTCAGCCAACCGGATGTCTTTGCTACCAGATAACGAATCGACCAATAATGGTCGTCAAAATAGAACTCGCGGGCAGACCCAATCGTTCCATCTGTGCTCTTAAGCTGATAGCCTTTCAGCTCCTTACCTTTGATTAGCATCGAATCTCCTTTTGAACCTCAACAGGGCTTATCGCCCTGCGTTGCATCGAGCGCCGTGCAGGGCTGACACTCTTTGTCGATCAAAGTACTCTCCGGGCCATCGTTGCTGCTGTGCCGTTCTGCACACGCAATTGGGACGTGCTTTACAGGGACGCATGTGAAGAAACAGCGATGGCTGACCGTGACGGACGAGGCAGCGAAGTGCCGCTCATTTTGAACGCAGACATCGGCTTAACAGCGAAGGCGATCGCGTATCGGACGCATCCTCCACAATAGCGACAGTCGGCGGAGCGAATCTCGGTGCTTGCTTGGTCGATGTTCTGACGGAATGCGCGCATACACTGTGGGCAGTTGATCAGGACATGGTCCGACTCAAGGGCCGTTCGTGGCTCAAGGTCAACCCATAACGGCGTGGAGACTCGTCGGGAGCAGAGCAGCGCATATTCGGCTTTTGTGACGAGCTCCAGCGATTCAAACAACCGTGCCAGCCCCGATGCCTTTTCGTAATAGCCGTCTGCCGCTAGTCCTATAGGAATCAGCCTCCCGGAGTAGGCGGCACTTGCAGCCAAAACGCGGATCCCCGGATAGAGCCGGCGAACCACAGATAACAATTCGAACCCGGACATCCCAGGCATATTCAGATCGGACAACAATACATCCGGGACTGAGGTTCGGATCATGCCGAGGGCTTCAAATCCGTCCTGAGCCGTGCGAACCTCATATCCGTGCGTTCTTAGAATCTGCGACATGAGGAACCGCGTCTCAACCTCATCTTCAACGATGAGTAGATCCAGAAGACTCGACATGATCCACTCCCTTTATTACCTACTTGCGTAATGAATAAAGGTTGCCACGCCGACGCAGAATATGTTGTGCCATTCAGACCATGATGAAGAAAGACGCTCCGCAAGTCTCACTTATCTGCCCGAGCCTGCCGTGAGCGAATATTCCGTGTGCGCTCCGAGATGCCAACCGGAGGTCTTTGAGAGTTTTCCCCACTGAACTGGTCATGCAACACTACGTTTAGAAGCGCTTTGTGTACATGGATTCGACCGTTGTAGTCAATGTATCCGAGTCGACGGAAGCGATTCATGAAAAAGCTTACCCGCGAGCGCGTTGTGCCGATCATGTCGGCCAATGCTTCCTGCGTGATAGGCGGAATCAAAGTCTCAGGTTCGCCAAGCCTGCCGAACGAAGCCATCAACAAAAGGGTGCGCGCCAGGCGTTTTTCGCTGGAGTTAAACAACTGGTCCACGAGGTCGGCTTGCGTCCGCACGCCGCGAGCCAATAGGAAACGAACGAAGATATGTGAAAAGTTCTGCTCGTCATGCAAGACGCGAACCATCTCGGGACCGCTTATTTTCATTGCGGTGCAAGGAGTTATCGCAGAAGCTGTCGCCGTCCGCAAACCGGCGTCGCCTGCTACCGCCTCCTCTCCGATGAAGTCTCCCACGGCGAGCAGCGTAATGGTTGCCTCTTTACCGCTCTTTGAAACGACGGTCAGTTTTGCTCTCCCAGCGAGCAGGTAAAGCACGAAGTCGGATTCCGTCCCTTGTGAAAAGAAGATACCGGCGGCTTTGACGTGAATGAGCCTTCGGCCAGGGCCTTCGGTCTTCAAGAACTCGGTACTCGAAAACTTCGGATCGCCTTCGGTGCGCATAGACCATCCTTTTGCTTGGCTGAAGTCAATTCTGAGAGTTCCGGGAGGGCACATCCTCACCCGAGCGAGCGATTGTGCTTTACCTGTGTAAGAGAACAGCTTCACCTTAAAGTATGGGCGCCGTGGTGCAGCCTAAATGGTCAAAACGGCTCATCAGCTCAAGAATGTCGTAAAGAATACATAAAGATCCATCACTGTGCTGTCCATTTCAGACGCGCGTCGAGCAATAGGGCTCAGCAGGTAAAGCAAGAAGAGCCCACAATTGGCGACAGCTGAAGTCGCAAAAGCGGATACGATTTATCGCCAGCGACACGCTGCTCGTCACCCGCCGGAGGGCCAAGCCTATGATGATTATCACTCTAACGCTATTGAACTGCATTTCGATGGCCGCGCTCTTCAATCTAGCAATAGCGAGATCCCAGGACTGCCGACTGCAGGCTCTGCACATCCTTCGATAGGCGATTCGTTTTGTGGACGGTGGCTAGACGATCATCCGTAATTTCGGAGTGCAACCATATGCGAAAGACGCGAGCAGTATTGGCAAGTTTCGATACTCATGAACAGGCGCAAAACTGCGTGCGGGGACTTCTAGGGGTTGGATTCGATCTTTCGTTCAACAGCGTTGCAGAACCACCCTCCTTGCATGAACGCATTGCTTCTTTCCACTCCTCTGGAAAAAGCATTCCATGTTGGACAAGGCGAGGTCTGTTGATCGGAGGCATTGTTGGTTTCCTCATCGATACGGCAGTATTTCCGATTTCACATCTTGGACCAATGGATCTGACCGGCCCACTTGCATTCTGGATTGTAGCGGTCGTGGAATGGTCGTTGTTTCTTGGAGGGATCGGCGCAATGGTGGGGATGCTGCTGGGTTGGTCCCAAAAAAAGGCACAGGTGATCCATTATCAGCTTACTCGTGAATGCGGAAAGCTTCTCCTGATTGCGTTTGGATCAGCTTCTGCGATTGCACATGCCGAGCGTAGCCTGTTGCTCTCAGCGGGAGCAAAGGGTGATCGAGTGCTGAGCTACGACAGAACTTGTGCGATACCGGCAGAGACCTAGTTAGCCAGGCGTTGACTTAGCGATCTTCACGTGCAGCATCTGCCTTGCGCCGTTTAAAGTCGTCCACAACCACCCTAGTCAAGTACTGCTGTACTCCGACAGAGGTCCGACTGTACAACTGACCGTCGGACCATCCGGCCGGAGAACACTAGTTATTGCGTTGTTACTTTGCTGCTACTGCAGTCTTCTCTTGCGCGGCTTTGCTTTCAACATTGGCTGCATTTGTCTGTTCGTGCGCTTTTCCCGACTGCTCCACAGCCTTTACAGCGTGTTCGGCTGCCTTATGAGTGTCGCCTTTGGTGTGCTGGTCGGCAGCCGCATGATGGAGCTTTGCCGTTGCTTCATGATGCTCTGCTGCCTTGACGTGTGCTTCCTTCGCGTGCAGTTCGATTGCCATGGAGTAAACCTCTCTCTGGGATGTATTCCCACGACAGAGCGTATTGATTTAATACGAGAGATGTAGTGCTCAATTGCTCTGAGAACCACAGGCTGGTTCGGGTGCGATCTCGATATCGAATGAGGACCGAATCCGGTATCGCAACGTAAGACTCGCTAACTGCGATTCGTTTCTGCAGCAGTCTCGACTTCGTCCTGTTCTTCCAACTCGTCGTCTTCCTCGCCTTCTGCGGCGACGTTATCCAAATTCTCGCCTAGTCCATCTCCTTGTTTTTCGTCGCGATCGATTCGCCTGATCTCATCAGCTTTGAAAGCGTTGGCAACTCCAGTTGTAACCGGAATTCGAGGGGTGTCTGTGGACGTCGCCCGAAGCTGTGTCGTCCGATCATTGTTGCTCATAGAGTCTACTGTAAGCCTCGCGATAGATTTATAGGCCATGAGACCTACGGGTACAGTGTGTGCGCTGCCGTTCTATGGCGATGTTCCCGACTGCACAATGCATTGCCACACCCTCATAGTTCGCAAGCGTTCTGTTGTGTAGGTTTCTGGTTTTTGTGACGGAGTGATCTTTGTAGGCAAACAAACGCGCTGGTCAATCGAGCGCAGCTTGCCTCCGCAACTACCGGTACTATCCGGTCATGGTCTTAGCTTCTTGTGATCACACAGCGGCGAGCCGAGGAGAAACCAATGCTTAAACGTCTAATCGTTGTTTCAGCCGTTCTTATCGCAATATCCCCCTGCGCCTTTGCGTCCGACCATGAAGATGATGTGGCGCGGACGGAGAAGGCGGCGCGCGTTTTCAAGGAGATTATGGACACCCCGGATAAGGGCATTCCTGGCGACCTCCTGAAATCCGCGAAGTGCATCGCCATCATTCCCGGCGACGTCAAGTTCGCATTTATCTTCGGCGCGAATTATGGGCGGGGGGTGGCTGCTTGTAGGACGCCCACTGGATGGAGTGCGCCGATGTTTGTTGCGATCGAAGGAGGAAGCTTTGGTTTCCAGGCCGGTGGCTCCTCGACGGATCTTGTGTTGTTATTCATGAATCAACATGCGCTCAATAGTCTTCTCGGAGACAAGTTCAAGCTTGGTGCAGACGCTTCGATTGCCGCTGGCCCCGTAGGTAGGACTGCCTCTGCCGCAACTGACGTTCGACTTGACGCGGAGATTCTTTCCTACTCCCGCGCTAAAGGACTCTTCGCCGGAGTCAGTCTTGCCGGAGCAGGATTTATGGCGGACAAGAGCGGTGATCGCTCCATGTACGGACATGACGTAGATCGTCACGAGATCGTGAATGGCACCATTCATGCGCCTGCGTCGGCACGGCGATTCGAACACGAGCTCGATATGTACGCCGGTGCGGTCTGATCGCCGGCGGCGACCACGCCATTTAAGTCTTGGCGATTCGAATCGAAAAGGCGTTCGCCCCAGGTTCATGCGCGGTTTCATTTTCGCCTTGCGCCTGGGGTATGGTTTCGGTGAGCCTTACGATCGGAACGCCGTGATCGTGTGCTTCGATTCGGTACTGAGCAGCGTCTGACGAGGGAAGTCCCCATAGTTGACGATGATTTCACTACTATTCACAACGGATATAGGTCACTGGCACACTACTCCAGATCGTAACGATGAAGGATCTCGGGTTCACCTATGCCGGGCCGGATGACCGCTGCTTCCAAGGTAGGCTTAATGGAGACAGAAAAGGTGAAGCTCGTACCGTCCGTCAGGTCGATCAAGACTTCGGTTCCGTCTCCGGTGTCCTTATAGATACGCAGAACCTTGATGGTCTTTCCCGATATCTGGGGACACTCAATGTAGTCGTCCGACATGATTGCTGACCTCACACGAAGCGGAATGGCCGTTCAAATGCAATTTCTGCAAGGGCCGCGCCCGAACTCGGGCGATCTGCAACTGGTCAAGCTCAGCGGAAACCACCGCAGGTTTTCTACAAGTAAAAGACGAGGTAATCATCCTTGAGTTGC
>Ga0302315_10001457_pt1 | contig 23822 bp, 24 predicted proteins | sample III_Palsa_N3_1_FD_200532 | JGI IMG/M metagenome (GOLD analysis project Ga0302315, IMG submission 200532) | Peat permafrost microbial communities from Stordalen Mire near Abisko, Sweden - III_Palsa_N3_1 | ecosystem: Environmental > Terrestrial > Soil > Palsa > Peat permafrost | place: Sweden...
AGTCACTATGAGAAAAGCGTACGGCTTCCGAACCTTCCGAGCCACAGAAATCGCGCTCTATCATGCACTTGGCAAGCTTCCCGAGCCTCCATCCACCCACACTTTTTACTGACGAACCGAAGTTTTCATGTTTCCCCTGAAACGTGGTGTGGTCTGTCTACGTTGAAACGTTTGTTTACTGGCTGAAGGGCAGGCGGAAGCGTCTGACTCGCGACTTCGCAAAGTCTATTAGCAAGTCTTTTGTTTTCTAAACGATTCAAAATTCACGCGCTCGGCGATGCGACGGAGCAGGCGGCGCAACCGACTTCCCGATGAGGCGGCAAACAAGTGCGCGCCGCAGGCGCCCTCAAGCGCTCAAGGCGACCTTGACCCGGATAGGTATCGAGGCCGTCGGCGAAGTGAATTCACGGCAACTGCCCTGCGGTATATTTCAGAATGACAAGTGTGCACGTAATTTCGCATTAAACGATGCTAAAATTGGTGCGTTAACTGATCGGAGGTTCTCATGCGTACTACCATCGCCCTCGATGACGATTTGATCGCCAAGGCCCAAGCCTATACGGGACTGGAGGAAAAAACGGCGCTTGTGCGCGAAGCGCTCAAGGCTTTGATCCAACGTGAAGCCGCGAAACGACTCGCGAATCTTGGCGGTAGCCAACCGGGTATCAAGGGGGCGCCGCGTCGCCGGCAGGACGTCGAATGATTCTCGTCGACACGTCAGTCTGGATCGACCACATCAACGCTTCTGATCCTATGCTCGCTAGCCTGCTTGCCGACGCGCGCGTGCTGGCGCATCCCTATGTGATTGGAGAAATATCGCTCGGCAGTTTGCGCGATCGCGACGTCGTGCTTGGCGCGTTGCTCGATCTACCGAGCGTGCCAACTGCAACGCCGGAGGAGACGTTTTATCTAATAAAATGCGAAAGTTTATTTAATCGTGGGATCGGATATGTCGACACGTCGCTGTTGGCGTCCGCGCGCTTATGTCCCGGCGTTACCATCTGGACGCGCGACAAGCGACTAAAGAAAGTGGCAGATGAACTCCACCTGAGCGCAACGCTTGGGCATTAGCTGGCTGCGGGAATTTAGGTCGATTTTGCTGAGCCATGGAGTCTGGTCGAATCTCCGGAGAGTCGTTTTTTCCTGGTCTGGAATATCAGTCGTCTTGCTTTTCCGATAACGCCGCGAATTCGGGTCGCTCGTTAACTAATAGGTCCGTGGCTGCGCATCTCACCCTTGATATTTCTCGCCCACAAAAATTCTTTCGAATTATTTTCTAATATTTTCTCGACCTGGCACCTCAAAGGGATATTTTTCCGCGTCCGGATTGCGTTTTTTCCACCCTACACTGAGCGTTCGATAATGACGGTCCGCCACTATGAACGCCATAAAGTCCACCCGGTTCGATTTGCTTGACGGCTTGAGAGGTGTTGCTGCAATCGCCGTCATGCTTCACCACTACACGCAGCACACGGGTTGGGACTGGTTCGGCGGAGCATGGGTCGCAGTCGACCTGTTCTTCGTGCTGTCCGGCTTCGTAATCGCGCACAGCTACAGCAAGAAGATCCTGAACGGCATGTCGTTTCGCGAGTTCGCCTTCGTGCGGCTCGTCCGGCTCGCGCCCCTCTACCTCCTGGGGCTGGCGCTCGGCGTGTGCGCCGTGTTGCTGTCGATGGCAAAAACCGGCACGCCGCAAATATCCGGCACGCAGCTCGCGACGGCCACCGTGCTGGGCGCGGCCTGGCTGCCGTACTTTAATAATATCGGCTGGCCTTTTGGCACGGACGCGATCGTAGGTGCGACCTTTCCGTTGAACGATCCATCGTGGTCATTATTCTTCGAGTTATTTGTCAACGTTGTATTTGCCGCTTATCTGTACAAGTTTCGCAAACTCCCGAGTGCCAAATATTCGATACTCGCATTCATCGCGTTTATTGCTTGCACCGTAATCTTTCGGCAAATCAATCCAGGCTGGCGGGCGGAGAGTTTTCTGCTTGGATTTCCGCGCGTTATTGCTGAATTCTTCGCCGGGGTTTTCATCTTTTCGATGGGGCTCCAATATAAAAGGGCGCACCCGGTTTTTACCGCAACTGTCACGATCGCGGCGCTGGCGTGCTTCGCCATCGGCAGTCCCAAGGTGGCATTCGTCAACTCGCTGACGCTCGTGCCGTTGTCGGTCGCGTTGCTGTGCTCAGTGTCCATTGAGGGCATCGGCAAGGGGATTTGCAAGGTGCTGGGCGAGCTCTCGTATCCGCTCTACGTGATTCATTTCCCGATCTATCGGCTGGTGTTCGAGTCGTTCGATATCCGGGTGCTCAACCCGATCGTCCAGACGCTGGTGGTGGCGGGCATCTCGATCGTGCTGGCTTTGCTGCTCGCGCGAGCGGATCAGGAACTCAGGAGGAAGCTGACGAGTTTCATCAAGACCAAGACATCTCCCGCCGCTGTTTGATCGAGACGCTTTCTGCCACAGGAAAAACCGGCGGGTTATTCAAAATTCGCTGAAAACGCGACCCGGGCTAAACTTGCGGTTTCCGCCCACGGCATCGCAAAGTCATGACCGCCTCCCGTTTCAGCAATTCCGCGCGCTATTGGCGCTCGCCGCTTGTGCCTGGCGCGGAGATGCTCACGGCCGAGTATTACGATCATTCCTTCACGCCCCACTGGCACGATGCTTACACCGTTCCCGTCATCGAAGCGGGCGCGGAGCAGTACGACTATCGCGGATCGAACTTCGTGGCCGAGGCGGGTTCGGTGCCGGTCATCAATCCGGGCGAACTGCATACCGGCGCGCGGGCGGTGGATTTGGGCTGGCGGTATCGCGTGTTTTATCTGCCGGTCGATTTCGTGCAGTCTGTCGCCGACGAAGTGGCCGGCCGCGCCCAGCCAATGCCATGGTTCTGCGCCGACGTCATTCGCGACGCCGATCTCGCACAACGCGTGCAGATTGCGCATCAGGCAATGGAAGCCAACCTGGATCCGCTCGGGGCGGAACATGCGTTGCTCGACGCGGTATCCACGCTGCTTGCACGTCACGCCGGACAACGACCGCCGGTACAGCGCATGCGTCAGGACATCACGCGTGTGAACACGATGAAAGCCCGCCTGACGGATGACCTGACTCAGCCGCTATCGCTTGCCGAACTGGCGCAGACGGTGGGGCTCTCGACTTTTCACGCCGCGCGCCTGTTCACCCGCGAGACCGGGCTCGCTCCTCACGCGTGGCGCAACCAGATGCGTGTCAATCGCGCGCTCGATGCCTTGCGTGCGGGCGTTCCGGTAACGGACGTGGCGGCGGCAAGCGGTTTCACCGACCAAAGCCATTTCACGCGGCACTTTAAAAAGACCTTCGGCGTGTCGCCCGGACGCTGGCGTTAAAGTTAGCAATAGCGCACCGTATCTCGTCGATGTAACCGGACCGCAAGAACGTACAAGCGCATGAACGCGGCGCGTCCTATCCTCGCTATCAACGGAGGAGACATTGAACTCAACGCATCAGGACCGTCAGGTCCATCAACCGGGTAACTTCGCCGAATTCGGCGCGGGCGCACGCGACACCATTCCCATGATGGTCGGCGCCGCGCCATTCGGCGTGATCTTCGGCACGCTCGCCGCCACCGGTCCGCTGCATGCGTGGTCGGTGCAGTTCATGTCGCTTGCAGTATTTGCCGGCTCGGCGCAATTTATCGCGCTCGGGCTGATTGCCGGCCACGCGAGTTTTGCCGTGATCTGGGCAACCACGTTCATTGTCAACCTGCGTCATGTCCTGTACTCCGCAACGCTTGCGCCCTACGTCGCGCACTTGCCTGCGCGCTGGCGCTGGACGCTCGGCGCGTTCATGACCGATGAAGTCTTTGCCGTCTCGTACGCGCATTATCAGCGGCGTGCACCGGGTGAAACCGGGCCGTATTACTTCCTTGGCTCCGGCGTATCCATGTATGTGAACTGGCAGATATGGACCGTCGCCGGACTGCTGTTCGGTTCGGCGTTTCCGGGTCTTCAGTCGAAGGGACTCGACTTCGCGATGGTCGCCACCTTCATTGCGATCATCGTGCCGCAGCTTGTTGCGTTGCGTTTTGTGGCGGCGGCGCTGGCAGCCGGGGTGCTGTCGTTTGCGTGGAACGACTGGCCGTACAAGCTCGGCTTGCTTGCGGCGGTCGTGGTGGGGGTGGCGGTGGGCATGCTGCTGTCGATGCGTGCGAAAAACTCCACGGATTCCACGCAAGGCCGCGCACAAAGTCCAAAGCAACGTCCCGTGGAAATGGAGCGCGCCAAATGAAATACGCGCTTCTCATCCTGGGCATGGCGGTGATCACCTATGGCATTCGCTCTGCGGTTTTCGTATTCGGCGAACGGCTGAGCTTTCCACCCATCGTGCGGATGGCGCTTAATTTCGTGCCGGTGACGGTGCTGACGGCGATCATCGTTCCGATGACGTTTGCACCGCACGGCGGTGCTGCCGAGCTTACCTGGCGGAATTCGCAATTGGTCGCGGCGGTGGTGGCCGTTGTTGTGTGCGCGGTTACGCGTAAGCCGTTGCTGACCATTGCGGTTTCGCTGGCGGTGTTCTTTGCCTGGCAAATGATCGTTTAGTTTGTCGCTCGTGCCACGGAGGTGAACGTCTTTCGTGGCAGACCTGAACGCACACCGCTCGCGCAATCGTGCAGCGGCAAAGCCTCCGCTATGCATGAAGGCGGGCGGAGGCGTTGGCCGGACCGGGGCTGACGCGTGAATCAGCCCGGCACAGCGGGTTCAGTCTTCGATCGGCGACAACGCTTCGAGCGGCATCTTCTTCTCGTGCCCCAACGTGATCGTAGGGACGAAGAGGAGAAACCCGACGACGAAAATCGCGATCACGAAAATCGACAGGAACGTCAGATGAAGCGACTGATGCAGCACCTGACGGATTGCATCGCTGCTGCCGAGGTTTGTCACCTGATTCTGAAGCAAGGCCTTCAACTGATCCGATGTAACCGCTGCCGCCCCGTTCGAATGACTGAGACCGAAGTTGAGCACTGCGCCAAACAAGGTCGCGCCGATCGTGCTGCCGAGATTGCGCGAGAACAGATTCGATGCAGTCGCGCTGCCGCGCTGCGCAATATCTACGATTTCCTGGATCAGCACGAGCGAACTGACGCTCGACGTTCCCATGCCGAAGCCCATGATGAGCGAACCAAACGCCGCGATGAGCGGCGAGCTTTCCGGCGACAACACGATCAGGAACACCGCTCCCAAAGGGACGAACGCGCTGCCACCAATCAGGATGCGCCGCAGTCCGATTCGATGAAACGACTTTGCGGCGAGCGTCGCGCCAACGGGCCATCCGACCATCATCATGGTCAATGCAAGACCGGCAACCACAGGCGTGCGATGCAGGACGCCTTGAACATACATTGGCAGGAACGTGGTTGCGCCCATCAGGATCATGCCGGACAGGACGGTCGCTCCATTACACGCGGCAATCGGCCGGCGGCTCCAGAGCGCGAACGAGATCATCGGTTCAATTGCCCGTTTCTCCTGCATCAGGAAGAACATCAGGCACACGATAAAGAACCCGCCCGCGATCAATGCCTTCGTGACGTCGTCATTGCCTGCATACGTCAGCGACATCATCAGCGCGGCAATTGACACCATGAAAAGCCCTGCCCCGGCGAAGTCAATGGATGGTCGCGCATGCCGCTCGGATTCCTTCAGGAACGCGATGAAACCGGCCGCCGACGCGAGGCCGATCGGCACATTCATCCAGAAGATCCAGGCCCACGAAAAGTCGCGGATGATGAGCCCGCCCACCATTGGCCCGACCACCGCCGATATGGCCCAGACACTCGCCAGGTAACCCTGCACCTTGCCGCGTTCGCGCGCGGGGTAGAGGTCGGCGACAATCGTTAGCGTGACCGGCTGGATCGCGCCCGCGCCGACTCCCTGGATCAGCCGGAACGCGATCATGGCGGGCATTGACCAGGCGAAACCGGCGAGTATTGAGCCGACCAGGAAAATCGCGATACCGGCAAGAACAATGGGCTTGCGGCCATACAGGTCCGCGAGCTTGCCGAAGATGACCGTCATGGCGGTCTGTGTCAGCAGGAAGGACGAGAAGACCCAACTGTAGAGATGCAGGTCGCCAAGCTGCGAGACGATCTGCGGCATGGCGGTAGAAACGATGGTGGCTTCGATGGCGACCATTGCCATTGAAGCCATGACCGCTGCAATGACAAGAGGACGCGACGATTGCGGGCTGCGGGACATGGAGATTGGAGTAATGAGGGGCGCGGACAAAGTCGCAGGAGCTAGCGGGACTGCGACGCGTGATACGGTCGCGGCGGCGCGACAATCGAAGAGTATGCACCTTGCTGGAAATGTTCGCTGAACCCCGGTCGGGCTGAGACCTGCTTGATTGGCTGCGCGGGAAGCGTTTGAGGTGTCTCCATTAGCTTCGCAGCGTTGTTCAGTCGCCAAGCAAAGCCTCTGCACCCTGCGCTTTTGTTCGTTCGGGATGTTGTGACACACTTGGATATCCGACGAGAACGCTTTCGTTTCATCCGTTCGTTTGCTTAAGGCAATATCTTTTAAATCGAGGACCGTCAATGACATCCGCGCCCGTTCCAGCCAATCCGGATTCACCCGCCGCGCGTCTTGAGGCACTTGGACTCGTGCTGCCGAAAGTGCCTGTGCCTCGCGGCGCTTTCAAGCCTTTCTCACGCTCGGGCTCGCTGATCTTCCTCGCGGGACAGATTTGCGAATGGGAAGGCGAGGTTCGATATGCCGGTCCTGTCGGCGCACAGCACGACCTTGAAGCGGGGCAAAGGGCAGCGAAAATTTGCGGACTCAACCTTCTCGCAGCACTTCATCTCGCACTCGATGGCGACCTTGATTGCGTGGTCAGTTGCCATCGGATGGGCGGGTTCGTGTATTGCACACCGGGTTATCCTGACGTGCCGAAAGTCATCAACGGAGCCTCCGATCTCATGTTCGCGGTGTTCGGCGAACGAGGCCGGCACGCCCGGACCGCGGTTGGTGTTGCCACGCTTCCGGCGGGAGCGTCTGTGGAGGTGGACGCGATCTTTGAAGTGCGCTGATTGCCTTTCTGTTTCCAGGAGTTCCAGTGGACACCAGCTTGTTGATCACCAATGTCCGTCTGCCGGACGGTACCCCTGTGGATATCGCCGTCAGTGGCGCACGGATAGAAGAAATCGGCACGAACCTGCAGCGCGGCGCTGACGTCGTGCGCGAAAGCGGCCAGGGCGCGCTGGTCTTGCCGGGGTTTGTCGAAGGCCACACGCATCTCGACAAAACGAACTGGGGCATGCCGTGGTATCGCAACGAAGTGGGGCCGAGGCTCATCGACCGGATCGAGAACGAGCGATCGTGGCGCGCGAGCACGGGACACGACGCGGGCGCGCAGTCGCTTGCACTTGCGCGGGCTTTTCTTGCAGCGGGAACGACGCGGCTTAGAACGCATGTGGATATAGACACGGACGCCGGGCTCAGGCACTTGCATGGCGTGCTGGCAACGCGCGAAACGCTGGCCGATGTCATGGAGATACAGATCGTGGCGTTTCCCCAGTCAGGCATGCTGCGTCGTCCAGGGACCGGCGCGCTGCTAAGCGACGCGCTGAAGGCGGGCGCCGACGTGCTCGGTGCGCTGGACCCTTCGCTCATCGACCAGGACCCGGTCACCTCGCTCGACACCACGTTCGAGATTGCAAACCGCCATCAGAAGCCTATTGATATCCATCTTCACGAACCTGGCGAGATAGGCGCGTTCACCTTCAACCTGCTGCTGGACCGCGTCAAGGCGTTGGGCATGCAGGGGCGCGTGGTCGTCAGTCACGCGTTTTGCTTGGGCCAGCTCGTGGATCGCGAGCGCGATGTGTTGTTGGCGAGGATCGCGGATCTCGACGTCGCGCTGTTGACCACGGCGCCTCCATCCGTGCCCGTCCCTGCGATGCGCGCTTGCATTGCGGCAGGTGTGACGCTGTTTGCGGGTAATGACGGAATACGGGATACGTGGACACCTTTCGGCAAACCCGACATGCTTGAGCGGGCAATGTTCGTTGGCATGCGCTACGACCTCCGCCGCGATCAAGATCTCGCGCTTGCATTTGACTGTGTCAGTAAATTGGGTGCGTTGGCGTGCGGGTTCAAGGACTACGGACTGCATGAAGGCGCGCAAGCCGATCTCGTTCTGGTAGACGCTGAAACAGTCGCCCACGCGGTTGTTTCCCGACCGGTCCGCAAGCTCGTGGTTGCACGCGGCAGGATTGTTTCGCGCGATGGGGTTGCATCGATATGAAACTGCTTGCCGAGCGTCTTTATCTCAGGGATTTGGAAGCGTCCGATGTCGACGCAGTGCACGAATATGCAAGCTCGATCGAGGTCGTGTTGCATCAGGAATGGGGACCCAACACGATTGAGCAGACGAGGGAATATATAGCAGCCTGTGTGCTGGGGAATTCGTTGCCCGACAGAAGAACCTTGGAACTGGCAGCGGTACTTAACGATGGCAGTTTGATAGGCAGCTACCGGGCAAGTCTCTCTGAATGCGGTACGGAGGCAGAGATCGGCTATTCACTTAATCCCCGCTATTGGCACAAGGGCTACGCTACCGAAGCGGCGAAGCGGTTAGTCGACTACCTCGTGAACGAGCGGACCGTGCGGGAAATCTTCGCGACCAGCCGGCCGGAGAATGTCGCGTCCATCCATGTGCTGGAGAAACTCGGGATGCAGCAGGTGGATCTTTATCGCAAGAACGTGCTGATCAGGGGCGAGTGGCGAGACACGCTGGTATTTTCAGTGGAGACCGGCTAACTATTGATTGGCAAACCCTATAGGCAATGTGAGTTGCTTGCCGCTGCGCCTTGCCAACTTCCCGCATTCGCGTTGACACCGCTCAGTGTTTTCCTGACTTCAGAATTCCTCCAGACGGCCGATATGCACACAACAGCGCGCGCATCCTCATGCGTCGGGTCATGAACTGTGTCTCGTATCGGAGAGTAGATTGGACCGTCTCAGTTTGAACACCAAATTATCGCTGGCGCTGCTCATTACATGGCTTGGCCTCCTCTTCCTCGGTGGATGGGCCGCGTGGCAGTCTCGCGAAACCATGACCGAAGGGCGACAGACCGGCGTGCAAAACGTGGTTGAGTCGGCTTACGGCGTGGTATCAGACTACGCGAAGCAAGTGGACAGCCATCAACTGACACTCGAGCAGGCTCAGGAGCAGGCCAAGGCGAAGCTCGCAGCCATGCGTTTCTCCGAAAACGGTTACATGATCATCACGACCGCGCATCCGGTGGTCATCATGCATCCGGTGCTGGCGGATCTGCGCATGAAGGACGTGAGCGACTACAAGGATACGGACGGCAAGCTTTTGTTCGTCGAGATGGTCAAGGTCGCTCAGGCAAGCGGACAGGGTTTCGTGCCATACATGGCGCGCTTGCCGGGCAAATCGGAACACGTGCCGAAGATCAGCTTCGTCAAGCGGTTCGCTCCGTGGGACTGGTACCTGATCTCGGGCGTTTACGTGAACGATATCAACGACGCGTTCAAGGTCAGCCTGCTGCAATACCTGATCGTGATCTTGTTGATTGGGGGCGTTAGCTCGGCGGCGCTGGTGTTGATCATCCGTAATGTAAAGCACAGTCTGGGCGGCGAACCGGCGTATGCCACTATTGTCGCCGAGAGCATTGCGAACGGCGACCTGTCGCACGAGGTCGCGCTGAGCGCATTGGACGAGAGCAGCATGTTGTCCGCCATGCAACGCATGCAGCAACGGCTCGCCGATACAGTCCGGCGGATTCGCGGAGGCACGGAAACCATTACCGTCGCCGCCCAGCAGATCGCGGCGGGCAACCACGATCTCTCGGCACGCACCGAGCAGCAGGCGTCGTCGATCAGCGAAACCGCGGCGAGCATGGAGCAGCTCACCGCGACTGTTAAGCAGAACGCGGAGAACGCGCATCAGGCGAACAAGATGGCGGCGAACGCCTCGCTGATCGCGAGCGAAGGCGGGACCGCGGTACAGCAGGTCGTATTGACGATGCAAAGTATTGCAGCCAGCTCCACGCGCGTGGTCGACATCATTTCCGTGATCGAAGGCATCGCTTTCCAGACGAATATTCTCGCGCTCAACGCGGCCGTCGAGGCGGCGCGAGCGGGCGAGGAAGGGCGCGGTTTTGCTGTAGTGGCAGGCGAAGTGCGCAATCTGGCACGCCGCAGCTCGGATGCGGCCAAGGAGATCAAGAGTCTGATCGAAGAGTCCACCGGCAAGGTCGATGACGGCAAGGCGCTGGTGGAGCGCGCAGGCACGACGATGCACTCGCTGGTTCAGGCCGTGCAGCGCGTCACGGATATCATCGGCGAAATATCAGTGGCGTCCGAGGAGCAGAGCCGGGGTATCGAGCAGGTGAATATCGCCATTGCTCAAATGGATGAAACGACCCAGCAAAATGCCGCGATGGTCGAACAAGCGACAGCCGCGGCTCAGTCGATGCAGGAGCAGGCCCAGATGCTGCGCGATACCGTTAACGTGTTCCAGTTGGCGACCGTGTGAAGGCATTGGCGTGCTTCGATGTTGCGATTATCAGATGTTCGCTTGCTCGGCGGCGAGTAACGTATCCGTGGTCTCTGCTGGCTTCGCGGAGTTGGACGGCTTGCGGCTGAGAAAGCCGAAAGATTGCTGAGTTGCGGCTCTTTTGCCGCTTGACTCAGGCCCGGGAAATTGTCCCAGCTATACTTTGGCGCAATTGACCCACTTAAGATCAGCCTATGCATGCGTCGTCTATTCGCGGGTCAGTGCTTCTGTTGATCGACCTGCAAAAAGCCATCGATCATCCGGACTGGGGCGTTCGCAACAACCCATCGGCCGAAACCGAAATTCGCCGTCTACTCGCGCGCTGGCGCGCAGAGAACTGGCCGGTCTGGCATGTGCGCCATGATTCGTCAGAACCTGCTTCTCACTATCGTCCGGGTCAACCGGGAAACGACTTCAAACCTGAAGCCGCTCCTTTGCCTGGGGAGCCGGTTATCGCGAAACGCACGAATAATGCGTTCATTGGTACTGGACTGGAACAGCGCCTGCGCGCGGGCGGACATACGAGCCTTGTTGTGGCGGGCGTTATCACCAACAATTCTGTTGAGACGACCGTTCGCATGGCCGGTAACCTCGGCTTCAATACCTATTTGGTAGAGGACGGGTGCTTCACATTCGGTCGCCTGGATTGGGACGGTCGAGCGCGAAGCGCGGACGAGGTCCATGCGATGTCGCTAGCAAATCTGCACGGCGAATATTGCACGGTAGTTTCGACTGCAGAGTTGCTGAACGCATCCCGGTAGCTTACCGGCGGGTATCCAATACCCACGACCTGTTATCTGACTCTATCAGCCACGATCCTTACCGGCGCATTGGCTTCGAACTTGGCCCGATGCGTCGAAAAGAATGTGCGCACATTGCGGATGTTTGACGAGGTCTTGAACAGGCGGCGCGCGAGTTCGTCGTATTCCAGCATGTCGACGACTTCAGCTACGACCAGAAAGTCCGGCCCGGGCGACACGCGATAACACTGGGTCACTACGGCTTGCGCGCAGATGTACGTTTCGAAAGCGTCCAGATCCTCGGCTGCTTGCCGGTCAAGACTCACTTCAATAATCGCGGTTAATGTCGGACCGATCTTGGCGTAATCGAGAATGGCCACTTCGCGCTGGATGACCCCCGCTTCCTTAAGTTTGCTCACGCGACGCAAGCACGTAGGCGGTGATGCATGCGCGCGCGCGGCAAGCGCGACGTTAGAGACCGACGAATCTTTCTGCAGGATGGCGAGGATCCGAAGGTCGAGTTCGTCCAGATAAATTCCGGGCACTTTGGGCTCCGCTTTTTGCGCCAAGTATGGTGACCAGGGCCTAGCTTAGCGTGAAATAAAATTTCATCAAGTGTTTTGGTCGATTGTAAATTTCATATCCATAAAAAATTTGAAATTAAATTCCATCAGGTCAACCTTAACATTCCTGCATCGGTTCCAAAGGGGAGCCGCCTAAGGAACAAGCTCATGTGTGGAATTGTCGGCGCGGTCGCGCAACGCAACATCCTGCCTAATCTGGTCGATGGCCTTAAACGCCTCGAATATCGCGGCTACGACTCGTGTGGTGTCGCGTTATATCAGGCGGGAAAACTGGTGCGGGCTCGTAGCGTCGATCGCGTTGCGCACTTGCAGGACGTGATCTCCAGCGAAGCCTTGTCCGGTTATACGGGGATTGCTCATACGCGTTGGGCGACGCACGGCAAGCCGGTGACGGCGAATGCGCATCCGCATTTTTCACCGAACGCAGAAGCACCACGAATAGCACTTTCGCACAACGGGATCATTGAAAATCACGAGGAGTTGCGCGCGGAGCTTGAGAAAAGCGGCTATGTTTTCGCCAGTCAGACCGACAGCGAGGTGATCGCGCATCTGATCGATCATTTGTACAACGGCGACTTGTTCGAAGCCGTCAAGGAAGCGGTGACTCAACTGCGTGGGAGCTATGCCATTGCCGTGCTATGCCGCGACGAGCCGCATCGGCTCGTCGGCGCGCGCGATGGCATGCCCTTGGTGGTCGGCATCGGCGACGGCGAGAACTTCCTGGCGTCGGACGCCATTGCGTTGTCGAACGTCACCGATCAGATTGTCTACCTGGAGAACGGCGATGTAGTCGATATCCAACTTCACCGGCATCGGGTAGAAGACGCTGATGGCCGCCGCGTCGAGCGCCGCGTGCATACCGTCGCGGCGCACAGCGGGGCGGCTGACCTGGGGCTTTATCGTTACTACATGCAGAAGGAAATTTTCGAACAGCCGCAAGCGGTCGCCGACACGCTTCAGGACGTTACATCGATCATGCCGGAGTTATTCGGCGATAACGCCTGGCGCGTGCTGAAATCCGCGGATTCCGTGCTGCTGCTCGCGTGTGGCGGAAGTTATCACGCGGCACTGACCGCCAAGTATTGGATAGAAAGCCTCGCACAGTTGCCGGTGAGCGTGGAGATCGCAAGTGAATACCGGTATCGCGAAAGCGTGCCGAATCCGAAGATGCTGGTTGTCGCGGTGTCGCAAAGCGGAGAGACGGCGGATGTCCTGGGCGCGGTGCAAGTCGCCAGGCAGCAGGGCATGCTGAATACGCTCGCGATCTGCAACGTGCCGACTAGTGCATTGGCTCGTGAATGCGCGCTGACTTTCTTTACACGGGCGGGGATAGAGATTGGCGTGGCATCGACGAAGGCCTTCACCACGCAACTAGTCGCGTTGTTCCTCCTGGCGTTGACGCTGGCTCAGGCGCGTCAGCGGTTGTCAGAACAGGATGAGCAAACCCATCTTCGCGCGCTTCGCCATCTTCCGGACGCGATCACCAAAGTGCTTGCGCTGGAGCCGCAGATCATAGATTGGGCAGAGCAACTTACGAGAAGGCAGAACATCCTGTTTCTTGGGCGCGGCATGCACTATCCGGTCGCTCTGGAGGGTGCCCTCAAGATGAAGGAGATCTCGTATATCCATGCCGAAGCGTACCCCGCCGGCGAGTTGAAACACGGTCCTCTTGCGCTGGTTAGCGACGAGATGCCGGTGGTAGCAGTTGCGCCTAATGATCGGTTGCTGGAAAAGCTCAAGTCAAATATGCATGAGGTGAGTGCGCGCAGCGGCAAGCTATTCGTATTCGCCGATGCCGATTGTGGCATCTCGCCGAGTCCTGGTATTGAAGTGATTCGGCTTACGGAGTACTACGGATTGCTATCACCTATCTTGCATACTATTCCCATGCAACTGCTGGCATTTCATGCGGCGCTCGCACGGGGAACGGATATTGATAAGCCGCGGAATCTGGCCAAGTCGGTGACGGTGGAGTGAGGGGGGAGTAGTTGTTGTTGGATATGAAGTTCGAACAAAAGCGCATCCCGGCGCCCCAGCACCTTGGCGCAATGCCAAGGCTAGGATTTAAGCGCTTTCGTTGCGCCCGCATCATTTTAGGCGGTATCGAACTCATGCACATGGTAGCGAAAGGGGAGATGAAGAGCGAATGCCGATGGCATCATTCAGTCGCCGAACGGTTCCAGGATCTTGCAAAATAAGCATTTTTATTCGTATCGTATCGACTTTTTCCGATTTTCCTCACCGCGACAGAATCATCTTTTCCTACCCAATGGCACAGCGCTGGCAGAACAGGCGTTGATATAGGCCGCGGAACCGAGCCCTTGTTCACGAGGATCTTCATCCGTTCAGGTTCGATGCGCAAGAGCGCGCGCACCATGCACATTGTGTTCGAATCACCGGAATTAAAAACGGCACGCGACGAACCGCACAGTGCAACGGGTGCCCTTGCGACACCCGTTCTTCGAGAATCAGCGCAGCACGTTCGCCGGTACACGCCATGTCGACGTGAGGATGGGTCCGGTATGCCACGAGGGCGCTGGCATGCTTGAACATGTGCGGGGTGACGTTCGCATGAAGATCCCGTGAGACGACCACCGGTATGCGATTGCCGACACTCCGGCGCACGCGTTCGGGAATTCGCCTTCGGCGTCGTCGTGCTGTTCGGTCACCATCGCGCCGCGCAGGTCGAGATAGATCGCGTCGAACCCGCCTGCATTGATGGCGGCAATGATCTCCCCAACGCGTCTGCGCTCACGTGCGCCGACGCATTTGCGCCCGCCCAGATCACAGGTAGCAGCGCTTGCCTCTGCGTGTGCTACCCGTTTTTCTACTGTTGACAAAATAGTCCCTACCATTTGATTTGGTAACGTGGGTAGGGAACTACTTTTGCAATTCTGGCACCGGTGGTCTAGACGGTGACCATGCAACGCTTACGACTCAGCGACTGTAGCGGCCTTTTCTGCTGCTGCCTTCTTTGCCACTCCCTTCTTGGTCGCAGCCTGCTTTGCAACCGTACCGTTGACAGCCGAAGACTTTGGTTTGCTAATGTTTCCTGTAGCGCTGCCCGTAGTGACGACCGTGTCGGCAGCGGCAATCAAGAACTTTGAACGGTCTTTTGCAGCTGCAAGCCACGTAGGCGCCGGGCCGCGTCCACTCCATGTCGCGCCCGTCTTCGGGTCGAGGTATTTCGCAGGCTGCGGCCCTTTACGCTGCCCTTTGTGAACAACAGCGCCGGCAACTGCCGCGGCTTTCTTGACGGTGGTCTTCGCCTTGCTCACCGTACCGGCGGTCGCTGCGTGGCTAGCGTCAGCACCCGTTTCAATCAGGAATTTGCTGCGGTCCTTGACGTTAGCAATCCAGGCTGGCGCGCGACCATGGCCCGTCCAAGTCGCGCCGGTCTTGGGGTGTTGAAATTTCGGCAGGGTTGCGCCCTTTGGACTACCGGTAGCCTTGGCTTTGACCTTGGAAGCACTCCCGTTCGCCGCTTTCGCTTCGCGATTTGCCTTTGCTTTGGCCTCGATGTCTTCAGTAGTCAGACCGTGCGCCAACATGATCTTTCGGATTTGGTCGACCGCCGTTTGCGCCTTTTTTGCAATCAAAGCATCGGCTTGGACCTGCAGCTTTTTCATCTTCGCCTGGATTTGTTCGAGGGATGGCATTGCGCTCTCCTTAAAGGGACATGGCCGCACTATGCCACGAGCTTTGAGAGTGTGAAAGCGCTGATAAGGTCTTCGGGTAACACAGCTGCAACGAACAATTACGGCAGGACCGGTGAACGTCTCCCGCAATTTGAGTCTCTGCGCGGACACTTATGTGCACTCGATAACGTCGATTTCGTGTGAGAAGAGGCGCTGCCTTTCGCCAAGCAGTGACCGTCCGAGATGTATCTCTGTTATTTGATTCGGCCGTCTCTGAGGGCATTCCAAGCCACATTGCGCAAAGGTTTTATTGGAACGGCAGGCATGAAGCGAGGTACGTGTCGCCATTTTCGTGATTTTCGTGCGAAAACCCCTTAATTCATGGCCTCAGACGTTGCTTCTTCATGTCGGTATTGGTACGCTGGCGCCCAACCCGAGGATTTGTACCTTTGCGTTAGTCGGTGACGGCGCAAAGGCAAAGGTCTTGGGCAACCTTTGACTAGAAGCGAGGAATATATGGCAACAACTACTACGAAGAAAGCTGCGACTCCCGTTGCGAAGAAAGCAGTAGCACCCGCTACGAAGAAAGCAGCACCTGCCAGCAAGAAAGCTGCTGCGCCAGTCGTGAAGAAAGCGGTTGCACCTGCGGTGAAGAAGTCCGTTGCGGCCGCTCCCTTGAAACCTATCAAGGATTCATTCACGAAGGCATCGTTGACCGTTTACCTGGCCGAGCGCTCAGGCGTGGAGCTCAAGGCGGCGAAGGCGTTGATGGCGGCGCTGGAAGAAACCGTGCTGGCATCGGTTCACAAGAAGGGCGCGAAGGAGTTTACGCTACCGGGTCTGCTGAAAGTTGTCGCACAGGACGTACCGGCCAAGAAGAAGCGCTTCGGCAAGGACCCGTTCTCGGGTGAAGACAAATGGTTTGCTGCGAAGCCAGCTTCGGTGCGCCTCAAGGTTCGCCCGCTGAAGAAACTGAAGGACGCAGCGCTGTAAGCGAAACCGTTCTCAGGTGATAACGCCCCTCGCGATGAAAATCCGAGGGGCGTTTTCCATTCATCGTCGTTGTCGACAACGTCGGCGCAGCAATGGGATGGCAAAATGCCATACCCAGACGCCCGCGACGACTAGCCGATATGCAGCAGCGACATCTGGCTTTGCAGCAACGCGCGAAGCTCATTCGAATCGGGCCGCGTTCCCCAATTGCGCGCGCCAGCGACCGACGCAATGGCAATCCACGAGTTGGGCGGAAACCATTCGCGCAGTGGGACGCCGTCTTTAAGGATGCGAAGACGGCCGGTCTGAGCGCAGTAATCGGCGCACATCTCGGTGTCTGCCAACTGCGCGGTCACTCGAAGGCTACGGATTCGTAGCATTGGTCTCTCCAATGTGATGAGGCGGTGACCATGCCAAGATGCATCGGACTCAGATGCTGTCCAGTCGCTGGAGTCTATGTGCGAGTCGTGCTCACAAGTGAAAGCGGCTTGCGAAATTGGTAACACGCAGTTACGGTCCGCAGCCGGCCACAAGACATCACTATTGCGCAACCGCCTGCCACTGAGTGCGGAGTTTGAAATTTCTGAGTAAATTGAAATTAAGCCTGGATGGCTCGATGGAAACAGGTTCGTTGAGGTCAGTTTTTACGTGATGGACTTCTAGCCTGGAATCGTCATCCAGTATCATTGGCGCACCAAGTTAATGAAGAAGACGATGTCCGACGACAAGCTTTCGACTTCCGCGCCCCCCCGCATGGCCGACGTGGCGCGTATCGCCGGAGTTTCCAAAATGACAGTGTCGCGCGTGCTCGCCGGCAGGCCCGTGAGCTTGGCCACCCGTGAACGCGTACTGAGCGTGGTCAATGAAATGGGCTATGTCGCGGACGCGGCTGCCGGCGCCCTGTCGTCAGGACGTTCATCGTTCGTCGCGGTCCTTGTGCCGTCGCTGTCAAGCTCGAATTTCTCCGATACGGTTCGCGGCATTAACGACGTAATCGAACCCGCGGGCATGCAAATGCTGCTGGCGAATACGGACTATGACCTGCCGCGCGAGGAAGAACTTGTCAGGGCGCTGCTTCGATATCAACCGCGTTGCATCGTATTAACCGGAAGTCACCACACGGCCGAGACGCATTCGTTGCTGGCGCGCGCGCGCGTTCCCGTCATCGAGACATGGGATATGCCGGCAAATCCTATCGACCGTGTTGTCGGCTTCTCGAATGCGGAAGCGTCCCGTGCCATGGTCCGCCATCTTTACGAGCGTGGTTATGAGCGTATTGCTTTCGTGAGCAGTGCATCGAAGCTCGACCGGCGCGGTATCGACCGCCGGCGCGGATATCTCAAGGAAGTCCGGGCGGCAGGCTGCGAACCGCGCGACATCACGAAAAGCGCCTGGACGACGACCATGGCGCACGGCGTCGCCATGGCTCATGGGGCGGCCGCGCTGCAGCAGTTGCTCGATCGCTGGCCCGACACCGACGCCGTAATGTGCGCCAGCGACATCCACGCGTTCGGCGCGGTCATGGCGTGCCATCGGCTCGGCTTGTCGGTGCCGGGCGATATCGCGGTGGCGGGGTTCGGCGACTTCGAAGTGTCCAGGCACTGTTATCCGACGATCACGACTGTTTCCGTCGATGCCTATGGCATTGGCCGCGCCACCGGCGAATCGCTTCTCGCAGCGCTTCATGAGGCCGAAGGCGAGGGCAAACCGGACAAGACCCGAGGGACGAAAACCGTCGTGGCAACGAAGCGAAAGCCGCTACCGACGGTCATCAAGATTCACTACGAAGTGGTGCCGCGCGAGAGCACATAGCGACTCGCGCGGTGCCCGCTCACATTAATGGCTGTGGCGTGACTCACCCTTCGTTTCGATAATGTTGAGATACAGCGTTGCCGGTTCCAGGCACGCGCCACTGCCTTGCTGCCCGACCATGATCCGGTAGATCTCTTCCCACGGTTTCATGTTCTTCAGCACAGGTGGCCTCCAGAGCGCGCGACGTTGCGCGAGTTCGGCATCGGGGATCATGAGGTCGACCTTGCGCGACTTCAGGTCGATGCGGATCTTGCCGCCCGATACGAGCAACGCAAGTCCGCCACCCACGGCCGCTTCCGGCGACACATCTTGGGCACCTCCACGACGTTGGTCGGCTTTTTGCCCAGCGGAACCGTCGGCGCAGTAGCGCTCGTGCTGCTGCGACTGCTGCAAGGATTCGGTGCGGGCGCGGAGCAAGCGGGGGCATCGACGCTGATATTGGAAGTCGCCCCTGTGCGGCAACGCGGTTTCTTCGCAGCATTGCCGTTCGTGGGCATCTTTGCGGGCCTCGGCCTCGCCGCGGCCACCTTCAGCGTCATGCAGCATGTGCTGGGAGAGCAGGCCATCCTTGCATGGGCATGGCGTATCCCTTTTCTTTCGAGCGTCGTACTCATTGGCGCGGCGGTCTGGATCCGGCTGCGCTTGGCGCTGGGGGCAAACAACATGCTGGGCGCGCTGTGCTCACACTTCTCGGAACTCTTCGGCAATCGCTACCGGTACTCTGGCGTCGATTCACGCGTGAGTTGGGTGCGGTGCTGTCGGGTGGCATCGCGCCGTTGCTGGGGAAGTACCTGGTCGGACTGTCAGGCGGCGCGTTTTAGGTCATGGGAATTTATATGTCACGTTGATCGGCGTGTCCCTGTCGACCGAAACGCGGCAGCGCGATTTGACTGAACTGAACGATGCTGTACGTTAAAAATCAGCCAGGCGCTGGCCTCGACGAAGACGTTTTTATTCCGCTGTATATCGGGTTACTATCAATCGGACCGCCTTGTGCATGCTTGTCTCTTCATGCTAAAGTCAGTTGATTAGTTACCGGTAACCATGAATAGCGAGGGGTGACAATGGAAGGGAAAATTGCCTTGATCACGGGCGCAGGATCAGGAATCGGGCGTGGCGTGGCGTTAGGCTTACTAGGTGAAGGCTACACCGTTGTGCTGGCGGGACGAAACGAGCGTGCGTTGACTGAAACCGCGAGTATGGCTGGCTCACATGCGGTTAATGCCCATGCGATACCCTGCGATATTGCCAACCTCGAGTCGGTCAATCGCCTGTTCACTCAGCTTGAAGAAAAGTTCGACCGTCTGGATCTGTTGTTCAATAACGCCGGTACGTTCACGCCGCAAAATTCGCTGGAAGACATCACCTATGAACAGTGGGTTCAGGCCGTCAACGTTAATCTGACCGGTGCCTTTCTGTGCACGCAAGGCGCCTTCCGGATGATGAAGAAACAGCAGCCACGGGGCGGCCGAATCATCAATAACGGCTCAATCTCAGCGCATGCACCGCGGCCAAAGGCTGCACCCTACACCGCCACCAAACACGCAATCACCGGCTTGACCAAGGCGACCTCTTTGGACGGCCGTCCTTACAACATTGCCTGTGGCCAGATAGATATCGGCAATGTCGTGACTGACATGAGCGAGCTGATGGCAAAAGGGACGCTCCAGGCCGATGGTTCGATCAAGGTAGAGCCACGCATGTCGATGGATAATGTGGTCAAGGCAATCCTGTACATGGATAGCTTGTCACTGGACGCAAACGTCCTGTTCATGACGGTCATGGCTAGTCATATGCCTTTCGTGGGCCGAGGCTGAAGGCAGCATCTGGGGTGGGGCGTTGTTTATGTATTAAGGGAACCTGTCCAAAGGTCATTATCGAGGCCGAGGTCGAGTTGAGCGCCACGCTGAGGGACCGGCTCGCAACCGATACCGTAGACCTGATCATTGTTCCTCAGGCTGCAGCGAGCGAGCGGTTTACCAGCATCCCGGCCGGCACCGTGGAAAACGCATGGATGTGTTAGCCCTCGCTTGATTCCGGCAAAGCGACGATACCAATCGCAGACATTGCCCAGCTCCCGTTGCTTCTGCAGGGAAATCTCTCTGGGCCGGGCTGACTTACTCGCAGTTTTTGTCCGAGAACGGGGTGAGCACGGCGAAGATTCTTGTAGCAAACAATCTGGTCGCTCAAATTGGGCTGACCGTCTCAGGAATGGGCGTGAGTTACCTGCCGAAGACATGTCTTAACTACATGGTCACGGCAGGTATCCTGAAGATTATCAAAACGAAGCCCGCTCTCCCGCCTGTCCACTACGTGGCACTCCACAGAGCAGAGCATGCCTATTCGCTGAGCAATCAGGTCGCGCAACTGGCGCAAAAATGCTGCGACTTCAATGCAAATCTCCTGGATCCGCGGGCGCTTTCGCCGGCAAGCCAACTGGGCATCTGGCACAAGCGAACATCCAAGCCGAGCTAGAGACTGAATGCAGGCGGAGAACGTTAAGTCCAATCGATGCTCGACTGCTCCGTCTTTCCCTGATTCGCGGTTATCAAATGTGTTCGCTTGGGGGGATTAGTCGCGCCTCGAACCGAGATTGCGTTCTGTTTGAGTTTCTGATATCGGTCGACCTTGTTTCCACTTTTGCAGAATCCCTATTCAAACCGCAAGACCCGATCGGCTCGAGTTGCCAGATTATTAACGAGCGCTGACGCCGCCTCTGAAAACTTGCACGCACACCGAAGCTTTTAAGCCACGGCGTCGATAGATTGCATTCGCTTGCGAGCGATGAACTAAACCTTGCATGATGGGATTTGTGTCGATGAAATTATGCAAGCGAGATTCGAGCGCTGTCCTTGGGCTACGACAAAGGATAATGCCGTTACTGGGCTGCCTTGTGCTGACTGCTTCATTCACCGGCGTGGCGTCTGCCGAAGGACAATTCACGGACGCTGAAGACGGTATGTTCGACTTGAGCGATATGTTGCTCTCTCATCGTGGAGTCCTGCCGGTACCCACTATTGTCACGGAACCTGCGGTTGGGTATGGGCTCGGCCTTGGCCTCCTTTACTTCACCATGCCCAAGCACGATCCGGATGCCCCTCAGAGCGAGCTCAAGAGTTCAGCGCCTCCCAACATCACGGGCTTGGGCGGCTTCGCGACCGCCACGCATAGCTGGGGTGTCGGGCTGATGCACTTCCACACTTGGGACGACGACCGGATTCGCTATCTTGGCATTGTGGGAAAGATCAACCTGCATTTGAATTACTACGGGGCGCAAGGCGGATCGCACGCGTATCAGCTAAGTGGTGTTGGTGTCGTTCAGCAAGTTTTGTTCCGATTGGACGATAGTCCGTGGTACGTCGGCCCTCGCTACACGTTCCTGGACTCGAACACGCGCTTCGGCCCCATTCTTCCAAACGGATTGCTTGATTTCAAGAACGAGCAACGCGTCGCGAAAGGCGGCGTGGTCGTCGACTACGACACTCGCGACAATTTCTTTTTCCCCGGCAAAGGAACCTATGCCGAGTTTGAAGCGGAAATCGCGAGAGGTGGATTAGGCAGCTCTTCAAATTTCCAGATGGAAACCGCGAAGGGCTACCACTGGATTCCGCTCGCTCCGTCATGGGTTCTCGGGATGCGCGCCGACACGGGATTTTCGCAGGGCAATATCCCATTTTTTGCACAGCCTTACGTCTCGCTACGCGGCGTGTCTGACGCGAAGTATCAAGACCGCAATCAACTGACGAGCGAAGTCGAACTCAGGTGGAATGTGGCGCCGCGCTGGTACGTGCTTGGTTTTGGAGGCGCCGGCAAAGCATATGGAAACCTTCATTCAATCTCAGATGCGCCCACCGCCTATGGTTTCGGAACGGGTTTTCGCTACCTGATCGCCCGCAAGCTCGGTTTGACGATGGGTATCGATGTTGCACGTGGCCCCGGCCAAAACGCGTTCTACGTTCAAGTCGGCAGCGCCTGGCGCTAAGACTTGAACCTGGATTCACGCCACCTCCGTTCCAATGGCCGGCCAATGAAAAACCACTCGATTCAAGCATGCCTGCGTGTCATTTTGCTGGCAATGTGCTGCCTGATCACCCAGGAAAGCCGGGCAGCGTCCTTCGACCTCCCCGGCACGCTTCCCAGCATGGTCGGCGGCGGCCTTGGGTCTACGACGGACTATGCCGGGGCTCGGGACCGCTTTGTCGGCGCTGTGCCGGGAATACGTTATGTGACGGATGGCGGGCGGCTGTTCGAGCTATACGGGCCTTATGCCCAGTTCGATTTTGGTGGGGTGACAGGACTGCAATACGGTCCGGCCGTGGCGCTTCGCCTGGGAAGAAGTCATGTTGACGATCCGGTGGTTTCCCAGGTGCACGACGTGCATACGACTGCGGAAGCGGGAGGCTTTGTGGGCTACGAATACGATAACCAGGGCGCTTTCCCGTATCGCCTTCGGGGCTCTGTGACCGTGGTGACCAACGCGGGCATCGTGTATTCGGGAGCACGGGTGTCGGTGAACGGCAGCCTTTGGTTGCCCGTGCAGCGGCGCATTTTCGTAGGCACTGGGGTAGGCGCAAGCTGGGTAAGCCAGGGATTTAACCAGGTGTACTACGGTGTAACGGAGGAGGACGCCACACGCAGCGGCCTGCCAGCTTTCAGTCCTTCCGGTGGACTTGAACAGATGACCGGGTGGCTTGCCGCGATCTACCAGATCGACAAACACTGGTTTGGCGGCGCAATGATTTACTACCAGCGGATTTCCGGCTCAGCGGCAGACAGTCCGATCGTCACGCAGCGCGGAAACCGGAATCAAATCACTTACGGCGTTGGAGTCGCTTACGCGTTTAAGTGACTTGCCGGCCACTTGCATGCCGGAGCACCACGCCGGAAGCCACGGAGGCTAAAACCTTCCTTCAACAATTTCGCAATTGGACGGCATGTCCACACATCGGGCGGCGTCATCTGGACTGATTTCGTTCAGGATGACCCGCACAGCCTGAAGCGTCCAGCCGTGTGTGACGACCAGCACGGTTTGCGGGCTACTCAGCTTCAGGTCGGCGATAAGTGATTGAACACGCGCAAGCATTCCCGTGAAGGGTTCACCGTCCGGCGCGGCGGTAGTCGCCGGTGCGTGGGCAATGAAACGCTGGAAATCTTCGCCAGACCTTCCTTCAAATTCTGCACCAACCCGGTTTTCGTTGGCTAGCCGGTTAACGACTTGCGGAACATTCAATATCTTGTTTGCCAACCATGCTGTTTGCCGCGCCCGCAGAAATTCGGAGGTCACGATAAGCTCGATTTTCTCGTCCTTCAGGCGCTCGCCCAAGGCCTTTGCCTGCATTTCGCCCTTCTCGGTCAGATAAAAGCCGGTGCGGGGATTACTGTTGCAAACGCCGCGGACGTTGCACGGATATTCGCCGTGGCGCGCGAAGATGATGCGTTTAGACGCGGTGCTGGGTTCGGACAACCAGTTCGTTTCGGACAT
>Ga0302315_10001459_pt1 | contig 23808 bp, 22 predicted proteins | sample III_Palsa_N3_1_FD_200532 | JGI IMG/M metagenome (GOLD analysis project Ga0302315, IMG submission 200532) | Peat permafrost microbial communities from Stordalen Mire near Abisko, Sweden - III_Palsa_N3_1 | ecosystem: Environmental > Terrestrial > Soil > Palsa > Peat permafrost | place: Sweden...
GTCTGTGCGCCCGCCCTTTTTACGTTAGTTAAATAACATCAAATCAAAGCACCATCCCGGAAAACGAGGTTAATGCTCCCTTTTCTTACTGCAAATCAAGCATGCCGGCAATTTCAGGAAAATCGCCAATGTCGAGTGCGCGCCCTTTTTCGACTTTAGCCTCGGCAAACAGTAGTAGAGAGACAAGTGCGCCAGGCCTTGAATAACCTGCAAGGCGTATGATGGACACAATTTGTGCTCCCACGCCTCGGCCTAGCAAAAAACCATCAGCAAAAGGTGCGCGCGAAAAGAATTTCCGTAACGCTGAACTTGACTCTGATCACAGCAGCAAATCTCTCACCGCTGGGAGAAGTGCGTGATTGTATTGGAAAGCACCGCTGCAAATGCATTTTTTCAATAGGATTGCACGACTGAAGAATCCGGTCGAAGTATGGAATTTAAGCGAATTTCAACACTCTCGCTGGTATAATAGCAACATTTTTATGGCCTTCGTCGGCAGGGTTGCATACTTGGAAAGATTTATAACTGTCTTTGATATAGATTAACAACCAGATGTCTTTGGCTTAAGAGCTTTGTGCAAGTGATTACGCTGCGAATTTCGCGCAAAGCTTTACACAAACAACAAATCTCAACGACGGAACTCACTGGTAGGTTGAAAGATGGCAGGGAAGTGAATCATCAAATGCTTTTTGTGTAATTTCAAGCCAAGACAACACAAGGTGATGCGTAATAAAAGTAATGCGGATAGGGTTTATTTATTCATGGAACATTTCAAACCCCGCCTTGTCCTATTTGCTTTGTCCGCAAATGAAGTCCACACGTTCAAGACGATTCTTGGGCTTGAAGTTCTGATTTGTTCAACGCAACATCTCTTTTTTCGGCGGACTTTTTGCGACGGGGTAGGGATTTAGCCTTATCTCGAGAATACGATCCAATAACTCAGCATCGTAGTGACTCACTTTAATATTATTATTTCGACTCTATGCCAGTTCAGAACGCCCCGCTCACCGCCGCTACCGTAGATTTCACGGAACAACCCGATGTGCTTTCTCACTCAATTGAGACGCCCCAATGCCCACTATGCGGAAATCTTGAGCCGCTTCCACTTTGCAAAGTCGACGGCTTTCATGTTTTGCGGTGCACGCAGTGTGCGGCAGATTTCGTCTCGCCGGCGCCGGACGAGGCGACCCTGCGCGCGTATTATGATCGCGCCGACTGGTTCGAAGGTGGAGAACGCGGGGGCTACACGAACTACGACGAGCAAACAGTCCCGCAGATGCCTTTCTTCGATGCGATCCTCGATTCATTCGGCGCGGATGGCGCCAATCGGTCGGTGCTGGATATCGGTTGCGGCTATGGCACGCATCTTGACCAGGCGTATCGCCGTGGTTGGAAATGTTTCGGCGTTGAGGTATCGGCGCATGCACGGGAAGTGATTCGCACGCGACACGGCAATAAATTTTTCATCGCCGATGATGTGGAGCAATTGATTCCACATGAATTCGACCTGATTGTGCTCTTCGATGTCATCGAACATCTGGTCGATCCGTACCACTTGTTTTACGCATTGTTTGCGAAAGGTGCAATCACACCGAAAACCACCGTTGTCATTGCAACCCCAAACGCGCGATCCGCAAGCGCGGTCTCAAATCCGGCGGGTTGGGCGTATCGTCATCCGCCGTCGCATTTGGTTTATTTTTCCGCTCAAGCTCTCACGACCTTCTTGCAACGGCTTCATTTCGATGCGATTGAAGTTCAGGGTGCCCATGACGAAGCAGCCGAAGTGCAGCACTATCCGGATGAATCTTACCCGATCAATGATCGGTTAGCCTCGTTTGGCGGCCTGGTTTGCAGGGCTTCCGGCAGCAATTTTGCCGGCTTTATGCAGGAACGATACGTACCCGGCACCTGGTCAAGAATTGCAGAATATGAACATCTGCCGCGTTACCTGTTCGCCCGGGATATCGCAGAGGGGCGCCATGCTTTGGACTTCGGCTGCGGTACCGGTTATGGCACGGCGATTCTTGCGCAAAAGGCGGAATCGGTAGTTGGCATAGATATTGATACTGAAGCGCTGGCATGGGCAAGGGGACATCACAAAAAACCCAATCTCTCGTACGTGCAGCGCGCGGATTTTGGCGCATCGTTACCGGCTTCGTCTTTTGAGTTGATTACCTGCTTCGAAATGATCGAGCATGTCGCAGAGCCGGCGCAAAGAGAAGCCGTACTGAATTTTTCCAGATTGTTGAAGCAAACCGGGCTTGCAATCATTTCCACACCCAACCCGGAAATCACGAAACTCTACGGCGCGAATCCATATCATATTCGCGAAATGAACCGGGGCGAATTTGAGGAATTGCTCAAGGAACATTTCGAGTACGTGGAAATATTTGAGCAATATATTCAAGCTTCGGTGTTGATCGCTCAAACTGCCGCGCCTGGTCAACTCAGTCAGATGCGTCACCTGGCATGGGGCGATAAGCAACAATCAAATCCAGAACCGGCAGTTTATATCGCCATGTGCTCGCATGTCCCGCTTCCGCGTTTGGACGGCGCCAGCTATATGGATTTTCGAATCAATTTTATCAAGCAGGAATTGCAGGCAGCAGAGCAATTGAACCGCACGCGATTTGATTATTTCGAGGTTGCGGAAAAGGCAGCAACCAAGGATGTGCTGGCTGACCTGCATGCGCGAAATTTGCGCGTTGCGGAATTGGAAGCCGAATTACACGCTCACAATCTCCGTGGTGCCGAGCTGGAAAGCGCATTACATACTCGCAATCTTCGTGTCCTTGAGCTCGAAAGCGAGCTACATACCCGTAATCTCCGTGTCCTTGAGCTGGAAAGCGAGCTGCACATCCGCAATCTTCGTGTCTTGGAACTTGAACAAATAGAGACTGAAACAAAAGCCGAACTAGCGCGATATGACTGGGTGAGGAAAATTGACCGGCTCCTGATAAAGCGATGATCGTGCGCTTGGTTTTCCATGAGGGTCGTCGCAATCGCCCCCGCTTTACGACGAGAAATTATGTGCAATGAAATTCATTTTCCAAATGCATATTGCTTGCCTCTGAAAATCTACCGCGCGCCACAGCGAGCCTGCGATGCTCGGACAATCGCACGACGACGCTTTTGTCAAACGCACATTATTTGAGACTATAAATAATCACTACTAGCATCGATCAATGACACAAACCGCTCAATACCTATGCTCCGTTGTGATCCCCACCAAAAATGGGGGCGAACTTTTTGAACGCGTATTACAAGGATTGCAAACGCAATCTTGTTGGGCGCGTGTGCAACTCATCGTCGTGGATTCAGGTTCGAGTGACGGCACCCCCGAACTGGCAAGAAAATTCGGCGCGACCGTGCATGAGATCGCTCCTGAGCAATTCAATCATGGTGCGACTCGCGATTTCGGCATATCGTTGGCCGCGTCCGATAATGTCATTCTGCTTGTTCAGGATGCAGTCCCCCTTAATGACAGGTTGCTGGAGAGTCTCGTTGCCGCACTTGAAGAAACCGGGACCGCCGGGGCCTACGCGCGGCAAATACCCCAGACCACTGCTGACATACTGACCAAAAGAAACCTGGACGGCTGGCTGACCGGGCGATTGAAGCGTGAAGTGCGTATCCTCAAAAACCCCGATGACTATGAAAGTTTGCCGCCGCTGGGGAAATATTTCTTCTGTAACTTTGATAACGTCTGCTCAGCCATTAGAAAATCAGTCTGGGAGAACATGAAATTCGGAAGCATTAATTTTGGTGAAGACATTGATTGGGCCGAACGCATACTAAAAGCCGGCCACACCATCATTTATGAACCAAATGCGGCGGTGATCCACTCGCACGACAGGTCGCTAGGATATGAATACAAGCGCACCTATGTGTGCCATAGAAAGCTTTTTCGCCAATTTGGCCTACGGACCGTCCCTAGCCTAAAGCCGGCTTTTTTTGCCTGGATACGTGCCAGCGCCAGAGACATCCTGTATGTCGTGCGCCATGAAAGACGTCTTGTACCCAAATTAAAAATGACATTCAAGGTTCCGGTGTTGAATTTATTGAGCGTACTAGGACAATATCGCGCAGCAAAAGACGAGCTGTCAGGAATAGAACGAAAGATTCAAGGTGTCTGAATTGAAAATCCTGCTGACCGTTCACCAGTTTTTCCCGGAGTATGCATCAGGCACCGAGGTGTTAACCTATAGCGTGGCAAAAGAATTGCGCGACCAGGGGCATCAGGTATTTGTGTTCACCGGGTTCCCGGCGGCTACCCATCTGGAAGATAGCGCTCGTTTTGATCAATACGAGTTGGACGGCATCAAGGTATTCCGCTTTCACCATGCTGCGGTCCCGATGGGAGGCCAGCCGTATGTGACTGAATTAGAGTATTGCAATCTTCTGGCAGCCCGCTATTTTAAACGGCTGGTTGTCGAACTTAATCCTGACGTTATTCACTTTTTCCATCTCAGCCGGCTTGGCGCAGCATTGTTGGACGTGGCCTTCAGCGCCCGCATACCAGCGTACTACACTCCAACCGATTTCTGGGCCGTTTGTCCGACCAGCCAGTTATTGCTGTCTGATGGGAAAATGTGCGCGGGTCCAACAAAATTTGCAGGTAATTGTGTAAAGCACGTTATCCAGCTGACACGAGGGAAAAAAACCAACCTGGTTGTACAGTTGGTGCCCGAAAGAATTGCCGACGGTATCGTTTGGCTAGCAGCCCGCGATGCGCTTCCCTCCCACCCGGCCGCTCGTGAAGTCGGCGCACTCGGTCGCCGCAAAGAATTCATTGTGAAGAGGCTGAATGCGCTGAATAAAATCATCGCACCAACACAATTGATGTCCAATGTCCTGATTGAAAATGGTGTTAATGATGCAAAGATCATCAAGTCGGCTTACGGAATCGATACCAGTTATTACGATGGATTTACGCGGGCAGAAAAAACCGACGATTTAGTAACGATTGGCTTTATCGGCACGCTTGCGACCCACAAGGGTTGCCATGTTTTGTTAAAAGCGATTGCCCTGCTAAAGGATGAACGGAATTTGCGCGTCAAAATCTATGGGCGAGGCACTGATTTCCCCGACTATTATGCGCAATTGCAAGATCTTGCCGCAAATGACCCGCGTATCGAGTTCTGCGGGACATTTCCGAATGATGAAATTGGCGTCGTATTGTCGAAAATCGATGTATTGGTCGTCCCTTCGCTTTGGTATGAAAACACGCCACTGGTGATTTACTCGGCGCTCGCGTCCGGATGCCCGGTTGTCGCCTCCAATTTCGCCGGAATGGCCGAGGCTATTCAGGATGGCGTAAATGGAATGTTATTCAAACCCGGCGATGCAAAAGACCTGTCCGAGATGCTTTGCAAACTGGGTCAAGACAAAAACGTCCTGAGAAATTTTCAAAAGAATTGCAAGAAGCCGAAATCGACCCGCCAATATGTCGACGAGTTGTTGGCACTGTATTTGGAAGAAAAGCAAAATGTGGCCGCCCACGCGGCTATTCAACAGGTTCAGGATCCGTGGTTGAAACTGGCGCCATTTGTGGATGTTCGGGAATGTGGCGCAATGATTGGTTGGGCTGTGATGCAACGCAGAGCGCCAACCGCAATACGTCTTGTCGTCGATGGCGCACTTGTTTCCGAGGTTCGTGATTTTACGCAGAGGGCCGATGTGCTGGACGGCTTCAAGAAGCAGGGGGTGCATATCAAATCCGCGTCGATCGGCTTTATATTAAACTTCCCTGCCGGTGTTGACAGGAACAAAGCCGTCATCGAATTGGTAGCAAAATCCGGGGAAAGCACCAATATTGCCCTTGTCAGGATTGAACAAGGTCGTTCATCTAGTTTCGAGAATGAAGTCTATCTCGGCTTGGATTCAGAGAATTGGCTCTGATTTGTCCTGGCCGGATGATTGCAGGGAAAATATAGATTAGATGTATGAGACCTCAAAGAATTATTCTAACGACCCATTTATTTCTTCCTGAATTCTTCGGTGGCACAGAAACCCTCGTCCGCGACATTGCCCTTGCGCTGAAGGAAAAAGGACATGCTGTTGTCGTCGTGACGGGTTACCCCTTGGAGTGCCAGCCAGGGATTGCAGAGCATTTCGATGAATACGATATCGATTCCCTGCGCGTGGTCCGCTTCAAATACCAGCGTACTGCTCCCGGCGGTTCACGCAATCCGATGCGAGACGATTATGCAAATCCCATTTTTGAAACAGGATTTCAGAAATTATTAAACGAATTCAAACCGGATATCGTGCATTTTCATCACTTTGGACGACTATCGATCAAAGCAATCGATGCATGTGAAGCACGCAGTATTCCCACCTTCTTCACTGCGACTGATTTTTGGTCCATTTGTCCTACCCAGGCACTCCTATTGCCAGGCGGCGCAATCTGCGACGGGCCGATAAAGGATGGGGCAAACTGTTTGAAACACATCACGGGCATATCGCAGCCGGCCTGGATATCCCGGATAGTGACCGCCGCCCCAACCTTTGCGCTAGGCGGTGCAATGAAAATACTTGCAAACGTCGAGATGAATATCTCCGGCAAACTGGGCGTGGTCCAAGCCTTGGCGAAAAGAAATGCCGTGATTGCTCCGCGTTTTCATTCGCTGAGAAGAGTTTTTGTACCGACCCGGCACGCGCAAGCGGCGTTGGAGAAAAATGGAATCACTGGAGTCAAGTTTCGCGTCTTACCTTTCGGAATTAAAGATCACGGTTATACAAAACGAGTTCGGGCGCGGCATGAAGGAGATCTTGTTCTCGGATTTATCGGACAGTTTTTGCCTCATAAGGGACTGCATATACTCATTCAGGCAATGCGATTATTGCCCGAAGACTGCCCGGTCCAGGTTAAGATCTACGGGAAATTTCCAGAACTGGAAACTGCATATTCGAAAGAATTAAATGTATTGTCGCAAGGCGACACAAAAATAAAATTCTGCGGGATTTTTGACAACGCGAAGATCCCGGCTGTACTTGACGGAATCGACGCCTTGATCATCCCGTCCTTATGGCATGAAAACATGCCGCTGGTGTCGTTGTCAGCGCAAGCCGCAGGCTGCCCTGTGATAGCGTCTGATATCGGAGGTTTATCAGACATCGTTGCGCATGATCGAAATGGCTTGCTGTTCACCCCAGGCTCGGTTTCCGAATTACGTGACCGTATCCTTCACTTGCTGACCGATAATGAACTGCTGAATCGCTTATCATATGAAGCTAGGGCGCCTTTGAGCATCAACCAATACGTCGATGAATTGGAAAATGAATATCGGCAAGCTGCAGGAGAGAGAAAATGAAACGAATTCTAGTGACCGGCGGGGCTGGTTTTATTGGCGCACATTTGGTGGATCGCCTGATTGTGTCGGGATATCAGGTTAGGGTGCTCGATCGGATACCGGTCGAAATACGTCCTGCGTGGATGGACAGCGCGCAAGTCGAATATCTAATGGGAGATTTTTCAGATCATTCCCTGATCGATGTTGCTCTCAAGGATGTCGACATTATTTATCATCTCGTATCCACAACTATTCCAGCAACATCCAACATCGATCCAATTTTTGATGTCCAATCAAATCTGATCGGCACTCTCAGTTTATTACAAATGGCCTTGCAGGCCGGAGTGAAGAAAGTAATATTCGTTTCCTCTGGCGGCACCGTCTACGGCAAGCCAAAATCGCTACCAATCAAGGAAACAAATCCCACCGATCCGATCTGTTCTTACGGCATCACCAAGCTTGCCATCGAAAAATATCTTCACATGTTTAACGAGTTACATGGGCTTGAATATCTGGTTTTTCGCTTGGCGAACCCCTTTGGCGAAAGACAGCGGCCGGGAGCGCAGGGCGCAATTGCCGCCTTCATTCAGAAGTTGATTACCGGGCAGCCAATTGAAATCTGGGGCGATGGCTCGGTTGTTCGAGATTATATTTACATCCACGATGTGGTCGATGTGCTGGTTCGAGGGGCGACCTATAGCGGAGCCTCCCATGTGTTCAATCTAGGCAGCGGTCAAGGCCGAAGCTTGAATGAAATTATCGATACACTGCGCAAGGTAACCGGTAATCCCGTCGCGTGCACCTACAAAAATGCCAGGCCTCTCGATGTGCCAAAAAGTGTTTTAGATATTGCCCTGGTCCAACAAGAATTCGACTGGCAACCAAGTCTTGATTTTCCGGGTGATTTACTTAAAACATGGAATTGGTTTAGTCAGGCACACGTATAATACAGCTCCGTTGTACCATCTTGCCGCCGTGGCAAAAACGAATCTGGATTATATATGCATGACAGGCGCAAGCTGATTGGATTCGGATGGTATGCCATTCTTATACTGTTTACCTCTTTCGTTTTTTCGACTAACGCAATCAAAAGCGCATCCGAATTTCAATTTCGCACCTATCGGGACGGCTCCGAGGCACTTGTGTTGGGAAAAATCTTTGCGGATACAGAAAACCTTCCAACAGGCCGCGCAAACCTGGGGTTTGTCGAAAAGAAGATAAGCACGAAGAGTGCCGACGTTTTGGCAACCTACAAGCGTGTAAACCATCCAGACGCCGTTGTCCCGGAAGATTTTAACGATCAGCATTGGAGTCACGGAATCAGCACATTTGATGCTGTATTTCTTTTGCCGCGTGCAAACGTGGCGCAGTTGGGTTATGCCACCAACGAATTGGCGCCAAACCAGGCAATTCGCTTTTTCAACGGCGATATCAGGGCCGTAACCAAGGTCACGTACGACGAAAAATTTTTGCAGATCTACTACTCCGGGGAAAAACTGGAGGCGGCAAAGGTAGGTTTCCCACATCCGATTGACGTGCTGGGAGAGCAGAACTACGTCTTTGATGCATATCAATCGCAATACGGATTGCAAGGAATTGTCTTCTCGTGGATACATAGAAGCATCGGATTTTTTGCAACTTTCGAACGAATGCAATTTCTAGCTGCGTCTTTATGCGCCGCCGTATTGGTTTTGTTGTGTCGCGAATATCGCATTGCTTTTTCAAATCATTTTGGGCTTGTCTTCCTCATTTCCATCCTAACGTCTCCATGGATAATTGCCGTCGCCAGAAATTTGTACTGGGTGCCGGTTCTCTGGTTTCTTCCTGCTTTGATGGTCATGTGGATATATCGATCTCCGGAAAATTCGTGGATTCGCAAATTGCTTTATTTTTTGTTTTTTGCCGCCATTTTCTTGAAATGCCTAACCGGATATGAGTACCTATCCACGATTATCATATTTTCTTTGTCAATTTTTCTCATTGATCCGTTCTTGCCCACTCCGCGCTATCCGCGTGGTAGTGCGATCAAGACTATCCTTTTTTTGTCTACGCTTAGCGTAGCAGGTTTTCTTATCGCTTTACTTATGCATGCAGGCATTCGCGAAAACTCGATTGCCCAAGGCTTGAAATTCACACTGCAACAAGATGCCGTAAAATATACGAGCATTGCAGCTAACGGCGGTAACAAAGGCGCTGCTAACGTTCCCCTTTTGGATTTGCTGAAAACCTATATTTTCGATTGGCATACACCCGTGGTTTTCTGGATCAACCATCAAATGGTTTTTCCAATACTCGTGGCACTTGCATTTTTATCCCTCGTTTTTCAATACCTGACGGCAGACATTGCGCGGCATAGGGATGCGGCATTAATTATCGTGATGCTGCTTGCGCCTCTCAGTTGGCTTATTCTGATGAGGGGACATTCGGTTATCCACGTTCATTTGAATTACGTGCTCTGGTATTTGGGATTTGTTCCGTCTCTTCTTTTTGTAGCCGCAAGAGGTATGTTTTTGTGTTGGCGCCGCATCGTCGATAAACATTGATAGCTGTCGCGGGGTATATCGGCGTGGGGAAGCGCGATGACCCGGTAAATTGCCAGCAATATCCTAACTGACGTATTCCCTTTGCCCCAATCACTCTCAGGCGCTTCACGTCATCGCGTCACGTTATCGCTTCGCTACCAATGGATATCGCGATACTTTTCCCGCCACAGCATTCACGTAGGTGAGATCAGCTTGCGCTTAATTTGGTCGATCAGTGTCCATAGTCCCAGTGTTCCAAAAACGGCAGCACACGGAACAACCGGGAAAATATACCTTGTCTGCAAGGCATTCCATGAACTGGCATCCAGCAAAGCAAGCATCAAAGTTCTCGCTAAAACGGTCGCCATCACACAAACTATGATCAGTGTCGCAGGGGATTTTTTCTTCTTCCACCCGTAACACAACATCGCAATAAAGCCAGCCGCGACCATCCACTGCCCAACAGCGTACCAAATCCTGATTGCGGCCGGCAACAAAGCATTCACTTTGGAGGCGTATGGCAAATAAGAAATTTCGTCCACACCTATTGTCACGGCGGGAATTCTGTCCGTGCTTGTTACTACACCAGGCTTCAGTTCAGCTAGGGATATATGTTTAATTTCCCCCTCGGGATTGCGAATTTGAATCTCCGTAGGGAGCTCGTATCGATCCGCCACTAACCTGAACGAGCGTGCACCTGCCACGTCCGGTCGTATATCACCCTCGATGGGTTGCCAAGAGAAAGAGCGCGCGCCATTCCCGAAGCTGATCGAAGAGCCCTCCTGCGCGATTAACCAACCAGCAATGTGCGCGCGCAGCGGCGATCTACGCCGCCCCGCAATGGAAACAAATTCATCGTATTGATTTGGCAGCGCGCTTTCCGTAATGCTGAGTTGAGGAGCGACGGCGTTGGGATCAATAACCATACGATTTAGGAAAAAAAACGCCTTTGGAACGTCCGCCAGCCATTTGCGCCAATCCGGATCAACAAACGAAATAGGAACCGATCGCTTTTGCAAACGCCCATCGGCAAAAGCCGTTTCCAATTCGTCAGCCAACATATTGTATTTATACTCAGCATTTGTGGCGCTTTTATGCCATCCGGCAATAGCAGCCGCATCGCGTAGCGCCCAATAGAACCATCCATTCGCGATTTCTCCGGACACGCCGGGGATTTGCTCTGTATTTTTGGCGAGCCACTGCCCAGGAGGGCCTTCGAAGAAAAACTTTAGCTCGGCAAATGTAGGGCTTACTGCATAGGCCTTCGATCTGGTCAGTGCGGTAATCGTAACGTGATGAGGCGTAGGTGATCCGGGGTCAATCGCATTGATGTCTTTGATTGCTCTTACAAAACCGGGCGCCGCCAATTCATAGCGCGCAAAGACACCCCAGCGTAGATAGTTCGCGCCGGCCAGCATTGTTCCAATTGCGATGGTGGCGAGCAAAGGATAAATAATCAACGGATAGGCGAGAGTGCGCCGTCCTTTCGACCACCACACCTTCCAATAAAGAAGTGAGCACGCGAACAGAATCAGGATCGGCGGGAGCAGCACCACACCTTCCTTGCGCGTATGGTATGCAACAGCGAATGTAACACTCTCTGTGATGATCACCACCATGCTGCGCAAAGTGCTGACCGATTCTTCGATATGCAAATTCCAGATTTCAATGAAACCCGCCATCGTGTATACCGTCATGACGGTCAGCAGTGTTTCTGACAGCGCGCGATCAAACTCCACAATGCTATATGGATGAAAGCACAGGAACAAATAGATCAAGACACCGGGCCAGGCTTGCTTACAAAGACGCGCAATTGCCATCCCGAGGTACGCACATCCAGCTATCCAGGCAAGATCAATTGCCAAGCGTGCAGGCACCCCGAAAAGGGATACCAGCTTCAGCCACATTGCATACAGCGGCAGTTGGGCAAATGACATATGCTGGTAGTGGCCGCCATAAATCCAGCGCGTTGCACTGCTGATGTACCAATATTCATCATACGGAGAATTGGTTGCAGCAATATCCCGGTCGCTCGATAGCATCAGGCGCAGCAGCACGGTCAGCAGAAACAGGATAATTGGCAGATACCGTTTCCTGATCGGTGAATCAATGGTGGTCGGCATACCTTGGAGCCCGGTCATTTCGGGTCAAACCTTCCGAAGCATGCAGAGAGCAAGGTTTTGATCAAGCCGAGATTGCCGGAAACCGCAGTGATTTTGGTCGGTATTTTGCCGCTTTGCGGATAACGTCGAATAGCCGGAAGTTCGACGCAACGATATCCAAGCTTAGGCACGCGATAAGACAAATACGCAAGTAATTCGTAGGTGGCAAAGACTGCGCGAAAGGGAGCGATCTTCGGATCGAGCAGCATTTTTCGGCTGTAAGCACGAAAGCCTTGCGTAGTATCGGTCCATTTAAAGCCGGAAAACAAACTAAGCATCGGGGCATGAATGAAACGGATAGCGATATCCCTCACCTTTGGCGTATTCTCCGCCACACCTCCCGCAATAAAACGAGATGCCTGCACAAAGTCTGCCCCTTGCTTCAACGCGTCGATGAAGCGCGGAATCGCTTCCGGGTCATCCTTGTCATTGCCGTCGATGGTTACAATGCCTTCATAACCTTGGTCAAGCGCGAATGCATACGCGCAGCGTAGCTGGGAACTCAACTTTCCCGGCGCCGTCTTGATCAAAAGAGCGCGCACATTTTTCTGTTGCAAGGCCTCGATCGCCAGTGAGCCGTCGGTGCTGCCGCCGTCGACGATGACAATGTCGGCGATTTCATTGATTTTGAGCGCCGCCATCCTGGACAACAGGCTCTTGATTCTATCTCCCTCATTTACAACCGGGATCACAACGCACCACGGGTGTTGTCGACCAAGAAAAAGGGGAGTCTCAAAGGTGGGAACTAGCCAACCGGCGCGCGCCGCAGGATCAATATCGAGGGTCATCTTCTTTTTTCCGTTGTTCGTTGTTCCGTTTTCCATTAAGCCACTCGAGCGGTAATCAGCGCGACGCCGGCAATGACAAGCACGATTCCAGCCGCTGTCGTCCAGTAAAACGGCTCCCTAAAAATCAGGACCGAGCACATGGCAACACTCGCCACCGCGCCGGCTGTCAAGATTGGATGCGCCACATTGAGAGGCAAGCGTCCCAACGCGGCGGCATAAAGCAGGAAGGCAATCCCGTACAGTGCCACGCCCAGCCAGAGCGGCCAATTACTCAACGCCGCCAGGGGTTCGCTGAGTGAAGGAAATTTCCGCGGCGGCATCATGGCCATCTTGACCAGAACGCTGGCGGAGGCATTGGATGCGATGCCGAAAATCAAAATGAGCCACTTCATAACTTGCCTCCAACCTGGTTATTTCGATAGTGCCGATCCGCGGCGGCTAACGCGCGTTCAATCGACTGCTCGTGCGGTTCATTCTTGGTTGCCAACATTTCGATGGCAACCACATAATCGGGTAGGTACTGCCTCACCGCCGCGGCCATCTTGCCGTGGTCTGTCGCGCCGTCGCCAAGAGGTAGCAGGTCCGGCTCGCTGGCGTGGATATGTCCAATCAAGGATGCACATTGCTGCAGCACGTCGACCGGGTCCTCGCCGTTGATGGTAAGCGCGCCGGTATCCAATTGCATGCGGATCGACGAATGGGCAACTTGCTCGACAATCCGCGCGGTTTCGGCGCTGGTCGTCATGAAGTTTGCGCCGTAGCAGGTGGGATTCGGTTCGAGGCAGACCATCACGTCATGGGCATGGGCGATGTCGCCAAGACGTCGAAAAAACGGACCCGCCACTGACGCCACGTCGTGGTCGCTCAATTCCCCGCGATCACGATTTCTTGGCGAACCAAACACCAGACGCCTGGCTCCTAGACCTGCGCCGATACGGCACACCGCCGCGAGATGCTGCAGCATCGCTTCGCGTGCGTCCATGGTGCCAAAGACGTTCAAGCCGGTCGTGCCAAACAATAGCGCTTGCATGCCGGCAATTTCGATGCCGCGCTCAGACCACCAGTTCTTGACGCGAACGATGTCTCCCGCTGTTGCCTTCTGCGGATCGGGGAAATACTTGCCCGGCGCAACGTCAATCGCATCGATCTCGAAACGGCGCAACAATGTGGCGATGGTGTCGTCTTCGGCAGCGTCCCAGGCTATATTTGAAATGGACAGTCTCATGATTTCGCACCCGCGTCAGGCTTGATTGCAAGCGGCTCCGACTGGGCGTAGGCCCTGATGGCCTGGATGGTTTCACGCGCACTGTATTGGTAGTGCCCCGAAGCGCCAAAAATCTCAGCGTGGCGGGTTCGCATATCGTAGACGGCCGGTGTATTCGCCAATGCGTTATCGAATGGTTTTCCAAAGCCTTGCTTTGAAACGTCTGCCACGCTGATCGGTGCTGCGGTGAGATGCAGCAGCTTCAAACCGGCGCCAAGCGCGATTTGAATATCGGACCAGAGATTAACCATGGGATAGAATTGGAACTGCCCCCGGCTTTCGATCGCATTGAGATTATTGTCATTCAAAAAATCAAAGATGACATTCTTGCGCAAACCCGGACCAACCAAACCTGGAAGACGCACGATCAGATGGCTGGAGAAATGATCTTCAACAAATTCCTCCAGCATGCGGCGATGTAAACCATACGCGTGAAGTCCCGACTTATCCAGGGGAGTGTTTTCATCCACCTCTATCGGGCTTTTAAAGACATCGACGGTGCTGAGCAGAATAAATGTTTTGCATTGGATCGATTTCAAATGCGCGATCAGGCCCTCAATCTTTTGACGATCGGTTTCGGGGTCGCGATTGGCAATCCACTTCTGTGCAGGCGCTCCGGCACATACGACGGAATCAAACACCCCGCCGGCGATTTCACCGATATTGGTCGAGCGATACAGCGATTCAAAGCTTGCCTGTTTAACAAGCGTACCGCCGACGAACCCCGAAAATCCAATGAGTGCATTCTTCATTTTACGACCTCGATCTTGTTTGGAAAACCAACCACTTCGCCATCAGGAGGACACCCACTTAAACGGGCATTAAAAGATGGAGAAGCGATTCGATTTCAACCTCTGCCCGCCGACCGCTTTAGCCCCATCGAGTGAGCTGATACTGCCCCGCCTTGCGCACGCAAGGAAAGAGAGTAAATCAAATCTCGCTGAGTTAAAAATCGCTGCTTATTGACCCTGGAAAACCCGATTCACGCATCACGCCTTGAACGTGCGCTACCCACCATGATCGTGAGGTGTGACGCCGACAAATTGTTCGGCATCCAGCTTTTCAAGAACATCGTAAATGTTATCGATTTTCCCGCCCAAAATGGAGTAGCAGCCTGGCAACTCAAGATGCTTTTCAAACAGAATGGGGCGTCCGTCGTCGCTTTCGTTTTTCATCAAAACGGTTTTGACTTCGAATAGCGAGTCTATATATTTTGCATCAAGCACCGCAGGGAGGTAACGCCCCACATCCCTGACCATGCGATCCACACGGGTTGCGCGCTCATAGTGCTCGAGTTTTTGGTAGGGATCGATGCCCGATCGGTCGGTCCAATGCGAGTGCGGAGTATAACGTACATGGGACAGCGTGTGAAGTCCGCGCGCGGGGAACGGCATCATGGAGAAAAATGGTCCGTCCATTACGGTGACACCCAAATCCTTCAGTGCCGGAGGCACTTGCATCAATGCCATTTCCGTTATTTCCTGCTTCAGGCCTGTTCGCGTACCGGGAAAATCCCCTTTGATCTGATTCAGTCCGCTATAGGCACAGTTGAATACGTAACGACACGAAATTGCCTCTTCGGCGCCATTTTTTGATTGCATCGCAACCTGCAATGATTCATTGGGCCCGTTTGAAATGCCGGTCACCCGCGTATCGACGCGAATTTGCACACCACATTCATTCAGTTCACGCACAGCCCAATTCGCCAGTCTGCTGGTATCGAAAGCATACTCTTCGACGATAAACACGTCTTCAATCAGGCGCGGCTCAAACAATGCACGCTGGGCCGGGGAAGCGGGCTGGATTTTAGCGCCGATCTCTCGACAGAAGCGCTCAAATTGCTTGGCAGCGACCTTCGAATTACGACGCGCTATTGCATAAAGCTTGGTGAAATCTTGCTTTACTGCATCCGGCCAATCATGCAAGAACTTGGGTAAATTGACCCGGCTGCGGTATGCCGTCGTGAAGCTTCGTGGGTAATGATAGCCGTTATGCACGCGAGCCTGATTATTGTAAGAGGCGCGCGTAAGAAGCGCCGACTCCCGCTCCACCAAAACAATGCGTTTGACACCACGCTGTTTCGCCAGGTAAATGGCAATGGCGGCGCCATAAAAGCCCCCACCGATAATCACTGCTTCCTGATTGGCATTCTCGCCCGCCATCAGAGTATCTGCTCAGTGGCTGCAGGTTGCGCAAGCTCTTGCGATGCTGCAACTTCCTCGACATTCAGTTTCTCGCACCGTGTCAGTCGAGCACTCGTAAACTCTTGGCCGACATGGTAAAGCGGACCTTCATTCGACAGGCTTGCCATATGCAAAATGTATTCGCCCAAAACCAGAAGCACAATCGAGATCAGGAAAAACATTCCCGATTGCTGGAGCGATAAGCTTATCCAGCCGGGTGCTACATCTGCCTTGAACAAGGCGATAGCGACGACGTAGATGGAGTAAATCAGATTCGAGACTGCTCCAAACAAAGAGAGTGACGTAACGAGTCGCATCGGCGCGCGAGTCGTCGAGACCAGTAGGCGCATGCCCCTATCGATACTATCCCCCAAGTGCTTGGTGTGCGAAAGTTTCGGCTTTGCGCTGTAACTAAGATTGACGCGTGTAAATCCGCCGGTAGCAGGAAGGTGGCGATAAGTCATTGAAGGTTGGGGATGCTGCAAAATAAAGTTGACGACTCGTTTGCTGAGAATGCGATAGTGTGGCGCTTCCTTGGCTAGGTGAATGCCATTGAAATATTTGTAGAGCGAATTGAAAACTGCGTAAGCACTCCGATATGTGAGGCTTTGCGAAATTTTTTGCTGGTTATTGGCAAAGACCACATCGGCGCCACTGACCGCCTTATCAAGCATTTCCGGTAGGAAGCTGATATTGTCGGCAAATGGATCAATGACGCCAACGAAATCGCCTAGCGCGTTTTCCAATCCAACCCACGACGCGGTATCCGTATCGACTTCTTTAATAAGCGCGTAGACCTGCAAGTTGGGAAGTCCGTTTTCGGCAACCAGCGTTCTGAGGACTGCAACGCTGTCGTCGTCAGACGCATTGTCGACAATGATGAGTTCATAGTCCCCAACGATAGGGGAAATACAGGAAGCAATATCCGACAGTATCGATTCAATATGGCTTGCCTGATTACGCACGACAACAACAACAGACAGAAAAACTGGAAAAAATGCCATTCAATGGTCCCTTGGAAGCACAAACTATGTAAACCCCCAATTCTAATCGCTTCGACCAACTATGACAAAAATTCAATAGAAATGCACGCCGATTTCCGGCGTGCCTGGCGTGCCCAGCGTACATTTCTCACGTTCGTTTCAATCTGGAAACGTCACTTTGCTGCGCCAGGAGCAAAGTGACGTACGCGAATACCCCGAAACGCAGAACGATTTACTTGACCAACTTTGCTGCCGTTTCCGCAACGCGCTTGCCAAATAATTTGGCTGTTTCCAAGTCGCCGGGCAACGGCCCTTCTTCTGGTGACGAGTCCGACGGACTCTGCGCCATTGCGCCTGCGAAGCAGCCGACGAAATTGATATCGTTTCTTTGCGCTGCTTTGGAATTGGCCGGCATCAACCCCGTGCCAACCCAGATCATGCTGTGCTGCATGGACAAGGTGAACATGTAGTGGATGGTCGACAGCTTGTCTCCATTCATCGTTGCTGAATTGGTGAATCCGGCGGCAATCTTGTCTTTCCACGCTTGCGAAAACCACTGCTTCGATGATGCATCGGCAAATTTCTTGAATTGCCACGATACAGAACCCATATAGGTCGGCGAACCGAAGATGATGGCATCGGCCTGATTCAAACTCGTCCATGCCGCCTCGCTGATATTCCCTTCTGCATCAATGGCGATCAATTCGACGGTTGGCGTGGCCGACAAGGCGCCGGCATAGACTGCTTCCGCCTGCTTCTTGGTGTGGCCATAACCTGAGTGATAGACAATAGCGACTTTAGACATGGTTTTCCTTGTTTTCTGGCAAATCAATAAACATCGGCGCAAAGGCCGCTCATAACAAACGACTTAATGACTCTGGACATTCGATCAGGGCAGATCAAACACCAATACTTCAGCGCCGACACCGTGGCTCAAGTGAATCTCCTTTTCCCCGGCGACCTTCAAGGCATCGCCTTCGCGCAAGGCCATGCCATTGACGCTGACTTGTCCGCTCGCCACATGCACATAGAGGCGGTGCCCATCGGGAATAGCCAAGCTGGCGCTTTCGTTGCCGTTAAACAAACCTGCGTATAGCTTCACATCCTGATGCACCATCACTGAGCCATCTTGCCCATCCGTGCTGGCGATCAAGCGCAAGCGGCCGCGTTTTTCTTCGGCAGTAAAGCGCTTTTCTTCGTAACCAGGGGCAATGCCACGCACTTTCGGTTCAATCCAGATTTGCAGCAAATGCGTCGCCCGATCCTGTGCGTGATTGAATTCCGAGTGCATGACGCCGGTTCCCGCGCTCATGCGCTGCACGTCGCCGGGCCGGATCACGCTGCCGTTACCCATGCTGTCTTTATGCGCGAGTTCGCCTTCCAGCACATAGGTAATGATTTCCATATCCTTATGGCCATGCGTGCCGAATCCCATGCCGGCGCTGATACGGTCATCATTCAAGACACGCAACGGACCAAAACCCATGTGTTGCGGATCATAATAATCGGCGAAGGAAAAGCTATGACGTGCATCCAGCCACCCATGATTGGCATGGCCCCGGTCGCTGCTTTGGCGTAATTCAAGCATTTTTCACTCCATTTATACAAAATTGTTGTGCATGTATCGTAATATATGCTCTTAGCACCGGTTAAAAAAGGTGTTATTTTTCGATAATTTATTCAAATTATTTGAATAATATTCAAGGCAATGAATCTGACGCTCGAAGCCCTGCAAATCCTGGACGCCATCGACCGCAAAGGCAGCTTTGCCGGAGCCGCCGCCGAGCTTGATCGCGTGCCATCTGCATTAACTTACAGTGTACGCAAGCTGGAAGACGATCTGGATGTATTGTTATTCGACCGTAGCGGGCATCGGGCGAAACTGACATCCGCCGGACTGGAATTATTGACAGAAGGCCGCCATCTGTTGCGCGCGGCCGATGAATTGGAACAACGCGTGAAGCGCACGGCGTCGGGCTGGGAAGTGGAATTACACATTGTCCTCGATGGCGTGATTTCTTTCGACAAGATGATTCCGTTGATTACCGCCTTCGATCAGGAAAAGTCGGGCACCCGCCTGCGCTTCTCGGTTGAGGTGATGTCGGGCGTGTGGGAATCGCTGTTGACCGGCCGGGCCGACCTGGCGATCGGTGCAGTGTATAGCGGGCCGGAAGCCATTAGAATGACCGGCGGCTTCCGCACCATGCCCATGCTTTCCGGCCCCTGGATATTTGCGGTCGCCCCGAACCATCCGCTGGCGGCTTTACCGGAGCCGCTGAGCGCCGACCAAATCAAACGTCACCGGGTCATCGTGGTCGGCGATACCGGGCGCTCGCTGCCGAGTTATTCAACCGGTTTATTGAGCGGCCAGGAAACCTTGACTGTGCCGTCTCTACCGGCCAAACTTGCGGCACAATTGGCAGGCCTGGGTTGCGGGTATCTATCACATTCGCTGGCGGCGCCGTATCTCGCGTCCGGGGCCCTGATCGAGAAAAAGACCTTGGAGACTCGTGATCCCGTGACCAAGCAAATAGTCTGGCGTAGCAGCGCGCGCGGCAAATGCCTGAAGTGGTTCTTGAATTATTTGGCCGACCCCGCGGTGCAACAAGCTTTGGCTGAGGATTGAAAAAGCGATGACGACAGCTTACGTCGGGCGCTTCGCCCCCTCGCCCACCGGCCCCTTGCATGCCGGCTCTCTGGTCGCCGCAATGGCCAGCTACCTCGACGCCAAAGCGCATGGCGGACGATGGTTGCTGCGCATCGAAGACATTGACGAAGCGCGTACGGTGGCCGGCGCTGCCGAACAAGTGATGGAAACGCTGCTTGTCTTTGGCATGCAATGGGATGGCGAAGTCGTTTCGCAAAGCCGGCGCATTGATCTGTATCGACAGGCATTTGCACAATTGGGCACTGCCGCTTATCCATGCGGCTGCACCCGGCGCGAAATTGCCGATTCGCGCCTCGGCATTGCGGCCGATGGCGCGGCTGTTTATCCTGGCACATGTCGCGCCGGCCTGGCACCCGGCAAGCCGGCGCGTGCATTTCGACTACGCGTGCCGGAGCGGAATCATGTAGATGAATTTATATGCTTTGACGATGGTTGGATGGGGCCTGTCGCCCAGCATCTTGCGACAGAAGTAGGTGATTTTGTGTTGAAACGTGCAGACGGTTACTGGGCATATCAACTTGCGGTGGTGGTCGACGATGCGGCCCAAGGCATAACCCATGTCGTGCGCGGCGCCGATCTGCTGGATTCGACTGCACGGCAGATCTATCTGCAGCGCCTGCTGCAGCTACCCACGCCCGCGTATTTGCATGTCCCGGTCGTCGTGAATCACGAGGGAGAAAAACTCTCGAAACAAACCGGGGCACGCGAACTCGATCTTGAACGTCCGCTGGAGGCCTTGTTGAGTGCGGCCAATTTCCTCGGGTTAGGCTTGGAGGCACGCACGTCAATCGATCAGTTCTGGTGCTCCGCAACGCTCGCCTGGGAGCAGCTTCGCAAAAAGCTGCCCACGAAGGGCTGCTAACGCAGCGGCACTAAATTAGCGCTTCGGCGCACCGCCCAACAAGGCGGCAACCTTGCCTTTTTGCGGTTTGATCGATGTCGATTTTGCGGCAGTGTCATCAACCGCAGAGATTGTGGACACTGACGGCTCATAGGGCTTCAAGAACCATGGGTCCACTTTTTCCTTGCGTGGCGCAGGAGCATACGCACTGCGCGCAACCGGTGCGGGACGACCAGAAGAACGTGTATCGACGTCGTCGCGCCGGCGGCGCTCACGGTCGCCGCCGCTGCGATTTGCCGATGGCACAAAACCGGCCAATTGCGCCGGAACAAACTTGTGCTTGATCATCTTTTCGATGTCGATCAGCAATCGCTCATCCTTATCCGAATACAGGGAGATCGCGTCGCCCGAAGCCCCGGCGCGACCGGTTCTGCCGATCCGATGGACGTAGTCCTCCGCGTTATAGGGCAAGTCGAAATTGATCACGCATGGCAACTCGGCGATATCGAGGCCGCGTGCTGCCACATCGGTCGCCACCAGCACGTCGATGGAACCGCTCTTGAAGGCTTCCAGCGCCGCCATCCGTTCCGCTTGCGACTTGTCGCCATGGATCGCCGAAGCCTTGACGCCCTCCTGCTCCAATTGCCGCGCCAGACGCGAAGCGCCGATTTTGGTATTCGAAAAAACCAACACTTGCTTTAAGTCGCGGCCGCGAATCAAGTACACCACCGCATCGCGCTTCGCATCTTCGTCGATCTTGTACACAATCTGCGTCACCTTGTCGGCGGTGGCATTGCTGCGCGCCACTTCAATGGTGATCGGATCGTTCAGAAAACTGGCAGCCAGCTTCTTGATCTCAGGCGAAAAAGTCGCCGAGAACATCAAATTCTGGCGTTTCTTGGGCAATAGGTTAATGATGCGCTGCAAGTCGGGCAGGAAGCCCATGTCCAGCATGCGGTCGGCTTCATCCATCACCAAGATCTGGGTTTGCGACAAATTCAAGGTCTTTTGTTGCACATGGTCCAGCAACCGGCCCGGCGTGGCAATCACGATCTCAATGCCGGAACGCAATGCTGCGGTTTGCGGCGCCATGTCCATGCCGCCGAATACCACGGTCGAGCGCAAAGGCGTATGCCGCGAATAGGCTTTGACATTATCGGCGACTTGATCGGCTAGTTCGCGCGTAGGGGTCAGGATTAGCGCGCGCACCGGATGGCGTGCCGGCGATGCGCTGGTATTCGCATGCGCCAGCAGCAACTGGATGATCGGCAGAGAAAAACCGGCCGTCTTGCCGGTTCCGGTCTGCGCCGCGCCCATGACATCGCGCCCCTGCAATACGATAGGTATCGCTTCGGCCTGGATCGGTGTCGGATGGACATAGCCCTGATCCGTAAGTGCGCGCAAAATGTCAGGCGACAAGCCGAAATCTTCGAAGCGGACTGCCGGTGATGCCGGTTGCTCAGGGGCGGGTAGTATGTCAGGCATGATAGGTTGATGGAACTCCGACGATCCGACACCGTGTCGACCAATGGGAGTCCCTTGCTTTCTTCAATAACGGCTAATTCTATTTTCTGGACAGCTGGCGCGCATACTAATCAATCACACCCTCGCCGCCAGCACTATGTGCGGCTTCATACCCGCCACCGCGGCCATGTCAATCAGGGTATCCAGGGAAAACAGGTCGATTTTACCTCGGGTCAAATCGGAGATGCGCGGCTGCGTGACACCCAATTTCGCAGCTGCTTCTTTTTGCGTCCAGCCCTGGTGTTTAATCAACTCGGATAGCTTGCCCATCAACTCAGATCGTGCGGCAAAACTTGCCTCCGGCTGACGAGTCACTTCAATTCCATTCTGACCAAATTCCATACCAGTCATCCTTCGACATCTTTATCAATCAATCGTGCAACTGGTGCGTTCGTCACAGAATCCGCAGCTTTCGGCATTTAACTGGAACCCAAGGACGGATTATACAAAATTTTGTATAGTTCGTGGGAAATTGTTCAGATTAAGAACATTAAGCAAAGTGAAGTGCGGCTAAATATCAAAGGCAGTGTCGTATAACTACGCCATTGGATTACTGTTGCCTCATAGAAAATCAGGGTTTAAACACATAACCCCTCAATCTTGACATGCCAAGATTGAGACCCGGATGTTGGAGCAGGTCGGAATCGATTTTTTTCAGTAAAAACGGGTTTGCAAGCCGTCAAATAGCGCTATAATGTATCTACATTAACGTATATCAATGGATAGGGCAATATGGAGCTGCAAATAGCGAAATGGGGCAATAGCCTTGCCTTGCGCATTCCTGCCGATTATGTGCGCAGTATCGGCATTAAAGAAGGCGACCACGTACAGGCCAGCTTAACCATTGATGGCGGCATCAGTATTCGTGCCGCCAAATGGAACCGCAAAGCGTTTGCCGGTGAATTGGAAAAATCCCGCGATGCGATGCCGATGGGCGAATCTGTGATTGAGGAATTGCGACGCGGAGCGCGTTACTAATGGTGTACGTCGATACCAGCGTGCTGGTCGCGCTGTTTGTGAATGAACCAAGCAGCGCAGCTGTCTCCAAGTGGTATGCCGCATGCAACGAAGAATTGACCTCTGCCGTTTGGTGCGTGACGGAATTTGCCAGCGCCTTGGGCATCAAGCAAAGAACAGCACAGATAAATGCCAGTCAAGGCGCTGCCGCATGGCAGGCTTTCGAGCGGTTTTGCGCCAGCGATTTGCAGCTCGTGCCGGTAGACGCTGCCACGTTTCACCGTGCTGCAGTGCTGACTCTGGACCCAGCAACCGGACTACGTGCGGGCGATGCTCTGCACCTTGCCGCTGCCCTCGACGCCAAGGCTAAGAGCATGGCAACGTTGGATGTCGTGCTGGCGCGCAATGCCAAGCAAGTGAAGATAAAGCCGTTGGCATTTTAGTCTGTTCAACGCGTCTGACAATCCTACCCCGAAAAGGAAAAAAGCGAAGCCTTTCATCAGCTTGAATCCATTAAGCAAGCTAAACCTCTGTTGACCTTCGGTTGAATCTTTTCACAAAATTCAAATAAAAAAGGGGTTACGCATAGACGTAACCCCTTATTTTTGCCGCTTTATTCTG
>Ga0302315_10001461_pt1 | contig 23803 bp, 21 predicted proteins | sample III_Palsa_N3_1_FD_200532 | JGI IMG/M metagenome (GOLD analysis project Ga0302315, IMG submission 200532) | Peat permafrost microbial communities from Stordalen Mire near Abisko, Sweden - III_Palsa_N3_1 | ecosystem: Environmental > Terrestrial > Soil > Palsa > Peat permafrost | place: Sweden...
CAGGCGCGCTGGTTAGAACCCAGGCCCGCGACCTGGCCTATCAGACCCTTATCGACTCACAAGCGGCAAAGATTGGCACGACCAGCGATCTGGCATCGGTATCGTACAGCGACAATATGCACGACTTCTTTGGCCTGCGCTTGTCTCTCACCGGGGCAACACCCGGCTTTCAGACGCTTGCTTCGGTACGGGCGAAGGTTTTTCACCCCAACGCAAATGCGGAATTGGTGCCGTATGTTTAGACCCAATGCCTACTGCACAATCCAACTGAGCGACGGCACAACGGATGTGTACGGTCAGCCGACCCCAGGATCTACCGTCACCGAGCGCTGCGCAGTCGTTAAGTTGATGATCGAAAACGAGAAGTCCTCGGTACGCGCAGACAGCTCCGCATCACGCGGCAGCGCCCTTGAGTTGGAAACGACCTCGGTCATTCTTCTGACGGCGCTAACAAAGGCGCATATCGACGACATCGTGACGATCGACGGCTACAGCTTCCGTGTCAAGGGTATGTGGCCGCGCGCCAATGTGATGGGCAAGCTCGACCACTACCAGACCGACTTAACCATGTGGGCGTCGACATGAACCTTATGCCGCTTATTACCCTCCTGCAAACAAGTGGGCTGGGCGTACCAGGACAGACGATTTTTCTCAACATGATGCCAGCGGAGGCGGATTCGGCTATTCTGCTGCGCAATCCGCTGTCGGGCACCAAAATCGACTATGAACTGCCGGACTATTATAGGTCTCAGTTTCAATTGATCGTACGAGGCAAGAGCTACAAGGCAGCGCAAGCGGTATCCGACCAGGCGATCGCGGCGCTCACACTTGTCAATACGCAGGTTGGGACGCTGTACTTCAACTTCTGCCGACCAAAGACAGAACCGGTGGCGTTCCCGCTATCCAAAGGTAACCTGATTGAGTTCAACGTCAACTTTGAAGTCAACTTCGTCGATACGACTCCTCCATAATGGCTGTCGAATACGAAGGCACTGATGAAGTAATTCTCAGCTTCAAGCGCGTCGATCTGACCGCGCGGAACCTGTCGATGAAAAAGCTGATCGAGGCGGGCGCCGCCATTCAAGAACTCGCACAGAAGTTCGCCCCAAGGGACGAGGCTAACCTGGAAAACGCGATCATGATGACGCCAGATCCAGATGCGTCACAGCCGCGTGGCGTCAATGGTCAGTTCGGAAGTTGGGCCGGAACCGAAGTAACGGTGTATGTCGATGGCGATGCACCTGTGCCAGAGCGCCCAGGCAAGACAGTTGGCGACTATGCCTACGAGCAGGAAACGCACCTTGAACCTGCTGGTAATTGGCAGCTCGGCGAAGGGTCGAGGCAAAAGCAGGATGGTCAGTCCGAAACTGTCGGTGGCGCCTATATGGAACGGGCATTCGATCAGATCACCGAGGGCGGCTTTCTGGATGACGCGCTATCGGTTTGCCTGACAGAGATTGTTGAATCGTTAAGCTAGGAAGTTAGTCTGTTTTGTGGTATAGTAAGTCACCACTGAGTTATCTGGCACCCATACACCCTTTGCTAAGGAAATTTCATGAGCGATACAAGAAACGTAAAACTTGGCGTCTGCCAGGTGCTTTACAATGGCGTTGATCTTGGGTACACCCAAGGCGGCGTTGAAGTAACCGTTAAGACGGATACCCACAAGGTCAACGTCGATCAATTCGGTAAGTCGACCATCAACGAATACATCCTCGGTCGCGATATTAGCGCCAAGGTGCCGCTGGCTGAAACCACGCTGCAAAACTTGATCACGATTATGCCTGGCTCGATCATGGTAACCACCGGCGGCGGCGCTGCGGCATCCGGCTCGATTACCGTTGTCACTCAACCAGCTTCCGGCAGCACCATCGTCGTCAATGGCGTCACCTTCACGTTCGTCAGCGAACTGACCGGCGCAAACAACCAAGTGCTACTAGGCAGCACCGTCGCCGCTACCGCAGCCGCATTGAACGAAGCGCTGGTATCTTGCACTTCGTTCGGTCAATTTGCAGCGGTATCGGAAGCGTCGTACGAAGTCACTGGTGCAGTTGTTGGCGTTACCTTCAACGTGACGGCGGCCGCTGGCAATGCGTTCACGCTTGGAGCAGGAACAGCAGGCGCCGCAATCACGATGTCCGGCACAACTCTGTTGGGTGGCACCGATGGTATCAACGACTACGTTGCGGTCTCGAACGGCATCGGCACCAACCTGTTGACCAACGCGAAGCCACTGCGTCTGCACCCCGTTTCCAACGCAATTGGCGACACTTCGGACGATTTGGTGATTCCGTTGGCCGCAACTGCCGGCGCGTTGACCTTTGCCTACAACTTGGAAAAAGAGCGAATTTACAACGTCGACTTCAACGGCTACCCGAACTCGTCTACCGGCCAACTTTTTACGGTTGGAAACTAAGTCACAGGTGACTTAAGCTAACTTTCAACCCAACCAAGCCCCGTCTTTTGGCGGGGCTTATTCACAAGGAAATACCAAATGGCAAAGATTCTGAACCTTGACGCACTGACGCCGGCAGAGACACGCGAGTTAGTGCTTGGCGGCATCACGTACACGATTCCAGAAATGACCGTCGAGAACTTCATTCTGACGACTCAAGCAGCTCAAGCAATCCCCAAAGACGCAACCCTGGACGTGCAGATTGAAGCCACGGTCGACATGCTCGTGCGTAGCGTTCCCAACCTGCCGCGCGAGGCATTGACTGGCGTTCCCTTGACTACCCTTTCCCAGATCGCCGCATTTGTTCGCGGTAACGATGTCCCAGATCAAACCGACACTTCCGCGCCAGCTCCGGCAGTCGCGACAGATGAAACTCCGGCGGCTGACCCGGCCTCAGACGCAACGCCAGATGGAGCGGCGCCAGCGGGAAACTAACCGGCCCGAAGATTGAAGAAATCGATTTCGGTTTCTTCTTCTGTCGGGTCATGCACTTTTATTCAATAAGTTACGCCGAAATGATGACGCTCCGGCTCAAGGCGTTTTGGCTTTTGAGTGGAAACGTCGACCGAGTGATGGCGCAGGCAGATATGCGCAAGTTGACCATTGCTGTATGCGGGCAGGCTGGCGAAGCTGCAAAAGAATACAGAAAGCAACTGGTCATCGAAATCGGGACGATTGTAAAGGCGGAAACAGTAGCGCAAAACGCGCCTTTGCCCTATGAAGCCGAACGTGACGTGGCTGGTTTTGAGGGGTTAAGGATGCTTTCAAAAATGTTATAGTTCGAGGTCAGCATGTCTATCGGCAAGGAAATCAAGGTCGTTTTAACCCTGGATGACGCGGGGTTCAGTGTAAAGACCAAGAGCGCTTCCGATACAGTCAAGCTGTTGGAAGCGGGACTCAATAGTGTCGGCAAGGTTGCCGAATCACTGGAGGGTTCCGTTTCTGATTTAACGGATAGCATTTCCTCGTTCGGTGACGGCTTCAAGTCCGTCAACAAGAATCTCGAAGGTATCTCCAAGCAACTAAGCGAGCTTGGCGGCAAGTTCGCTAGTGTTGGCGAAAAGGCAGAAGCCGCGTCTGATGGCGTCGATACCCTTGCGGCATCCACCAAATCTCTTAACGCAGCGTCACCGGATCGCTGGGCAAAGCTCTATAGCGAGAGCCTGACAACGCTAGCGCCGGCAATTCGCAGCACAGTTGCCAGCATTCTCCAACTTGATGAAACAAACGCCGCCAGTGTCGCGGCAGGTAAGCGTGCGGCCGAAGGTACTGCCGCAAACCGTCTGAAGGCGCTGGAGGCGGAACGCGCCGGCAATCTCAAAATCATCGCCTCCCGCGAGGCCATGCTTGTAGAGCTGGAAGCATTGCAAGGAAAATTAAACCACCTGCATGGCGCGAATGTCGCGCCGGCCAAGAACTACTTTGGAAAGAACGCCGCGAAGGGCGAGCAAATCAAAGCGGAAGCCTTGCCGTTTGCGCAGGGGGCGAGCGAAGCGGAAGCTGAAGCAAAGCATGTGCAGGCAACCGTTGATGAAATGAAATGGAAGAATGCAGAGATTGAAAAATCGATCGCATTAATCCAAGAAGAGGCCGCTGCGTCATCGGTTGCTGCTGCCGTCGGAAAGGCAAATGCCGAAGAGGTGATAAAAATCACCCAGATGAGCGCCAACGCTGCCCGCGCTGCTGATGCCGAGAAGCGCGCATCAGCGGTAGAGACGGCTCGAACTATCGCCGCAGCCAATCAAGAAGTCGCGGATGCGCAAAAGAGACACTTCGCGGAGCAAAAAGAGCTAGGCGCCCAATCCAACGATATGTGGAAAGGTTTGGCCGAACTCTACGCCGCCGGCAAGATAGAGGAAGCGCTAAAGGCTTCAGTCAAGGACGCTGACGAGTACCAACGCATCGTCGATCGTATGCGCGGCGCCGGAATTGACGGTGCCCAAGGCGCGAAGAACACGCTCGAACTGGCAAAAAAGGTCGAAGATGCAAATCCGAATCTGGGTCGAACCGATTCGCTGAAGATGACTATGGCGGCAACCGCCGGCACAGTAAGCACCGACCAGAAGAACCTGGGCGTGATTGTTCCAGAGATAGCCAAGGTGCTGACCGTTCTGGAACGGGATTTTCCTGCGCTTGTCGCCAACAAGGAAGATTTCGCCAAGAACGTGATGGGCGTGATGGAGGCGCGCGGCATTACCCAAGACCCGAAAAAAATGCTCGACACGCTGGACAATCTTGCCCGCGCCATCACATTGAGCCAAGGGAAGATGGGCGTGCAGGATTACGAAACGCTGATGCGTCGTGGCGGTCCTGGTAATGCGGTTGCGAAAGACAACGAATCGATCCTTTGGGACTATGCGGCAGCGGCGCAATTCAAGGTTGCCGGCGGTGGTGGCGGGGGAGGCGCGGGCGGCGTGTCAACCTTTGCCACGATGCAGAAGCAATCCGAGAAACGGGCCGCTGGGGGTGTCGCCGAAACACAAAACGCAGTCGACCTTCTGACCGAGTTCGGCGTTATTGACAAGAGCCAGCTTCATAAGGCAAATGGGGTAGGTGACGACGACTCGTTGCCGAGTCATTTTAAAACGGTTGCATACGCCGGATCTGAACACGCGGCCGAGAACATGACCAAGTTCGCAATGGACATGGTTAACGAGGTGAAGAAGAAGCTGGCAGCATCCAATCCCAACGACTTCCGCTTCTTTGCCCCTGGCGACGACAGAAAGTCAGATGCCGCTCAATCGAGAGCGTTCAACAAATACGCCCAAAGCGCATTCAGTAACACAAGCGAATCGCAGTATTATTCGACGTTTGCCTCGCAGGGTACGCAAGACCGGATCGGGAAAGAGGTACAAGCATCCAAAGACGCGCCCTCGTATGGCAAAGACCAGGAAGAGATAATGAAGTCCTGGGGGATGGCTGTACAGACGACAAACGCCCAATTGGAAAAGTTAGGCGTAGTTGTCGGCAACATCCTAATTCCAGTTCTCAAGCCGATGATGGAAGTCGTCACGTCCGTTGTGACTACGCTTCGCGAATTCGGCGAGAACGATCCAACTGCCGCCAAACTCGCTGTGATTGCCACAGCCGGCCTGGCTGTCAATATGGCCTTTCAAGGCTTCAAGAGTGTATTTGGTGTCGTTGGCAACCTATCGAGTGTGCTGAGTAGTGCGTCCAACTCTGCAAAGGGGATGGAGGTATCGACCAGCGGCCTTGCGACCTCTACCGCGAGCGCGCGCAAGGAAATGGTCGCCAATCTTGCAACCGCTGAAAGTTCGGCCCTCGCCCACCGCGAATTGGCACAAATTCAGCTTGCCGAGGCGCAGGCGACGGTATCAAACGCCAAAGGCTACGGTCAGTGGACAAGCGCAGTCAATCAGCTCATTCCGGCGCAAGCAAACGCTACGGCTAAAACAATCGCGCACACGACCGCGCAGACGGCATTGCAAAATGCACAGAAGGCATCAACACTTGGCGCGCGGGCATTGAATGGCGCGCTTAGTCTGTTCGGCGGCCCAATCGGTTTAATAATTACCGGGTTGACCGTTGCTATCGGGCTGTGGGATGCGTTCGGCGACCACGCCGCGACCGCTGCTGAAAAGGCCAAAGAGAAGACCGGCGAGGTTGTCGCGGAGGTCGATCAGGCGATCAAGCGCATGCAGGAAGAGCTGCAAGTTGCAAGCGGAGGCGAGAATGCGGTAGCCCGCAATAAGATTTCTGACAGCATTTCCTCTGACAAGACAAGTTTGGAGCAAGCGAAGCGGGATGCCGCAGCGGCCGAGCAAAACTTCGCAGACACTTCAAAACATGCCGGTGGAGATAGCGGCGAGGTGGCTATTGCCGCGAGCGCCAGTGCCGCAAGCAAAGCAGAAGCGGCGGTCAAATCGCTTGAGGATGGGATAAAACTCAAGGAGCAGAAGCTCAACGACTTGAACGAGCAAGAAAACAAGAACATTCTTGCTCGCGCAGCCAATACTGCAAAAGCGGCCGAACAGGCGCAGAAGCTATTATCGGACGCAACCAAGGCGGGCGCGGCGAAGGCTGACGCTACGAAGGGAGGGGCGACCCCGGCCGACCCTGGCGCCTTTACGCCGCCTAAGTCGAACTTTTCGCCAGTAAGTAAAGAACGCGCACCCGCAGAAGATCCACTGACAGCGGCGCTCGCTACCGCCGCAGCCAAGGTCGATGAGCAACAGATCAAGTTGGAGTCCATTATCAGCGGCGGCGAGAAGCTGTCCGATCTGAATGCAGAAGCAGCAGCAGTTATTGAGGGAAACCGCAAAGCTGGACAATACGACACGACTTCAAGAGATAGCAAGGGCAAAGAAACGCGATCCACGCCAGGCGCAGATTCGTCGCGCATCGCCGACCTAAAGGCCCAAACAGCCGCCAATATGCTGTTGGCCGAGCAGATCAAAGCCGTTACCTTTGCCAATGAGCGTGTCGCCGCCGCACAGGATGAAACAGACTTTGCGATGGATCGCCTCGATGATGGCAACTTGTCCAAGCAAACCGACGCCTTCCGCGCGCTGACGCGGGAACTGGATCGGGCTGAAGAGCGACTTGGCGCCGGCGCAAAGGCATTTGAGGCGTGGGGTCAAAAGAAGGACAAGGCGCTTTTGGGGCAGGCGCTTGCCGACGGCGCGAACCAGGCCGCAAACGACAAGCAGTCGCAAAAGACCGACACCAGCGGCATGTCACACAACGAAGCCATTACGTCAGAGCAAGGTGACGCCAACAAGAAGATCAATGACGTCCTTGATTCGCGCGAGGACGCCATCAAGGATAGTCTTGCCAACTCGATTAACGACATCAAGGCAAACCTTGACGCGCAATTAGAGCTGTATAAGGGCAACGACCTGGCGCGGCAGGTTTTGGAAATGCAAGCAGCGGACCAGATCGAACAGGTCAACCGCCAGGCAAATGTCGTCATCGAGGCGCTGGACGCCGACCGGACGGCCAAAGCAAAGCAGCAGGCCGCAGAGCTGAAAAAGGCACTCGAAACGCCGATGGATGGCCTGGCGAAGCAATGGGCAGACACGCAGCAGCAATTGCAAGGGCTGCAAGATCAGTGGGCGAACGGCTTTATCACGTTGCTCGAAACGACCATGCATAAAGGCGAAAGCCGCCTGAAGCAATTCAAGCAAACCGTGTCGTCCTATATGAAGCAAATCCTGACCGGCATCATGGATATTGCTATCAAGAAGGCGATGGGCGATTCGATGAAGACCGTCATCGACTCGGCAACGTCTGGACTTCAGTCGGAGTTTGCGAGCCTGTTCGGCTCGTCGGCACCTAGTGGCGGCACGGGCCTAACGGGATCAAACACGCCCGCGTCCGGCGCGATGACACAGGCGGGCGACTACGGCATGAGTTCGGCGGCGAGCGGCGTGTCGGGTGCGGCGTCGAACGCGGCGTCGACGGCTTCGCAGACGGCAGCGACAACTTCAGCCACGACAGCGTTGACCGGCTTAACAACCAGCGTCACGCCATTGGTAACCGGTTTCGAATCGTTGCTCACTACCGCCATCACGCCATTGACAACCGCCGCGCAAGCGTGCGCGACAGCACTCAACAGCGCAGCTACGTCCGCAGGTGGATCTAGCGCCGGCGGGATAGGCTCGGCCGGCGCCGGCATGATGGGCGGAGCGAGTAGTGCAGGCGCAGCTTCAGATGCGGATATGTTCGCTTCTGCCTTTGCGAACGGCGGGATCATGACCAACGAGGGGCCTTTGTCATTGCGCAAGTATGCGAACGGCGGTATTGCAAATAGCCCGCAGGTCGCAATCTACGGTGAAGCTGGCCCTGAAGCCTATGTCCCGCTGCCTGATGGTCGCACGATCCCTGTGACGATCAATACAAGTGGCGGCTCAAGCTCCGAATCAGCGAGCGCCGCTCCGGCCATCACTGTCAACGTCATCAATCAAAGCGGGACACAAGTGGCGGCGCAGCAGCAGGGTCAACCGACCATCAACGCGGGTCAAACAATCTTGAACGTGGTTCTGACCGCAGTAACGCAACCCGGTAGCTTCCGTACCGGCATGCAGAACGCGCTCAGTTCGTCTTCCTCGTCGTCCTCTAAACCAGCGTAAGGATCAATATGTCAACATCAACCATCAGCACGGCGTCACCGGCGCCTTTCTTCCCTGTTCTCTCGACAGAGCAGGACTCGAAATATTACTCGGTCGAAATGGAAGACGTCGCTGTCGTATCCGATACGGATGGCGGTTATATCGTGTCGCGCGCCAGAACGACCAAGCCGCCGCGTACCAAGTTCACGAGCGGCTTTACGGCAATCAGCAACGCCGATATGCAGTTGCTCCAGGCGTTTTACGCTTCAGTCCAGGGCGGCTCGGTGATTTTTGGGTGGAATGACCCGATCTCGGCCACGACCTATCAGGTGCGCTTCATGGACAAAAAGCTCAATTTCAAGTACACCGGTGTCGGCTTCTCTAGCCTGTGGGACGTACAGTTCACGCTTCAATCGGTTTAATGTGTTGATAAGTCATCGGTGACTTAGTATAATCGGACTATGCCTAAATCACTTTCCATTGCCAGCGTAATCGAGAAAAACCGGCTCTCTTCGGGCACGCCTTGGCTTATCTGCATCGATATTTCCGTCATCGATCCGGCGTCTGGTACGCTGGTCGAGAAGATTTACCTCGTCCGCAATACGGAAGGGATAGTCTTCAACGGCAACACCTACATTCCAGCCAGCTTCGACATTCAGTTGATCGACGAGTCCGGCAAGCTCAACACGGTGAATCTGGTCATCAAGGATTATACCGGCGCCATTCAAGCGCAGATGCAGCTTTATCAGGGCGGTGTTGGCTTTGCTGTCGCGGTCTCTATCGTCAATGCGGGCAACCTGTTGCAGCCGCCCGAAGTGGTCGAATACTTTCAGGTTGTCGGCGCGTCATCGAGCGTCTACGCGGTCACCTTCTCGCTAGGCGCACCGAACTTGCTGACGAAAGCATTTCCAAATCGCATTCAGTACCGCGACTTTTGTCAATGGCGCTACAAGGGGCCGCAATGCAACTATACCGGCCCGATGAACGCATGCGACCTTTCACTGAATGGCGCGCAGGGGTGCGTTGCGCATGGCAACCAGGCGAACTACGGCGCATTCCCTGGCATCAACACTCAAAACACCAGCGCATGATCGCGCCTAATTACGTCGACCTGATCGGTGCGCCATTCGAGTACGGTGGTCGCGGCCCAGGCAAATTCGACTGTTACGGGCTTGTGATGGAAATGCACAAGCGAAGCGGTCTCATCTTGCCCGACTTCGGCTTTGCAGACGACAAGGCGCTCATTTCCGCAATGATGGGCGTGACGATGCCGCAATGGAAGGAAGTCAAGCCGCGACCTGGCGCCGTTGTCCTGATTCGGATTCAGGGGCACATATCGCACGTCGGCTACATGATTGACCAGCATCAAATGATTCATACGTGGGAATGTTCCGGTGGTGTAACGGTCATTCGCGCCGATCGATGGAAGCAACGAATTGTAGGGTTCTACGAATATGTCGGCAACTAAACAGCCAAAGAAGCGCGCCCGCAAAGCAAAGACGGTATCGGCGGCAAAGATTCAGATACCCGTTATCCGAATCGTCAATCCGTTCAACCCGCGTGAGTTCGTGCGCGAAGAGGTGGTATGGGGCGCAACCAAGACGCTGAACGACTACTTCCCCGAAGTGCCATCGGTGGTGTCGAACCAGAACGCTGTCGTTTCCATCAACGGCAAAATCGTTCCAAAAGAGCTGTTTTCTGTCACCTACCTGGACAAGACCGACAACTTGGTCGTTTGCCCGATACCGGCCGGCGGTGGGGGAGGTAGCGGCGGTGGCGGCGGTAGCGGCAAGATGATTCTTGAAATCGTCGCGATGATCGCGCTCGCTGTCGTTACGGCAGGCGCTGGTCTCGCCATTGCTGGCGCGATTGGTCTCAGCGGAACGGCGCTGACGGTTGGTGGCGCAATCATTCAAGCTGGCATTATGATGGCCGGCTCGATGCTGATTCACTCGCTTTGCGCTCAAAGTTCGCCCACCCAGACATCCACGGCGTCGTCAAGTTACGGGATCGACGGCGCCAAGACGACATCGACCGAGGGTATGCCGGTGCCCGTATCGTACGGCACATTCCGCATGGCGGGCAACATCGTTGATATGTACACCATCAATGACGGCAACACGCAATTGCTTTACATGCTGCTTGCCGCCGGCGAGGGCGTCGTTTCCAGTATTACCGACATCGAGATCGATCAAAATCCGATCACCGACTACACGCAGATTCAGACCGACATCCGGCTTGGGCAGCCAAGCCAACCTGTACTGCCGTGGTTCAATCAAGTTATTGCGCCGTTCTCTGTGTCGCAAAGCCTGACGCCAACGCCGATTTACTACACAACGACGGCCAGCATTGACTCTTTCCGCATCGACCTTACGTGCCCAGGCGGACTCTATCGTACCGACCAAAGCACCGGCGCCCTGGACATCTGGCCGGTTGGTGTTGTTATCCAGTATTGCCTGACCGGCACGAACGAATGGCAAAACATTCAGGTGACAAATCAAGTCATCGGCTGGCGCGCGGTCACGGCTATCGTCAGTAACTATCTGGCATCAGGGCTGTCCGATGTTGACGCCGATAATATCCAGATTACGGCAGATGGCGTTGCGATGGCACTCAACACGACGACCAATCAATATCAAGTCGTGCAGCCAAACTACCAGTGGGTATTTCCCGCAGGCGCAGAAGATCCAAATGGCGTAACGTATGCTGATGCCGGTCAGCCTGTCACAGACCCGACACAGCTCGCCTACCTGAACGCGAACTACGCCTATGACACGGCCAACGCGCAGATTCCCCTGTACGGTTCGGCCCTCACGCAATATGGCGCCGGTCAAGTGGTTCTTCAGGCTGCACAACAGGCCGCCTTCCGCGCCTCGTATTACTCTGGCGCGATCCCGAACGGAATATACGACATTCGCGTGTCGCGGACGATTCTCAAATCGACCGACCCAACGGTCTCGGACGACACCTGGCTGACCGACGTCAACGAGATTCAAAACCAGGCAATAAACTACACCAACACGGCGCTGGTTGGGGTCTTTGCGGTTCTCGGCACACAAATCACCAGCGTTCCGAACGTCACCTTCCTACACCACGGCATTCTGATCAACGTCTGGGGCGTGCCTGGCACATGGGCGACAGAAGAGCAATGGTATCCTGCCGCCAGCAGCAATCCGGCATGGATTCTATGGGATATGCTGACCAATACGCGCTATGGCGCCTCAATACCGGAAGCGCAACTGGATCTGCCAGCATTCCAGAATTGGGCAAACTATTGCGTAGAGGAAGACCTGAACTGGAATGGCCCGTTCGACACGGCGTCAAACATCTGGGATGCCTCGCAATTGGTATTGCGCGTCGGTCACGCGCAGCTCGTGTCGATCGGCACGATTTACTCCATCGTTACCGAGGCCCCAAGTACGCCGGTAATGATGTTCTCAGTCGCCAACATGATCACGGACACCTACACGGAAACCTGGCTCGGTACGGCTGATCGCGCGACAGAAATCGACGTCACCTATTTTGATTCGACGGACTTCTACACGCAAAAGACGGTCAAAGTCTACGACCCAACCGCGCTCCAAGCCGGACGGCCTTCGAATCCGTCCGCGATCACGATGTATGGCGTAACGGACGTAGCGACGGCTTACAAAGAGGCGCAGTTCATGTTGAACATGAACCAGTACATCCTCAAGACGGTGACATTCAGCGCCCCGATGGAGGCAGTCGCCTGTAACCTTGGCGATCTGGTTTATATCCAGCATGACATGCCGAACTACGCCCAGGCGGGGCGGTTTCCGGCCGGCAGCACGACTTCGGTCATTAATCTGGATCGACCAGTCACGTTGAATTACGGCATTCAGTACATTCTGCTCGTGAATCACGACACGGCTGTCATGGCGACCGGCACCATCACCAATATCGCCCTCGACACGATATTCATCACCGGCTTTAGCGGCACGCAGACGGTATCGCGCTTTGTGGTTGGCTCCATCGACACGCGCGTATCGGGAACCTTCGAAATCGCACCTGGCGTCTTTGGGGTAACCGTAGACGACCCAACGGGGCTTGCAGTAGGCGATACCTACACACTCTACGAAACGGATTATGTAGAAACGGCAAACGTCGTCAACGCTACAACGCCGGACTCGCCAGCCGTAACGACCACGCTGACGCTCCAACACCCATTGATGCAGGCTCCTGCGCTCTATGCAAATTGGATGTTCGGCGACGTCACCAAGGCGCAGCAGATTTTCCGCATCACGAAGATCGAGGGGTCGCAAGATTACCGGCGCGACATTACGGCGCTCCAGTACAACCCCCTGGTCTATGACTTTTCGCGTTACAGCTCGTCCATCCCGCCAATGCTTGAGGCGACATCAGGCCCGATCGGCCAAGTAACAAGCGTGACCGCCTACGAAGAAACCTACGTCGCAGGCCCGACCGTGGTCAGTGAAGCGCAGATCACATGGGTTGCGCCGGCCGACGGTCTATATGCCGGCGCGGACATCTGGGTTGCGCGCAATGGTGGCGCCAATGCCCTCTACGGCTCAGTCTCGAATGTTGTTAGCGCGGCAATCAGCGCGGTCAAGAACGACACCATTATCGTGACCGTTGTCGCGTTCGATGTTAATGGCAACAGGGCGCCGCTTACCGGTGCGCCTTCTTCAACGGTCTTCATCACCGGTACTCTGCCGGTAGTGAGCGTGGGTGGCGTCACTGGCACCGAATTCCTCTGGGTTGGCCGCGATCTTCTGTTGAATTGGAATTACAACTCGACAACCGCCTCGTACGAATTCGGATCTGAACCGACCGGCGCCGACGCCGGATCGCTCGACCCGCAATTTCAAGACTATCAAGTTCAAGTGTTCGATCAAACGGGCACCGTTCTGCGCAGAACCGAGTATGTGACGGCCAATAGCTACTTCTACCCGTATGAACACAACTTCTCGGATGGACTTGAACGCTACCTGCAAGTGCAAATTTGCATGCGTGACACGTCCAATAATCTGGGCAAAGTGTCGACGGTAGATTGTTTGAATACGCCGCCAACGATTACCGGCACTACCGCAACGGCGAACTTCGACAGCGCGGCAATATCGTACACGTATTCGACCTGTGCTGACTTTGCCGGCACGATCGTCTTCATGTCAGAAGCGGAAGAGGATATTTCTGGCGATATCACGTCGACGGCAATGCAGGCATTCAAGGTATTCGACGGCCCTGACTCGGTTATCAATCTGACAAACTTGATGTTTGCCACGAACTACTTCTATCGCATTGCCGCGTATGACGTATTTGGCGAGACAGAACTGACGCCGTTTGCACCTTGCGCTTTTGCCACGACTAATCTGAATGTCGCAGCAATTGCCGCTGGCGCGCTTACAATTCCAATGCTCAGTACCGATCTGCAAACTCAGATCGAACTGATCAGCGGATCGCCAGATATGGCCGGCAGCGTCGCCGCGCAGATATTGGTGTCGGCAAATGCGCAGACGGCGGCATTGGAGGCAGAGGCGCTGGCGCGTGGCACCGCCGTTACCGACCTGACAAACTCGCTCAACACGGCGACGACAGGGATAGCCACGCAGATCGATACGCTCACTGCGACGACGAACTCAAACGCTGCCGCCATCGAATCAAACCAGGCAGCACAAACGACCATCAATACGTCGACAGCGGCGTCATTGACTACGTTGCTGGCTGATGTTGGGGCCAACGGCGCAAGTATTATCGCCAACGCCACTACAGCCGCAACCGCAACCTCGGCCGTCGCGTCCGAAGTTGGCGCCTTGCAGTCGGCGGTCAGTGGCGCCCAAGCGCTTATCACGACAAACGCCCAAACGGCTGCTGCGGCGAACGCTGCGACAGCGCAATCGCTGAACCTGCTATCGACTACCGTCGGCAACAATACGACCACCATTGATGAGGCAATGACCTCAATCAACGGGTTGAGCGGCCAATACACAGTCAAGATCGACACCAACGGCTACGTGGCGGGCTTTGGCTTGGCAACGACGGCAGCGAACGGCGCCCCAACGTCCGAATTCCTCGTTCGGGCCGATTCGTTCGCAGTCACGATGCCAAGCTACCCATCGGTCAACCCGTTCACCATCGGCGCGGTCAATGGCGTTCCAGAGGTAATCCTGTCAAGCGCCCTGATTGGTGACGCGACAATTTCGACCGCAAAGATCGGCAACCTTCAGGTCACGAACGCGCAGATGGCAAGTCTAACCGTCGGCACCAATCAAATCACCGGTAACGCGGTTACGCAAACGGCCGCCGCCGCAGGCTCAAGCTCGGTAAGCGTGCCACTGACAACGATCGGCGGCAACGTCCAGATTCTTTGCCAGGTGACAGGCATCGCGGCGGGCGCAAGCGGCTATCAAAACACGACAGCCACCCTGACTAGGGTCGTGAGCGCCGGCACCGTGATTACGACAAACAGTTGTGCCGTTGAAAACGGACAGGCGGTGACAATTCCAATTATGTGGCTTGATTCGCCCGCAGCGGGCACTTACTCGTACGTGCTTACGACGTCTGGCTTCTCATCCTGCTCAACATTTATCTCGGTACTGGAGCTGAAAAAATGACCATGCTGGTTGATCCATCAAATCCCAATAATCCGACTCTGTTTGTGTGTCACGACCAGGCCGGCCTAATCACGCAGGTAGGCGTAGTGCCGGCTTACGCAATGGCGCTTCTGACGACATCGACAGTAAGCGTGATTGAGGGAACGGCCGATCTCAATTTGGACTACGTGCTTAATGGGGTGGTGACGCCACGCCCAGCAAACTCTGCGACGATTGCCGGCACGGAGCTGTCGAACCTACCGAACCCTTGCACGATTTCGATCAATGGTTCGCCGTACCCTTGCGCTGACACAAGCGCCGCGCTCTCGCTTACCCAAAGCGGCACCTACGCTGTAAAGGTGTCGGCCTTCCCCTATCTCGATGCCAATTTTACGGTGACAGCATGATAAAGATTACGCACACGGAAGACTACCGCAAGTTGCGGGCGAAAGAATACCCGCCATTGGTGGACTTTGCTGACGCAATGTATTGGCACACGCAGGGGGATGATTCCTCGTTGCTGGAGGCTTATATGGCTAAATGCGCAGAGGTCAAGAAAAAGTACCCCAAGTTGCCTCTGCCGCCAAAGAAAGATTAATTGCGGCCTTATACATAAGTCACCAATGACTTATGTTAGAATTTGCAGAATTCGAATTGGTGGAATGAAATGAGTCAAGTTAAGCAGACCTGTAGCGTTACAAGCGGCAGCGCGACGGTGGTTATTCCTGGCGTAAATCTTACGTCGAGAATTCACCAAAACTCCATTTTCATGGTGGTGGGCGTCCTGACACCCTACACGGTGGCGATTGACTCGACATTCGACGGCAGCAACACCATCGTCACGCTGACCGGCAACTATGTCGGCACCACGAACCCATCGCAGGCGTGCGTCTTCGTCGTTGATTTCACGTACCCGGACAACTTGCCTCTGCTTTCGCAGGGTGACGTGGGTACGGCGGCGATTTACAACGCTTCGATGCATGCGCTTCAGATCATGATGACCGATGCATCGCCGACAGGCTTTGCACAGAATGCGGCCAACGTGGCAATCGTAACGGCAGCGGTCGCAACCATTGCAGCGGATATGGCCTCGGCAACCACGGCATCGACGACAGCGACGACTGAGGCGACAAGCGCCACAAATAGCGCCACGGCAGCATCCGGCTCCGCTACCGCAGCGGCCACCAGCGCGACCAGCTCCGCTACTTCCGCCACGAATGCGGCAGGCTCGGCAACGGCAGCGGCGACATCGGCAACAGCACTGACGGCGGGCTTGGCGTCATTCAACGCAAGATGGCTTGGTAGCCAAGCCACCAACCCAACGCTGGATTTGAACGGTGCCCCTGTAGCGGTGGGTGCAGAATACTGGAATTCGACGAACCAAATCCTGATGATGTACACGGCAACAGGATGGCAGGCGAATGATGCGGCAGCGGTCGCGCAGAACACAGCAGCAACGCTGTCTGCGACTCAGGCGGCAGCTTCAGCGTCGTCGGCAGCCACATCGGCAACAACGGCGACCAATGAAGCCGCGACCGCCGCGACCGAGGCGGGCATCGCTACTACCCAGGCGACAAACGCGGCGACAAGCGCAACCTCCGCTGCTAATTCGGCCACGACAGCGACCAGTGAAGCAGGCGTGGCGACGGCGCAGGCTGGTGTTGCAACGGCGCAGGCCACGAACGCAAGCGGCAGCGCCACAGCCGCAGCAGGTAGTGCCAATTCTGCCGCCAGCTCCGCTACAACGGCAACTAATCAAGCGACGACGGCCACGAATCAAGCCGCCATTGCCACTTCCGAAGCCAGCACCGCAACAACACAAGCGACCACGGCAACCACTCAGGCGACAAATGCGGCTGGTAGCGCAACGGCGGCCGCTGCATCGGCTACAAACGCAAGCGGCAGCGCAACATCGGCGGCGGGATCGGCAAGCGCAGCAGGCAGTTCCGCCGTAAATGCTGCCGTCAGCGCCACCACAGCCACCACACAAGCGACCAGCTCCGCCACAAGCGCAATGTCAGCAGCTCAAAGTGCGGCCCAGGCTGCCGAGTCGGCGCAACAGGCGACGGTAGGGCAGATCAATTCTGACTGGAATGCCACAAGCGGCACTGCCGAGATCCTGAACAAGCCGACGTTCGCCACAGTTGCAACCTCCGGTTCCTATACCGATCTGACAAACACCCCAACCGTCACAGCGGCGGGAATTGGCCTGGGTAACGTCAACAACACGAGTGACGCCAATAAGCCCGTGTCGACGGCACAAGCTGCCGCTGATGCCGTAGTGCTTGCGTCGGCAGAGGCTTACGCGAACTCTATCGTTGTCGGCATGTGGAACGACTGCGGATCTTTTAATGCCTCTGTCAACACCTACCCGACCACGGGCGGCACAGGAACGTCCGGGGCCATTGTGAGAGGCGATATCTGGACAATTGGCACGGTTGCGACAGCGGGGCCGCTAAATGGCGACGCGATTGGCACGACTGTTCGCGCCCTGGCGAACGCTCCTGGGCAGACTGCCGCAAATTGGGCCGTTGCTGAAGTTGGGCTGGGGTATGTGCCATACAACTCCACAAATCCGGCCGGCTACATCACTTCGACAGCAAATATCACCGGCACTTCCTCGAATATCACCGGAATCGCAGCGCCCGCAAATGGCGGCACTGGCGTCAACAACGGCTCTAATACGCTTACAGTTGGAGGCAATATTGCCTTCAATGGCGCGTTCGCGACGAATATCACCGCTACCGGCCCGACGAATGTCACGCTGCCGACATCGGGAACGCTTCTCAGCACGGCGTCGGCTATCGGGACGTTTCCAACGCTTAATCAAAGCACGACAGGCAACGCGGCAACAGCCACAAACATGCCCTGGAGCGGCCTGACCGGAACGGTGCCAACATTTAACCAAAGCACGACAGGCAACGCCGCAACGGCGACACTGGCGAGCGGACTTGTGGCAAGTGCGATACTCACGACACCAACCCTTGCGGTCACGCCAGCGACATCCGATAACTCGCTCAGTGTCGCCGATACCGCGTTTGTCAAGGCAGCAATAACGTCCGCGCTATCCAACGTGACGACGACCTGGACTTACGTTAACGCGGCAACAGTGACAGCGGCCGGCGGCACCTATATGGCCGTCGCTGGCGGCGCGTACGACATCGACACCAGCACTGGCCCCGTAACCATCACCTTGCCGACGCTCACTGCCAATCAAACGGTAGCGTGGCGCGACTACGCTGGAACCTTCGCTAACCCCACCGGCAACGCGACAATCGCCCTTAACGGCAACAAGGTCAACGGATCAACAGTCAACTTGATTAGCGATATCAATTATGAAACACGTCAGCTCACTTGGACTGACGCTAACGTGGGATGCCTTATAGCATGAGAACAAGTCAACTTTTTAACTCGCAGAACACACTCCTATCGTTTGTCAACACCGGGTTCCGCACAATTCAGCCTGGGGATAAAGTGTTGCTGGGGTATGACGGAAATGTCAGCGCGCCGCTGTACAGAGCGAATTTCCCCGTGACGAACACGACCTCTGGCAACACCTATTTGAAGAATTCTAATAATGCCTCGGCAATGGCAGGATACGGCAAGATAGAATTCCCCGGCACCGGCTCCGACACCAACCGCGATTTTGTCTACGACACGGAGACTGACTCTCTGTATGGATACCTCGACGGCTCTGCCGGCAATAATGCATGGCCCTTCTGGACACGGATCAGCAGGACAAATGGGAATCTAAATTACACCAATTTTTCTGTCGCAACACCTTTGCCGTACCAAGTAATGCCATCACAGCCCGTAAAGATTTTTGATAATAGTGGCGCAAACGATGTTTGGATGACACTTGTAACTTACAACTCTATCGTTTACGCCGTAATGTGTAACGGCTCGACGGGAGCGGTCATTGGTGGCGAAACCGAAGTATCTGGAACAATCACGACCTCGTACAGCATCGCTTTCGTAAAAGTGCAAAACGGATACGGGGTAATCGCTGGCGAGACTGTCGGAGGACTTCAGGCGGTATCTGTTACTTCGGCAGGCGCGCTAACGGTAGGAACCAACCAGCCTGTTGCAACGCTGGGCATTACTGCGGGAGGAGCAGTTGCAAATATCGATCTTATCCCGCTTGGAAACACTGGAACCTTCTTGTATTTCCGCTCGGATATCGGCACTTACGGCACGCTGTATGTTGTTACCCTGAACACATCGGGACTTACCTTTACGATCAATGCCACGTATGCCTTGACTGCTGCGCAGGCAAATTTCACCGGGCGCTCTGGATCTGGTTTCATGCTGTCGCCTTTGAACTCAAGCAATCAGATTGTTTTGTACCAATACTCTGCTGGAAGCCCCAGCGGAGCAATTGCTGGCGCACTCACTCTGCTGACCTACGTTCCTGGCACAAAGACACTGACGATAGGCAATGTGGTTCCAATTCTCGGACCGAACAACACCTTTGTTAATACGCCCACCCCCTCGGCTCCTCTGTCTCGCTGTGGAACTGGCTCGCACACGTATTACGATGGTTACAATTTTTACTACATCGAGGCAAACTGTCACCTTAAGATTCCTTTTACAGGGGCGGCTATCACCTCCGGGGGGATCGTCGCATACTCCAAGGCGTACTCGCCGATAGGTGGAATTAATAATGCGGCGATTGGCTGGGCCTACGCATCAAACAATGCGCCGGTCGGTATCACATATATCCCTATGTTCTTCCCAACTACAGCGTCCTCCACCTCCGGTTATGCATCAGGTTATTGGACTACTGCGGAAGAGTCACTAGATAACACCTTTGCGTATGGCGTTGAAATAGGAATCGCGACGACAGGCGCAGCAAAGGGCGCTTCTGTGACTGTCGCAGTAAGTAACGCAAAGCTATCAAGCGCACTCGGCACCACAGGAACGGTCGGCGCATTATGCGAGAATGGGGCCGCAATATACGTTACGCCAACGCAGCTTTATGCGGTTGCCGATTTCGACTTGGCATATCCGCGTCTCCCTAGTCAACTAGCTACGGCAGCGCCAAACGCCAGCGTAGCAGACGGCTCCTTAACCTACGCGAGTGGGGCACCCGCCTATAAAAGTCCGCCTTTAAATTACGGGCCAATCTGGAATGGGTTGCAAAACCTCTCTGCCACCAAATTGGAGAATGGCAGGCAGTCAATTTTCACGATGAGTTACCCAAACGTCGCATATACAACTGTTGGAGCCTCTGGCTCCGATGCATCGATGATCGCTCTTTTGATGAGCTTTGATGGCATCTTTATGCCGCAGGCCGGGTATCTCATTCAAGGAGGAGGGAGTGCATCCTACGTTGTCGGAAATTTTGACTTTATCGATGCTGTGTATGCGCTTAACCGCTCTGGAAATTGGTCTTTCCGCAATGAATTCGGCATCAATCGATACGACAATATTGAAACTTCTGCCTACTATACGCAGCTTCGCTACCAGACAAAGGATTAATCATGTTCGCAACAACCGACCCACCGGCATACGCTGCCCCACCAGCGCCAGTACCGCCAGCATACCTCTGGTATATGGACGTTGGTGATTTCTTTGACCGCTTCGGCAACTTGCAATTGGCAGTCTTGATGAACACCGATCCGGCAGCGCAGGCGATGATCAAAAACATCACCGCGCGAAAGTGGGTGGATCTTCAGAGGGCGGACACGATCGCCGCTGTGAATTACCTGGCGGGCGTTGCTTTGCCTGGCGTTGGGACGATCACGGTTCCAATTTCGGGCATGACAACAGACCTTGCCAATACAATCCTTACAACGCAGCCAACCGCCACCGAACAGCTTACCACCGTCAAGCTATATTTTTCTTAACACTGGAGGAAACAATGAGTCAATTCTTAAACAAATTGCGAGTGGAGTTGGTCGATGACATCACCGATGGGACGTGGAGCGTGCTTGAGGCGTTCTCCTACCAATCTGACGTGGCCGCACAAACCTTTACCGTGCCAGTCGGCTTCGAGACGGACTTCTGCTCGGTGCCGCGCATTCCTGGTGTGTTCGACATCCTGGGTGATCGCGCACGACGGGCCGGAACGGTGCATGACTTCCTATACACGGCCCACCCTGTAGACCGGGAAACTGCCGACAAGGTACTGAAGGAAATGGTTCTACTATGCGGCGTGGATGAAGTTGAAGCTGAAGCGTTCTACGCGGCAGTGAGGTTGGGCGGCGCATCTCACTGGACGCCAAATTTGTCTTCACAAATAAGTAAGCGGTGACTTGATTAAATCAGCGGAGCCTGATAGACTTCAGGCTTCTGTACCTTTGCGAGCGAGTGACGAAGGAATGACATGGACAACCAGGATCACAAGGAACCGAAATGCCTCCTGACCACTCGCTTGAATCGCAGATGAAGCAGATGCAACAGGACATTCGCGACATGCGCGACAGCATGAAGCTGGTTGCGGAAGCAATCACTCGCCTGGCCGTGCTGGAAGAAAGGCATGCCAATACTGCGGAAACCATCAAGCGCCATGACGTCGCCATTGGTGCGCTCGAAGAACGTGAGCGCGCAACCGAGCTGAAGCAGGCTGCGAACATCGGCAAAGAGGCTGGAGCCAACCACACGATGAAAGTCGTCTGGTCAATTGTCGGTGGCGTGGTCACCTTTATAGCAACTCAAATTTTCACGTCCCTATTCGCGGCTCATGGCGTGACAGCTACACCGCCGCACTAACCAGGAGAAACCATGTTTTTTGGATTCACACACCACGCCGACGTTGTTTTGGTCGAAAAACCAGACTTCCACGTCGCAATCAACCGTCTGCTCGGCAATGAAGGCGGCTATGTCGACGACCCGCATGACCCAGGCGGCGAAACCAATTGGGGCATCAGCAAGCGCAGCTACCCGACCGTTGACATCAAGGAACTGACTCGCGAACAGGCAATTGCGCTCTACAAGCGCGACTTTTGGGACGCAGCGCGTCTGGACGAACAAGCGTTCGGCGTCGGCTTCCAGATGCTCGACTTCGCGGTCAACTCCGGCATCAGCACAGCAATTCGCGCTTTGCAGCGCGCAGTTGGATGCGCAGACGACGGCCATATCGGCCCCGTCACCCTGGCTGCGGTCAAAGCGATGGCGGCGCACGATTTCATTATGCGCTTCCTGGCTGAACGTCTGGTCTTCATGACCGGATGTAAGAATTGGGATCATGCTGGCAAGGGGTGGGCGCGACGTATTGCGGCAGACCTGCGTTTTGGCGCACAAGATAACTAAGTCACCGATGAGGTAAATATGGAAAAAGTAATGGATTTACTCTCGTTGTTCCGTAAGGGCAACGAGGTTGCGAACCCTGAAGCCTGGCACGACGGCGGTAACGCTGCCGCCTTGTTGGCGACGGTACTGACTGCTTTGGTGAAGGTTGCGGGAGATTTTGGCTATGGTATTAAATTGGACACCCCCACCGCCATCGCAATTGCTTCTGGCATCGTTGCTGTTGTGCATGTCGTGCTTAACAACATCACGAGCAAGAGCGGAGGATTATTGCCATCCAAAGGAGGCGACGCCGCTCCAGAGAGCGATCCGATCGTCCGCCAAGGAGTGCCAGCCGAAGTTGATCTCCCTAGCGACACTGAAGAGCGCACTGACACCGAAAGTAGGGTGCGGCATATCGGTCAAGCCGGAGTTCAGGACGACGCAGAGGGAGGAAACGCCTACTTCGGTTGAGTCGCCAAACAACACAACCGAAACGCCGGAACAAATAGCAGCAAATATCCTGACCTCGATTGATGGGGTCATTTTTGAAGTGAAATGTATCAACTGAAAGGAAATACCATGTTTAATTTTAGCGCAGCAGTATCGACAGTTGAAGGTGTCGCAGGCTTAATCCCTGCCGGTATCTCGCTGATTAACTCCATCGAGACAAGCCTCGGCCCGAACGCGCCAGCCGACACCAAGCTGAACTTGGTCAAAGCTGGCTTGAATTCGGTCTACACGCAGTTCGGCAATGCTGAAGTGGCATTTGAATCGGTCTGGCCGCATGTCAGCGCCGTGATTGCCGCTTACCAGGCGACTGGCCTGGCTGGCGTTGTTGCCGCAACCACACCGGCTCCAGCAACACCGGTTCCTGCTGCGGCGTAATTGATAAGTCACACATGACTTAGACAAAGGCAGGCTCCTTCGAGTCTGCCTTTTTTATCGACCAAATTTCCGCTTATATGATTCCAACTGACATGCAGCGCTTCATCGAGGTCTACAACGACCTTGAGACCTACCCAACACTCGCAGATGTTGCAAGCGAATTGGATGTCTCTATCAAGACAGTACGCAACAAGGCTGGCACATTGCGCAGTCTTGCCAAGGGCGATTCGACAGCAACCAAGCTGATCTTGCGCGCCTCAATGGCTGAAGTGCCTATGTCGGAAGACGCATCAAAGTTCATGATCGACTGGACGGCAGAAGACTGCATCAAAGAGCTGCGCCGCATTGCCCAGATCGACACGGAAAAGGTCATCACCCGCAATTACTTCCGCAACCATTCAGGTATCTCCGAGTCGACCTGGAACCGGTATTTCGGCACCTTCCTCGAATTCAAACGCCAGGCAGGAATCACCCTGTCGCGCCAGCAACACGGACTTGAGCGCAGCATCGCCAAGCATGCCTCAGTAGATCACTACCGGCAGATGAACATCGATCGGCAGGATTACGATGTCAAGTACCTGAAGGAC
>Ga0302315_10001462_pt1 | contig 23802 bp, 23 predicted proteins | sample III_Palsa_N3_1_FD_200532 | JGI IMG/M metagenome (GOLD analysis project Ga0302315, IMG submission 200532) | Peat permafrost microbial communities from Stordalen Mire near Abisko, Sweden - III_Palsa_N3_1 | ecosystem: Environmental > Terrestrial > Soil > Palsa > Peat permafrost | place: Sweden...
CGTATTCATCGTCCCACGTCGGGTAAAACGCTCTCGTGTACGCCAGAAACTCCTGCACGCTCATCCAACCAGGAAGATCAGGTTCTTCAGAAAGATAACCAACCGAAGACAATACCCCCACAGGGTCCGCGACAGGGTCGCGCCCGAACACACGCACCGTGCCGGACTGTGGGCGAAGTAATCCCAGGACATGCTTGATAATCGTCGTCTTCCCAGCGCCATTCTCCCCCACGAGTCCGAAAACCGCACCCTGCGGCACTTCCAAACTCACATCGTCAAGCGCCAGCTTGCTGGAATACCGACGAGAGATATTCAAGATTTCAATAACAGGTTGACCGGCCACAATGCCTCCAATAATTCAACAGAAGCGAGAGAAAACACCGAAGAGTACGCTTTAGTATTGATGATCCCAGGTGAGTTGAAATTGTACCAGCGCAGCCTTTAACCAGCCATTAAGAAAACATTAAGAGAATGTTAAGTTATTGTTAAGAAGAAAAACAAACAAAACAAAGGCCGAACGGTAAGATTTCTCTTACCGTTCGGCCTTTTAGCCCATCCCAACGCTCAAAGCGTCTGGGAACTAATAATCGTCGTGATCGTGTCCGCCGTCTCCGCCGCTCTTCTTCTTGTCCTGCTTTTCGACAATCAGCGAGTTGGTGGAAAGGATCAGTCCAGCGATGGATGCCGCATTCTGTAGAGCAGAGCGGGTAACCTTCGCAGGATCGACGATACCGGCCTGGATCAGGTCGACATACTCGCCGGTCAGTGCGTTCAGACCATGTCCTTGTGGAAGGGACTTAACCTTCTCCACAACGACCGATCCTTCGAACCCGGCGTTGGCCGCGATCTGGCGAAGCGGCTCTTCGAGCGCACGGCGCACGATGGCAACTCCAACCTTCTCATCCGGCGTGCCGCCGACATCGGTCAGCGAAGCGATCAGCGAAACCAGGGTTGCGCCTCCCCCCGCCACGATGCCTTCTTCAACCGCAGCGCGCGTTGCAGACAGGGCATCTTCGATGCGGTGCTTCTTTTCCTTCAGCTCAGTTTCGGTAGCAGCGCCGACCTGAATAACGGCAACGCCGCCGGACAGCTTGGCAAGTCGCTCCTGAAGCTTCTCTTTGTCGTACGAAGAGTCCGTGTTCTCGATCTGGCGGCGAAGCTGCTCGATGCGTCCCTTGACGTCCTCTGCCTTGCCTGCGCCCTCAACAACAATCGTGTTGTCCTTGGAAACAGTAACCTTCGTCGCGGAACCAAGATCGCCGATCTCTACCGCTTCGAGCTTCACGCCGAGGTCTTCGGTAATGAAACGCGCGTTGGTCAGTACGCCGATGTCTTCCATCTGCGCCTTGCGTCGATCGCCAAACCCAGGCGACTTAACCGCAACCACATTCAGGTTGCCGCGAAGCTTGTTGACGACCAGGGTCGCCAGAGCTTCCCCATCGACATCTTCGGCGATAATCAAAAGCGGACGGCGCTTCTGCATAACCTGTTCGAGAAGCGGGATGATGTCCTGAACCGAGGAGATCTTCTTCTCGTAGAGAAGGATCAGCGGGTTGTCCAGAACGACTTCCTGCCGCTCGGGGTCAGTCACGAAGTATGGGGAGATATATCCCTTGTCGAACTGCAGGCCTTCTACAACTTCGAGGGTTGTCGAGGTGCCCTTGCTCTCTTCCACGGTAATGACGCCATCTTTGCCAACTTTGTCCAACGCATCCGCGATCAGCTCGCCGATTTCATTGTCGTTAGCCGAAATGGAAGCCACCTGAGCGATGCCGGCATGATCCGTAACATCGATCTTGCGTGTCTGAAGCTCTGCAACCGACTTGGCTACGGCAAGCTCGATCCCGGCGCGCAGTGCGATTGGGTTTCCGCCCGCTGCCACATAACGAAGTCCTTCGTTAAGAATGGCCTGTGCAAGAACGGTAGCCGTGGTGGTGCCGTCTCCAGCAACATCATTGGTCTTGGAAGCGACTTCCTTCACGAGCTGTGCGCCCATGTTCTCGTAAGCATCCTCCAGTTCGATCTCCTTGGCGACGGTGACGCCGTCCTTAGTGATCGTTGGACTGCCCCATTTTTTGTCCAGAACGACATTGCGTCCGCGTGGTCCAAGCGTTACCTTGACGGCATTCGCGACGGCGTTTGCGCCGCGCTCTAGCGCGCGACGAGCCTCTTCATCGAATAGTAGTGTTTTGGCTGCCATAAAATCTCCTGTGTGAACTCTTTAAAAAGCCTATGCGTGAACTGCGTAGATTTGATCCTCGTCCAGGATGATATATTCCTGTCCGTCGAGCTTGAGCTCAGTTCCGCCGTACTTTGAATAGATGACCTTGTCACCGACAACGACTGTCAGCGTAGATCGAGTGCCATCGTCCAGAACACGTCCTGGACCAACAGCGATAACTTCACCCTCTTGCGGCTTCTGTTTCGCCGAATCAGGAATGATAATGCCGCCCTTAGTCTGCGATTCGGCGTCAATTGCCTTGACCAGAACCTTATCGGAGAGGGGTCGGAAGTTCACTGCCATAGATATCAACCTCCTGCGTTGTTGCGTGAAATTTAAACATAATCGTTAGCACTCCAGCATGCTGAGTGCTAAAACCGATAATAGTTTACTGGTGTAAGCCCCCATTTGTCAAGAGACTTCACAAAATTCATGAACTTTTACCGGGTGATTTATGGGGGGAGTAACCGGAGGCCATGACCTGGTGCCACGATCGTAGCCCTGGACGGGCGTGTCCTAAAACCCCAACGAAAAGAACAATCAAATGTGCCGTGCTTGTAGCTCTGGACAAGCATGTCCTTTCCCACACAGTCAATCGGCAAGGAGATTATTCAACGGATTCCAGGTTTACACGGCTGTAGATTTCGCGGAGGGTAACTGTGCATCCAATAGTGGCTATTTGGACAGTATTGTCCAGGCCTTCAAGTTCGCGGAGGAGCCATGTACTGTCCGACTGTCGGGTTCGCTGTTCCACCAGGTATTCCGACTGAGAAACGAGGATGTACTCCTGCAGAGATTCAAGCCTGCGGTAGCGCTCGAACTTGCCGCCGCGATCCCAGTTTTCGGTTGAGGGAGAAAGCACTTCGAAGATAACGGTGGGATTGAGAAGGGTGTCTAATTCGGAATCCTCGAACTGAGGCTCGCCGCAGACAACAACCACGTCCGGATAGGTGTAGGCGGCGGGCGTCACGCGCACACGCAACTCACTTGCATGAACTTCACATGGCTTGGATTTTAGCTGCTGCAATAATTGAGCAAAAATATCTCCAACAAGAAATGAATGATTCCGGCTGGCGCCGGACATGGCAAACATTTCGCCTGCGATGTACTCGCTCTTTTCGTCGGCTGCACGCTCGATCGCCAGATATTCTAGTGGTGTTATTACGCTGATTGGTAAGGTTGCCATCATAACGCTCCAAAAGGTCGACGCAATGTGTTAGTGTAGCTTATCACAGTCCCCTGTGTCAAAGCTCCGCTCGTGCTGGCCAGATTTCGGCCGGCTTCCGCTAGAATTGCCTGGTGCCACGTTCGTAGCCTTGGACGGGCGTGTCCTAAAACCCCAACGAAAACAACAAACTATTGTGCCATGCTTGTAGCTTGGGACAAGCATGCCTTTCCAACACAGTCACCACGGAATACTGCGCAAAGCAAGCCCCACAGCCCCGGACGCCGGCCCCTCAATCGGACCTTGAACCTCAAACGGAATGCTCTGCAACCCCAAAGCATCAAGAAACGGCAGTAACAGAGGTTTCCCGCAGTTCCACAAACTCCCGACTGAAACTATGGGGATAGCATACTCCGCATCCGAAAACAGACTGGAAAGCACCGAAGAAGTTAACCCCGCAAGAGCCCTTCCCGCATCCGCCAGAATAGCTGCAGCCACCCCGTCCTCATCCTCTACCGCCGCGGCAGCCACAACTTCAGCCAGCGACGCAATCGTAACTCTATCTACCTTACCCCCATAAACCGCAGGCACGATCTCCGTGATCCCAGACAGGTTAAGACGAGCAAGGACACGCTCAGTCAGCGCCGTAGCTTCTCCCGTCCCATCCGCCGAACTCATCACCGACGCAATGGCTTGCCGTCCCACTCCATACCCACTCCCGGAATCGTCGATAAGATATCCATAAGCCCCCGACTTATGCGATATCCTGGTCGCGTTCTCACCGTAAGCAACCGAGCCGGTGCCACCAATAACAATCACTCCCGGAACCCCCGCAAGAGCCCCATAATGAGCCGTAACATAATCAGGAACAACAGCAATGGATGCGTTGGGGAAATGGATCCGCAGGGCTTGGCGAAACTCATCAGCCCTCTGCGTAAAGCTAACACCAGCCAAACCGGCACACACGGAAACTACATCCAGCGAGGAAACGCCCGCCTGCCCCAGAGCCTGCGCGGAAGCATCCACAGCCGCCTCAAGGCACTCTTTCACCGGAACGGCTGCAAGATTACAGGCCCCCGAACGCCCTTCTCCAATAACACGGCCCAACCCATCGGCGGCAACAGCATGGATCTTCGTGCCGCCGCCATCCAGTCCAATTACACACGCACCAGTGCCGCCGCTGTTTTTGGTCATCGTGATACTCAGAGAGATACACCATCCAGATGGCATGTATCGTTCATAAAGGAAACCCGCCCGCTCGCCGCCCCCTTGTATTCGACACAGCAAAGAGACGCGTTGTCCAGTTTAAGCCGAGTGATCATAGACAGCGGAGCGCCCAGTGCATGCAGTACGGCAATCCGCAAAGAGCCTCCATGCCCCACGATAAGAACTTCATCCTTATCACCAGGGTGCTTGTGCAGCACGGTCTCCACAGCGGACACGACTCTCTTATAGACTGCAGTCCACTCTTCCCCCCCAGGAATTGGTGAGGAGATATCTTTCAGGGTGTGGTAGCGATGCCAGAGATCCGGATAAAGGCCCGCAACCTCATTGATCGTCTTCCCTTCCCACTCGCCATAACCCCGCTCTCGCAGCTCAGACATCGGGTTGACCTTCAAATCCAGAAAATTCGCCGTAGGCGCGGCCGTCGCCATCGCCCTCGATAGATCACTGGAATAGATTCCGGAAATGCTCGATGTGCGCAAACGTTCAGCTAGCGCCAGCGCCTGCCGGCGTCCCAAATCGTTCAAAGCACTGTCCGAAAACCCCTGAATACGCCGGTCCGCATTCCACTCCGTCTCGCCATGCCTGGCAAGATAAATCAATGTCACTTATAAAGATCCCCCGGCCCATATTATAGCATGCTACCCTACTGGGATTACGTTGAGCCGGGTCGGATAAAGGAATTTGCTGCAGGTATAATGGCGATTAATTCGTCGTGAGAAAAGTACCAAAATGCCAGAAAACCCTAACAGCAAACGCGGCATTGGAGCCGATGATTCCGTAGCATTCCCCACCCTTTCTACGCAAGAGATCGACATCCTTCGCAAATACGGGGTCGAGACGATACTTAAGGACAGAGAGCCCCTTTGGCGTCCAGGTGAGTCCGACTATTGCGTCAGCATCATCCTCTCGGGTGGATGCTTTGTACGCGACTCAGTTGATTCTGAAAGCCTGATTGCCTATCATTCGCCAGGAGCGTTTACTGGGGACGTGGACGTTATGACAGGCAGGCCGGCGCCGGTTGGCGGCTTCGCAGATGGAGAGACGCACATTTTGCAGCTTTCGGCAAGCGACGTGCGTCTGGTAGTGCGCGTCGAACAAGATCTTGGCGGCAAAATCCTAATTGCCTTCATACGCCGTCGTGAGCTACTCCTGGAATCGGCGGCACATGGCCTGCTCGTAATCGGCAGCGGATACGATCCTGACACCCAGAGCATCCGCGAGTTTCTGGGGCGAAACCGTGTTGTGCATCGGTGGAGACAGCCGGAAGATCCCGAGACCGCAGAAATCATGAAGGCCTTTGACCTGACTGTTGAAGACACTCCGCTGGTTCTATCTTTCGCAGCATAGCAAGAAAGTCAGGTTGATAGTACGCGGCGACCGGCTTAACAAATCCATGAGCGATTACCTCAGCTATCGAGTGGAGCACATTCCTAACATAGAGGTTGTCCACGGGTATTTGTCGCTTTAGTCTCCAGACGGCAGATTAACCGGCAATTTGAGGATAAAGCGTTGACATTCAAGGGTGGTTTGTGATAAACTCCCCTTGCTTGTCGGGATGTAGCGCAGTTTGGTTAGCGCACCGAGCTGGGGGCCCGGGGGTCGCAGGTTCGAATCCTGTCATCCCGACCAAATCAAAACGCGGCGGCTTTCAATGTTTGAAAGCCGCCGCGTTTTGTTGAGTCCCCATCAAGTCAGCGAATCTCATCAATCTCCGCAAACGCCTCTTTCGCCGCCTCAAGCCCGTTAATAGCGGCGGGAAATCCAGCATAGACCGCCATTTGCAGAATCACTTCGATCACTTCCTCGCGCGTACAGCCGGCGGAAAGGGCCCCGTGGATATGAGCGCGCAGCTCCCTGGGCGAATTGCCGAGGGTCGTTAACGATGCAATCGTCGCAATCTCCCTTGCCCGCAAATCCAGCCCAGGCCGAGAGTAGATATCCCCGAAAGCAAAGTCGGTAATGTAAGACCTTAAATCCGGGGCAATATCTTCCACACTGTCGAGTACCCTCTCGCCAACCGTGGAATACAGCGACTGCAAAAGCCTCTTACCGCGCTCCGTTCGTCCTTCGTCTGCCATTAAGATCTCGCTAAGCTCCGTGCCGATTAATGCTGTTCTATTCGCACCAACTGCATCGTCACCGAAGTCGTCATGTCATTGGACATACTCTGGGGAGTAGCCGGTCCTCCGTTTTGAGACGGCATCGACATGGTCATGCTGATGTGAGTGGTGGAAAGGGCCTTGACCTGTCTAGCAACTCCCGTGGTAGCATCGAAGACAGTATCGGACGTCGTGGTCATAGGCCCGGACATCGTCAACGGTACACTTGAGCTCGGCGGCCTGGAGATGGTCCCCGATGCGCTTGAATGGAGAGCTACAAAATGCTTCCCGTTCTGCATCCAGGCGTTTGCCACATAATATGTATTCGTTGCAGACAAACCAAGCGCCGCCAGCGTCATTGGCTTATCCCAGGTATCGCCCACATGTACGGGCGCTTCCGGAAACCCAAAAGACGACAACCCTCCCGCTGGTCCGCCCGAACCCATGAGGCCGGCCATGGGATTAGTGCTGTTTAGATCCATGTCGACCATATTGCCCCGAGTGTCCATAACCGTCGAATTCCCACTCATCATCGCCTTGAGCTTATCGTTCATGGGCATCTGCTTGCCATTAGCCGAAACGGTCATATTCTTCATTGCAATTCCAAGGCGAGCAGCTCCGTCCGGACGAACCCCCTTTACAGTTTCAACGACAACCATACTGGTGGAAGAATTCATCGGAATCACCCTGCCTGAAAAGGACATGGTGCCGCTGATGGTGGTTGTCATCCGATACACAAACGCTTCTCCCTTCTTAAACTTAAGACGAAGGAGTATGCCGGGTGGTGTCGCAGGAAGTGCGGGAGCAGTAACGGCTGGCGGATTGGCTTCCTGTGTCGGTGCTGCCGGCGGAGCCGCGGGTGCCTGTGGAGTTGCCGGCGTAGCAGCGCCCGGAGTTTGCACAGGCGCCGGATTGGCTGCTCCTGGATCCGCGGGATCTGCCAGAACAACCGTGTTCAGCGACGCAAGAACCAGGACAGTCAACAATGATGCCGCCATATTTTTTGTGATCATTGAGCAATAGATTCCTTTAAGTAAAAAGTCGAACACCGCCCCAACGAGGTCTTCTATACCGACAATACCGTAAGCACCCTGAGCACCTCGGCGACACTCCAGGCCTGCGCAATGCAGCCGTTGGGGGCATAAGGCTCGCCAGCATCGAAAATCTCATTCAGCGTGCCGATTCCGTACTGGATAAGTCCGTCGGACAGGAGAGGATCGAGCAGTTTTCTTGCAGCCGCCTTGTCGTAGTACACCTTAAGATGGGCATCGATATACGGACCAATCAGCCACGGCCACACTGTCCCCTGATGGTAGGCCTCGTCGCGCACGGACTGATTGCCAGGCCCGTAGGTCGGGCAATACCCTGGCGAGCCCGCGGCAAGCGTCTTTAAACCAAAGGGCGTAACAAGGGTTTGGCCGACATAGTCCACCACCGCTTTGGCCTTGTCTCCATCTAGAGGAGCGAACGGCAGACTCACGGCAAAGATCTGATTTGGACGTACCGTGCCATCAGGGCGTCCATCGGGTCCAATAACATCGAAGAGGCTCTTCGTCGCCGGGTTCCAGAAGGCCTTTACGAAGGAGGTCTTAACCTGTGCCGCCCTCTGCTCGAACTCCGCTGCGGAGTAGCCCTTGCCGGCCCTGTTCGCGATCGCCGCCGTGCTACACAGAGCGTTGTACCAGAGCGCGTTGATCTCCACAGGCTTGCCCGTGCGAGGAGTGATCACCCAATCGCCAACTTTTGCATCCATCCAAGTAAGCTGAACCCCAGGCTGCCCTGCAAACACAAGACCATCCTCAGGATCGACCTTGATGGAGTAATCCGTTCCGTTCACATAACTGGAGATGATGTTGACCAGGACCGGCAGCATTTCGACTGTCACGAAATCCCAATCGTCGCTCGCCACCGCATACTGATACACAGCATGAACGAACCATAGACTGGCATCAACCGTATTGTACTCCGCGCCATCTCCGGAATCTGTAAACCGGTTGGGAAGCAGACCGTCCTTAACCGCCTTTGAGAAGCTTTCGAGGATGTCGCGAGCCACCGACGTCCGACCAGTCGCCAGACACAACCCGGGCAGCGAAATCATGGTATCGCGTCCCCAGTCCGTAAACCAGTGATACCCCGCAATAATAGTCGCTCGAAGCACCTTTTCCGACTTAAGCACAAGGAACTGATCCGCCGCCCGTACCAGGCTGGCCCGCACCGACGTATCCCCGCTCTTCATGCCGGCCGTCGTTATCAGAACGTCCTGCCTCTTAACTTCGGAAGCGTACGCCTCTTTGGGTGCTGTCGGCGGCGCTGGATCCACGGTCCCGATTAACGTGAAAGTGGCCCCAACTGCCAGAGTACCGTCGAAGCGTCCCGGACTGTACAGATCTTCGGTAAAATCCAGTCCGCGGTCCTGTTCTCGGAAATGTTCGAAGTTATAGAACCATCCGGCATTCTGGGTGAAAGGATAGCGCTCCGAACTATGCAGGTACAGAGGATTAGCCGTTTCGTAGGCCACAATCTTTACGACATTGTCTGAAATAGACGTGTCGCCGGTAAACCCATCCCAGCGGTGCTGCTCTGTGTGATAGTCTTTGTAAGCAATAAGAGGAAGCAGGCCTAGTTTAACCGGCTCGGGCGACTTAACCAGAGTGTACTGAATGTACACGGTATTCTGCCCGTAAGCCATCCAGATCCGCTTTTCCAGAACTACGGTGCCTTCGTGAAAAACATAGGTAAATGTGGGGACTGGAGTGGCGCAGAATTGTCCCAAGTGGCGATAGCCCTGCGGCTGCACGACGCTTGGATATTTGTTGGAGGACAGAAGATACAATTGATCTTCCACCCGCACTTCTTCTTCTATCTTGGAAAGGACGACCGCACGGCCAAGAGGCGGCGAGAAAGCAGGGATGAGCAATCCATGGTAGCGGCGGCTATGCGCTCCGGAAAGAGTGGAAGAGGCATAGCCACCTAATCCATTGGTGACCAGCCATTCGCGACGAACGCAGTCATCCCAACTCTGCAACACTTCCGGTTGGATCGGATTCAATGGGCACCTCCACTTAGACTTTGAGCTTCTAGGACTGCCCCTTGTTACCACGTTATAACAGAGGATTCACCCGCTATGTACGCGACTTGCCAAACGCTTCCAGCCTGCGCACGGTTTCAACAGCAGAGCGCCGGCGCTCGACAGCTTGCTGAACCTTGATACACAGCAATTCATAGACATCAACGCCGGGCATATTTTTCTCGACGTAGTCGAACGCGCCCCGCTTCATGCACTCAACGGCATTGGCGACATTGCCGTATGCTGTAAGAACGATAACCTCAGTGAAAACGTCACGTGCAACGGCAGCTTCCAGAATATGAATCCCGGAGGCAGGGTCCTGCATACTCATGTCCGTAATGACGATGTCGTAGGAAGTAGCTGCCGAATGGAGCGCGGCAATTCCTTCCGTCTCATTAGGAGCAGTCTCTAACTTATATCCTTCGCGTCCGAGGCGCCTCTGCACCGCTTCACGAACTTCCTGTTCATCATCCACAACGAGTATTCGACACATATGGACGCATTATACCAGATACACGGGGTTCGATGGGGATAACCAACCAGACTCGCGATTATGGTTAGGGGTAATCCGTCCCCCTGCCAGAAAATCACGAAATTGCGGGCAATTTGATTCGTGATTTGGAGTCACATGTTAGTGTGTTCACTGGAGGGGTTAGGAGGTCGGCGTCCGTGTGCCATGCTTGTGGCTCTGAACAAGCATGTAGCCTCATGCACAGCACTACGTTCCAGGACAATACAATATCTGAACTGATGCACAATCCAACTGCCCCAGAACCGACTCCACCGTAGCTAAAGTATCGTCATCCGTCACAACAACCAGGGAATTAGTCTTATCATCCGCAACAACCATGCCGCCATCCTCTTCCGAATCCGCTGCAGACCTCCCAAGAACCACCGAGCCGTCCAGAATACTCTGTACAACCGGTGCCATATCTTCAGCGCGAACAAACTCCAGGGGAATAACAGTAGGATACTCGGCCGGCTGGTCTGCATGGTCAACTTGTGCGATAAATGCGGCAATCTGGGCCTGCTGCTCGTTGCTCGCCTTCACAATCAACGAATTGCTATCGTCATTTGAAACGGCTTTTACTCCAAGCGGACTGTCCGAGGTAATCACGCCCTCGTCGGCAAGATCCGCTAAATCAGAGCGGCCGCTTCGGCGAAATCCAAAGACCTGCTCCGGGCTAAGTAGCGTCTCTCCCGCACCGTAAACATCATTAATCACATACGCCAGATAACCAGCGCTTGCGTATTGAATTCCGTAAACGCGCACTATCTCCCCAGAGTCAGCCTTTCGATTTACTCCAGGACTAGCCGCCGCCGAACCCAGCAGCAACAACATCGGACACCCCGCAAGAGCTACGGTCTTTAAGTTCATACGACACCCATTGCGCCACAAAGCAGCTTAATTCGACGACTGTATCGGCGAGACTCCTGGACCATAGAGCCGTTCCTCCACCTTGGCGGAGCTTCGTAGGCGAGCCATCGTGCCGTTCATCATCCTTGTTAACTCAAACTCCGTCGTTCGCTTCTCAAGATTCAAATAATCCTGACTGTCACTCTTCAAGGGACTCGTACTCCAGCTCACCACCTGAATCAGGTGATAACCAAGATAAGAATGAGCCGCCTGCAGATTAACCTGGCCATTTTTGAGACCAGAGGCCGCATTCCAGACAGTCCCGCTAAAAGGATCGCTGTGCTGGTCGATAATGCCAAGGTCACCGCCGTTTGCACGGGTGTACGGATCTTCCGAGTATTTACGGGCCAGATCCGCAAAGCTCGCGCCCTTTTTCAGTTGCCCTTGGATCGTACCCAGGATTGCAAGAGCCTCCGCACTGCTGTGAGGCTTATGCAGATCGACTCCCCGGTGCGTGGGCATGGTAGCGATGAGAATGTGACGAACATGCAGCATCAAATCATTTTGCGGGAGTTCAAGAGATGTAAGCTTCTCGAGGATAATATCGTGCTTGATCTTATTATCAACAAACACCTGATTGATATGATGCAGCGCGACCTGGCTCGCATAGTTATCCGCCCCCATACCGGCAATAAACTCATTGCGCTTAGAAGTCATCTCGCTCTCGGAAACCGTAATATGATGCGCATCGGCAGCCTGATCGAGAAGTTTGTAGTCAATCAAGGCCCCAAGCGCAGCCGGACCGCCGTCCACAAAAGCCTGGTCAACCACTTGCGCCGTGTTTATAGACTGCCCGTTAACCGTTGCGGCAACATCCGGCAGCGATTTAATATCCGACAGAGGATCTACAGACTGCGACGCCCCACTCTGCGAACTGCACGACGTAAGCGTCAGCAGAGCCACGGGCAATACAATCGCACAAAACCATATCCGAGATAATTTGATCACGAACGTTACACTCCCTCGTAAACGCTGATAAGAAAGAGGGCGCACCTCGAGCCGACAGGGATAATAGGATGTCGTCTACCGGAACGCCCCTACCAACCCATGATGATATCCGATTACGCACACCATGGTAGGGGCGTTGCGCAACGCATCCTTCAGGTTCCTTCGTGCGTGGAGCTGCGCCCTCTTACACCCACAACCTACCCTAAGGCGCGCTGTAAGAAGTAGTCGTCAACTTTCCGGCGCCCTCAAATATCTCTGTACCCGTGTCCACATTCAGGAAGTAATGGCTTGAACTGATGTATCCAAGCGTAGACGCTTCCTTTGCGAAGTCCATGAGATTGCACGAGTACCCGGTCGCATTCGAACCGGCGACGACATAACTAACCACATTCCAACTGCCGGTTCCCTGATAAACCTTCCAGGACCACCCGTCCACGGTAACCGTCGTCTTGTAGCTTCCCAGTGGGCCTGCGCCATCGTAATAGGCCAGCCAGACCATCATTTCGTCCGAAGGATTCGTGTCTCCAGGATTGCTACTCGGACTAAAGAAACAGTCCCAGGAAATATCCTGTCCGCCCGTAGTTGACTGACTGCTGCTAAAGTCCCAGGTTGCATCCACCGCGTGACCGCCGCTAATCTGATAGGGAAAAGGCGACCCGTTAAATGTGCCCCAATTCCATCCGTCCACCAATTCCGCATACGTCTTGACGTCATAGCTCTCGCCACCGCTCCAGCTCCACGAAGTGCTCCAGGAACTGGTGCTGTTCAATGTAATGCTCTGGCTTCCTGAAACACCAGAGCCTACCCCCCACCAGTTGTTGATGAGATAGTAGTGACCGGAGGTAATCGAACAGCTGGATGTACTGCACGTCGACGCAAGCGCCGCCGGTAGAGCATTAGCTCCGAGAATCGCAACACTCAGCACTGCAGCGCAGGCCTTCATATTCTTTGTCTTGAAACGCAAGTTCATCAGTGATCCCTTTCGTAAGTAACAAAACTAAGCTCCGAGCAGAGTCAATATGGCAATTATCGCAAATAGCCTGTACAACATGGTCAACAGTAGCCGACCAGCACACAGGTCAGTATTGCAATTGTATCTAAAATACCCAATTGCCTCTGATTTACAGCTAAATCATACTATTAACATGATTTAGCGTTAATTCATTATATCACAGACATTCAAACGTGTCAAGGCCTTTTACTCAACCCATCGAAACCACAAACAAACGTGCCATGGTTTCTAGCCCTGGAGCAACCATGTCTGGATAGAATCAACTGGATTTAATAGGAAGGAACGCAATAAAATCCGCCCCTTTGCCCGCCTGCCCCACTTCGGCAATGTTGCCGCGGTGAGCTTCGAGGATCCCCTTGACAATCGAAAGCCCCAACCCCATTCCCCGCGCGCGTGAGGTATAGAAGGGACGAAAAATATGCGGCTTAATATCCTCCGGAACGCCGGGCCCGGCATCGCGGAACTCTACCAGAACATACTCACGCGCGCGCGGAAGACTCGCTATCTTCAACGCATCGGCCCGATCGGCGCGGGCTGTCCGCACGAGCAATTCCCCGCCATCCGGCTGAAAGGAGATCGAGTTTTCAATAAGCTCGGAAAACGCCCTCTTTAACCGAGGCGCGTCGGCCATAACGGGAGGCAGATCGCTGGCAAGGTCCAGAACGAGCTTCACCTGCGCTCGCTTTGGAAAGGTCTCCGCGACGCACTGTCGAACGACTTCATTCAAATCGCACTCCGTAAGTGCAATCTGAGTCGCCCTCACAAAATCGCGGAACTCCTGCAGAATCTCTTCAAGACGGAATATCCCCGAACGAATCCCGGAGGCCAGCTCACGAAATACCTCGCGCTTGTCGTCAGATTCAGACAATCTGTATTCCAGCTCATTGAGATCGCCCTTGATCGCAAAGGTCCGGTTGCCGATCATATGCGCCGCCTTCGCGGACATTTCCCCCCAGGCCGCCATACGCTCGGTATTAACAAGCCTGTCCAAGATTCTGCCATTCTCGATGGCAGCCCCTAGCTGAGACGCAATCGTGAGCAGCACACTCTCATCGTCGTCGGTAAACTCTCGCCTGAACCAGGGCGCCACACCCTTTTTGCGAAGGACTCTCAGCACCCCAAGTACGCCGTTCCGGCCAAAAATGGGAACTGCGAGAAAAGCGCCGACCTCTTCGTTGGGAAATTCCTGAAAACGTCCCTGCCACCTGGCATCAGATTTGGGATCCAGCGTTCTAATCGCCTCACCGTTCTTCGCAACCCACCCTGTCAGTCCCTCGCCAAGGGAGTAGCTGGCCTCGCCAATACTGGTGGCCAATTCCCCGCGTGACGCCTGCAGAACAAGGCGGTTCTTATCCCGGTCGATCACAAACAGAGAACAGTCTTCAAACCGCAGAACTTCCGCGGCAACATCGACCACACGCTGCGTAAGCTGTGTTGTGTCGGCAATGGAACTCAGATCCTTACCGATCTCAACCAGAGCTGTTTCCCGCGCCCGATAACCATCCATCATAAGCCGCATAACGCCAATATCGGCCAGCGACTGCAATAAAACAAGGTGATAAGCCGTAAAGTGGTTGCCTAGAAAGCTCTCAATATTCATGACACCGCGTGTATGGCCGTTGCCATCCACAAGAGGCACAGCAACTTCGCTCACAACATCGTCAAAGAAGGCAAAATAGTAGGGATCAGCGGAGACATCGGGGGTCGAGTAAGGCTTCCCGGACGCCGCAACATGGGAGGTAATCCCACTGCGGTGCAGACTCTTATCGACAGAGTTTAGCGCCGATCCACCAACAGGAGGGACATGCTCGCCGATCTTAAGCCGCAGGGCGCGAATCTCGTCGTTCCAGCCTGTTCCAGCCGTCGACACCAGGCTGAGTTCCCCCGTATCATTGTTGGCCAGAGCAATAAAGGCCCGGTCCGCGGAAACGGCATCCATCGCAGCCTGGTTGAGCTCATCCAGAAACTCACTCACGTCGTCTGTTTGCACAGCAGCGCGGCACATCGCGTGTATAATCGCCATCTTATCGGGCATACCAGAGATTGTACCCAAGGAAGCAGACACGAAACATGACGGTTTTTCATAACCGTGTCATGAAACCACCGAATCAATTATCCATGGTACCATGATATTATGGTATCATGGACATGTCATCCAAATTCAGAGCAGAGGATACACATGGACCAGGAAACAACCGACCGAGCCAGCGCCATATTTTCAGCGCTGGGACATCCCACACGCCTCCAGATAACTAACCTACTCTGCCAGGACCCTAAATCCGTAAACGAAGTCGCCTTGGCGTTGAACCTGGCCCAATCCGGCACGTCGCAGCATCTCGCCATTCTCACGCGCGCCGGAGTCCTGACCGTTCAGCAAATCGCCAGCACCCGTATTTATTCCGTACGCGGTCCGCGCATTGGCATGATTCTCGCACTGATAGAACGCTTCTGCGACGTTCACAACCTCAAAGGCTCAGCCGATCTGGACAGTGAAGAAGACATCGACCTATTCACCGCACACAATGAAAAGAACAAGCCTTGACCGATAGTAATTCGAACCAACAACTCAACGAACAACCTTCGGCGTCTTCCGATCTGCCCTTCTATTGGTATACCGAGCACGCTGCCCTGTTTATAGGCACCGCAAAGTGGGCAATCCTTGGCGCCCTGGCCGGAGTAGCCGTTGGCCTGGGGACTAAAGCATTCCTCTGGGTCCTCAAACTCATGACAGCCCAGACCATTTTGCTCAACGATGGAGCTTTTCGATATTACTTCCTGCTCCCCATCGCACTTCCAGTCTGTGTCTGGCTTATCCGTACCTTTGCCCCAACGGCCAAAGGCCATGGCACAGAAGCCGTCATTACGGCTGTCCACACGCGAAGCGGGAAGATTGAACTTGCCGTTGCTCCCATTAAGCTTCTAGCGACGGTCCTCACTCTGTCTTTCGGCGGATCGGTGGGGAAAGAAGGCCCCTGCGCACAGATAGGAGCCGCGATCACAAGCGCCTTTGCAGATATTTTACGCCTTTCCGACGCAGACAGAAGACGTCTGGTCATCTGTGGAATCGGGGCCGGCTTCGCCGCGGTATTCGGCACGCCAGTCTCCGGTGCGCTCTTCGGGATAGAAGTGTTATATCTGGGTCGGATCGAATACCCCGTTCTCTTTCCCTGCCTGATTGCCGGAATAATGGCTCATCTTGTATGTGGCACGGCGCCGCCTGTCCCTGCGCTGCACGACAACCTCGGCAAGATTGGGTCGGGCGAACTCGTCTTATTGTCCATTGGTTTCGGTATCATGTTTGGTCTGGCTGCGAGACTGCTGATTGGAGCCCTGCGGGGTACCGACAGGATGCTTGAGAGATTCCGAAATCATCCCTACATAGTGGCGATTGTGGGTGGACTTGTCCTGGCCGCCATTTACAGATTTATTGGAGTAAGATATGCCGGTCTCGGTGTGGGGACGATAGGCGAGGCGCTGGAAGGCACGGTTAAATTCGCCCTGTTCGCATTTGCAGTTAAGATTGTCACGACGGCAGTAACCCTGGAAACCGGCGGCAGCGGTGGAATAGTCACCCCTATCTTTTTCATCGGCACAACTCTCGGATCCGCCGTAGCCGGCCATCTGGGACTGCCCACTGCAGTATTCGCCGCCTTTGGATTTGTCGCTGTGCTTGGCGCAGCCGCAAACACCCCCATCGCTGCCGCAGTCATGGGCATCGAGCTACTGCCGGCCCCCATAGGCGTATACGCAGCCCTCTGCGCGTGCACAGCCTACCTCATAGTTGGGCACAGGAGCGTATACCCAAGCCAGCGCCTCGGTTATTCCAAGGTCGCAGGCCTGGAAATGCCCCTGGACATCCCCATCGGCGAGGTCTCCCGAGCCAACATGCGTGTAAAAGCCGGCAGCCTCGCCGAACGCTTCCACATGCTTTCCACGCCAGGCTTCCAATCCCGCGGACGCCGCAAAAAGCCGTCCCGGCCAAAGTAACAAAAAAACGGACCCACCCTTCACTCTCGTAAAGGATCGGTCCGCTTTTCAATCCCGATTCTCTCAGGGTTTACTGGTCTCCAGGATCTCCAGGCATCATCTGCTGAAGTCCGGGCTGTTGATCGCCCTGCTGGCCGTCACCCGGCTGGCCTTCTCCTGGCTGGCTTGAGCCCTGACCGAAAGCGTCGGGTCTCTGCTTCAGAGTCGCCGTCAGGATCTGGTTCTGACCGTTGCGCGATACGAGCAAGGTCATCGTCGAACCGACAGGCGATTTTTGAACGAGATCGTTCAGCTGGTCTGCACCGGTGATCTTCTGGCGGTTTGCCTCCAGGATCACATCGTAAACCTGAAGTCCGGCGACGGCAGCGGGAGATCCAGGATATACCTGCTGCACAACAACGCCGTTATCCGCATCAATCGTAATTCCCATCTGCTGCCGGGCTGCGGCAGGGAATCCCTTCAACGGAGCGTAAGACACGCCCAGATATGGCCGAACGATCTTGCCGTCCTTAATCAGCTCTGCAGCAATCTTCTTCGCCGTGTTGATGGGAATTGCAAAGCCAATGCCCGCATAGTAACCGGTGGGAGACGCAATAGCTTCGTTGATGCCGATCACCTGTCCGTCGATGTTAGCCAGGGCACCTCCGGAGTTGCCGGGGTTAATGGCCGCGTCGGTCTGAATGACAGGCTGCATCTGGTGGTTCTCGGCTTGCATGCCCGATCGGTTTAAGGCCGAGATGATCCCCAGAGTGACCGTGGTTCCGATGTCGAGAGGATCGCCAATTGCGATAGCCCAGTCTCCAATACGGATGTCGCTCGAATCCCCTAGCTCCGCCACAGGGAACGTTGCGCCCCGATCCGCCTGAATCTTTACGACGGCAATGTCTGATACAGGATCGGTTCCAACAACCTTAGCCGTATATCCCTTGTCGCCCACTTGAACCGTAAGGGTCTGAGCATCGGCAACCACATGGTTGTTCGTAATGATATAGCCGTCCGGGCTGATAATGACACCGGAACCGGCGCCCTTAGGCTGGATCACCTGACCTCCACCCATATTGCCAAAACCGCCGCCGAACATCTGGGCGAAGGGATTGGGATCGGTGTGGATGGCCTTTCCAACAGTGTGGATCTCGACAATAGCAGGCTCCAGCTTGGCTGCGGCATCTGCAACCACCGAGTCGCCCGTAAAGTGGCGTTCTGGATTGGGAGTTGTATTAAGTGTAGTGAGCACCGCGGCCTTAGCCCGCGGGTCGTCCGCCGCCTGCAAAGGATTGACTGGCAAGCCATAGAGTGCTCGGAGAGTTACCGCGCAGGCAACAAATCCGATCGCAAACACCAAAACTGAACTTGAAGATTTCGTCATCTCGTTTATATTCCTCGTTGTCTTAATTAAGATCGTGGGCCGAGATGACTAACCTGGTTATCGATTTAGCATCGCTATGCTATGCTCTTGATAGCAAGTACCAGGTTGGCCATCTCTATTGCCGCAGCTGCGACATCCGCCCCTTTATTGCCGGCTTTTGTTCCGGCCCTCTCCAACGCTTGCTCGATAGTGTCTACGGTGAGAACACCAAAGAGTACTGGCACTCCTGTTTCAACAGCGATACCAGCCAGACTGGAAGCCATCGGACCAGCCACGTAATCGAAGTGCGCCGTCGCACCGCGGATTACCGCACCCAGTGTTACAATGGCATCGTATCTTGCCGACTTCGCCAGCTCGTTTGCCACAAGCGGTATTTCGAAAGCGCCTGGGACCCTGGCTACGGTGATATCAGTGTCAGACACTCCATGCCGAACAAGTGTGTCTACTGCTCCCTCTAGAAGCCTGTCCCCAATTAAATTGTTAAAGCGGCTCAATACTATTGCAATCCGCAATCCAGAACCGATCAGTGCGCCTTCTAACGTTTTCATATACGGAATTTTTCCAAAAATGTTCCTGAGTTCAAGAACCGATTACAATTGAGCGTCCAAAGCGCCGTCCAGGAGATGACCCATCTTTTCCCGTTTTGTTTCAAGATAACGGCGGTTGGAATCGTTTGGCTCGGCGAAAAGCGGCACCCGATCTACAATTTCCAGATCGTAGCCTTCCAGGCCCGCAAGCTTGGCAGGGTTGTTTGTCATGTAAAGAATACGCTTCACACCAAGGTCCACCAGTACCTGAGCGCCAATGCCGTAGTCACGCAGATCCGGCTTGAACCCAAGTTGTAGGTTTGCTTCCACGGTGTCCGCACCTTCGTCCTGCAGTGCATAGGCCCGAATTTTATTGATGATCCCGATTCCGCGGCCTTCCTGCTCGATGTAGAGCAGAACACCCCGGCCGGCTTCAGAAATGCGCTCCAGGGCAAGATGAAGCTGATCTCCACAGTCGCACTTCAGAGACCCAATCAGGTCTCCAGTCAGGCACGAAGAATGGATTCGGACGAGCACATCCTCGCCATTCGCAATGTCGCCAAGCGTAAAGGCAACATAAGGGGCAGGATCCACTTCCGATTCGTAGGCATGAACGATAAACTCCCCGTATGTCGTGGGAAGCTTCGCTTCAGCAACCTTGGTGACCAGCTTCTCGGTTTGCCTGCGGTATTTTATCAGGTCTGCAATGGTAATGATCGCGAGGTTGAACCGACGGGCCAGCTCAGAAAGCTCGGGGAGACGAGCCATTTCACCATGGTCGCCCATGATCTCGCAAATAACGCCAACAGGCTGCAGGCCGGCAAGCAGCAAAAGATCCACGGCCGCTTCGGTATGACCTGCCCGCTTTAAGACGCCGCCGGTGCGTGCCATAAGCGGATTGACATGGCCTGGACGGTTAAAGTCCTGAGGACGCGCATCCGGGTCGGCCAGCTTGCGTATCGTTGCAGCACGGTCCGCGGCGCTGCTGCCCGTTGTGGTGCCCTCGTGGGCGTCCACGGTCACGGTAAAAGCAGTCCGCATGCTCTCTCTGTTCTCACGGACCATGAGGCGCAGATTGAGTTCCCGCAGACGGTCTTCCTGCATGGGGACAGTGATTATCCCGCTCGCCTGACGCGTCATCAGGGTAATCGTTTCCGCTGTTACGAATTCCGCCGCCATGACAAAGTCGCCTTCATTTTCGCGATCTTCGTCATCGACAAGCAAAATCATTCGGCCGTGTTTCAAATCGTCCACGGCGCGGTCTATAGTGTCAAACTGGAAATCGTGGGTCATTGCGTGGGGAGTTCAGTTAAGACAGCCAGCTTTCTCTTTGCCGGCTCTTCGGCCTGTAGATAGTCGTTTACCCGAGCGGTCGGCTCCATTCTGCCGTAGTCGCCCGCAGTTACAAACTTCTCGATATAGCGCGCAAGGATATCCGTCTCAAGGTTTACCTGATCGCCGGCGCGTCGCGCGTGCAGGTTCGTATGCTCCCAGGTGTATGGGATGATGCTCACCGAGAACGTGCGCTCGTCCGCCTCAACCACGGTTAAGGAGATGCCGTCCACGGCGATGCTGCCCTTGCGTACGATATAGCGGGTTATGCTCGAAAGCGCTTCAATGTAGATGAAGAAGGAGTTGTCGATCTCGCGAATACTGGCGATCGTTCCCGTTCCATCGATATGCCCCTGCACGATGTGGCCGTCCAGGCGGCCATTCACCGGGATGCTGCGCTCCAGGTTGACCAGATCGCCAATCGCCAGAGCACCCAGGGCCGTCTTCTGCAGGGTTTCGTAGACCACATCGAACGAAAATACATGGTTCTCGCTGTGGATAACCGTAAGACAGGCTCCATTCACCGTAATGCTGTCGCCCAGACGGACGGAGTCGGCCTGCCGGGTTGGCTTGATGGCAAAACGAGCGTGATTTTCACCACGTTCTATGCCGACGACTTCGCCTAAATCTTCTATTATTCCTGTGAACATAATGTCTTCCGTATAATCTGGCTGAGTGCTGCTAGGGTCTATTCTCCCTAGAGTTTACCCAAAGTAGGCGTCAATTCGCAAATCCGGACCACTGCGCGCTACACTCAAACGCTTCGCTTTTTGCATTTCCGCCACGGTCCCAGCCCCTGCACCGGACAAAAGCCCATGGGCGCTGTCACCGCCGGCAATCATCGGAGCAAGGTACAAAGTCCAGCGATCTACAAGTCCGCCATCAAAAAGGGCGGCTGCCAGAACCGCTCCTCCTTCTACTACAACAGTTACTATGTCGTGCGCAGTTCCCAGGTTTTTAAGAAGCGAGCGCAGATTTATTCTTCCGTCCTGGGCGGCTTCACACACAACGATGCGGCAGCCTGCCTGGCGCAGACTAACAACGCGCCCCGGATCGGCAGCTTCAGACACCGCTATTATTGTCTTACCATCAAGAGTGCTCTGCAAAACAATCTTGGAAGAAAGCGGCGTCCGGGCAAGACTGTCGGCCACGATGCGGACCGGATCGCGTCCCACACGCCGTGTCAGCCGTGTGGTAAGCGCAGGATCATCGGCAAGCACGGTGCCGACCCCAACAAGAATGGCGTCGCACCGGTCTCTCAACTGCCTGTGTACGGCAAGACGCGAGATTTGCGAGGATATCCATTTTGAGTCCCCCGACGCGGTTGCCGTCTTTCCGTCCAGAGTCGCCGCGGACTTAAGGATCACATACGGAAACCCCGTCGTACGCTGCTTAATGTAAGCCCGATTGAGACTCGCAGCAGCGTCTCCAAGTATCCCGGTAGTAACGGCTACTCCGGCCTCTTGCAGCCGCATTACTCCGTTCCCACTCACCCTCGGGTCGGGATCGGTCATCGCGCAGCAAACTCGGGACACACCGGCCAGAATCAACGCTTCGGAACATGGCCCCGTTCGACCGTAGTGCGAACACGGCTCCAGCGTCACATAGGCAGTCGAGCCGCGGGCTCTGGATCCCGCCTGTATCAGCGCGTTAACTTCCGCATGAGGCTCGCCTGGCCGGTGATGGTACCCCTCGCCGACAACGGATCCGTCGGCTCCCACTAGAACACATCCCACCATGGGATTGGGACTCGCATGCCTCCCCAGCGCCGCCAGACGCAGAGCGCGGGACATAAAATGCTCATCCACAGAGATTAGGGAAGGTTCCCCCACGTTCGTTATCCCTCTTCTTCCACTTCTACAGAATCGCGCAGTTCGCGGAGCTGCTCCTTTGCCTGCAGCAGCTGTAAACTATCGGCTTCGAGTCGAACGACAGTCAGGCGGGCATCAACAATGGAGAGTGGGATAATCGGAAGAAAAAGAAGACCGGTAAGGAACCAGTAGGACAGATAGTTAAGCACAGCCTTTTGTACAGCAGGATTGTGCGCCTGGCCCACGGCACTTGGGACGGTGAGAAAGGTACCGTTCAGCCCCAGACAAAGCACCAGAAAAAGAAGGAAAATGGCATAAAACCGGATCGCCCGCTGCCTGGGAGATATTGGACTGATCTGCGAAGGCCTGGACCAGCTTGCAATTTCCCGCGCACCCAGAATTACGGTTGCGGCCAAGAGCAGGGCAATAAGCCCGCGTATGATCATAGGCTGCCATTTGCCGCGCGCCTGAGCGCGTGTATGGCCGCGGCCGGCCCCTGCGGATGGCTGAAGACAGAACTGCCGGCGATAAGCACATCGGCGCCGGCAGTCACGGCGGCAAGAGCTGTCTCCTCCGAAATTCCGCCATCGACTCCGATTTCAAATCCGTACTGATGGCTCTGACGAAGCTGATCTATTTCCCGGACCTTGTCCAGCATCTCCGGAATAAAGGCCTGCCCGCCAAATCCAGGGTTAACCGTCATAACCAGCACGCGGTCCACCATACCGAGCACCCATTGGATGGAGGCCACGGGGGTCGCGGGATTTATGGCTACTCCGGCTTTGGCGCCGGCGCTCTTAATCAGGGAAATAAGACGGTGCAGATGAACCGTCGCCTCGGGATGCACTGTAAGCAGGTTGCCGCCCACCTCTGCAAACAGCTCTACATACTCTTCAGGGCGCTCGATCATAAGGTGCACGTCGAAAGGAACGGCGCACACAGGACGAATCGCCTTAACGAGCGCTGGCCCAAAGCTTATGTTGGGAACGAAGTGCCCATCCATAACATCGATGTGGATGTAGTCAGCCCCGCCGTCGGCCAGTCTTTTTGTGTCCTCGGCAAAAGCGCCGAAGTTAGCAGCTAGAATTGAGGGTGCGATGCGTATAGCCATTGTTTACTACCTGGTTTGTTGTTTAACGAGCTTCCCATCGACGAAAATTCGCATCGTGACTTTATTGCCGAAAGCCGTAATCGGCTCTTCAATCGTATCCCCAGGAGCATGGGTTTCGTCGTACATCATCGTCGAACCTGTCGCGTCCTGAACTTCGAACTGCACGCGGCGTGTCCCGGTGGGATGCCACGGCACTCGGAACTTAATCACGAACTGCCGCATCTTCGCCGGCTCATCGCTCGTACTGTCGCTTGTGGCGTCTCCCGTGGTAGTGCCATCGGTAGAAGGCGGCGTAACCTGGATGTTATTGCCTATCTCCGGCGGGGCATCCACCTGCGAAGGAGTGACAATCGGCACGGTATCGCTTAGACCCGAAGAGCCTACTGTATTTATGGCTTCCACGGCGTAGGCGTAAGACGTGTTCGGGGTCAGCCCCTTATCCGTGAACTGCGTGCCCTTTATCCCCTGCCCAACCACTGTCGTTCCGCTGTCTTCCACGCGGCTCACAGAGT
>Ga0302315_10001466_pt1 | contig 23766 bp, 15 predicted proteins | sample III_Palsa_N3_1_FD_200532 | JGI IMG/M metagenome (GOLD analysis project Ga0302315, IMG submission 200532) | Peat permafrost microbial communities from Stordalen Mire near Abisko, Sweden - III_Palsa_N3_1 | ecosystem: Environmental > Terrestrial > Soil > Palsa > Peat permafrost | place: Sweden...
TGGGCAGTAAAGATGCTGCGGGAAACTCCTAAATTGGCTTCCACGTTGTTATACATGTAATTCCCAATATTGGATCTGGCCACGACACTGAGGCTCCAACGCTTATATTCCACGGTAGTACTAAAGCCGATTATTACAGGGGCAAATGGAGACTTATAATGGTAATCGTCATAGGGCTCAGAGATAACGCCATCCCTGTTCTGGTCTACGTATGCGCCTTCAATAGGAAGGCCGTTCTTGCCGTAAACCTGCTTCAATACGAAAAACGAGTTCGGTGTGTATCCCACTGTTTGGATCTGGACATTGTTCCCAGTACCTCCGGAAATTCCACCAGTAGCGTCTCCGAAGAACGTGCTATCCTTGTCGTTGTTGGTCAGCTTGGTAATCCTGATCTTATTATAGGCTATGTTAAAGTTCAGGCTCCATGTAAAGTCCTTGGTTTTCACCGGAATTACATTGAGGTTCAGCTCTGCTCCATTGCTGACCATGCTTCCGATATTGATTGTCAACAGATTTGTAAAATTGTCTCCGACCGGGATATATACCTGGTTGAGCAGATTGGTGGTATTCCTATGATAATAGTCCACACTACCTGTGATCCGGTTGTTCAGAAAACCGAAATCCAATCCGAAGTTCGTAGATGCCGTTTGTTCCCATTTCAAGTTGGCGTCGAAGGCTGAAGGCGTGTACATATAATACGCCGTATTGCCGAACTGGTATTGAGAACCATTCTGACTAAGATAGTAACTCGGTATGTATCCGTAATTGGATATGCCATCCAGGTTACCTGTCAATCCGTAACTGGCCCTCACCTTCAGGTCGGTCATCCAGGAAACGTTCTTGAGGAACTGCTCCTGGCTAAGTCTCCAGGCGGCGGCGACGGCAGGAAAATACCCCTTCCGGTAAGCAGCCCCTACTTTGGAAGATTGATCCTCTCTTATGGACGCCGTCAGGATATATTTATTGTCGAACGTGTAAATCATACGACCCACATAAGACAACAATGCATTCTCCTGGAGGCTGGACTTGTAAAGTGGCGTGGATGAAGTCAGGGTATCGCCGTTTCCGACAAACTGAGGGAAATTGTAGGTAGTGTTCTGATTATTATAATAATCGTAGCCAGCCAGTACGTTGATATTGCTCTTTATGGACTTGATGTCTTTTACGTAGTTCAGGCTGTATTCGGCAACCGTATTTCTATTGGTACTGTGATATTCGCTATAATAGCCCGGACCAGGGGAATTATTAGCGGCCTGGGCGGCATTCGCAGGTTGTCTCTGCCCTCCGTTCCCATCGGATATATCATATCCCAGGTTAACAATCGCGTGGAGATCGGGAAGAAAATGGAATTTATAGTCCAGATTTGCTGTCCCAAAAGACCTTTCCGAATACCCATAATTGAAGTTTTGCTGCAGCAACGCCACCGGATTCCGGGTCGCCAGGGATACTATGGTATCTTTTCCGGGCTGAAGCCATTCCCAATATCCCCCGTAATGGCTGTTAGGATTATACACGGGTTGGGTGGGATCCATGGCGATCGCAGACCCGATGGCGCCCTGATTGGCAAACCTCGATGTTGTCGATGATCCGTTCAGGTTGATCTGGACCCTCAGGTGATCGTCAAAAAGCCTCGGGCTAAGGCTAAGGCTTGCCGAACCGCGCCTGAACCAATCGGTCTGCAGGAGTCCGTTCTCATCATGGTATCCGAGAGAAAACCGGTAAGGAACGTTCTTTACTGCACCCGAAATGCTCAGGTTGCTATTAGTTGTTAACGCGTGCTGAAATATATCCTTTTGCCAGTTAGTATTAGCATTGCCTAGTAATGAAACATAAGAGCCAAATCCTTGAGCTGCGGCATTGGTAGTGACATAATTACGGAACTGGGAAGCCGACATGACACTTTCTTCCTTTGCAACGGTCCCCACCGAAAATTGTGTATTGAAATTGATCTTGGGAATACCTGAGGCGCCTCTTTTGGTTGTGATGAGGATGACCCCACTGGAACCCCTGGATCCATAGATAGCGGCTGCAGAGGCGTCCTTTAATACAGTAACATTCTCTATGTCATTGGGATTGATCGTAGCCAAAGGATCAGCCACGCCGGAAATACCATTGCCGCTAAAAGGCAAGCCGTCAATAACAATCAGAGGGTCATTGTTCCCATTAAGAGAGGTTAATCCCCTGATCCTGATGATGCTTCCGGATCCCGGTTCTCCACTGCTGGGTGTAACAGCCACGCCTGCTATCTTCCCTGCAATTAATTGGTCGGGGCTTGTGATGGCTCCCTGCTGAAAGTCTTTAGCAGAAACGGAAGAAATGGAACCCGTCAGGTCCTTCTTTTTTACACTGCCATACCCGATCACCACCACATCATTAAGGTCAGATGATCCGATCTGCAGGCCGACCTGCAAGCCGGAAATGCCATCAGCCAGAGAAAGTTCCTGGGCCTTATAGCCCACCGAAGAAATAACCAGGGTCTTTGCAGAAGCAGGCACCGGCAGGCTGAAGTTCCCGTTGGCGTCTGTTACCGTTCCCCTTTTTCCCCCTTTCACCACCACGGATGCGCCGACAAGCGGTGATCCGTTTTTTGCATCCGATACCTTACCGGTGACCGTTCGGGTTTGCGCCTGCACCGTGACCGATAGCAGAAGTAAAAGGCATGGCAAGACGTAAGTCGTTAGTAGTTGTCTCACTTTCATAATAAACAGTTTTCTTAAATGATGATGATACTTTTCAGCTAAGGAACGGATGGTGAACTTTTATATAGGTTATGTCAGATACTAATATTTGATAAAAGAGCAAATGTTGTAATGACCATTCACACTCAACTTGATCCAATACATTCCGGGAGCCAGCATCGCCTGTCCGGTAATGCTCTGAAGGGGCACCTGCTGGGCCTGGGGGCTTGTATATCCTACCTGCAAAGTGCCCAACTGCTGCCCCGTCATGCTATACACTGAAAGGGTCACATCCCCTGCGTCGGGAATGGAGAACTGCACCTGGGCGGCTGTGACTGCTGGATCAGGCACTACCTTGATCTGCAGGCTGTCATCCCTACCGGGCACATTGGTGACGGCCGTGGTCAGGGATAGGTCCTGGCTGAGGTACACGTGGTATTCACCCGGTTGAAGGGTAATGGATTGAGCCGAGCCGGTAGCGGAAATGGTGCTCCCTGTGAAATACTCATACCAGGTACCGGCACTGGGGAAGCTGACGCTGCCCGTCGTAGGCACCACGTCGAAATTGCCGATCACTGCCACACTCAGGTCAGCCGCATTCAATAGCAGGGATTTAAAGGCCCCGGTAAGAGAATACGTGCAATTGGCATTGTCCAGGTCGGGGTACTTATTCCGCAATTGCAACATGTCCGCGTATACGTCGTGCAAATTCTTGCGGCTTGTATCCTGCAGATAATCCCACCTGATCGGCTTGGGAACTAAACGGCAACCGCCCGTGGCGTCCACCGAACCATTCGTACACCAATTGATGGAATAATCAAAACCCAGTTCCCCGAATTCCGTGAGCATCTTAGGACCGGGAGACATCGCCCAGAAGGCGGCGGCCATGGCATTCCGTTTCAAACCAGTGGCCGTATCCATGATGTTGTAGCCAGTCCCGGTATTCCCGTAATTCTCATTTTTATACATCAGCCGCTCTTCGTCGTGGCTTTCCTGGTACATCACGAGCGCCGGGTTATTCCATCCCAGTGAAGTATAGATGCCACCGGTGAGATCCCAGCCGGTGTTATATCCCATGGTGGCCTGATTGTAATTGTAGTTCATGTCTCCCCAGATCATCATGCCGTAGTTGGCCTCCACCGTTTGTTCGTCATTATCAGCGAACATCTCCAGTATGCAATAGCTGCCTGCGCTGGCCGCCTGCATCTGATTGTAGATCGTATCCCAGGTGGCCACCCGGCCTGCATCATAGTTACCCCAGGCGGTCACGTTGCAGTTATTGCCCATGGCATCACAGGTGTTGGTTTGTGTGAAGCCCTTTGCAAGGTCCCAACGGTAACCGTCAATATGGTAATTGTTCAGCCAATAATTCAGCACACGCTGGGTGAATATCTTTGTGGCCGCACTTTCGTGGTTGAACTGGTAGCCGACGTTGTCCGCATGGGTGGCATATTGGTTGAACCAGGGACTGTTGGCGGCAGGAACGCCCAATGCGTTGTCCCAGTACATTTGCACCATCGGCGAACTGCCAAAAGAATGGTTCATCACCATATCCATGATCACCGCCATACCCTGGCTGTGGCAGGCATCGACGAATTGTTTGACTTCCGTAGCGGTGCCGTATACCTTATCCGGGGCAAAATAGAAATTGGGATTGTAGCCCCAGCTAAGGGACCCTTCAAAATTGGAGAAAGGTTCTACTTCCACCGCATTTACGCCCAGGCGCTTCAGGTAGGCCAGCGTATCGATAAGGCCCTGCCAGTTCCCCGCTGCAGTGAAATCGCTGAGCCACAATTCATAGATCATCAGGTTCTTCTTGTCAGGCCGTTGAAAATTACTGACCTGCCAGTTGTAGGCCGGCTGGCCGGTCTCTATGACAGAGGCCAGGGTTCCGCTGGCTCGTGCGGGGAAAGGCTTCAGATTGGGATAGGTAGAAGCCGGTATGGAAGGATCCACGCTTTTATCCAGCACCTTTTCCGTATTGTAATCGGCTAATTGCAGGGTATCGTCGATCACATATTGATAGGCATATTCGGTACCCGAAGTCAGCCCGTTTATTTGCAGCCAATAGTAATTGCTGTCGGGGGTTTCATTCATCTGGTAGGCGGTTTCCTGCGCCCAGTTGTTGAAATCCCCCACCACTATTATTTTGTGTTTCAGGGGTGCGTAAAGGACGAGTATGGCTGAAGTATCTCCGGGAAGGTAATTGATCCCCTCGTTCACTCCGGCCGGCAAAGCCACCACATTATTAGCTCCTGATACAAAGAAATTCAAGGTGTCGGCGATATTAGTCGTGCCATCTCCTGCCGTCGCGATGACCTGCTGGTTACCCGGCGTAACGATGTGTATGCTGGCCTGCACCGAATCAACCGGGTTACCTGTAGCCACGGAAGTCCCGTTAAGGTACAGGTTGACGGAGGCCGCCTTGTTCGTTATAAATTTAACCGGAAGGGTAGCTCCCACGGTTTCATTGAGGGGTTGAGGGATCGGGATATAAGTAGGTTGATAAGGAGGTAGGGTGAACTGACCCGCCAGAGAAGAAGTATATACTGAAGCGTACATATCGCTGGCATCGCTGTTTCGTTGAACCAATGACCCGGATGCGTTCCTGAATAAAATGGCAATTTTGTAGATGACTTCTGCTGCCGGCACTCCGAAATAGGCCCTGATATTATGTATGGTAAACTGGTACTTGTTATTTCCCAGGGAAGTCGCTGCGGCCAGCTGATTAGCCGTTCCCCAGGTGAAGGGTACATATCTCCAGTCCGAGGAGTTCGTGCTTGAATCAGTGATGACGCCAATGTGCACGTACACCCCAGTATCGCCGTAATTGTAAAGCCCTTGGTTGCCCAGAGAACAATCCACTATGATATTCAATGTGCTGGTGTCCTTCGGAAAAGCAGGGACAGTACTCAATAACTGGGCGGAAACGCCCGAGCACCATAATACAGCCAGTATGATAAATCCAAATCTCATAAGATCAAGCCTTCGCTATGCGCTTTGGTGAATCAATTCTCTATGCGATGAAAGGGACTGAAGCGGTGAAGATGGAGAAGGAGTCAACGAACGTTCGTGATCCCCGGAAGCAACCGGGAATAGGGCATAAGCCAAACTCATAAGCATTGTACTGATTCTCTTCATATGCAGGCTGCAATCGGATACAAAAATGTGTATTTTTTACACAATATAAAAAAATATTTTTCGAACGTCTATAAGTCAGGCCCAGCCTGCACTCCTTTCTTTTGCCAGGGGTCATTTAAAAATCAATCCCGAACCATTTTCGCTTGTTTTTCTCGTATTTCTGGAAATTAAACGTATAAAGTTTCCCCGGCCGGTGGGGAACATCCACTTCATATTCCCCGATGTCCACCAGGAAATCCATCGAGAAAAACTTTTTCCTGAAATTCCTCCTGTCCAGTTTAATATCCAGGATTGCTTCATACAGGTTTTGCAGTTCTCTCAAAGAGAACTTGTCCGGCAACAGGTTAAAGCCCAACGGATGTTCCTGGATGCGGCGCTGAAGGCGCTGATAACAAATGTCCACGATGGTTTTGTGGTCAAATCCCATTTCCTGGATGGATTTCAGGTTGTGCCAGTGGACTTCATTGTCCAGTTTCTTCAGCCGGTGGTGGCGGATGTTCAATAAGGAAAAATAAGCGGCAGTGACAACCCTTCCCCCCGGATGCCTGTTGGGGGTACTGAATGTCTGCACTTGTTCCAGGAAGATATCATTTAACCCCGTCCTTTCTCTCAGGACCCGATAAGCGGCGTCATTAAGGTCTTCCTGGTCATTCACCACATCTCCCAGGAGTGTCCAGAGTCCCTTATAAGCCTGAAGATCGCTCCGGATGAGCAATACCTTCAATTCGTTCTCTTCGAAACCGAATATGACGCAATCCACAGTGAGAGGGGTTTTGGGATAGGAAGACACCAGTTGGACAGCGTCCTGGATCAATTCTCCATCCCTGGCTACCGATAGCAAGCTCGTTCTCATACGCAATCATTTTTGTTTTTGCCGAAGGACTACCTATCAAGAATACAGCCCTTCGGCAAAAACGACTAATAATGGTCCTTCGGGCGGTGGGCCTTCGGCCCGCCATTGGACAAATCTATAAAAATAAAACTGTGTAAAAAATACACATTAGATATTTTCCCGGAAAACGCGGTTTATTTTTGGCAGATCAACCTAGTATTCAGCATGTACGACGCTCAACAATCCAAAAAAGAACAGCAACATACCCTGGACCTTTTAACCTCATTGAAAGGGGGAAGGATCCCCCTTGCCAGAATCGAGGAACTCAGGCAGGCACTGCGTTTCCACGAGCACCGATATTACATACTGAACGACCCGCTCCTGGCCGATGCGGAATACGACCAGTTATATAAGGCGCTGGAACACCTGGAACAAGCCCACCCGGAAAGGGTCTCTCCAGACTCTCCCACCCAGAGGGTGGCCCGGGAATTATCGAAGGACTTCCCCACCGTCCCCCACCTGGTCCCCATGCTGTCACTGGAAAATTCATATAATGCTGACGACCTTTACGACTGGGACCGGAAAGCCAGGGAGTTGTCGGGTCTGGAGCAGGTTGCCTACTCGGTAGAACCAAAGTTTGACGGAGCCAGTATCTCCCTGATCTATGACAACGATCTCCTTACCAGGGGCGCTACCCGGGGGGATGGAGTGAGCGGGGATGATATCACTCCCAATATCCGGCAGATCCGGTCAGTTCCTTTGTCTGCGTCTTTTTCCAAATATGGCATCGGGCAGATAGAGATCCGGGGAGAGGTGCTGATCAATAAGGATAATTTTAAAAAATTCAATGACCAGCTGGCAGACCAAAACCTGCCTCCTATGGCCAATCCCCGTAATGCAGCCGCCGGTTCCCTGCGCATGAAAGACCCCCGCGAAGTAAGCCGGAGAAACCTGGAGGCGTTCCTCTATCATGTGAGCTACTTTACAACGAATTCATCGGCGGGTGGTACGCAGGGGGCGCCCCTTACCCACTCCGGCATGCTGGACATGCTTTGGAATCTCGGTTTCCGGAGTCCCCAAAAGGAAAAACAAACGTTTCAGGGCATACAACAAGTGATCGACTATTGCCTGCAGTTCGAGACACAAAGGGATAACTTGCCCTATGAAATTGACGGGATGGTGATCAAGGTCAATGACCTTGCTTTACAGGAGAAATTAGGCATGACCACCCATCACCCGCGCTGGGCCATTGCCTATAAATTCAAAGCCCGGCAGGCCACTTCTACCTTGCGCGAAGTAAAATTCCAGGTAGGGCGGACCGGCTCTGTGACTCCCGTCGGCAAGATCGATCCCGTCCCCATCGGAGGAGTGGTAGTGAGTTCTCTTTCCCTGTTTAATGAAGAAGTCGTCCGGGAAAAAGACCTGAAGATCGGGGACAGGGTCCTCGTAGAAAGGGCAGGCGATGTGATCCCCTATATTGTCAAGTCCCAGCCCGAATTAAGGGACGGATCAGAGCAGGACATCCTGTTTCCCACACATTGCCCTGTCTGCGGAGACGCCCTCTACAAGCCCGAAGGAGAAGCCGTATGGCGCTGTATTAATATCAACTGCCCCGCACAGGTCGTAGAGCGCATCATCCATTTCGTGAGCAAAGACGCAATGGACATCCGTAGCCTGGGAGAGGCCAATGTCCGGCGGTTCTATGAGCTGGGATGGTTGAAAGACGTACCAGGCATCTACACCCTGCCTTTTGATCAGATAGGCGCCCTGGAAGGGTTCGGAAAGAAATCCATCGACAACCTGCAAAGCGCCATAGCCACTTCTAAAAGCCAACCCCTGTACCGCCTCATATTCGGGCTGGGAATCCGCTATGTAGGGGAGACCACGGCCAAAGTCCTCGCTCATGCAGTGGAACATCTTCTGGATTTCAAAAAGCTTACACAGGAACAATTGCTGGAACTCCCCGATGTCGGCCCAAAGGTTGCCGGCAGCATTTTCCAGTTCTTCCATAATGAAGACAACCTTCACATGCTGGAGCGACTGGAAGCCATGGGGCTCACGTTGAAAAACACCCACAGAGCTCCTCCTGCCAGCGGTAATCTGAAGGACCAAACCTTCCTGTTCACAGGGACCCTATCCCATATGACGCGCAGCGCCGCCGAGGCCCTGGTTGAGCAAAACGGAGGAAAGATCCTGGGAAGCGTCAGCAGCAAACTAAATTATCTTGTAGTGGGGGAAGATGCCGGATCCAAGCTGGAAAAGGCTAAAAAGATCAATACCGTCCGGATCCTCACCGAAGTGGAATTTATAACATTGTTGGAGCCCTGACTGCTTGGAGGTACAAAAACCGATTTGTATCTTTAAAGGGAAAATTGGCAATCATGGTCAAAAAAATCCCGGGAGAAATTTGGAAGCCCTTACAATTTAACGGATGGAAAGAAATGCGGAAGGAGTATGCTATATCCAATCTGGGCAGGGCATGCAGCTATACCGAATCTTTTGAGGACGGTCAATTACTGAACGGCTCTTTGACCACCGGGTATCGCACCCTTAACTTGCACCGCCCCGGCAACAAGGGAACCATTTATATACACCGGGAAGTGGCCCGGCTGTTTCACCCCAAACCCTCCCCCAGGCACCGTTATGTCATACATCTCAACCACAACAAGCTGGATAATAGCGCCAAAAACCTAAGATGGGCCACCCTGGATGAGATGAGCGCCCACCAGCAAAAAAGCCCCGAAAAGATCGCCTACAAAGAGCGTCAAAAGGAAAAAGCCGCCCATTCCAATGGGTTGAAACTTACCCTGTCTCAGGTAAAACGCATCAAGCAGACCCTTTCCGATCCTGATCGCAAACATACCTACAGACAACTTGCCGCCAAATACGGAGTGAGTGAAATGACTTTATACCGCATCCGCAGCGGAGAGAATTGGAGTGCTGTAAAGTGATACATTTCCTACATTTGCTTCACTATGCTGCAGCCCGCTACACTACAATTCCTCAAACAGCTAAAGAAAAATAACAACAAGCCCTGGTTCGACGCTCATCGAGGCGCCTACGACGAGGCAAAAAAAGACTTCGGCAACTTTATTCAACAGGTGCTGGACGCCCATGCCAAAAAGGATGAGGACCTGCGCACCCTTCAGGCCAAGGACTGCCTGTTTCGTATTAACCGCGACATTCGCTTTGCAAAAGATAAAACCCCCTACAAAACCAATCTCGGGGCTTCCCTGGACAGGGGGGGCAAGAAGTCGATTTTTGCCGGATACTATATCCAGTGCGAGCCTGGAAACAGTTTTATCGGTGGGGGCCTGTGGATGCCTGAGGCGCATAACCTGAAAAAAGTCCGCCAGGAAATTGACTATGGCTGGGATGAGTTCCGCAAGATCGTACAACAAAAGGCCTTTGTCAATCAGTATGGAGAACTTACGAAGGCAGAGTATAGCCTAAGCTCAGTCCCCAAGGGATATGAAAAAGAGAACCCAGCGGCTGAATACCTCAAGCTCAAAAGCTATATCGCTTTCCGGTCAGTCTCCGACGCGGAGCTAACCGATAAAGGATTACTAAAGACCACCCTGAAGGCGTTTGACGCGCTACAGCCATTGTTGGGATTTATCAACCGGGCGTTAGCCCACGACGAGGAGTAGCCAGCCCATGCCGTCCGAACCCGGACATGGGCCGGCTTGGCTCATAGCCATCCCTTCCCCGCGAGGTACTCCGCAATCTGCACTGCATTGGTAGCCGCACCCTTGCGCAGGTTATCCGATACGATCCAAAGGTTCAGCGTGTTGGGCTGGGATTCGTCCCTGCGCAACCGGCCCACGAAGACTTCGTCTTTTTCGTGCGCATTCAGCGGCATAGGATATTGCGCGTTCGCGGGGTCATCCTGCAATACGACGCCCGGAGCCGAGGACAACAAGCCTCTCAATTCCCCAAGATCATAGTCCTTCTCGAACTCCACGTTCACACTTTCACTATGCCCTCCGATCACCGGAATACGGACTGTGGTAGCAGTCACCCTGATGCTGTCATCCCGCATGATCTTCCTGGTTTCATTCACCATCTTCATTTCTTCCTTGGTATATCCGTTATCAAGGAATACATCTATCTGTGGAATTGCATTTAAGTCAATGGGGTATTTGTAGGCCATCTCCCCTTGCTTTCCTTCGCGCTCGTTGTTCATTTGAGTGACCGCCTTCACTCCCGTTCCGGTGACGCTCTGGTAGGTAGAGACGACAATACGCTTGATATGATAAGCAGCGTGCAGGGGATTCAGGGCCACCACCATCTGGATGGTAGAGCAGTTCGGATTGGCAATGACCTTGTCTTCGGGCGTCAGTGCATCCGCATTAATCTCCGGTACGACCAGCTTCTTGGAAGGGTCCATGCGCCAGGCGGAAGAGTTGTCGATCACCGTGATCCCCGCTTCGGCAAATTTAGGGGCCCACTCCAAAGAAGTGCCACCGCCGGCGGAGAACAAAGCTACGTTAGGCTTGGCCTTGATCGCATCTTCCATAGAGACCACTTTATAGGGCTTGCCCTTAAACACGACTTCCTTCCCCACACTTTTCGCGGAGGCGACCGGAATGAGTTCATCCACAGGAAAATTGCGTTCTGCTAAGACCTGCAACATTTTTGTGCCTACCAACCCGGTGGCACCGACGACGGCGACTTTCATTTTTTTGGCTTTATGTTTTTTAACGTTTAAAAAAGATCATAAAAAAAGGCCTTCCCGTTGGGGAAGGCCTGTAATATGGTTGGTAAAGTCTACCAAAGCGCTACACACCTTCCCCCGATGAGGGATGCTTCTTTGTGCACTTGGTATGCTTCATTATTTTTTGCATGAGGGCGTAAAAATAATTAATGAGCGGGATTACACCAAATCAATATCAAACTGAACCAATTCGACGAATTGCTGGACCCTGGCGTCAATATCTTTCTGGGTGACTTCTTTCAGGCGATCAGGGCCAAATTTCTCTACGCAGAAGCTGGCCATGGCGGATCCCATGATAATAGCGGTCTTCATGTTCTCAAACGAAATGTCCTTTGTCTTGGCCAGGTACCCGATGAAACCGCCGGCAAAGGTATCTCCGGCCCCCGTAGGATCAAATACTTCTTCCAGCGGAAGGGCCGGTGCAAAGAAGACATGATTTTCATGGAACAACAACGCCCCATGTTCTCCTTTTTTAACGATCAGGTACTTGGGCCCCATCTGGAGGATCTTCTTGGCTGCTTTCACGATGGAAAATTCACCCGTCAATTGCCTGACTTCACTGTCATTCACCATCAATACGTCCGTGAGTGTAAGGGCTTCGTGAAGGTCATCCAGCGCGGTCTCCATCCAGAAGTTCATCGTATCCAGCACAATCAGCTTGGGCCGCTTTTTCATCTGGCGGATGACGCTGCTCTGAAGTTTAGGCACCCCGTTCCCCAGCATGAGGAATTCGGCGCCCTGGTAACTATCCGGAATAGTAGGATTAAAGTTAGCGAGTACGTTTAAGTCGGTGATCAGCGTATCCCTCGTGTTCATATCCATATGATAGCGACCGCTCCAGAAAAAAGACTTCTGGTCAGGAACGATTTCCACTCCCGCCAGGTCCACCCCCCTTCTGCGTAATTCCGCCATTTCCGCTTCCGGGAAATCATTTCCCACAATGGATACCAACTGAATGGGCTGGATAAAATTCCCCGCTGCATAGGCCACATAGGTAGCAGATCCGCCTACGATCCTGTCTACTTTTCCAAAAGGGGTTTCAATGGCGTCAAACGCCATGCTCCCGACTGCGATTACCGACATATATGAATTTTACAAATGCGCACCAAAGGTAGCACAAGAAGCGGATTTTATGGTAGGTTTATGGAGGTTTACGTAGGTTTGTGACAAACATTGCCTGTATGAGCAGCAAAAGAAGGGATGAAATTGTGGCCCAATCGGCCCAGCTTTTCCGCACCTACGGATATAACGGCGCGTCGATGCGCACGGTAGCAGAGGCCGTTGGAATTGAAGCCGCCAGCCTCTATAACCATATAAAATCCAAATCGGAGATACTCCAGGAAATTTGTTTTAAGGTAGCCAACAAGTTCCTGACGCATATGGACGCAGTGGAGAGAAGCAATAAGACCACGGTGGAAAAGCTGGAAAATATCATCCGTATCCATATACGGATGATGCTGGAAGAATACGAGCACGTCTATGTATCCGACCACGAATGGAAGCACCTTCCCGAACCTTACCTGTCCAATTTCCTCAACCAGCGCAGAAGCTACCGCAAAAGGCTGGCCGACCTGGTCCAGGAAGGCATAGACAAGGGGGAAATGAAGAACATCGATCCTTACGTAGCAGTAATCACCTTCTTGTCTGCCATTGGAGGCATCGAATACTGGCACCGTTCCAGGAAGGCCATTAATGAGCAGGAAGTAGAGGACAATATGGTCAGCTACCTGGTCGGCGGATTAAAAAAATAAATGCCCGCTTACGCGAGGCGGCCCACCCCAAAAAGTAAACACCAGCGCCCCCGCTGTTTCAAATAAAACCGATTAGCCCGTGCATTTTGAAGAATTGATCATCCGGGACGTTCGAAAGGAGACCAACGATTGCGTGTCCATTGCTTTTGACATTCCTGACAACCTAAAGCAGGCCTTCCAATTCACCCAAGGCCAGAATATCACCCTGAAAACGCATATCGGCGGAACAGAAATAAGACGCTCCTACTCCATCTGTTCGGCTCCCGGGGAAAACGAACTCAGGATTGCTGTTAAGCAGGTGCCACAGGGCGCATTTTCCATATTCGCCAATCATTCCCTGAAGGCAGGGGACAGGCTGGAAGTACTTCCTCCTTCGGGCCGGTTCTTTACCCCGTTGAACCCTGCCCACCAAAAACAATACGTCGCCTTTGCAGCGGGCAGCGGCATCACACCGATCCTGTCTATCATCAAGACCACGCTTGAAACAGAAATCCGTAGCGGGTTTACACTAGTATACGGGAATCGGGGACGGAGCAGCATCCTTTTTAAGGAATCGCTGGAAGCCCTCAAGAACAAATACATGGATCGTTTCCGGATCATCCACATCCTGAGCCGGGAGAAAACGGATATTCCCCTTTTCCAGGGACGCATCGACGCGGACAAATGCCGTAGCCTGACCGCAGGTCTCATCAATCTTGGCGCAACAGACGACTTTTTCCTTTGCGGCCCTGAGGCCATGATCTTCTCCGTAAAAGAGTTCCTGGAACAAAAAGGGGTCGATGGAAAGAAAATCCATTTTGAACTGTTCACTACTCCAGGTCAGAAAAGCGTTACCCTATCCGCCGCCGGATCGGAAAATGGGGATGGCAGGAGTAGCCAGGTGACGGTGAAATTGGATGGGGTCGCCTTTGATTTTGATCTCCCCTACCATAGTACGAGTGTCCTGGACGCCGCCCTGGCAGAGGGGGCCGATCTCCCTTTTGCCTGTAAGGGAGGCGTTTGCTGTACCTGCCGGGCTAAACTCCTCAGCGGCCAGGTGGAAATGGATGCCAATTATGCACTGGAGCCAGATGAGCTCGCCGCCGGGTATATCCTCACCTGCCAGGCCCATCCCCGCAGTGCAAGAGTGGAAATCGATTTTGACAGCAAATGAGGGGCCGCCCGAGCCGCAAGGAGAGCTGCCGGTTTGCAAAGCGCGGCACTTAATAGTTCACATATCTCTCTTCAAAGCTACCGTCGGAATAGAGGTCGATCAATCCGTATCCGGGCGCCGTTTCCCGGTTGTTCCCCTTCCACCAGGCGCCCGATACCGCGCCGTTGCATAGGTAGGTAACGTTATCATACACCAATCTTTCCCGAAGGTGTATATGACCGCTCAGGCACAGTTTTACATTCGGATGCTGGTAGAACAGGGAAATGATCTTAGCCGTATCGGTATGCATCTGCCCTCCGAGCACTTCCCATCTGTTGACAATATTGTCTTCTACGAGTACGGTGGCAGTCAGAATGGGAATGTGGGATAGTATGAGTACTGGCATCTGCGAAGGCGTGGCCTGTAACTCCTCCTCCAGCCAGTGAAATTGGTCTTCCCCTAATTTCCCGATATACCAGGTACTGTCAATGTCGAGGTGAACACTATCCAGCACGATGAATTTCCACCCACTGTTCTCAAAGCTGTAGTAAGGCCTTGCCAGCTCCAGTTGGTTCAACGAATATTCCTTACCATACAAGGCATCTCCTTTGCTATTCTCATTCCACCAGATATCATGGTTACCCAGGGCATAGTGGACCGGGATATCGCACTCCGTTCGCATGATATTGTGCACCAGTTGCCACTGAGCGTCAATTTTGCCTAAGTTCTCTTTGTTCATGTCAAACACGATATCTCCCCCGTTGAGGACCAGGTCTACCTTCCGGTCCTGGTTCCGGACATGACGCAAGCAGTCTGTGAAATGCCGGGGGGCATCCAGCTCATCCTTTAAATGTACGTCGGTGATATGCGCTATGCGCAAGCTGGGCACTAATTTAGCCGGGCCTCCGGTAAAAGTGTTTTTAAAGGCGGGCGCAAGCAGCAACCCACCCATATTTTTCAGGAGCGTTCGTCTTTGCATGGGCGAAAATTACACAATCCAGGGCTCCGATCCGAATTACCAAATCGTAAACTACCCCGGTGCAAGCGGCCAGGTCCGGTTTTCTGCCCGAAGCCGCCAGCGGACGGGAGGCATTACCGCAGGATGAACCCGCCTTCCAGTACGTCCCTGGAATTGCCGCCCACAAACACTTTAAAAGCACCCGGATCGTACACTTTCCGGAGATCATTATTAAAATATTTCAGGTCATCGAGCCCTAATGTAAAGGACACGGTTTGCTGCTCTCCTTTTTTGAGCACAACCTTCCGAAATCCTTTCAATTCTTCGACAGGGTGCGTCACTGATCCGGGTGCATAGCGGAGATACAATTGCACCGTCTCCGCACCGTCGCAATCCCCGTCATTGGTCAGGGTCACCTGCACATGTATCGGTTCACCCGCCTTGTACACCGTCTTGTCCAACGCCAGGTGAGTGTAGGTAAAATGGGTATAGCTCAACCCGTAACCGAAAGGATACAAAGGGGAGTTAGGCGCATCCATATACCGGGAAGCATATTTAGTCAGGTTATTTCCGTCAAAGGGGCGGCCTGTGTTCTTATGATTATAGTAAAGGGGGATCTGCCCGACGTTCCGGGGGAAAGTGACCGTTAACTTCCCCGAAGGGTTATAGCTTCCAAACAGCACATCTGCTATGGAGTTGCCCGCTTCCGTACCGGGAAACCAGGCCTCCAGGATGGCAGTGGCATGATCGTTTTCCCAGGGCAGTGTCAGGGGATGGCCGTTCATTAATACCAGGACCACCGGTTTTCCCGTGGCGACCAGCGCCTCCAGCAGGTGTCGCTGATTGGGTAGCAAGCCTATGCCGGTTCGGCTGGAAGCCTCACCGGTCATTCCTTCCGACTCACCGAGCACAGCCACCACTACGTCTGCCTGTCCGGCTACTGATACGGCCTGTGCCACCAATTGTTCGGGTGAACTGGAATCCGGAAGGATCTCCGCCCCATTGGCATTTATCTGTTGCAGGATACTGCTGTCGTCCACGAGGTTGGCTCCTTTTGCATACAATATTTTCGTGCCTGCGCCTGCCGCTGCGCGGATGCCTTCAATGACAGAGACGGATTTTTTCCAGTCACCGGCCGCACTCCAGCTACCGATCATATCCCGGTGGTCATCGGCCAGCGGGCCAATCAGGGCAATCGCCCCCCCCGTTTTCAGGGGCAGGACCCGACCTTCATTCTTTAGCAAGACCAGGGACTGGCGGCCAATATTGCGGGCTGCTTCCAGCTTGTCCGGGCTCATAATTTCTCTGGCCGCCCGGTCTTCGTTGATATAACGATAGGGGTCATCAAACAACCCCAGCTTGTATTTTGCTTCCAATACCCTCTTGCAGGCCGCATTGATCTGCTCAACGGATACTTTCCCAGCCTTCAGAAGGCCGGATAGATTTTCTACGAAATTGCTGCTCATCATGTCCATGTCAATCCCCGCATTGAGCGCCAGGGCGCCCACCTGGACGGTATCGCCCATGCCATGCGCCACCATCTCGTTGATGGCGTTGTAGTCCGTCACCACAAACCCGCTAAAGCCCCATTGCTTTCTTAGCAGATCTGTCATCAGCCAACGGTTGCCCGTCGCCGGAACACCATCCAGCTCATTAAAAGCACTCATGACCGATCCTGCCCCCGCATCGATAGCCGCCTTATAGGGAGGGAGATATTCTTCATACATCTTCCTCTTGCTCATATCCACGGTATTGTAATCCCTTCCCGCCTCCACCGCTCCGTACAAAGCAAAATGTTTGACACAAGCCATGATCGTATTCGCCGCAGACAGGTCTCCACCCTGGTATCCTTCAACCATCGCCCTGGCTACCTGAGACCCATAATAGGGGTCCTCTCCGGCGCCTTCGGAAATACGCCCCCAGCGGGGATCCCGGGCAATATCCACCATAGGCGAAAAGGTCCAGTTCAGTCCGTCTGCACTGGCTTCCTCCGCCGCTATTCTTGCGGACTGCCGGATCAGGTCCATGTCCCAGGTACAGGAAAGGCCCAGTGGTATGGGGAAGATGGTCTTGTGCCCATGGATGACATCATACCCGAATATGAGGGGTATATGCAGGCGGGTCTCCTTCACTGCCAGGTCCTGTAGCTTGCGCACAAAGGCAGGCGTATAGGCATTGAAGATTCCTCCCACATTCCCGTTCCGGATATCTCCCTTGTAATTTTCGCGGATCAGGGGACCTGTGAGGTCCATATCACTCGTCACCAGATTCAACTGCCCAATCTTTTCGGTCAGTGTCATCTTTTGCATCAATGTGGATATAAAGGCATCCATCTTTGCCTCCTTCCCTTTGACGGGAGGCGTATGTTGTGCAGAAGCCAGTGGGCTTGCGGGAGACGTCTGTTGAGCCGTCAACGGCAGTGAACACACCGCCAGAAGCGGCAGCAGCATCGTTTTGAATATAGTCATGCGTAAAGTGAATTAAACTTTTATCGGATGGTAAAGCGACGCGCCTTTGCTATTTTATCAGGTACGGCGTAATGGCCTTCGCCCAAATGGCGTAGCCCTCGGCCACCATATGCAGTTGGTCACTTCCAAATAATTCCGGCCTGTAATTACCCGAAGGGTCCAGCATCAGGTCAAATACGTTAACGTACCCCACATCCTTCTGTGTATAGAGGAAATTCTTGATGATCTGGTTGCCCTGCTGGATAAGGTGCCGGAAATAGACCCTGCTGGGGCTGGGTTTCATCGAAACAAAAATAATGGGTACTCCCGGCACCCTGGAGCGGATGGCGTTAAAGAGGTCCTTGAACCGATCGGCTACCACTTTGGAATCCACACTATCTTCGGCGATATCGTTCTCCCCGCAGTAGATCACGACTTCCTTGGGTTGGTAAGGGGTTACGATATCGTCTACATATCTGGTTACATCCGGTAGCTTCGATCCGCCGAAGGCCCGGTTGATGATCGTGAAGCCGGGAAAATAAGACTGCACATCCGTCCATTTGGTAAACGAAGAACTGCCTATGAACAGAATGGCGTGAGCGGGGGGCATTTGGGCAGCATCCTTCGCCTTAAAGGCTTGTATATCAGCGTAGAATGGTGCATTTTGGGCGGTTTGTTGAGCCCTCACACCGGCAAATGCCAGCAGTAAAAGGGAGAAAAGAAGGACTCTTCTTGCTTGGGTCATTTTCATGATTATACCGATTTAATAATTGCGGAACGGGAAGATACGCCAAGGGTATTAGTTTTTTATCAGCGGACTTTCAAATCCCAGCTTCTTTAATCCGTTCTTAATTTCAGGACAACTCATGAACAATTTCCACAGCAATCCCGACCTGTAATTTTCGATCATGACGACGATCGGGCCTTCGTCTATGGCCAGATAAGACTTTGCATACCACTGCCTGGATTCATTGAACGCATCCACAAATCCATATTCCCCCCAGATCTTGTCTCCCAGGTCGTCATAGAAATGCCGGAGCGCTTTCATCGAATATTCAGGTGTATAGGGGAAAGCCGAAAGGGCCGCTGTGGGGGTGATCGTTCCGTGATCATTTTCCGGGGAGTACGCGTCGTAACCATCGTAGGTATCTCCGGCCGTTAGTCCCCAGCAATCCGGCCCATATCCTTTGAAATGAAGGGGATTGTCCAGGCAATAAGCATGGTTGATCATCGTATGGTTGTAGTTCTGTATCCAGTAGTCGGCGTATTCATCCTTCAACCCATGCGGGTTGAGCCCCAGGAAGGAGTAGTGGGTAAAAAAGAGGGGGCCTCCATAATCGAACCCGAGGGGCAGTTGGAAACCGTAGAAGGTTTTCCCATTCCTGAAATGATCGCTCTGAGCCCAGCAATGGGCATACACCTCCCTGTCAATCGGGTGGGAAGGAGAAGAGGCGGCCAGTATATAGGTGATCAATGCCTCGTTATAGCCCCTCAGTTCAAAGTTCATCGCCCAGCCATTGTTGGGGCTCCAGTGCCAGTACAACAGGTCCAGTCCTTCTCTTGTATGCCAATTCCATTCTGCCTGGTCCCACATCCAGTTAATATGATCCCTGATGGACTGTTCCTCCGGATCATCCCTGTTGAAATACTGACGGGCGCAAAGGAGCCCCTGGAATAAATACGAAGTCTCTACGATATCCGCGCCGTCGTCCTTCCTGCTGAAGGGGATAGTCTTACCCGTCGCCCCATTCATCCAGTGGGGAAAAATACCGTGGTAGCTATCAGCCTTCCAAAGAAAGCGGACGATCTTGTTCATACGCGCCACTGCCGAGTCACGGAGGATCCATTTCCGTTCCGTAGCCACAATGATGGCCATGATCCCAAAGCCCGATCCCCCGGTGGTGACCACTTCATCTCCGTAGTCATATGATTTATTGCTCCGTTCCCTCGCCAGGCCGCTGACAGGATGGGCGAAGTCCCAGAAATACCGGAATGTTTGTCTTTGGGTGAGTTCCAGCAAAGCTGAATCAGAAAGGTTCTTCTGACGAGGAATAGATTGAGCCTGGAGTACACCGACGCCGGTGCTGATCCACAAAAGAAGAAAACCTATTTTCCTTACCATCGTTCTTTTCATGAATGTACTATTTACATCGTTTATAGGTTAGGGCTTTGAAAGCCCAACTTTTTCATGCCTGCTTGTATTTCCGGGCAGCTCATAAAGAGGTCCCACAATAATCCGCTCCGGTAGTTTTCTATCATTACGATCTGCGGTCCCTGGTCGATGGCCAGGAAATCGGTGTCAAACCAGATATTGGTCAGATTAAAGGCGTCGATAAATCCGTATTGTCCCCATAACTTGTCCCCCAGCGTGTAATAAAAGAAGCGGAGTGCATTCAGGGACTGGACCGGCGTATAAGGCAGGGAAGAAATGGCGGCCGTGGGCGAAACCACCCCGTCGTCATTGGTGGGCGAATGCGCGGAGTAGCCGTTCTCTTCATCACTGGCCGTCAGCCCCCAGCAAAGGTTACTATACCCATTGTACTTTCCGGGATTGCTCACACAGTAGAGATAATTGATGTTGGCATGGGCCGTATCCTGGGTCCAGTAATTGGCGTAGGCGTCTGACAGGCCGTTGGGATTGATCCCTAAAAAAGAATAGTGGGCAAAAAACAAGGGTCCCCCCTCATCGGGACCCAGGGGCAGTTGGATGCCATAGAATGCTTTCCCGTTCCGCATGGCCCCGTTCAGCGCCCACCCATTGTCATAGACGATCTTTGGAATCGTATCCGCGGTGGATGACGCAGCCAATACGTACGTGATCAATGCTTCATCCCATCCGTTCACCTGCTGATTAGTAGACCAGGCATAATCCGGGCTCCAGTGCCAGAACAGGGTATTCTGTCCACCCTGCCTGTACCAGGTCCAATCCACTCCATTCCAAAGGGCATTGATATTGGTCCGTAAGTTTTCTTCCGCGGTGTCCGTTGTGCTATTGAAATACTGGCGGGCCGTCAAGAGTCCCTGCATCATATAGGACGTCTCCACCAAATCGCCCCCGTCATCTTCTGTACTGAAGGGTACGGTAGCCCCGGTGGATCCATTGATCCAATGGGGAAAAACCCCATGATATCGTTGGGCGCTGTTCGTCAGAAAAGAAACTATTTTATCTATCCTGGTAAGGCCGTCCGCCCTGGAAATAAAATTCCGCTGAATGCCGACCAGCATGGCCATAATGCCGAACCCGCTGCCTCCGGTGGTCACCACGTCTCCTGACGTCGTCCGTTCCCTGGCGAGCCCCGAAACGGGGTGGCCGAAGTCCCAGAAATACTTGAACGTCTGTTGCTCGACCAGGGTCAGGAGGGCAGAGTCGCTGATTCGCGGGAACTTATCGGTAGAATCGATGGAAGTGATCAGATTTATGCTGGCGGCAGATTGCAAAGTCCCGCCCCCGCTGGACTGCAGGGCAGTCGTCACAGCGACCGTATACTGGGTAATCCCCTTTAAGACAGCGGAAGGTTGAATAATCACCGTGCTATCATTATTGGCAAAAGAAGGCGTAAAAGGTACCGCCGATCCCGAGCCGTCCCTGAATGAAAATGTACTGGCGGCTGAAGAATGATTGACTGGTGCAGAGAAAGAGAATCGCAGTACCGGTGCAAGATTCACATTGTAATAAGTAAACCCGCTGCTCGTTCCATTCACCGTAAAGGTGTTAAGACTAAATGACGCGGGAGGAGACGCCGGGGGAGCAGGACTTCCCCCTTTCTTACACGCAAATTGGAAAAGCAGCGAAAGACAAAGTCCAATGCAAAAGCCACGACACAAGACGGCACACCTGAAGTTTTTATTTATATTTCGCATATCAGCATTTAAAAAAGGGTTGCCCATGTTTTTCAACCCGGCAACCCTCCTGTAAAGATTTATCCGGCATATCGCTATCTGCCTAAAAGCTCTAATTTATCCAACGCGGCAATATCACTTGCATCCAATGCCTTATCATAAATCCTCACTTCATCCAATACACCTGTCAGATAACTTGCCCACGATTGGGAAGTAGCCCCGCTGGTAAGGCTTGGAGTGGTCATGAACTGTATCGTGCCAAAAACGATCGCCGGGACAGCGGCAAAATTCAGTGCACCAAAATTAGCCGCGGTAGCGGTACCCACATTGGTTCCACTCTGATAAAGGCTGCCATTCACATAAAAATTAAACGTAGCGCTGGCCGAATCGTACGTCAATACATAGTGTTGCCATGTATTCCAGGGGTTGTTAAGGGTCCAGTTGGTCAACCATTCTTCACTATTCCCCCCGTTGCCATATGCATGGATTTTGAAAGTAGCGCCGGTGGCGCTCTGTCCATCGAAGAAGAGGTCCAGGTTGCTCCAAAATTGGGTGCTATTGGCAAAGCATATCGCCTCCTGGATGCCCGTGCTGTTTTCAGCCGTGTTTACCCAAAAAGAGATAGTGGCACTCTGCAAATTTTTGATAGCCGTGGTGGGTGTGAATATTGCATAGGTGTTCAACCCGCATTGCAAACCCTGCCCAACGATGCCCGTACCAAAAGTGGTTCCGGTATTGACGCAGCTTGTATTGGAAACACTATCCACCAAACTCCCGTTAAAGGCCCAATAAGCCACCAGATCTGTGGAGGCTATCTGGCTGGATGCGCTGTATCCCCCAAAGGTCTCGGCGGGCTTATAACTGTTAGGATCAAATTTTTTCTGGCAGGAAGAAGCAAAGAAACCAATCGCCGCCACCAGACAAATCGCTGGCCTCCATCCGAATTTTATATTTTTCATACACTCTTTTTTAGATTGATAATTAAATATAAGCCGCTAGTACCCGACATTCTGCTTCAATACGCCGGCAGAAACGTCGATTTCATTTTGGGGTATGGGCCATACTTCATTTTTATTAGGTTTCCAACCCAACGAGCCAAACACCGCAGCGGCCCTCCCTTGGCGGATTACGTCGAAATAACGGTCAAACTCCATAGCGAGTTCTACCCTTCTTTCATGGTAGATGGCAGTACGCAACGTCGCCTGATCAGTTGCAGTGACCGGCGGCAAGGTCGTCGCGGGATTGGCGCTGTTCGCCCTGGCCCTGGCCCTTACCATTTCAAGGGATGTTAATGCGTCTGCAGCGTCTCCTAATTCATTATTGGCTTCTGCATTCATGAGGAGCACATCCGCATACCGAAGGACGCGTACATTCTGTTCACATCCCGGGTTCCCGGCCGCATCATGGGCGGCGGCCTGCGCAAACGGTACATAGGATTTCATATTGTACATCGTCGGCGCCCCTGCGGAGGCCATCGGAACGGCGTCGCCTTCAGGGGTAGTGGTCCCCTCCATCATGATCGTAGCCTGCAAACGCGGGTCACCCGCCTCAAATTCATTCACCAGGTCCTGGGTGGGCACATTAAAACCCCAACCTACCGAAGGGCTTACGTCCCTGTCGCCCTCTACCTGCGAATATTGACTGCTATTAATTCCCTCATTGCCTGCTACGTAATTGCACTGAATTTCAAAAATCGATTCTGAGCAATTTTCATTGGGTATCCGGAACATTTGCTCGTAGCTGGGGAACAGGGCATATCCCAAGCCCATTACCTGCTTGGTATAAGTTACTACATCGCTCCATTTTTTCTCATACAAAGCCACCTTTGCGTGGAGGGCTAAAGCGGCTCCCTTGGTAGCGCGGCCAACGTCGGAAGCCCCATAGCTTTGCGGCAATACGGAAGCAGCATCCGAAAGGTCTTGTTCAATGGCCGCATACACCTGTGCGGGCGTGCTCTGAACGGGGTTGATCTGGGCGGCTGTCCCGGGAATTTGTAAAACCAACGGAATATTGCCAAATGCCCTCTCCAGCCTGAAATAGGAATACGCCCTCACAAATTTTGCTTCGGCAAAATAGCGGGCTTTTAAACTCGCGTCCATATTAATGTTGACGATGCTATCCAGTACCTGATTGCAAAAATTAATGTTTTGGTACTGGCCTTGCCAAAATCCGTCCAACTGACCTTCCGTAGCCGTTACCGTAAAATTATCATACCCATTCATAAAAGTGGCGTCCGTAGGCACACTCCCCTTTACGGCATCGTCCGATCC
>Ga0302315_10001469_pt1 | contig 23740 bp, 19 predicted proteins | sample III_Palsa_N3_1_FD_200532 | JGI IMG/M metagenome (GOLD analysis project Ga0302315, IMG submission 200532) | Peat permafrost microbial communities from Stordalen Mire near Abisko, Sweden - III_Palsa_N3_1 | ecosystem: Environmental > Terrestrial > Soil > Palsa > Peat permafrost | place: Sweden...
TTGAACGTCTTAACCACCCACAAAATACGTTTGGTGAAAAAGACAGCCAAGACATTTGGTATTCTGAGCTTAAAAACGGAGAATGGACAGAAGCCAAAAGGCTTGAAAAACCTTTTAACAAAGAGCAGACTAATTTTATTTCTAATATAACTCCTGATGGAAATACAATTTTAGTAGGAGGGGCTTATGAAAAAGGGTCCTATAGTGGTGAAGGGTTTTCTATTTCAAATAAAACAAAAACCGGGTGGTCTCACTTAAAAACTATTCCTGTAAAAGATTTTGAGGAAATGAACAGAGGGCTATATAATTACGCTTATCTGACTAACGACCGCGAAACAATGCTACTATCCATGAGCGAACAAGATAGTAGCGCGGTAAGCGATATTTATGTGAGTTTTATTCAAAAAGACGGAAGTTGGTCTCAGCCGGTAAAGATTGGTGGGCCAATCAGTACAGAGAGTGATGAGATAACTCCTTTTCTTGCTGCGGATGAAGTTACTTTATATTTCTCCTCTGACAGAAAAGGCGGTTTCGGTCAAAACGATATATGGATGAGTAAACGGCTGGACGATACCTGGCTAAACTGGTCAGAACCTAAAAACCTGGGTAGTACCATTAACTCCGAAGCATGGGAAGGTTATTACTCTATTGATGCTGCCGCAGAATATGCGTATATGATCTCATATAAAGAATCTTATGGAGGAACAGATATTGTAAGAATAAGGCTAAAAGAAGAAAACAGGCCAAACCCGGTTATGTTGGTACAAGGCAAAGTTGTTAACTCAGAAACCAAAGAGCCACTGGAGGCACATATTACCTACGAAACTTTACCATCAGGAAAAGAATCGGGCACAGCTCGTTCTAACCCTGCCACAGGCGATTATACCATAATTCTTCCTTATGGTTCTAATTACGGCTTAACGGCTACAGCCCCAGACCATTTAGAAACCTCGCACAGTCTTGATCTTACAAAACAATCAGACTACCAGGAAATCACTAAGGACTTATTTCTTACCCCGCTAAAAGTAGGGGAAATTGTGCGGCTTAATAATATTTTTTTCGATTTTGGCAAAGCCACGTTAAGGCCGGAGTCCTTCCCTGAGCTTGACAGACTTGTGGAATTATTGAATAAAGAACATAACATGAATATTGAGATAGAGGGGCATACCGATAACATTGGATCTGTAGAAATTAACCTTAAATTATCCACGGATAGAGCCAACGCTGTAATGGAATATCTAATTTCAAAAGGCATTTCCGCCGAACGCATTGCTGCCAGAGGTATTGGGGAAGGCGAGCCAATATCTTCCAACGATGAACTGGAGGGCAAGCAACTTAATCGCCGAGTAGAATTTACAGTTTTGAAAAATGAATAAAACAATTAACGATATTTAAAGCTCTCTTTACATCTGACAATCTTAAATGTAACTCAAAGACTTAAAAACAAGTAAAACACTTCATAAACTCATTAATTCCAGTCTATGAAATCGTTTTTTATTATTGTATTTCTATTTATTATCACTTTCCAAATACAAGGCCAGGATTATAAACCGGAAAATTTGGGGCCAAAAGTTAATTCCAAATACGGAGAATTGGCGCCTTTAATTTCTGCAGACGGCAAAACCATCTATTTTGCTCGCCTTAATCATCCTCAGAATACATTTGGAGAAAGTGGAAGCCAGGACATTTGGTATTCTGAACTAAAAGATGGGCAATGGACGGAAGCAAAACACCTGGACAAACCTTTTAACCAGGAGCAAATTAACTTTATGTTTAACGTTACGCCCGATGGCAATACCATATTGGCTGGGGGTGCTTATGTGAAAGGAAAGTATGCTGGGGAAGGGTTTTCTACATCCAATAAAATAAAAACCGGATGGGCTCCTTTACAAGCTATTCCCTTAAAACACTACGAAGAACTAAATAGAGGCTTGTATAGCTTTGCTTATCTCACCAATAACCGCGAAACACTATTACTTTCCTATAGCGAACAAGACACAGGCTCTATAAGCGATATTTATGTTTGTTTTCTACAAAAAGACGCGACCTGGTCTGAACCAGCGAAAATAAGAGCGCCAATAAGCACTGAAAATGATGAAATAACTCCATTTCTTGCCGCGGATGAGGTTACTTTATACTTTTCTTCTAACAGAAAAGGAGGCTATGGGCAAAACGATATATGGATGAGTAAAAGACTGGACGATACGTGGCTTCATTGGTCAGAGCCTAAAAATCTGGGTAATACCATTAATTCAGAAGCCTGGGAGGGCTACTATTCTATAGACGCTGCCGGAGAGTATGCTTATATGGTGTCTCATAAAGATTCATATGGAGGAACAGATATAGTAAGAATTAAGCTTAAGGAAGAAAACAAGCCAAATCCAGTGGTATTGGTACAAGGTAGAACGCTTAATTCGGAAACTAAACAGCCAATAGAAGCGCATATTTCTTACGAGACTTTGCCTTCAGGAAAAGAATCGGGTACGGCACGTAGTAACCCAATAACAGGAGATTATAAAATAATTTTACCCTACGGAGCTAATTATGGTTTTACGGCTACCGCCATTAACTACCTGGAAACGTCCGAAAATCTTGACCTAACCAGCGTTGCCGAATACAAAGAGATTACTCAGGATTTATTACTTACCCCCTTTAAAGTAGGACAAACTGTACGTCTTAACAACATCTTTTTTGATTTTGCCAAAGCTACTTTAAGGCCGGAATCATTCCCGGAACTGGACAGACTTGTAGATTTACTTAATAAAGAACGTAAAGTGAATATTGAGATAGAAGGGCACACGGATAATGTGGGATCGGACGAAGCTAACCTAAAACTTTCTTCAGATAGAGCTACGGCCGTTATGGACTATGTTATTTCTAAAGGAATTTCATCAGATCGGCTCACTGCCAAGGGCTTCGGGGAAAGTATGCCAATTGCTTCCAATGACGACGACCAGGGCAAGCAGCTTAATAGAAGGGTAGAGTTTACTATTGTAAAAAACTAATCTGCCTTCCCTCATTTATTATTTCTTACTCAAAATACTTATCTTGCATAAATTAACAACTATAATTCTAATAATATAACATGGGTAAAGGCGACAAAAAAAGTAAAAAAGGTAAAATAGCAATGGGCTCTTTCGGTAATTCCAGATTAAAAAAGAACGAGGGGCATACCCCAAAAAAAGAAGCGGCAGCTAAAGAAACAGCGCCTAAGGAAAAGAAGTAAAACAGCCCCAAAAGTATAAAAGCATCCCGAAGGATGCTTTTATTTCTAAAACCTAACTAACATGAGAAACTAACTATTCTCTCTTGTTAACAAAACTACTGAGTGTTTTGTTTTATTTCTCTTGCGTATTTTTTTAATATTTTTGGCAAACTATTTTTTCATAAACTTAATAAAATTCAAAGGTCTATGAATTTGTACACTATACCTGTTCTTGTTTTACTTTTAGTAGTTTCTTTTTCATTAAAATCTCAATCCCTTATTCTAAGCCAGGATTTTACCCTACAAAGTCCTTTTAATGAACCTGACGGCAGAAACGATGTTGTTCAATTATCCTCAACTGATTTTATCACCCTTGCTAAAGTAAAAGGAAACGAAACAGGCAAATCTGATTTTATGCTGGAACGTTATGGGAAGGATTTAAAACCTCTGTGGCAAACTCCTCTGGCTATTGAAAACTATGAAGACTATAAGGAAATTTATTACAATGGAAAAGAACTGGTATTACTCTCTGTAATGCACAACACTTCCGAAAAAAAAACAAAACTTGAAGCCTATGGGTTTGATGTAAACAGCGGACAAAAAACATGGACTAAGGAACTGGAATCTTATCCCATTATTGACTGGAAAGCCAACCAGCAAAAGGGAAGAGTAAAAGAATCGTTCACAGACTTGGTTTGCGAACATACTAATCCTGATTTTGTTACCCCTTTTGAATATAAACACAATATTAATTTTACTCCTGATAGTAGTAAATTTATTTCTTATGTGTTCGATTACAGCCAAGACCGGCTAAAGGCCAACGTAACTATTTACGACAACGCCTGTAATCTTATCAGCAAGGGACAATTGGGTATAGACAATGGTTTTGTAAACCAGGGTATATACATTAACAACGACGGGCTTATCTACATCCTTAACGCCACAGCTTCAGGTACTCTTAATGTGATCCAATACGATTTAGCAAGCAAAAACTTTAACCTGCTTGACTTGCCTGGCGCAAATTTTCAGAAAGATGATTTTGGCGTACACTTCTTAAACAACGATGAATTGTATGTAGGAAATTCGGAACTGGCAAATGGCAAATTAATAGGCGTCACTTTTTCTAAATTCGATTTTAAAGCAAATGCTATAGAGAAATCTGTTTTCTACGAATTAAGCGCTGATTTCAAAAGTAAAATCGGTGAGCAACGAAAAGCAAACAAGCAAATAAAAGGAGAGGAAGACTGGAGCGACTACGACCTGACTGATTTTGTGGTAGAGCCTAACGAAAATATTCTTTTTGTACTTGAGAAAAGATCTCTTTTTGCAGAGGGCTACCCTCACGTAAGCCGAGATTTCTTTGACAAGAGTCATCAGATCGAATTTAACGGACATGTGTACGCAGAGGGTATTATACTGCTTTACTTTCAAACCGACAACACACTGGCTTGGAACAACTACATTGCAAAAAGCCAGGTATACCCTGCTGACGACGGCCTTAATACTATTTCATTTGTAATGAATAATAAACAGTCTTATATAAAAATACTTTACGTAAGTTCAGAAACTATGGACGGCGCATTTACTACTATTAATCTTCTGGGCATTGATAAAACAAGCGGCCAACTAATAAATTCACTGAAGTTCCCTAATCCTGAGAAAATTTCTTTGGTAAAAGATTTTACTATATTTCCAGACGATAATACTTTACTAGTGGTGGGAAAAAAAGGTTTGCTGGGAAAATCATCTCTGATTTGCAAATACAAGTATTAATAGTAAAGTAATAATGAGCCAAACTTTACAATTACCGCCTTTTTTTGATTTGCAAGGACACCGTGGTTGCCGGGGGCTGATGCCGGAAAATACCATTTCCGCTTTTATAAAAGCCCTAGAACTTGGCGTTACCACCCTGGAGATGGACACAGTAATTAGCAGAGATAAACAGGTAATAGTATCACACGACCCTTTTATGTCGCATGAACTATGTCTTACCCCAGATGGTAAAGAAATTTCTGAAAGCAAAGAGAAAGATTACAACATCTATACAATGAATACTTCTGAGGTTGCTAGTTTCGATTGCGGCTCCAAAATTAATCCCCGTTTTCCACAACAACAAAAACTAAAAGTACATAAGCCATTGCTTATAGAAGTAGTAGAAGCCGCAGAACGTTTTGCTAAACAAAAAAACCTTCAGTCCCCTTTGTACAATATCGAGATAAAATCCGTTGCCGAAACAGATAATATTTTTCACCCTGCTCCAGACGAGTTTGCCGAACTAGTGGTTGGGATCTTGGAAACGGAAGAAATTATAGACAGAATTACGATACAGTGCTTTGATATGCGAACACTGCAATACATCCATAAATACTACCCGGAAATAAAACTAGCCCTCCTTGTAGAAAATCATGACCCTGTAGAAAAAAATCTGGAACTTCTAGGCTTTGTACCGTCCATTTACAGCCCTGACTATCTACTGGTAGATGAACGCCTGATACAATGTGCGAAAAACATAGTTATGAAAATACTTCCCTGGACAGTGAATACTATTAAAGAAGCGCAACAGTTAATTGACCTGGGTGTAGACGGGATAATTACAGATTACCCAAACTTATTTAAAAAGGCATTGCATGTTTAAACTGGGAGTAGATTTGGGAGGCACAAAAATAGAAGGAATTGTCCTGAACGACGAGCTTAACGAAGTTTACCGCAAACGTATTGCTACCGAACAGCAAAAAGGGTATATGCATATTATTAATAATATTGCTGCACTCTACCACGATATGGCAAAACAAATAAATCTTGCGCCTCATACCTTTGGCATAGGAACTCCTGGCTCGGTTTCTAAATACACCGGGCTTCTAAAAAATTCGAATACTACCTGCCTTAACGAAAAATCATTTCTTACTGACTTAGAAAATCTGGTAAAAAGAAAAGTAGCTATCGGGAACGACGCCAACTGCTTTGTATTAGCAGAAGCCCTAAAGGGAGCAGGAAGAAATAAGCAAATGGTATTTGGCGTTATTATGGGCACAGGCTGTGGAGGAGGAATAGTATATGATGGCAAACTAATAGGCGGCCTACAGGGGATAGCTGGCGAATGGGGGCACACCTCTATTGACCCGAACGGTCCATTGTGCTACTGTGGTAAAAGAGGATGTGTAGAAACTTTTATTTCGGGTGGCGGGGTAGAGAACAGGTACGCCGAATTAACAGGAATCAAAATACCAGTGGAAGAACTAATAGTCCGCTATCGGAAAAAAGAAAAAGAAGCTGAAGAAATTATAGGCGCTTTCTTTAAACATTTTGGTATCGCCCTTTCTAATGTAATAAACATACTTGACCCTGATGTGGTTGTATTAGGCGGTGGATTATCTAATATTCCCGAAATATATACCTTTGGAATTAATGAAGTGCAAAAAAATATTTTTAACGACCAAATGGAAACCTTGATAGTAAAAAATGTTTGCGGAGATTCTGCCGGAGTTTTTGGGGCAGCCTTAACAGGAGTTTAACACAATAGTAGTATTCCTACTATTTATCAAACCGGCCGGGGCAAAGAGAAATATCTTTAGTTACTTCTTTATACTGCTTTAAGTTCTCAAGCTTTATCATTTCTGAGCACAGCCCATAATTAGGGGCTATTATAGAAAAAGTATAATTTTTGCCTTCAGGTAATATAATAATATACTTTCCGGTAGCGCTATTAGAATTAAAAACTCCCACCACCTCGTTTGTGTCTCCATCGGTAACTTTAATGGTAGCTTCTATGGGCTTATGAGTTATCGAATCCAAAATTAACCCCTTCATCACATATACAAACGCAGCCTCTTTCTGAATATTCGCGTAGTAAATATCCTTGCCCCCATACCCGTCATGCGCGCGGTATGAAGAAAAGAAAGCGGTATTGGCGTCTGCAGACCATGTAAAATGTATATCGTCGTGGGCAGTGCTTATAGGATAACCTATGTTTCTTGCATTTGACCATTTTTTTAATGAATCGCTGTATTCTGATGAAAAAACATCATAGCCTCCCATACATTTGTGCCCCATAGAGCTAAAATACAACGTTTTACCATCCGGGTGCATAAAGGGTGAATCCTCGTCATAAGGACTATTGATAGCCGGACCCATATTTTGGGGTAATGCCCAGGCTCCGTTAGGAAGTTTTTTTACTCTCCAAATATCCGTTCCTCCATAGCCGCCCTCCCGATCGCTGGAAAAGTATAAAGTACGCTCATCTTCAGAGAAACAGGCGCTTGGCTCCCATCCGGCTGTGTTAATTTGTTCAGGAAATTTTAGTGGATTTTCCCATTGGTTGCCATGCAGTTCCGAAATATACAAATCGCCTGAGGACGCAAAAATAGGATTCTCTTTTAAATACCGGTAAAAGATAAGTTTTTGTCCGTCCGCGGTTAACGCTATGCTGGCATCATGCCCATTGGAGTTTATATTGTCAGAAATCTTTGCAGGGACAGACCAGTTGTTGGATGTATCTCTATTAGAAATGTAAATATCCTCATAATAAAGCCCGTCGCTTTCATCAATCTGTCCTCCGGTAGTATTGGGCCTGTTGGATGTGAAAATCAGGGTTTGCTGGTCGGCAGATAGAACTGGGGCATAATCTGGATAAGGAGAATTGATAATGCCGCCCATATTTTTAATTTCAATTTTTAACGGGTAGGCCATCAACTCCTTACCGTTATTGCACATTTCTATTTCCCTGTCTATTTTTTTAATAAGTGCCGCATCTTTTTTTGGTTTAAGCTTAGTCTTATATTCTGTGTAGTACTTTATAGCCTCATCCAATTGGTGCGAAAGGTGATAGGCTTTAGCGGTATAAAAATAAAGACGGGCCGGAAATTCTTCAGACTTCTGAAAACATTTCAAAAAATAAGGCAAAGCGGCGGTATTATCAAAATCATTTATATAACAAACGCCGACAGGGTAATCGTATTTAGAATCTTTATAGAGGCTGTCCAGCTCCAAATAAATTGGTAAAGCTATGTGGTATTGCCCTTTACGAAAGTAATCCGAAGCAAGGGTTTCCATCGCTGTTTTCTCCTGTTTTGACAATTGCGAAAAAGCAGGAGAATTGCATAATACTATAATAAGCGCAATTATTGAATAACAGGAGTTCCTCTTGACAAAATAACTTATCATATATTTAATCCTTATGTTCAACTACATTTTGAGGAATCAATTTAACAACTAAAAATCATTCTTTGCAAAATCTTTAAGTTCTTTACGCAGTAAAAATAAAAACGTCTGGTTTTTCACTTAAAAGTTATTAAGGGTTAATGAAAAAAACTAGATTAGATTGCAAAATTTCAATATGAAGCATTTATTTATTATTTTATTTAGCCTGTTTTCATTTATAACTAAAGCACAGATAGATACAGAATTTTGGTTTGCAGCTCCTGTTGTGGACGCAGAAAATGGAAACCAGCCTGTTTATTTATACTTCTCTACTTTTAACCAGGCGGCAACTATTACAGTTAGCCAACCTGCCAACATTGGGTTTAAAACACTTACCTATTCAGTAGCTCCCAACAAAACCCTTCGGGTAGATATGACTCCTTATCTTGCCACTATAGAAAATGCTCCGCCTGGGGCTGTATTAAACAAAGGCTTGCTTATTAGTTCATCCACATACATTACTTCTTATTATGAAGTGCTTGGAATATCCAACGGATACGGTCTGGGAAATACGGAAATTTTTTGTCTTAAAGGACGTAGAGGGTTGGGCCAAAAATTCTATACCCCTTTCCAAAATATATGGGCGAACAATTATTATGGAACAGGCGGGACTAAAAAAGTTATAAGTGTAGGCTCGACCTCTGCCATAGATATTGTAGCTACCGAGGACAGCACTATTGTTACTGTAACCATTACCAGTTATGCCAATGGGCTTTTACCTGGAACTACGTTTACGGTTAACTTAAACAAGGGGCAAACTTATTCTGTTCAGGCAGATTCCTCTGCAGGCGAATATCATCTGTCTGGGTCGCTTGTTACTTCCAACAAGCCCATTGCAGTTAGCGTAAAAGACGACTCTGTATTAGATGGGACTAACTACGACCTGATTGGCGATCAGCTGGTGCCTGTTAACGCTTTGGGAATGGAATATATAGCCCTAAAAGGCTCCTCCTTATATACTATCAATGGAAATTATGCCTCTGATGTATTGAATATGGTGGGTACAATAGACAATACTAAGATATATTTAAATGGCTTTTATATGGGATCCATTAATGCCGGTCAGACTTTATATTACCAAACAGGAGGAGGCGCTAGCATATACATCCAAAGCACACAACCCATATATGCATTTCATGTTATGGGTTTAACCGGCCAAAATGGAAGCGTTAGCAATGGGGCAGAACTTGCAGGAGCCTTATTATCTCCATTGGAGTGCACAGGCTCAAAACAAATCAGCTTTCAGCGCTCAACGCCGTTATCGGAATTCCCCTCAGTTATAGATACTGTTTACCTGAGCGTAGCGGTAAAAACCGGCTACGAAAACTATTTTCGGCTTGTTAATACTACCAATGGCAATAAGCTGCCTTTCCCATATCCTGCTGCTTCTGCATTCACTCCCGTTGCGGGTTCCGGCTATAGCTCCGGGGTATTTACTTATCCAACAAACATAATGGAAGTGGGCTCATACGCGCTCATTAATGATTCCGTAGACTATCACCTTGGAATGATGTACGGCCAGGAACAACATAATTTTAGCTATGGTTATTTTTCAGACTACGGCTCTCTTTACCTGGGCGAGAACAAAATGTTATGTAGCGACAGCTCCATTATTCTTGACGCTGGCCCGGATAAAAATTCTTACCTGTGGGAACCCGGAGGAGCTACTACTGAAACAATAACAGTAAAGGACACAGGTACTTATTCAGTAACCGTAACCAAAGGAAGCTGTACCTACCAAGACACTGTGAAAATAGGAATTCATGCTCCAATTGCCCCATTATTTAGCGAAGATAGTATATCGTTTTGCGCAAACGTAAAAACAGCTATAAGTGTAGACACTACTTATAACAATTACCTTTGGCAGACCGGAAGCGCACAACAATCAATTTTCCCAACTACTACCGGATACTACAACGTTAGGGTAGAAAACCAGTACGGCTGCACAAAAACAGATAGTATTTATGTTACTATAAAACCATTGCCCATTGTAAAAATTAGCGATAACAAACAGGATACCTCCGCATTTTGCACCGATAGTAACGTTACCTTAACAGCAACGCCAGTAAACGCTGTTCCTGCAATAAAAAGCTATTTATGGCAAAACAACGACTCCGGCGCTGTGTATGGCCCTCTGCCACACTCTTACCCTGATACCTATTGGGTAAAGACAACCGGAGTTAATGGCTGTGTTACCAGCGATACTTTATTTGCAGATTGCACGCCTTATGTATGGATTCCTAATGTGTTTACCCCAAATAATGACCCTCTTCACCTTAACGAAGTATTTTTTGTTGTAGGGCTAAGACCTAATATATGGACACTGCAAGTGTTTGACCGATGGGGCGGAAGAGTTTATTACAACACAGAGTACGACAACAACTGGAACGGCCACGGACTGGATGATGGAGTTTACTATTACTATTTACACCACGTGCAGAACAAAGCCAATTTTAAGGGTTGGGTAGAAATAATAAGATAAAGTTAAGAATTTAAAGTTTAAAGAACTAAGAGCAAATCATGCCGATGTCGCTGGCTTCCTTTCGAGGTACAATAATTTAATAGTAAACATATCCATTGTCGTTGGTGCATGTATATCGCATATGCCAACAAAAATCACTTAAATTTTACTTTGGCTTTCTTCTTTCCTGATTTTAGCCCACTTTTCATTCCACTCTGTATTTCCTTAAGGAGGCCGTATCGTTCTACCTTTAGCTTAACGGTTTTAGGGCCTGTTTTACTATCTGTTTTAAGATTAATGCGGCAGACTACCTTATAGGCCTTATTCTCATTACGCTTCTTAAATAAAATTAAATCTTTCACAAATCGACTGGATTTTATTTCCATTGGTAAAGCCAACGCTAACTTCCCTTTTGGTTTTAGTAATACATTAAGCTTATTTTCTCCTTTTGCAAAATCCTCTCCTCCAACATATACTTCATACTCTATATGGGTGCTTCTAAACCTGAGTTGATTAGGATTAGCTAAAGTTATGAATGCCGTAACATTAGATTTGCGTAGGCCAAGATGTTCTATCTGCAAAGAATCTATGTTAAAATAAAGTGTTTTAAATAAGGGAAGTTTCTTTTTAAATGTATAATCAAACGGGAAGTTAAATTTGCCGATATGGCTATAAATACGAAATTGAAAAGCAAATACACCATAATCAATATCTTTTTTAATATCCTCTTTTACTCCTTTACTAAAAAAATATTTTAGAGGTAGATCAATTTTTTCAGAACTATTAGCTTTTACTTCTTCGCTGTGATGTACCGCCCCAAACCCATTAAGTTCGCCATCAATCAGTATTTTATATTCAACAGAATCAAAAGAAAGCCCTATGGAATTAGGGTTAAAAATCTTTAGCCCAACAGTCATGGCTAATGTATCATTGGAAGGATAGCTGCCAATATTAAGTTTAAAATCGCTTATAACAGGCTTTTTAAAAGAAAAGTAAAATAAAGAACCAGCCACAATAAATAATACTAGTACCGCAAGTAAACTGTAAATTACATAACGTCTTTTTTTTGGTGATTTTTTCTTGTTCATACTATTCTTGTTTTATTCATAAATGCATAGCTCGTTAATTGGTTGCATTTATTACTTTTTGTAATCAAAACTCCATAGAGAAGATTTGATGGGTATTATTAATTAAGAAAAAAGGCCGGTGACTCCTCACCGGCCTTAATAACTACTACTTTTATGAAAGTGTTATTATGACTTATGATCCGCAGTATGTTTTGATGTTAAATCTTTGATAGATTTACCAAGCTCATCCATGCTCTTACCAAATTCTGCTTTAAAAGTTTCCCACTTATCTTGTCCTTCTGCTTTGTAATCTTCCAACCTCAGCTTCATTTCTCTATTCTTTTTTTGCAGCAAGTCTATTTGTTTTTCGTATTCAGCTTTTGCCTCTTTTTTATAATGCTGAATTCTCTCTTTAAACTCGGCAATGCTTTTGTCATTTTCTGCAATCTGATCTCTGGTTTCTTTTCTGTAATTTTCCATATCTATTTTATAATTTTGGTTTGCTTTATCTAATTCTGCATTTGCTTCTCTAACATTTTCCTGAGCATGCTCAACCTTCTGCTCTGGGGTGCTACAGTTGGTTAACAGAGCGCCTGTCATTAATATGGATGCGAGTAGTAGAATTGACCTTTTCATTTTTTGTTTTAGTTAATAACTTAATTTTGATAGTGTAAAACAGCAAATTTTTAACCAGGTAAGCTTTACATAACTTTAGTGAAAAGTTATATATTTTACATATTGAATAATGTTTGTTATTGTTGCGAAACTAACTTTCCTGATTGTACCGTAGTATTATTCGAGGTGATTTTATACAAGTATATCCCTAAAGGAAGGTTACTAGTCTCGATAGTTGTTATTTTACCCGTAAGCGGTACATTAATTACCACTTCCCCTAATACATTATACAAGTTCAATTTATAGTTATTAAATTGCAAGGCGTCATTAATTAATATATTTACCGAAGTAGTAAAAGGATTCGGATAGATAATAGCTTCTTCTTTTGATGGAACTGCAAATGAAGCAATACCTGTTATCTCAGCACATCCAATAACAGGCATGGTGGTAGTAATAGCAGAAGTGGTTAAAGACCCTGTGGTTGTAAACATTTTTCCATCAAGAGTAACTCCGTTTAATGCAATAGCGCTATTATTGCCTATTACTGTTCCTCTAAAAATAGAATTAGTATTTATACTTACTGCCCCTTCAATTTTCCAGAACACGTTCTTTGCCTGCGCTCCATTAATTAATATAACGGTGGAATAAACACTTGTAGAAAACGCTCCGTTTATCTGAATCACAAATATAGCATCAGCATTGTCTTGGGCATTAAGGTAAAGACTATCTGTAAATGTTGTGGCTGCATTTAAAAGGTAGGTATGCGGCGTTAAAACCAGGTTGCTACCAAACTGAGCAGGATATAGTAGTTCAATGTCATAAGGTAATGTATTTAGGTAGCTATAAACGTTTCCCAAATCTGCAGCGCACTGGGCGGTAGAGGCATCTGGAATGGGGTGAATGGTACCCGTTACAAGTTGTGCATCAAAGCCTGTTGTTAACCCAACATTAGTGCCAACATCCCCCATAACATTTGTTACGCCAGAATTAGAAACGGCTCCATCTGATGAAAATAATGCATAACAGGCTGTTGTTGCAAGCGCAGGCGCTGTAGGGCCTGTAAGAACCGGGCTTCCGCAACCAATTGGGGTATAGGCAAGCGTTCCGTTAATAATAACTGCCCCGGTAGTAGAAAGCGCTCTTCCCTCCAACGTATCGCCGGCATTCATATTAATAGCTGCATTATTTGCTATAATAGTTCCTCTCATAGTAGTTCCTGAAGCCATGCTTACCAAGCCCTCTACCGTCCAAAACACATTACAGGCAAGCGCCCCATTAATCAATTTTACTTTAGAATTGGCTGCGGTGGAAAAAGACCCGTCAATTTGAAAAATAAATACAGCATTTGGATTTCCTTTCGCATTTAAAAACAGATTGAGGTTTAATGTTGACGCAGCTCCTATAGAATATACGCCTGCCACAAGAGTATCTCCATTGCCAAGCAGCGGTGAAGGGAAAAAAGTTGCCTTAGCGCTGTCCAGTTCATTATAAGCAAGAAGCAAATCTTTAGCGCACTGTGCGCTTGCCCCATTATTATCATTCATAACGCCATTCACATTTCCAAAACCCGTACTAGAGCCATTGTTTGTGCCTACATTGCCTGTAAGTTGAGAGATGCCTGAATTGGTAACAGCCCCATTAGTAGAAAAGAGGACAAAATTTGCAGCAGTTCCTAAGTTAGGAGCTTGCGCAAAGTTTACTGTTGGCGCTAATAACAAACTAAGCGCTAGTAATACATTTAGTAATAAATTCTCCATTTTTTTGGGATTAAGTTTGTGAATTGGTTTTCACCTGGTAAAGGTGAGGTGTTTGAACAGAAATACGTTACACACCACTAGGAAAGAGTTATAGATTTCACTGTTATTTGTTACTACATTATAACTACTTAAGCCACAAAAAAACCGGACGCCTATGAAACGCCCGGTCATTCTCAATCCTAACTAACTACTTATTGTATTACAATTGTATTTCCTTCTAAAGTAACTCCGCCTGCTTGCGCCAAAGCTTTTCCATCAAGTGTCGCTCCTGTATCAAAGGTTATGGATTGCATGGCCATAACTGTTCCTTTAAAAACAGAAGTGGTTCCAAATGTTGCAGAGCTACCCACTTGCCAAAAAATGTTGGATGCCATAGCTCCATCACTAAGGATAACCTGTCGGCCAGATGTAGTAGTAAGGCTGGACGCTATCTGTATAATAAATACAGCGCCCGTATCTCCATTAGCGCTAAAAGTAAGATCTCCAGATGATACTGCTAACGACGAAGTTGATTTGTAAAGCCCTGGAGTAAGAGTAAGCCCTCCTATGTTTCCGGACAATGTTACAATATCTGTGCTAGTTCGTCCCGCTGCATCATTATAGGCAGATGTCAAATCAAGTTTGGCCTGTTTAGCTATATTATCATTAATATGCTGTGTCCCATATATTACCCCAGGAGGAAACCCGCCTATAGAAGTACCGGGACTTAAACCAATATTTCCTGTTATAACTGTGGCCCCTGTATTAGTAATTGAAGAGCCTGCTAAGACCGCTAAGATTGGGGCGTCTACCCCCAATGATACTTTAGACTGCACAACACTTTGAAGCGGTATTACCATTGTGTTTGGACCTTCCGCCGGAGCAGGATCACTCTTCTTCTTACAACCTACGCCTAAACCGATGGATACTATTGCAAAAGCAAGCGCTAAATTTTTTATTTTCATTTTAACTAAAATTACTACTTTTTTTATCTGTTAATATAACTACTACACCGCCTACTATTAATATAATCCCCGCAATAGGAGGCCAACTAATAGAATGTGGCTTTTCCTTTGTTATTTCAACACTTCCTATATTCACTACCTTTTCTTCTGTGTAATAAGTATATCCGGTATAGAACAGGGCAAAAATACCAGCTATTACTAATATGATTCCGATGGTTTTCATAATTCTATATTTTAAATGTTGATTATATTATTAATATTACGCTTCTATTTAGATAGAATTTTAAATTCTACCCGTCTGTTCAATTGTCTTCCGGCAGCTGTTGCATTGCTGGCCACTGGTTTTAAATCTCCATAATGCTTCATAACAATACGGTTATTATCAATTCCTGATTTCTTTATAAGATAAGCTGTTACAGCTTCCGCCCTTCTCACCGAAAGCCCATCGTTATAAGCTTCTGTACCTATATTATCAGTATTTCCTGAAATCTCTACCCGCATGGCGCTACTGTTTTTCAAAATGATTGCAAGCCTATCCAATTCTGGGAAAGATTCTTTCCTTAAATCAGATTTATCAAAATCAAAAAAGATATTATTAAGTACTATTTTCTCGCCTACTTCAATAGGGGTAAGATAAAGGTCTCTTTTTAGCTCTTTATAATCTGTCATATTAGTAAGGTCAATATTAGAACTTACAGAAACATATCCCGGGCTCATGGCCAAATAACCATAATTGGTTCCTGCCGGCAATACAATCTGATACTTACCTGTATTGTAACTTGACTTGGCTACCCCTACTTCCACTGCTGTAGCAAGATTTTCGAAAAATATTTTTGCTCCCTGTATCGGTTGGTTTGTTTTACTGTTTAATACACGGCCGGTAATAAGCAGAACGGGTGAAGGTTTTAAGTTTTTATTTAGTACTACCGCATAAATATCTGGATCGTTATTTTCTTTCTTTTCATTAGTTTCCATCCCATGAGAAGTAAAATAAGCCTGATTTCCCGAAGCGCTAATGGTAAAGAACGACTCATCGAACGAGGTGTTTACTACAGGCCCAAGGTTCTCCGGCGTTGTCCATTTTTGCCAGGTGCTATCCAACCTGCGAGTCATATATATGTCACTTCCGCCATAACCTTCAAGCCCATCCGAAGTATAATAAAGCGTTTTATCATCAGAAGCCAGAAATGCTGCCGCTTCCGTAGCTTTAGTGTTAATAACGGGGCCAAGATTAAGAGGCTTTGTCCATGTACTGTCTGCTTTAATAAAGCTAACATATAAGTCGCGTTGTCCATAACTATCTCCCTTACGATCGTTTGAGATAAGTAATATCTTTTGACTATTAGACTCGAAATAAGTAGCCATTTTGCTCACATTATTATCATCATCTTCAATAATGAGCCTTACTGGAGTACCCCAGCCTGAAGGAGTTTGCCTGCTAATAGAAACCCCGTCTTCCATTGTGCCGTCAGGTAAATAAGAGTTTCCAAGAAGAATAGTATTTCCGTCAGGAGAAATTGAATTAATAAAGTTAGGATCTTTGTTATTAAGAGGAGGGCCAATATCTTCTGCTAAAGCCCATTGGTTATTTACAGTATCCCATTTTGAATACCATATATCTTCCTGGTCTCTTTTTCCTCCTACGTCTGATGGGTCTCCCCTGCGGCTAAAATAAAGCATTTTACCATCCGGAGATACAAGAGGCCCCATTTCAGGATATATACTGTTTACGTTATTACTTAACCTTGTTGCAACCATATTAGCCTTAATCACGTCATTAGGATCTATTTTGGGTGCATAGGGTTTGTCGGATGTTGTAATTCCAATAGCGTCAATGGCTACTTCCTTTCTCTCATCCTGCAATACAATTTTAACTTCCAATACAGGGAAGTTTACCATGGATGTATTTATGCCCAAAAATCTGCTTGATAAAGTAGTTGGTTGTGGCGTATAAGGTATTCTAATTTCCTTCCCTCCGGCATCATAAACATAAACCTTGCTTATGTGGCCCGGATTAAACGATTCGGCCACGATGATTTGTTTGGGCGTTATAGGGTCAAGAAAGCCTATTTTAATATAGCTTTCCTTCTCTTTAAGCTTGGGCTCCCAAGCGTTACTATTATCTCCGCTAGCCGGCAATACATTTGGTTTGCCAAGAGCCTGAACGGCTGCGTATTTTATAGCGCCTTTCTCGGAGGAATAGCCTAGCACCTTGTAACCCCATTGTACGCGTTGCGACAATACGGGAATTACTATTACTAGTAATGCGATAATTAATGTTGATGTTTTTTTCATTTTAGTTAGGTTATAATTCTACAATACAGCAAAAGCGCCACATAGGGAATTAATTTACGCTGCAATTTAGATAGCTTTGAACTACTATGTGTTACATAACTTTGCAGAAGAGTTACAGAATTCACATATATTTAATAATAAACCTTATTTTAAGCCTGATTAATTAGTTAATTAATAAAACTGAAAATTATGTGTATGTCGTTTATATAACTAATAATATAGTTATATAAACGTCTACAATGTAATAGAATATGTTTCATAAAATAGTAATTAACAAAACTCTATAAAGGCATAAATAGGAATAAAAAATTAAAAATATACTAAATACGCCTTCCTTGGATAATATTTAGTAGTATGGCAATAACAGCAAAAACAAGCAGAATGTGTATTAGTCCGCCAACGCCATAACCAATAAATCCAATTAACCATCCAATTACTAATAGTACTGCGATGATGTATAAAATACTTCCCATGATAGTATAAATTTAAAATAAGTATAAAAATAAAATTTGTTACGACCTTCGCAACAATACAAAGTTGGTTGTATTAGAGGCTAAAAGTATTACATATCTTTTATAAAAGGTTATATAAATCACTGGTTAGCTTTTACGTTTACAGGCTATTAAATACAATAATCCGGCAGGAAAGGGGAGTTTACCCATTCTGCCGGATTAGTTATTATTACTATTGTATAATTCTAAAATTTAACCCCTATACCTGCCATTACGGTAAGATATTTGTTGTGAACATCCAGATCATAAGTAGAGTTACCCAAATTAGTAAAGCTCGCCCCATACCGCCCGTCTACGGAAAGGAACAAATGGTCTATTTGAATATCTATACCGGCTCCTACAACAGCCCCTGTAGCCGTCTTTGATATATTTCCGTTATCTATAGTAATAGTTTTATTAGACTGCTGGCTCGTAGTAGTATAAGTGGATCCCACTTTATAAGAAAAATCAGGGCCTGCAAAAATATTTGGAAAAACTGTTCCCCCTAGTGGTATTCTAAATTTAAAAAGCACTGGAACATCTACATAGTTTATTTTTATTACGTCTACATTATTGTGTACAGTATTTGTAGCTCCTCCCTGGTGAAAAAGAAGCTCTGGCTGTACAGAAAATACTTTAAGAAAGCTAACATTTAAAAATAATCCTCCAATAAAGCCTGTTCGTTTTACAACAGCGCCGGCGTCCTGCCCACCCAATGAATTAAATGCTGACCCGCCTTTTACGCCGAGTGAAACGCCTCCGTCCTGAGCGTAACAGAAAACAGGAATAAAAAATAAAATCGCTAAAGCGACTTTAATAGTAGATAAGTTCTTGTACATATAGTTTTCTTTTAAATTATGTTAAACTTCCAAATACATTTTTCTCATTCTTATGGCATTTACTAACTAAACAAAGGTGACAGATGTTAGCAAAAGAAGTCTTACACAATTTTAGGAAAGAGTTGCAAAATTTACGTATTGGCGTAATTTTGAAATACTATCAAATAGGGTTTACTATGAGTATTTTTATAAAGATGAAGACCTGGCAACTGTTTTATGCAATAACTATTATAGCTATCTAAAGAGGCTTTAACTAGTATTAATAATTAATGCACAAATCTGGAATAATTAAAAAAATAACGATGCTTTAAAAATTTCGAATGAGAAAAAATTTACAAATCTATTTTATTGTAATTTCGAAGCTAGTACAAAACTCTATGTTTTTATGGGGAAAGTATTACTTAACTTTATATAAATTTTACTTGTTATAGTTATGTAGCAAATAATACAGGTATTATTAAATGGCTTCCAGGTTGCCTTTGCGTTTTTGCTTAAGTTGCTTGTAAAAAGAAGGGGATAATCCGGTAACTTTCTTAAACTGGTTAGATAAATGTGCAACGCTACTGTAATGTAGCTTGTAGGAGATTTCGGTAAGGTTAAGTTCGTCGTAAAGTAGTAACTCTTTTACTCGTTCAATTTTATGGACGATGATAAATTGTTGTATGGTAATGCCTTTTACTTCCGAAAACAAGTTAGACAGGTAGGTATAATCATATTCTAATTTCTCGCTTATATAATCTGAATAATTTACTTTTGGCAATTCATCGGAATGATGAATCATCTCTATAATTATATTCTTAATTTTCTCAATCAGAATGCTTTTCTTGTTGTCCAGCAACTCCAATCCTGACCTCAGAAGGTTATCTTTCAAAAGGTCATGTTGTTCCTGGGATATATCTTCCAGGATTTCGACCGTGCCCAGGTCTACAACTACAAAATGTAATCCTAATGCCTTAAGCTCTTCTTTTACCATCATTTTGCACCGCAAACTGACCATGTATTTGATATATAGCTTCATCTCGTTATCTGCGCCAATTTCCTTTCAGAACTAAATAATCACTTTTATCTATAGCATTTTATATTCTTTAAATATAGGCGTTTATATTTTAGATAAAAAACGGATATAGGCTTAATTAGAAGGCTAATATCAAATAAAAGAAAGAAAATTAAAAGAAAATGAAGTAAAGCTTTAAAAATGAGGGGAGAAAATTAAAACACCAAAAATTGACGATTTCTTATTTTCCAAAGTCGCTCGCGAGTGACAAACGATTTAATAGCAATCCCATTTACCCAATTACAGTGTACCACAACTTATGGGAAGCATGGAAAGCGGAAAGCAATGAAAGCGCCGGGGAAGCATGGGAAGAGCAGGAAGAGGGGAAGAGCATGATGTTGAAGGACAGAAAACGGTGACAGCAACGACGGCAGAGAAAGCATGAAAGCGTGGTAGTGATGGAAGTGGTGGAAGTGGAAAGCGCAGAAAGAATAACTATACATAGCACAAAACAGGCATGTATACTGCCAAATCTATTAACTTAGAACTACAGGATAATACAATCTTTATTTAGTATAAGTAATTAACTTATATAGGCTATCCCTTTATCTATTTTTTTACCTATAAAGCCTTTTATTATTATTCTATAAGCTAGTACTACTATATATGTGATACTTAAATATTTATAGTAAAAGTAAAGGCATTTAGGGTGAGTTTACCGTAAATGATTTGTAAATAAGAATAGGCGTATACTTGAGCGCTTTCCTTGCTTTCCGCTTTCCATACATCCCCCTGCTTTCCTATTCTTCCCACTCTTCCCATCTTCCCCACTGTTCCTGTGTTTCTTGGGCTCCCCTCTGTTCCTTAGGTTCCCCTGCTGTCACTGCTATCATGCTTTCAGCGCTTTCACACTTCCGTCACTACCAACACTACCACACTTCCATTACTTCCCACCTATATGCAATGTTGTGCCAGTTGGCACAACCTATTGAGACCACGAGGTAGGAACCCTGTCCCAACGGTGGCATTTTAGTTCATTTAACAATTCCTTAGACAGATGCGCCCCATCGCTTGCTTTGCAATTTGACCGCACATGGTTCTGCTTTCTCATACCAGGTATGGTAGTAGCCACTATTTTATTGGCAAGTATAAACCTAAGCGCTAGTTCCGGCATATCCATGGTCTGTGGTACAACAGGCTTTAACCGATCTGCATGCTCTACGCTGGCATTCAAATTCTCAGGAACAAAGTAAGTGCTCCTCCAATCGTCTTTAGGGAAGGTAGTAGCTTTAGTAAATGTGCCGGTTAATGTCCCCTCGTCAAAAGGCACGCGGGCAATAACCGCTATATTCAATTCCTCGCACAGTGGGAATAATTTATCCTCAGGGGCCTGGTCAAAAATATTATAGATTACCTGCACGGCGTCAATAAGCCCGGTTTTCAAAGATTTAATACAATTTTCTGGTTCCCAGCGATTAACGCTTATCCCCATGGCCTGTATTTTACCTTCCAGCTTAAGCTTTTCTACCTCCTTCATCCAACGGTCATCATTCGCCCAGTGGTCTTCCCATACGTGAAACTGCATCAGGTCAATAGTTTCCAAGCCAAGATTCTTAAGCGTCATCTCGGTATATTTCCTAATATGATCTTGGGGAAAGCATTCATCGAGGGTGTATTCTTTCTTAGAAGGCCATTTAAAGTTTTTAGGAGGGATTTTAGAGGCTGCATATAACTTTTTGGAAGTAGTACGCTTAATTAATCTCCCTAATATTTTTTCACTGGCACCAGATCCATATCCCCAGGCAGTGTCAAAAAAATTGCAACCCAGTTCTACCGCCAGGTCAAGCGAGCTATCAGTTTCCTTATCGTCCGATCCGCTCCAGTCTGCCACGCCCCACATTCCATAGCCAATTTCGCTTACTTTCCAGCCTGTTCTGCCAAAAATTCTGTATTCCATAACTAAAATGTTTTGAGTTTTGTTGTACTAACCGGATTAAAAATTTTTATAATCCGTGGTAAAAATTATAATAAGGCCTGTTACCAGCGAAACAAGCATACTAAGTTCGATATTATTGGGAAACAAATAAATATCGCAGGCTATCCATGCCCCTCTCCAAAATAAAACGCCCCCAATAGCCACAATCATAAATTTTGCGATTTTTTTTATTTCGTCCATAGCGCTAAAATACAATTATATGTTGTATTCCTGCATTGATATAGCTAAATCATCACTAAAAATTTTACTTTTTATTAATCAAAATAACTTTCTAATGAGTTAAAAAAACTTTAAATTTCTAATATTTAAAAAAATCATGGAAACAGCTCTTCAACCACAAAGCTCCAGACAAAAAGCCCTTCAGATCAATCTCGATCCTGCCCCTTATGGCTCATTTGCAGAAATAGGCGCAGGGCAGGAAGTAGCCGCCCTGTTTTTTAAGGCAGGCGCTGCCTCCGGCACTGTAGCTAAAACCATTTCTGCTTACGACATGACTTTTAGCGATTCTATATATGGCCCCGAAGAAAGTGGAAGGTATGTATGCGAGTCCAGATTGCTTAAAATGCTTAACAGGGAATACTCATTGCTGGAAAAAAGACTAAAGGGAGTGCGCCCTTCTAACACGCTTTTCTTTGCTTTTGCAGATACTATGGTTGCCCTTAATTTTAATAAAACAAACGAAGGACATGGCTGGATGGGTGTGCGTTTTCAACTACAGCCTGATGCGGAGCCTAATGATGTAATCATCCATTTAAGAATGCTGGATAACGATACCATACTTCAGCAGCAGGCCGTAGGTATTATTGGCGTTAACCTCATATACGCTTGCCTGTACCTAAACCACTCCCCTGACCTGATTATACAATCGTTGCTTGATAATGCAGGTAGCGAGCGCATTGAGATAGACATGATGAGGTTTACAGGGCCTGATTTTAAAAATATTGATAACAGACTAATAAGTTTAAAACTGGTAAGAAACGGACTTTGCAATGCTGCATTATTTGGGCCTACCGGAAATGTTCTTCAGCCTTCAGAAGTTTTTTACAAAAAAAATATTTTGATTCTGAGGGGGAGGTTCCGCCCAATAACTTATGTAGCCACAGACATGCACAAAACTGGCTATGAGCAGTTTATAAAAGACAAGGATGTAGATCCATACAATGTGGTAGCAGTTTCTGAATTAACGCTGGTAAACCTTAAAGCCGACGGAGAAATAAATGAAAAAGACTTCCTGGACAGGGCAGAGCTTTTATGCTCGCTGGGGCAAACAGTTCTAATTTCTAACTACCACGAATATTATAAGGTAGTAGCTTATTTATCCAGATTTACCAAAGAAAAAATAGGCGTTACCCTTGGCATCATTAATCTTTCTGAAATATTTAACGAAGATTATTACAAAGGCTTAAAAGGAGGAATTCTTGAATCGTTCAGCACACTGTTCAGCCGCAATGTAAAAATGTATGTTTACCCTGCCAAAGACCAGCAAACCGGAATAGTAACAACCTGTAGGAATTTTATTTTGCCGGAACATCTTACTTACCTGTACATGTACCTGCTTTCTAATGATAAACTGGAGGACATAAAAGAAGCGCACCTTGAATACCTTAATATTGTCTCCGATAATGTGCTTTATTTGATCAAATCAGGGCAGCCAGGCTGGGAAAGTATGGTGCCTCCACTGGTTGCGAATGCTATTATTGAAAAGAAGTTGTTTGATTATAGTTATAATACTTACAGCAGCAATACTACTACTTACTAAGTGTACTAGTAGGCCCGTACCGTTTTACCTTCCATAAACAGCATAAACGCTTTGTTTACTACTCTGTTTCCGCCAGGCGTAGGATAGTTGCCTGTAAAATACCAGTCGCCATTATGGTAAG
>Ga0302315_10001479_pt1 | contig 23674 bp, 20 predicted proteins | sample III_Palsa_N3_1_FD_200532 | JGI IMG/M metagenome (GOLD analysis project Ga0302315, IMG submission 200532) | Peat permafrost microbial communities from Stordalen Mire near Abisko, Sweden - III_Palsa_N3_1 | ecosystem: Environmental > Terrestrial > Soil > Palsa > Peat permafrost | place: Sweden...
CATCTTGGATTGAAGAATGTCAGCTATTTGGCCTCCGATTTTTATCGGTCCAAAGCTTTTTCCCGGGATGACTTGAATGGGGCATTGGTTATCAACCTGAGTCTGATCTGCCAATACGGTGAAGCAGATGAGCGAGGGCGCGAGTGCAAATGCAAGGATTTGAATTGATTTTATCATAATGTTTTTCTGCAGGTCAGTGTGAGCGTTGATCCAAGCTTCGTGACATTCATCACCAAATTCATGGCGGCTTTGGCTGTTCGTAAAAAGGGCGACTTTTCGATGCGTTGGCGGAGAGCCAGCTCCCCTGTAACGATCGCGACTTTTTGCTGCGAGAGTTCGACCGCATCTTGCGTGGTCGGGGCGATGTGATTCTGTATCTTCTCTCCACGACCTAAAAGTTTTTTCAAAGTTTGCGGAGATAGATTATTTGTCCGGGTCTTGAGAACATGAAAGTGATTTTTCCGCCGGACGAGATTCGCGAGCCCTTTCGGATTGAAGAGAATGATGTGCTCGAGATCAATCGCGGGCCATTCGCGCCCTTGAGCTAAGCGGTCAGCAGAATCAAAATTGGGCGTGGTCAGATAAAGGATCCCGCCTGGCTTTAATAAATCATAAGCGCGGTCAATGAACTTGCCTGGGTCGGGAACGTGTTCGATCACTTCGAAGAGGGTGAGCAAATCGTAGTGTTTCGATTTCAGATCGGGTGAAAAGAAATCTTGGATTTCACAGGGCACACCCACTGTTTTGCAAATCGCAATCGCAGACTGAGACAAGTCAATCCCAGCAGCGTCCCACCCTTGTTTGATTGCCGTGTGAACGAATTGGCCCTGACCACATCCGACATCTAATAACTTTCTTCCTTGGCACTTTTTCCCCAACGAGTCCAAAACGGCTTCGTAACGACTCGTTGTTAACGGGTCATAGAGCTGATCGCGAGGGAGGCCGACTCGCTCCGCGTAATAGTCATACATCGCGTGATCAAAGTGAGTTGCAGAAGTTTCCTGAAAGGCCGCTCGACACTTGTGGCAACGAAACATTCTCACAGGTGCCGAACGCCAGAGCGTGCTCTTTTCAAGCAAGATCTTGGAGTCTCGAGATGTGCAGACGGGGCATTCGGGACTGGCACTCATGAATAGGATGTTAAGTCGTTCCAGTCAGCGCATCAATATCGATTAATTTTTTTAGTTCATCCTCAGCGATCAGCTTTCGTTCGCGAACAAGATCGAGAACAGATTTGTCGTCGCGGATGGCTTCCTGCACAAGTTTTGAAACGGCGTCATAACCAAGTTTTGGCGTCAGCGCAGTGGCGATCTGAGAGGTGCTTTCAAAGTATTTACGGAGGCGAGGCTCGTTGGCCTCCATCCCGTCGATGCAGTGCTCTCGCAATACGCGGAGCGCGTTCGTCGAGACCTCGATGGCTTCGAGTGCGGAGTAAGCCATCATCGGCATCATGACATTGAGTTCGAGTTGTCCTGCCTGCACACAAAGGGCGATCGTTTGGTCGTAACCGATGACGGAGAAAAGCGTTTGATTGACCATTTCGAGAATCGAGGGATTGACCTTACCGGGCATAATACTACTGCCGGGCTGAACCGCTGGGAGCAGGATTTCGGATAGACCAGTCGAAGGACCCGACGCCATCAATCGAAGGTCGTTACAAATTCGCGTCAATTCGACCGCAAGAAGTCGCATCATGGAAGAAAAGTGGAGGATTGCGCCTTGCGACTGCATCGCTTCGATCTTGTCCTCCGCAGAATGCAACGTTTCGCCGGTAAGCTCTTCGAGTTTTGCAGTAACATCCTTCGCAAAGGTCGCGGGGACATTCAGTCCTGTACCTGTCGCACTTCCGCCAATCCCAATATTTCTGAGAGAATCTCGTCCTGATTCAAGCCAAGTTGCGCATTTTTTACACGTCAGTGCATAGGCGTGTAGCTCTTGTCCTAAACGGATCGGAACCGCATCTTGAAGGTGAGTGCGTCCTGATTTTGCGATGTTTTTCCAGGCCTTTGCTTTTCTTTCGAAAGAATCCGAAAGTTTTTCAATCTCTGTGTATAAATCTTTCGAGGACTCGAGAATCGCGAGGCGCATCGCTGTCGGATAAGTATCGTTTGTTGATTGGGAACAGTTCACATGATCGTTCGGATGGACGGGTTTATAAGAGCCGAGAGGGTTTCCTGCTATGCGATTTGCAACATTTGCGAGGACTTCGTTGAAGTTCATGTTCTGACTCGTCCCCGCTCCGGCTTGATACGGGTCAACAGGAAATGTGTAACTCCATATTTCTTCATCTTTTTTGATGACATCATCGACAGCCTGCGTTATTAGGTCCGCAACCTCTTGGGTGATTACATCTGCCTTCCGATTAGCGAAGGCTGAAGCTGATTTTAGCCGCAAATATGCGCGAATCAGTGAAGAGTGCGCGGAACGGTGAGAGATCTGAAAATTTTGTAGAGCTCGAGTTGTTTGAGCTCCGTAGAGTGCTTCGGATGGAACGTCGACGGTGCCGAGCGAATCCCGTTCTTGGCGTGTCATAGGCATACGCTGTTCTACTTGAACTGGCGTCGAAAATGCAAGGCACGACGAAGAACTTTGAGAAGGAGGGTCAGGACGAAATGAAAATTCTTGTGGTTGAAGACGATTTGTCCGTGCGCGAGACCCTCGGGATGGTTCTTGAATCTTCGCAGCACCATGTCGATCTGATCGAAAATGGGAAGCAAGCTCTCGAGTATCTTGCGGAAACTTGGCCTGACGTCATGCTTCTTGATTTGACGCTTCCGGAAATGTCCGGAGAAGAAGTCTATCAAGAAATCCGCAATCGCTTTGGGAAGACTCCTCCGACGGTCATCCTGTCGGCAGCACAAAAGGCTGCTGATCGAGCTAAGTTCATGCCTGGAGCATTGTTTCTCGCAAAGCCCTATACGATTGAAGATCTCGAAAACGTTTTGCTTCAGATCTCTCGCAAAGGCGCGGCGTAAATTTTCCAAATAATTTTAAAGATCCAAGTTCACGCACAAGGGTGCGTGATCGGACAGGTCCGTCCAAGGCTTTCCCGTCATCGTTCGGGCTGCGCGTGCTTGCATCCCTCGATAATAAACCCGGTCCAGTCGTAAAGCAGGTAGCCAGATCGGAAACGTACGCGCATGGGCGTGATGGAGTTTCTGAAACGCCTCGGTGACATCGAGGCGCTTTTCAAGCGGCGCTGAAAGTCGGACGCGCCAGTCGTTGAAATCTCCTGCGATGATCAGCGCTTCACCATGAGGAACATGGGACTCAATTCGATCGCAGAGTTGCCGCATCTGAGTTCCTCGGTCTGCCTCGAGCAATCCGAGATGAACGCAGATAGCGTGCACAGGCTTCTCGAGATGGGGAACTTCGATAATCCCATGAAGCATTCCCCGCTTCTCCATTCGATTGGTCGAAATATCGATATTTTCGAAAAAGCTAAAAGGATATTTACTGAGAATAGCGTTCCCATGATGTCCCGAGGTGTAGATGGCGTTCTTCCCGTAGGCATAGTGTGGCCAGACTTCATCAGCGAGAAATTCAAATTGAGAGTCCTGCTCCCAGTTGGCAGAGTACTTCTTCTGATGCTCCCGATGTTCCCCTAGAACCTCTTGAAGGAAAACGAGATCTGCCCGCACGGCACGGATCGCTTCGCGAATCTGATGGAGCACAAACTTTCTGTTGCCACTCGAGAAGCCCTTATGAATGTTATAGGAGAGTACACGGAGAGATTCATGCTTCATTTTATCTTTCGATTTATTTTTTAATTTTTCTGTCATGCGATCACCTTTCTACTCACGCTTAAATAGCTGACGAGAAGTCGGGCGAACGCATAGGTGAGAAGAACCGTAAAAACTGCTGGTGCGTAGAAATGGACTTTGTGAAAAGTTGCAGACGACGCTACTTCAAAGACAACTCTCAACAGCACGTAAAGCCCAGCAGGGAGAACGAGCATCATGTTGAGAAGAAACCACGCAAATGGGACGCAGTAGAGACCTTGATAGGCGATCTTGGATCGTAAGCTGATTCGAAAGTCCGCGGTGACTGAGACGATCACTGGAAAGCGTCTGAGACGAAGTCGCGCTGGGAGCCATCGGGGAGCGGTCTCTCGATAAAAACGGGTCGCGTAATTCGGAAAAAGACGTGTCAGGCAATAACCGACCAATGCAGAGATCCAGAAAGCGTAGATAGAAAGATCGATTCCTTGCTCGGCGCCGAGATGAAATCCACTGAGGAGCGCCAGAGCAACAAAAGGAACAGGCGCAAACCAAACCGAAGAAAGAGCTGCGGCGTAAGCGTAGGTCCAAGCATCGACCTTCGGAGGCGAAGCGAGTGTAACCGTCAATAGGGTGGTGGCAGCCCAAAAGAGGACGACAACCCATCGTTCCCAGCCCCGGTGATTGCGCGCGATCCTCCGCGCCTTGCGAGCGAGAGGATGAAGCCAGGGTTGGGCGGGATCAAAAAGAAATTTCCAAGGAATGATGGTCTGGAGATGTCGCTCGACGAAATTAAGGCGATTCAAACGACGCTTGATTTCGTGAGTGGGGCGTAGAGGAACGAATCGAACATCGTCGTGACTATCTGGGTGAACGTGGGCGTGAACTTGGGCGAGATGCAGATCGATGTTCCAATGCTTGAGCAGATTTTCTGAGAAACGACGGATGTGATGATATTCAAACTCGGTTCTCGCCTCGAGAGTCAAGTTGATCTCGGTGTCGAGACGAAGCGCTCGGGTTGCGAGGTTTGCGGAACCGATTGAGATGAAGCGATCGTCGACGATGATCACTTTGGAGTGGATATAAACGGGCTTGGGCCTTGCTTCCCGATCAAAGACGGTGTCTTCGACACTTGGAAAGACATATGGACAGCCGAGAGTGAGCTTACACCCGGTCTCACGCGCGGCTTGATCTAGTTTTTCAAGAAGCTTCAATTCGTAAAAAGACATCTGCTGAGTAAGTGCCCTGAGTCTCTGGATGTCAGCCAGGATGAGCACGATTTCAAAGTTGGAATGCATTTTTTCGGCATGCATTTTGGCGATTAGCAAATCGTTGATCTCTTTGGACCAATAGTATTGACCTTCCAGGATGATTCGCCGTTTTGCGAGATGGATGAGATCTCGAAAGAGAAATTCGATTTCTCGGATGACAGGTTTGGTGGCTCCGGCGTCGACGTCAACCAGCGTGCGGCTCAGATAGACCGCGTGAGCATTGGGACTCGGCCGAAAGACCTGTGGGGTCTCTGGAAACGGAATCGCCGAGATGGCTTCCCAGCGGGTACGAACATGTTCTTGAATTTGTGCACAGATGGGACCCGTCACCTGTACCGCGACGTCGTGGTAAGGGCCGTGGCGTTCGCTCTTCCATTCCAAAGAACGACGACGATCGTAGAATAAGTGCTGAGGAGTGTCCCAGCGTTCGTCGCAAAGATCGATACCACCACAAAGGGCGATCTTGCCATCGATGATGCAGGCCTTTTCATGATGAGAGCCGCCAAAGGCATGGCGGTTGTCGAAGATGAAGTGGACGCGGGGATGAATTTCGTCCCAGACGCGCCCTTGCCAGGTTTCGCGTTCGAGAATGTAAAAGTAAGCGTGGTCCCACATGAGGAAGTAGAAATGAAAGTCGGGCTTCTCTTCCACCAATCTTAGAATTTTCTGTTTGAGGGATTCTTTGGCGAGTTCTGGCGTGGGAGGGGATGGCCTTCGAAGCGGAAGCCGTGAGTCAATTTGCCATCCTACGAAGATGGCATAATGCTGAGCGTCTTCCAAAAGTGCGGAAATCCGTTCGTAGTAGGGTCCAGCCTCCATGATCTCTTCCCAGGAATAGGCGGGGCAGAGGGACTGATAGGCACGTCGCGACAAAGTTTGCTCTTCGGGAGTTTTCGGGGCCGCGGGCGGCAACGGCCTGGCGGGCTTTTGTTCGGGGTTCGGACCGACGATCATACCCAGCAAACGAGCAAGACTAATGCCCCGGGGTTCCAAAGTTAGGAGCAAAGTTTTTACGCTCGGTGTTGCTTGCCGATGGCGATGAATGTTAACTTACCATTTATGTCTACACGTACCGTACGCTCTCATACTTGTGGGGAAGTTCGTCCCTCTCACCTTGGAAACGAAGTTACGCTTTGCGGCTGGGTTTCAAAACGTCGCGATCACGGCGGATTGATCTTCGCAGACTTGAGAGATCGCTACGGTGTCACCCAAATCGTGTTTGACCCGGCGCTTGCCAATGGCGCGGTCGCTCACGAACAAGCCGGTAAAATTCGCTCCGAGTTTGTGCTCTGGGTGAAAGGCAAAGTTCGCAATCGCCCCGAAGGGATGACGAACACCAAGCTCGCTACCGGTGCGATCGAAGTCGCTTGTACGGAAATCAAGATTCTCTCCGAAGCGAAGACTCCTCCGTTTGCGATCGACGATGATGTCGAAGTCGCTGAAACAACCCGCCTCAAGTATCGTTACTTGGATCTACGCCGTCCTTCGCTCCAAAAAAACCTACTAGTCCGTCATCGCATGCTTTCGATCGTGCGCAATCACTTGGACTCCAATCAGTTTGTCGAAGTCGAAACACCGATTCTTTATAAATCGACGCCTGAAGGCGCGCGCGATTTCATTGTTCCAAGCCGTCTCAATCCAGGAACTTTCTACGCACTTCCGCAATCTCCTCAGACGTTGAAGCAGCTTTTGATGATCAGCGGGATGGACCGCTACTATCAAGTCGCGCGTTGTTTCCGTGATGAAGACTTGCGTGCTGATCGTCAGCCCGAGTTTTCTCAAATCGATATTGAGCAATCGTTCATGGACGAAGAGCAGTTCTTCCCGATTCTCGAAGGTATGATGAAGAAACTCTGGAAAGAGATTCTCGGTCAGGACATTCCGACTCCGTTTCCGCAGATGACCTACAATGAAGCGATGGCTCGTTTCGGAAGTGACAAACCCGACGTTCGTTTCGGACTTGAGCTTCAAGATCTCTCCGAAATTTTTAAGACTAGCACGTTCCAAGTTTTCCAAAACGCGTTGAAACCGAACTCCCGCGGGATTCCGGGTTCGATTCGCGCTTTGGTTGTTGAAGGTCAGGCTGAGAAATTCTCACGTAAAGATCTCGATGATCTTGCGGCGTTCGGTGCAAATCACGGTGCTAAGGGACTTCTTTGGATCAAGATCCAGCCTGACGGTGCGATGCAGTCTCCTGCTGCGAAGTTCTTCACCGATACTGAGAAAGCTGATTTAACGAAACGCTTAAATCTGAAGCCGGGCGATCTTGCTCTCTTTGTTGCCGATAAAAACAAAGTCGTCTTCGATGCCTTGGGCGCGATCCGCCTGCATATCGGACAAAAACTCGGACTTGTTCCAAAGCTCGGCGAAGGCAAACCAGCTTTCTTGTGGGTGGTGAACTTCCCACTTCTCGAGTTTGACGAAAAAGAAAACCGCTACTTCGCTTGCCATCATCCGTTCACGGCTCCGCGCCCTGAATTCTTTGATGACTTCGTCGCAGGCCGCAATCTTGATCGCATCGAAGCTTCGGCTTACGACATGGTTTTGAACGGTGTTGAAATCGGTGGCGGAAGCTTCCGTATTTATCGCCCTGATGTTCAAGAGGCGATGTTCAAGCTCCTCGGTCTTACTCCTGAACAAGCGAAGACGAAATTCGGCTTCTTCATTGAAGCGCTTCAATATGGAACACCTCCACATGGGGGACTCGCATTCGGTGTGGATCGCTTAGCGGCGCTTCTCTGTGGAGTCGGTCCAATTCGTGACGTGATGGCTTTCCCGAAAACTCAAAAGGGTTCTGACTTGATGTCGGATTCTCCGTCGATGGTCGATGCAGATCAACTCGTCGATCTTGGGATTACGGTTCGCAAGCCGGTGACTGCAGCTACTTCAGCCACTACAGCATCCAAAGAAGAGTAAAGCATGAGCGAGTTTTCTCACCGAACCCGCCAAACGGCCCTTCAGCGGTTCGGAAACGAAACTTTTGATCTTCTCGTAATCGGTGGTGGAATCACGGGCGCCGCCGTTGCCCGCGATGCTGCGAGCCGAGGCTTGAAGGTCGCACTCGTGGAGCGTCGGGATTTTGCGTGGGGAACATCTTCGCGCAGCTCAAAACTGATTCACGGCGGGCTTCGCTATCTTGAGAACATGGAGTTTGCTCTCGTGTTCGAGGCACTCTCGGAACGCGCACTCTTGATGAAGACTGCACCTCATATGGTGCGGCCATTGAAGTTCTATTTTCCGGTGTTTAAAGGCGATGCCCACGGTAAGGCGATCTTAGGTCTCGGGATGTGGTTGTACGATCTGCTCGCGATCTTTCGAACTCCCGGTATTCATAAAAATCTTTCGCGCGACAAAATGATGGCTGAAATTCCGTTTCTCCACCCCGAAGGTTTGGTGGGAGGGTTTAGCTATTACGATGCTTCGATGTGGGACGACGTCTTAGCCGTGCAAACTTTGCGTTCAGCATCCGAGATGGGTTCTGCAGTTGCAAACTATGTCGAAGCAGTTTCGCCGGTTTACGAAGAAGGATCACAACGAGTTGCGGGGTTTGTAGTCCGTGACCGCGAGAAGCCTGAAGGACAGGGTCAGATTACTTTGCGCGCGCACCAGACGGTCGTGTGCACGGGGCCGTGGACCGATATCGTGGGCACACAGATTTCGCCGCAGTGGCATCAATGGCTGATGCCTAGCAAAGGCGTGCACTTAGTTTTCGATCACCACCGCATTCCGGTCAACGGCGCGATGGTGATGAGTCATCCTGACGATGGCCGAATTGTTTTTGTGATTCCACGGCCCGATTACGGCAAAGGCGTGACAATCGTTGGAACGACGGATGGTCCGAGTCCTGCAAAACCGGAAGACACGGGGATTGATGCGGGCGATGTTCATTACTTGATGGCGCTTCTCAATAAGTATTTCCCGACGCTCACTTTGAGCACAAAAGATATTCTGAGTGCTTATGTCGGTGTTCGTCCTCTGATGTCGCCGACAGCGGCTGATCAGACAGGTCATATGGCAGGCGGAGAAGTCGCGGGATCTTCTGGCGGCGATGGTTCACAAGCACCGTCACTTCAGAAGGTGAGTCGTGAGCATCATATCGGTGAAGGTCCTGGTGGCACGGTTGTCGTTGCTGGCGGAAAATACACCACGCACCGGAACATGGGCGAAGAGATCGTCGACTTCGCTTTGGCAACCTGGAAGCGCGATCACGCCCAAGGCAAATTGAAAACTGCAGTTTCAAAACACTCTCGTTCCAAAACTAAGACTCCGGTAAATCCGATGGCCACACCAGCGATGATGGCTAAGACGTTTGAGAAAGTTCGTGAACGAGAACTGGTGGAACGTTACGGCGCAGAGGCGCTCGATATCGTCGAACGTGCAAAAGAACTTGGACCATCGCAGCTCGCTGACCCCGATGGATTTCCAGAGATTCTTACTCAGCTTCGTCATGTCATGCGCACTGAGATGGTGATGCATCTCGAAGATTTTTATATTCGGCGTGTTCCGCTCTATCTTGCTCGCGCCGATCACGGCCTTCCTTGGGCTGAAGCCCTTGCGCGCATCTGGGCGGAAGAGCGAAAGCTCACTGAAGGTGATGCGGCTCGCGAGCTTGAGCAATTGAAAGCCGAGCTTGCAAAGCGTTCCAGTTGGAAAAAAGGCTTAATTAAGTAGGCTTTCATGAACATCAAAACCGTGGGTTTCATTTTAGGGTTCACGTTAGCGTTAACGGCGGCATCATGCTCCTCCCTCCCACCGACGGTGGTGCCGAGATCCGAGCTTTTCAGTCAAAACAGTTACCGTTCGAGGCCCCTGCTTTCTCCAGATGGAGCGAAGCTTGCGTGGATCGATTGTCCTTATCATCGCCCTTGTCGGCTCATGATGAGAGACATGAAAACCGGGGACACTCATAATAGTGGGACACCTGGCGAGCGGTATTACTCGGGATTTAACTCGTTTCGCTGGCGCTCGGATAGCCAGCATCTTTTGTACTGGCACAGTAAGAAGGAGGACGAAAACAACCATCTGATGGAGTTTGATCCAGACAAAAATGAGATCCGAGATCTGACTCCCTTTCAAAATAGTCATGCTCTGTTTCTCGGTCAGAGTAAGGATCGAATCGCCTATGCTGCCAATAACCGAGATCCCAAGTTCTTCGACGTCTATCAGGTCCGAGTGAAAGCAGGGACGATCACGCGAATCTATGACAATCCAGGTGATGTAGTGGACTGGTTAGTGGATGATAACCAAAACGTCAATGGCGTGATTCGAAGAGAGGGTTTGGGTCAGGCGCTTCTTCTTCGGAATTCTTCTAACGGAAAGTTTGAGAAACCGGCCTACTTGCCAAAAGACTTTGAAATTCTCGGTTTGGTCGACCGGTCGGAAAAGTTCGATGAAATTTTAGTTCGAGCTCGACTTGGAAAAGATGGCGGGAGCCTTGTCGCGATTCATCCCAAAAAAGGGAGCTTCGATGTCTTAGCCTCAGACGATCACTTTGATTTTCTAAGCGGACGGATTGAACAGAAGAATGGCTCTCTCGGGTACCTTACCAAAAGCGGCGAGAAAATGGAGTTGAGCTCTCCTGACTCAGCAATCCAGGCAGATTTTGATCAGATTAAGAAAGAGCTGGGCGATGAAATCTCGTTAGATAGCTACGATCGCTTAAATCAGCTTTGGGTAGTCTCTATCGATTCTCCAACGCAGCCGCTGAAGTATTATCTTTACGACCGCACTCATAAAAAATTGGAATTTCTCTTCTACGAAACCGATGAGCTTTCGGAGCGATCGTTTGCAAAGACGGAAACCATCTCGTTTTCTGCGCAAGACGGGATGAAGCTTTACGGTTACTTTACGAAACCTACTTACATTATCCCAGGTGCTTCAGGTAAACCTCCGTTGATTGTTTTTGTTCACGGCGGTCCTAACTCCCGCGATGCGTGGCACTTTTCGCCTTCAGTCCAGTGGTTGGCGACACGAGGTTATGCGGTTTTGCAGGTCAACTTTCGTGGGTCTTATGGTTTCGGAAAGGCTTACCATGACGCCGCCAAAGGCGAGTGGGGTGGGAAGATGACCACTGACTTGATGGACGGAAAGAACTGGGTGGTTTCTCAAGGGTGGGCTGATCCCGCAAAAATTTGCATCATGGGAACGAGTTACGGTGGGTACGCCACTCTCGACGCGCTCTGGAGATTTCCAAAAGATTTTGTGTGTGGAATTTCAAACTCAGGACTTTCTGATCTCGCTTCGATGCGTGAACAAAATCCCGACTACTGGAGTTTATCGCAGGATCTCGAAGATCAATACCTTCCGGACCAAGGCAAATCGAAGGAATCACTCAACGCGCATTCTGCCCTTTTTCACGTCGATCAAATCCAGGCACCACTTTTGTTGGCTCACGGGACATCAGATATTCGTTGCAAAGAATCGCAGACCTCTTCGCTCTATGCGGCCCTTAAGAAATTAGGAAAACCTGTGTGGTATCGAAAGATGCCGGATCGGGGACACCGCTTCTTCGATAACATCGCCTACCGCGAAGAAGAGTTTCTCGCGCGCTACTTAGGTGGATACTTCCAGCCTGAAGATGCATACGAAGTTCGAAGAGATGATTCGGAATAAGACAGTATTAATTCGCTAAACTACAATTGAACTGAGCAGCGTCTTCTTTCGTGCACCCGACATCACACTGTTGAAAAGACTTCAAGATGCTCGGACCTGCCAGCGGCATACGCTCACCGTTGACGACAAACTCTGTCGCGGATTGAAGAAGGCCTGGGATCCACCATTTGTCTTGGTCGGGGGCATCAAAACGGGAAATCGCCGAGTGGTTTACACCCTTAGGTAGCGTGCATGCCGAAATATTTGGGACGTTACCGAGATTATGAATCAAAGCGATCTGATCACCGTTGTCGGCCGTTGGATCATCTTCGACAAATACAACTTGAGTCTCGGTATGAGAAGCGGGGTGAGTTGCTTTTAGAACTGAATTTCCGAACTTTGTGATAGCGCCGATATTGCCAAGTTCAAACTGACAAATCCCTTGTCGGCCTCGGCGGATTTCATCAAGGCATCCGGCTCCCCAGCTGATCATCTGGGTTTGATCGATCGAGGTCGAAACTTCGAGATCGAGGATTTCTTTCACGGGTGCCCAATGGATCGGTATGTTGGGGATACTGAAGTGATTGGAAGACTCGAGATAAGGTGAAATAATAATTTGACGATCGTAGAGCTCGGGCTCCTTGTTCGTCGCATCGACAGCAACAGCAGCGCCGACAGAGAGACCACCGATCACGCGTATTCCAGTCGCGGCTTTGGCGAGCGTATTGATCTGATCGGCAAATTGATCGTATTCGTTCCAGTTTCCAAGATTGGGAAGCTCGAAGTAGTCATCGGAGCCAGGAAGAACTTGTTGATGCCCATGTCCAGGAAGGACCGGCATCAAAACTTCAAAACCTTTTCGAGCGAGAATATCCGCCCACGCAAAATATTGTTGAGGGCATGCAGAGTAACCGTGAAGAAGAATAACGGTTCCTTGATGACGGATTCCTTCGGGTGGAGCAACTCGCTTCGGGTAGCATCCGGGCTGAAGTTTCACGCCATCGAGAGTGGAAAGATAATGATTCCAGGCCAGATCAAGCTTGGATTCACTTGCGAGAGCGGAATGAGCGAAAAGCGTGGTCATTATACCCGCTATCAGCGCCACCCAATTGATCCTGAAATTCGATGTATTCTTCAACATTTAGAGACCCTCTCGGATCTTACATAGAGCAACAAATACACCACGATCGTGTGAGGCTTAAATCGCTTATGGAGAGTTCGGTCACTGGGAGCTGTCTAAATCTTTGACAATCTATCGGGGTCTTGGCGTTAAGGATCTGAGCAATAATCCTATGATGCCTTTCTGATTTCTTCACGAACGATAGCGCGGACTTGCTCGGCGGTCAGTGAGTTGTCCGGGTGATTGTTCATCAATTGCCTGAGTCTGAAATTAAGAAATGTTTGATAGGGAAGGCCCGATTTTTCTGCCTCCTCTCGCAGCCATGCAACGACTTCGACATCCAGGCGTACGTGAATGGCGACTTTTAAGTCTTTCGCGCGTTCGCGTGGTTTAGACTTCAATTTTTTAAGATCATATTCCTTCCTCATAAGCTCGCCTTTCTCGAAGTGTTGCTTTGCGAGCCGAAATGATTCGGTACGCATTTTCCATTTCTATGTAGACCACGAACAGAATTCGCTGCTGCTGCGAGTACCCCACACATAACGTACGTTCGGAGTGGTCTGGATCGACGAAGTCCCGACTCAGAGGGTGTTCAATTACGGTCGCTGCTTCCTCGAACCAGATCTGATGCTTCGAAAAGTTTGCATGATTCTTTCGGTCGTCCCACTCAATCTCAGCGATATTACTATGCCATATTGTATACATAATTGCAACCATACTGAAAAGACAGTATTTAACCTCGCTTCAGAGCGGGCGTGTGCAAAGGCGACACCGAAAAACTGATGAAATAGATAACGTTTACGATGTGGCGTTGTCCAGAAATCGAACATGAAGAAGCAAAGTCGGACTAAGTCACCGCCGCATCGGCGGTAAGCATATGCGTTATAAGTTGTTACTTTCCGCTTCACAGCGGATCAGAACATATGAACGCGCACGCCTTCTTTTTGTAAGAAGTTGCTGATGTGTTCGGCGTCGAGGGGTTCGAGACGGAAGAGAAGTTCGTGGAGAAGCTTTAGTGTTTTTTCACCTTCAGGAGAGTGGGCTTTGTCGGTGACTTTTCTGACGTCAGTGGTGATTTGGATCAGATTGTCGATGAGTTTTGAAAGATCGGTTTTGAAGACGGCGCTCTTGTCGACCCATTCCAAAGTCTTGTTGATGTTGCCGCTCATTTTATAGAGAAGTTCGATGGACTTCGTGATGTCGCCTTTGTTTTCGTCGACGAGGTCTTTGATTTTTCCGGCGAGATCAAAGCTTTGAGAAATCAACTGATCGATGCGAGGGGGATCGATCCCAGCGACAGTTTCTTCGGCGTGAATTGTCGGAGAGTTTTGATGTCCAGGGGTGATCTCGATGTAGCGCTCACCGATGATGCCTGCGAGGTTGATGTAGAAGCGGCTGTCCTTGCGAACACCGACGGCGGCGTCTTTGCGGACACTGATTTTCAAACGTACGGGCGCGATGGCTTGAGTGTCGTCGGCAGATTTATAAAGATCGCTTCCGGGCTCGGAGATCGCGGTGAGTTTAGGATCGACGGGAACGAAGAATTCGATTTTTTCAACTTTGCCGACTTTGATACCGGAGACCCGAACCGGGGAGCCAATCTCGATTCCACCGGCAAAGTTATAAGTGACGTAGTAGTCGACCGTTTGCTTGAAGGGGTTGCCCAGCCCAAGAGTCCAGGCGAACGCGAGCGCGAGGACTCCAGTTCCGAGGACGAGGGCACCGACTTTTGCTTCATTCGACAGTTTCATAATGCCTCATAAGGTCCCAGCCAACTTTGCATCTAGATTATTAGGGTAAAAAGATAAGTCAAAACGAAATCGAGTAAAATGATCGCTATTGTTGAGGCGACGACCGAATCCGTAGTGGCGGTACCAACCCCTTCGGCCCCACCTTCGCATCGAAAGCCATAGGTACAAGAGATAATCGGGATAACAGCGCCGTAGATCGCTCCTTTGACTAGGGCGCAGACGATATCCATTCCTCCGACAAAATGCCGGACCGAATTCAGGTACTCCAGGGCGGTGAAGTCGTAGCGAACGACCGCGATCGTGATCGCGCAGGTGAGAGTTACTGCAATAGAGACGCAAGTGAGGCAGATCGACGCAACGATGGACGCGATGAAGCGTGGCACGACGAGATATCCGATCGGGTCGATGCCCAGGAGTTTGAGCGCGTCGATTTGTTCCGTAACTTTCATGGTGCCGACTTCGGCGGTGATGGAGGCACCGACTTTTGCAACGAGCAGAAGAGCGGGAATAACGATCCCGAGTTCGCGCAAAATAAACTGCGCCGAAAATCCCGGCATCATCTGAACCGTATGCAGAGCCATGTCCATGTGGAAGGCCATCTCGTTTGTGACAACCATTCCAGCGAACGCGGTACAGACGACGACGATAGGAAGGCTCCCGATTCCGATCTGAACGATGGCGAGCGAAGTTTCGCGGCCACGAAACCGAGACGTTGCAATCGAACTCACGAGGCGTTCGATCGTCTGAGCTAGAAGTTTGAAGATTTCGCGTAGGATGGTCATCGCGTCAGCATCCCCCAAGCATAATGTCCGACGTCTCCAAGCCAGTTGAGAATTTCGCTACTGACGAAGTTGGCGATGACGATATAAAAGTTCGTGTATACCGCAGCGAGAGTCACTGCACGCCCCACTCCGCGCGCGCCACCTTTGGCAGTGTAGCCGTGGTAGCAGGCAACAGCTCCTACGATCACGCCATAGAGAATGGCCTGAATCATCCCGCCTGCGATGCTCCATGCGGTGACGAAGCGAGGTATCGTTTGAAAGTATTCGTAGGGATTGATTCCGCAAAGAGTTGCAGCGACAAAAACCGATCCGATCACACTGACCATCATTCCGATGATGAGCAAAATCAGGCTCGAGATCACGATGCCCATGAAGCGTGGGATAATCAGATATTGAAAGGGATTGGTCCCGAGGCACTCGATAGCGTCGATTTGCTCAGTAACCCGCATTGTTCCAAGTTCTGCGGCGGTGAACGCCCCGATTTTTCCTGCCAACAAAAATGAGATGATGAGAGGGCCAACCTGGCGAATTACGGTTGAGGTGTTTAGTCCGCCAAGAAGGGATTGAGCGTCGTACTGAGCGAGCATGAGATTAAATTGCAAAACTAAGATTGCACCGACAAAAATTCCAGAAAAAGCGATCGTCCCCAATGAGCGATAAGAAACATAGGCCACTTGTTGAAGGATCGCGCGTCCATTACCTCGGGTATGAACTAGAGTACGGAGAATCCTCCCTAGAAAAAGAGTCACTCCACCAAGTTCCGACAAGAAAGAAAGGAATTCTTGTACTAGGGGCACTACGGACTCCTCGAGGGTTTGGTAAAGTCGTCACCAAGAGTTTCCGCAAGAAAATCTCGAATCAGGGGTTCCTCTGATCGCTTGATTTCATCGACATTTCCCAAGGCAAGAATCCGGGACTGGTCGAGAACTAAAATTCGGTCTGCAATTCGAAGTGCACAACCCATGTCATGGGAGACGACAACGCTTGTGACTTTCAAAGCGCGCGAGAGCTCAAGAATCAAATTGTTGATCTGGTTCGTGCTGACGGGATCGAGTCCCGTCGTGGGTTCGTCAAAAAGAAGGTAGCTTGGAGCGGGCGCGAGCGTACGAGCGATCGAGACACGTTTTTGCATCCCATAAGAAATATCGGAAGGGAAGAGTTTCAAAATTTCATCTTCGAGATGAACAAGCTCCATTTTTTCGTGAACGATTCTTCTAATTTCGGATTCAGAGAATTCGGGCCGATTTCTCAATCCAAAGGCGATGTTCTCGAAAACGGTCAGGGAGTCCAGAAGGGCGGGATGTTGAAAAACCATTCCGCATCTTCGGCGAAGGAGCGGAAAACCGAGTTCGTCGTCAGGACGATCAAAAAGCTTCGTCACATCAAAATGATCGACTTGAATCCGCCCAGAGTCTGGCTTGATCATCCCGATGATGTGTTTGAGGGTGACAGATTTTCCAACGCCGCTTTTTCCAAGAATGAAGAGAATTTCGCCCGTCTGTACTTCAAACGAAACATCATGCAGGACCGTTCTGTCTTGGTCATCTGCACGGAAGCTCTTGCTCACGTTTTCAAATCGAATGCTCATCGGGCAATTCCCCCCGAGATGAAGAACTTGAGCTTTGGAATTCGAGTTGCGCGAGTTTGCTCCGGGGTTCCACCCAAGATCAGTTCGCCGCGATTGAGCAGGAAGATTTGATCACCGAGTTGGTAGGCACGTTGGATATCGTTTGTGACGGTAACGAGAGTGGTTCCTCTTTTTTTCCGAAGATCTCCGATCATATCGGCGATCAGTCGGGAGGTGATGGGATCCAGTCCCGCGGTCGGCTCGTCGTAAAGAAGAATGTCCGGTTCGACGATGAGGGCGCGTGCAATTCCGAGACGCTTTTGCATTCCGCCTGAGAGTTCGTTGGGAAAGAGAGACTCAGTGCCCGGCAAGTTTACAGCACGAAGAAGGCTCGTTGCACGATCCCGCGCTTCGACTCCTGTAATCCCGAGCCTTTCTCGAAGAGGGAAGAGAAGGTTGTCCACGACGCTGAGAGAATCAAATAATGCATTTTTTTGAAAAAGCATCCCGATATTGGTGCTTTCGAGGTGAACGGATCCTGCGTCGGCTTTGAGAAGTCCTGCGATGATCTTGAGGAGCACACTCTTTCCAGAGCCAGAAGGTCCGATGAGTACAACGGATTCGCCGCGAGAGACAGAGAAGGTCAAGTCGCGGAAAATCCATTTTCCTGAAAACTGTTTTCCCACGTCTTCCAGATTGATGGCGAGGTCGATCACTTTAGCTAGCCGCCTCCAGCCAGGGCATGAGGACGTCTTGGATCAAGAGTTTGCGATTGAGCGGGGCGAGCGCTTCGCGACGAGCTTGGGCGATGCGCTCTGAGCGCGCAATCCAAAAATTTCGCGCGCCTTCGATGGATCCCAATCTCTGAGTAAGGAATGTAGCGTGGTTTTGGAGCGCCATTGCGCCATCGACGTTGAGCCACGCGTATTTCTGGCCATTTTCTTGAGAAGGGGTAACGCTCGCTCGAATTAAATCCAGACTGATCATTTCAAGTTGGTCGAGGAGTAGTCCGAGTTTTTCGGGACTCTGTGCGGCCCAATCCACCAGGCTTCCGAGAACTCCCTGGGGACGTTCAAGAAAGTTAAAAAGAATTTGGCGATGTTCCAAGACATCGTCATTTGCGAGAGAAAGGGCACGGCCCCAACTTCCTTCGCAGAGAAGAGCGCTGACTTTTTGTTTCTCGCCGAGAATTCCCGCATCAGAAAGAAGGAGCCGAATCGTCGTGGAGTCCATCGGTTTTAATTTCAAGGACTGGCAGCGCGATAGCACCGTTGGCAGAACCAGCGTCGGATCACTTGCCGTCAGAATAAAAATCCATCCGCGAGGTGGTTCTTCAAGGATTTTCAGAACGGAGTTTGCCGCTTGTGGAGTCATGCGATCGGCATTCGGAATTAAGATCACTCGATGTGCGCCTTCATGCGCGCCGAAACCTGCCGTCTCTTTGAGTCGTCGAAACTGATCGATCTTCAAAGTCCCGCTGGAGGTTGAGCCTTCTTCAGCGTCAGAGTCCGAAGTAATTTCAGTGAAGTCGACCCAACTTCCGCTCAGGGCGCGTTGGCATTGAATGCATTCGCCACAAGGGCGGAGCCGTGGAGCTTCGCCAGACGCCGATGAGATGGAAACTGTAGCGGTAGGAGCAGGGGCTGGCGCTTCTCCGAAAAGGCCGCCACCAAAAAGAGAGTCGACTTCGTCAGCTTCACCAGATTTCGAAAATCCTACGCGCTCGCAAGAAATCCATTGAGCCAGAAAATAACCGATGCTGCGTTTTCCGATTCCGGCGAGTCCTGAGAGAAGAAGAACGGGCGGAAGATGATGAGTCTTCAACCACTCGGTCATGGGGCCAGTCAGTGTTTTGAGATGATGTTCGAGCGCCACTTCGGCAACAGGTAAAATCCCAGGGGCGTCCGATTTTGAATCTTTAGGCTTCATTGGGACTTCCGAGCCTTCGCCCAAGAGCTGAATTTCTTTGCTTTCAATTTTTTTTCCAGCTTCAAGAGAACTTCAGTCGCCAATTTTTCGGGAGTTTTAGTTCCGGGTTTAATGACGATCCATCGAGAAGGTTTTTCAGAACGGGACTTTAAAAAGCCTGCGCGAACTTTTTTCTGGAACTTCAGGCCTTCTTCTTCGAAACGATTCCTATCTTGCGCGCGCCCCAGGCCAACGGCCGGATCGATATCGATGAGGATCGTCGCATCGGGACTAAGTCCTTGAGTCGCGATGGCGTTCAGTTGCTTTACGGTTTTCCAGGTAAGTCCGCGGGCATGAGCTTGGTAGGCTAAGCTTGAATCAGCGAAGCGATCGCAGAGCACGAGTTTACCCTGTGCGAGGGCTGGGAGGATCGTCACGGCCAAATGCTCGGCGCGTGCGGCTTCATAGAGAAAGAGTTCGGTCCACGGCGACATTTCGTGATCCAGGATGGTTTTGCGAATCTGTTCCGCGACCGGGGTACCACCAGGTTCGCGCGTGAGGACGATGTCCGATTCACGGTGACCTTGAGCGGTCAGGACCTTCGCAACTTCACGCATGAGTGTACTTTTGCCAGCACCTTCAGTGCCTTCAAATGTGATGAAAAGACCTTTGCCAAGAGAGTGAGACGGCGCCATGAGCCTTGGTTATGCCGAGGCGATCCCGCCGCGTCAAGGACAAGGAGTCTACTGCGAAATGTTCGGTTGAACGGGCGGTGGCTGCTGGAATTGGTCCTGGCCAGGGGCTGGCTGCGGTTGCGATGGATCACCATTCCCCGGAGGAGGCTGAAAAGCGGGTTGGGGCTGGCTTGGGTCCCCATTTCCTTGAGGAGGAGTTTGAGGTGGAAATCCTTGATTTGGATCCCCGCCCGGATTGCCAGGTTGTGGATAACCAGGAGCTGCAGGGGGAGGAGGGTAGCCGTTCCCGTTATTGATGTTGGGATCTCCCGGCGGATAGCCCTGAGGATTGCCCTGCCCAGGCGGATTATTTAAATCCATCGGAGGCTGAGCTTGGTTTGGAAGCGGAGGTTGATTTTGAAGCTGCCCATTGGGTGGGTAGCCGTTCTGATTTTGTTCAAAACGATTGTCTTGCTCAGGCGGAGGCTGCTGCGCTTCGCGTTCTCGCATTGAACTGTTTGCGGGTACTGCAACAGCACCCTGCTGCGGAAGAGGAGCGGGTTTCGGTCCATGGATTTCATGATGCTGCATGAAGTTCGGGGGTCTCATTCCAGGAGGACCACCTAGGCCGTTCGGGCCATTAGGCGCATGAGCCTGCGGAGCACCGGGGACTTGAGCCATACCTGGCGGAGGCGGCACTTGTGTTGGCGGTTTAGATTGATTGATCTCGGTCAGACTTCCAGGAGCACCCATGATGGGCTTGTGGTGAAAAATTTTGATCAGACCGATGCTTAAAGCGCCCAAAATAATCCCCGCGAAGATGGCAGTGAGCCACATCCGCATCGGCACAGGCTTTCGGCCACTTCCGCTGATGTTTCCCGAGTGGAGAATGATCGTTGGATCGTGCTGGATTTGAGAGGTTTGTCTTTCGCGCAGATTTTGAAGACTGCTCAAAAGGCTGAGAGCAGGGTCTGCAGCCACGCGGTCGTTCGAATCGGAAGGTGGATTATATGCAGGCGTCGCAATCACGGGTTGTTCGGATTCACTGGTCGAGGGCTGTGTCTCGAGCGAAGGGTAAGCGGTAGAACTAGGGCCTTCTCCACCCGAGATCGGAGGAGCCTCGTGCGTTGTCGATTGAACTGACGTATGCGCGGAGGTCGAAGTATTTACATCCGCTGGACGAGGCGGGGGTTGAAAGTCGGCATTAAAATCTTGTCGAGGTTCTTTGAAGGTTTTTGGAAATGTTTTTGCGGAAGTTTTTTCCGAAGGCATCGTCTCGTAAAGCGCCGGTCCGGATCCGATCTGTTCTCCGGCTTCTACCAAATCAGGAAGAGAGACAACTTGAGTGGCATCGATTGTTTCGACCTCGCCTTGAATTTCGTCTTGAAATTTTTCTAGCGCTGGCGCCTCGAGCACTGGAGCTTCGAGGACTACAGATTCGAACTCAAACGCTGGCGCTGCGAGTGAGGGCGTTTCACCTGTGGCATCGGATGGAGGTGCGGGCGCAGCAATAGCGGCGGAGTCGACCAGTTCTTGCACACTGATCCACTTTCCATCGAGTTGGTCGGACGTGACTTGGTGATATCCGCGGATCTCACCGTCCTCGTACAACCCCTGAATTTGATCCAAAGTAAATGGCCCAACTTTCCTGCCATTGACTTCGAGATGCCACTGACTTTCAGCCATCTCTAATTGCCGCCCCTTGGTTCTAATTGTACCGGGAAAACGCAGCGAGTCTAGTTGCAAAGACATGGATTTTGGGCTCATTGCGCCATAGCTCAGCAGCATGGCAAGCCCCTTGCTTGGTCGGCGCGATCAGGGGGTTTCTTCCATGTTGATTTCAGGGAATCAGAAGGTAGGGCGGTTCGGCCAATATTTTGGCCGGTTTTTTGGAACGATCGCCACAGCATCATCGATGATCGGTGCGATCGCTGCTTCGAGTGCGGTTCAGTTTGCATATGGCGATGCGGCGACGGATGCGCCACAGACGAATGTGGATGCCACTCCGAAGATCGAAGGGGGGCAAGCAGCCGGGAGCTCACAAGTTCTCGCTGAAGCCGCTAGCGACTCGGGAGAACAAAAAGCCGGAACGGTCGGCGTCAATTATTTCGGAATCTTTTATGGACCTGGCGTCTCGAATGCTTCGAGCTTTCAGCCGGATTCAAATGGCAACCCCGACCCTAATCGCCCCCTTCTCTACAAAAACTTTTTGGGAGTTGGCTATCGTGTCACCAACGAAATCGCGATTACCCCAACTGCTTATTGGCAATGGATACCCGTGCGAGGCGGTAGTTATGCAATCCAAGACCCTTACGTCAAAATTTCTCACAACGCGTTGATCAGCAGGGGTGGCTTCAATCTTTACGGCGATGTTCGCTATCACGTTCCGATCAGTGACTACTCGCGCTCTGTTGATTCCAAGGGCGGATTGCAAACTGTTGAAGTCGCAACGTACACTCCTGAAGCAAGTCGTTGGACGTTCGGGATGTTTGGTTCCGCGCGCGCAAACTTTTACGGCAAGCAAGGCGCAGCTGCAGGTAATGACGTAGAACTCTATGCAGGACCAAACATCAGTTACCAGATGACGCCAACCCTCGCAGGCGTGATTCTTTATGAGTACAATCTCAATCACGCATACGGAGATCCAAACGGCGCTCTGAAAGACGACGGCTATGACGTACAGCCGGGTTTGAACTGGGACATCACTCCAACGGTTCTCTTCAATCCTTACGTAAATATCTATCCGACAAGTGCGAACTTGAAATCGACGTCATTGGGATTTCTGATCAGCTGGCAGCCTCTCTAATTTAATTTGCGCTGCGAAGAATCAGAGAGTGGGTAGCGCCTGTTGCAGAGGATTCTGCGTATCCGATAATAAATTGGTGATCGCCTTCTGGCATGGAGGTGAGTTCCATGCTTCCTCGGGTAGCTTCGATAGGCACTGAGAATAAAGTGACAGAGGTTGTTTGATGGAGGAGTGCACCGAGACCAACTGGGTCCAGGCGCCCTAAAATTCCGGGAACGAAACCTGGTCTAATATTCCGCTCATTCACGTTCATTTTGATGTTGGCACCGTTCAAAGAGGTCTTTTGCTGGGAGAGCTCCACGGAGCCGACATGAAAGTAAGCGGCGTAAGGCGAACTGCTGTCATCTCCTGCTATGTAAAGATGCTGAGCATCGCTCGAGAAGTTCGAGGTGAGAGAAATCATTTCATTGAGCGAGTTTCCGATTCCGATGAGCCTTTCGAAAAGCGGGCCACCTCTTGTGATGGGGCCGCCTTGAGGGTCAAATCCTGCCAAGATGCACCCAGTGTTCTTGTCGTATAAAATCCAAAATGAAGTGGCGTCGGTGTCGACGGTTGATGAATTCGTATATCCAACACGATACCAAACCTGGTCTGGACTCGAGGAAACCGCTCGCCATTCGAACTGACTGATCAGGTTTTCAGTGTGGCTGCTCCAGTTGAAACTACTCGCGAGTTGCTTCGGCATATCGCTTGTGATTTTTGCCATCACCGCCTTGCTGTGCTTGAGCGGTCCTCGAATCTCTGAAAGATCAGGAGCAATTATGCTGGGCTTAAGTTGTGAGCTGTTCCAGATCGTTTGAATAGCGGCCTCGAGATCCGGATTCGCATTGATCTCGATAGAACCGACGGTTTTAAGCGCGGTCATGTAACCACTGACAACGTCTCCAGCAGTTGAATAGGGATTATCGCTGACCTGTCGGATCGTTTCCAGAGCGACTTGGTCAGCGGTTAGCAGATTTTTAAAAAGACTTCGGATCCGCCAGAGCGCGGAGACTACCACGTTGCCGAGATCGTGCGCTTCCATTCCTGGGGAGTATGTGGCAGTTCCCGTCGCAGTACGAATCGCCTTACCTTTTCCTGCAATAAGACCCATGTTGGGATCTTCAAGAAGGGAGAGTGAAAAATAGTCGGCAAATGCCTCATGAAGTCCGAGCACTTCCGAATTGAGAATGGGTCCGATCAAACTTTGAAAAATAGAATGAACAGTTTCGTGCATCACGACGCTTGGGTCGTTTGCGGCGTTAGCAACGTCCAGGCTCTTGTACTTTGCATAGATCGCACGATGGGAAGGGAGAAAACTTAAACTCCAATCCTGAGGATTGAAGAAAGCATTGTTCGCAAGTTCGATTCCCGAAGTGGGATCTGAGACATCGCGATCGACTAAGACCATAAGGGGGTGGCCAGGGATATAACCTAATTTTTCCATTCGGTCGAAGAGTTGATTGATCCAGTAGTAAACGCTGGTGAGTCGTGTGATTCGAACCT
>Ga0302315_10001480_pt1 | contig 23660 bp, 18 predicted proteins | sample III_Palsa_N3_1_FD_200532 | JGI IMG/M metagenome (GOLD analysis project Ga0302315, IMG submission 200532) | Peat permafrost microbial communities from Stordalen Mire near Abisko, Sweden - III_Palsa_N3_1 | ecosystem: Environmental > Terrestrial > Soil > Palsa > Peat permafrost | place: Sweden...
TTTTCACCGCACCAGCTATTCCTGGTGGTGCGGTGAAAACACCGACCACAGGCAAAAAATATGCAGGTCTCTACATCCTATTGTGGACAATATTTACCACCATCAAAATTTCTTACCTTTATCCTGTGCCAGCAGAACATATCCTCAAAGCCTTCCCGCACCCGCCCACGCCGCAGCAGCTTGAACTGTTTGCGCGGTTGGATGCTTTTATCAGCAGCGATAAAGGCAACGAATGTTTTATACTGAAAGGCTATGCCGGCACGGGCAAAACCACGGTTTTGAGCGCCTTGGTGAAGGCTTTGCGCAGCTACAATTATAAATCTGTTTTACTGGCGCCGACAGGGCGCGCGGCAAAGGTAATTACCAGCTATTCGGGCCGGAAGGCGTTTACTATTCACAAGCGTATTTACCGTAAAAAATCGGCATTGAATGTGGATATGTCGTTCATGATTGCTGATAATTTGGCTAATGATACGCTGTTTATTATTGATGAAGCGTCCATGATTTCGGATGAAATCAGCGGCAATAACCGGGAAACCCTGCTGCACGATTTGGTTAAATACGTTTACAACGATAAAAACTGTAAGCTGCTGCTGGTTGGCGATACCGCGCAGTTGCCGCCGGTAGGATCGGACGAAAGTCCGGCGCTGGACGAGAACCTGATGAAAGCCGATTATGGCCTCAGCATTTTTAGCTATGAATTAACCGATGTACTGCGCCAGCAAAAGGATTCGGGCATATTGTATAATGTTACCAGGATACGCGATATTATTAGGCAGGAAGAAATTGTTACGCCGCAGATAGTCACCAAAAACTACAAGGATGTGTACCGCATGAACGGCGATAAGCTGGAAGAAGGTATCAATTACGCCTATAACAAATACGGCAACGAAAATACGCTCATCATCTGCCGCTCGAACAAAAATGCTAACCTGTATAACCGCCAGATACGCGGCCGCATTTTATGGCGCGAGGAAGAACTAACAGGTGGCGACCAGATAATGGTGGTGCGAAACAACTATTTCTGGCTGCAGGACCAGGAGGAAGGCAGCACCGGCTTCATAGCCAACGGTGATATTGCTAAAATACGCAAGGTGCGTAAGTTTGAAGAAATTTATGGTTTCCGCTTCGCGGATGTGCAGCTGGAATTTACCGATTACAGCGAAGACCCGGTTTTAGACTGCAAAATTATGCTCGATACCCTGTATTCCGAATCGCCCGCCTTGCAACCGATAGACCAAAAACGCTTTTATTTAGAGGTGATGAAGGATTACGATCACATCACCAATAAGCGCCAAAAACACGAAGAATTAAAGCTTAACCCATACTATAACGCCCTGCAAATAAAATTCGCCTACGCCATTACCTGCCATAAAGCCCAGGGCGGCCAATGGGATGCCGTTTTTGTTGACCAGGGTTACCTTACCGAAGATATGGTAAACATGGATTTTTTACGCTGGTTTTACACCGCCTGCACCCGCGCCACCAAGGAGCTTTTTTTGGTAAATTTTAATGATAGGTTTTATCAGACGAAGCAGGAGGATAGTTTTTGATTAAGTTGGGCGTTGCCTTTGGCCCGCGCTATCCGCTCATACTGCACAGGCCTTAGCCACAAGGCCGGTACCCGCTGCTATCGCTAACGCAAATTGTCTGAACCATGATTTTTAGGATTAAGGGATTCGCCTGATGTTTAAAGTGTTTTTTTCGTTTTTTCTGTTTTTTTCGTTGGAAGTGTTTAAAGTGTTTTTTTTGTTTTAATTGTTTTTTATGTAATCTGTGTTTTGATTGTTGTTACCGTTTTTCATGTATTAAAACAAAACTCAGAATAACATCTCCTATTACCATCATCAAAAATAATCTGCACATTTGCACATCTGCATATTTGCACATCAATACAACATGCACTTCCTGTATCCCGCATTTTTATTCGCGTTAATTTCACTGGTAATACCCGTGTTGGTACACCTGTTTAATTTCCGTAAATATCAAAAGGTATATTTCAGCAATGTGCAGTTTTTAAAGGAGATACACGAGCAGCAATCATCCCGCCGTAACTTAAAAGAACGCCTGATACTGGCAGCGCGTTTACTGGCTTTAACCTTTTTGGTATTGGCTTTCGCCAAGCCCTACATTAGCAATAACAACAACCAAAACGCAGGTACGCAGCAGGCGGTGAGTATTTTTGTAGATAATTCCTACTCCATGGAAACGCTGAACAGCGAAGGTTCTTTGCTGGATGAAGCCAAACGCCGGGCCAAGGAAATTGCATCGGCTTACGGTATAAACGACAAGTTTCAGCTGCTAACGCAGGATTTTGAAGGCAAGCACCAGCGTTTGCTAAGCAGGGATGAGTTTAATGACGCGGTGGATGCGGTTCAAATCAGCCCGGAAAGCCGCGATTTGCAGCAGGTGATTAATCGGCAACAAAGTTTGTTGAATATGCAGCCCGGTATGCTGAAGTCGGTTTACGTCATATCCGATTTCCAAAAAAACATCAGCAACGGCAAACCGCTGCAAACCGATAGCGCTACCCACGTAAACTTTGTACAGCTTAAAGCCAGCAATTTGCCCAATGTAGCGGTCGATTCGGTATGGCTGTTAAGCGCGGTACATAGGCCGGGCGAAAGTGAGAAACTGGTGTTCCGTCTGCATAACTACGCGGATGCTTTGGCCGAAAAAATACCGCTGAAGGTGCTAATTAACGGCGACCAGAAAGCATTGGGCAGTTATACCATAAAACCGCGCTCGGCACAAAACGATACACTGGCATTCTCGGGCCTGCAAGACGGCTGGCAGCGCGGCGAAATTACCATACAGGATAACCCGGTAACCTTTGATAACCAGTTTTATTTCAGCTTTAATGTACAGCACCAATTGCCTGTTTTGCTGATTGATGACGGCACCCCCAATACCTATCTAAAGGCCGTTTTTGCAGCTGACCCGTTTTTTGCCGCTACCCGCGTACCGGCAGGTAATGTGGATTACGCAGGTTTGAATACCTATCCGCTGGTGGTGTTAAGCGATATTAAAACCATCCCCGCAGGGCTGGCTCAGCAGTTAAATACTTATGCGGCAAAAGGCGGTTCGCTGGTAGTTTTCCCGGCGGCGGATATGGATTTGGGCAGCTACCAAATACTGTTAAGGCAAATGAATGCCGTTTACCCCGAAAAGCTGGTTACACAGGATACCAAAGTGGCATCCATCAACCTGCAAAACCCGGTGTTTAAAAACATATTCGATAGCTTCCCGCAAAACCCCGATTTGCCGGTGGTGAAAAAATACTACCAGCTAAACGCAGCCACAGGCGCAAGCGAAAACCTGATGCAGCTAACAGGTGGCGGGGCGTTTTTCGCGGAGAGCGCGAAGGGCAATGGCAAGGTGTTTATCTCGGCAGTACCGCTTGATGAGGATTATAGCAACCTGCCGCGCCACGCGCTGTTTTTACCGCTGATGTTCAGGATAGCGCTGTTGAGCGGGTACGACCAGCCGCTGTTTTATACGTTGGGGCGTGATGAAGCCATAGAAATACCTCCTGTAAAAAGCAGCGAAAAGGAAATACTAAAGCTGGTTAAAAATGGGCAAAGCATTATACCGGATGTTAGGCAGCAGGAGGGTAGCACGCTGCTGTATATATCCGACCAATTGCACGAAACCGGAACTTACAATCTGCAAAAATCCGACAGCACCATTGCCGTGCTGGCTTTTAATGATAACCGGAGCGAATCGGACCTGAGCTATTTACCCCCGGCTGATTTAACTAAAATTCTGCCCAAATCTGGCCACGTTTTACCTGCCGGTAACGGCTCATTAAAAGGCGCTGTAAACGAAATAAATATAGGCTTACAATTATGGAAACTTTGTATAATTTTGGCATTGATATTTCTGGCTGCCGAAATATGCTTAACCAGGTTCTATAAACCTGTAAAACAAGTACCTTCGCAGCCGGTATAAGTATGGCAAACCCAACCTCTAAAAAGCAGCGCTAATGAATTTGCTTATCAAATCCGCAACAATTATTGATCCCAACTCACCCTTTCATCAAAAAGTTGCCGACGTTTTGATTGAAAAAGGGCACATCACCAAAATAGCTGCAAAAATTAATAGTGATGCCGATGTAATTGATGCAAAGGGCAAATACCTCTCGCCCGGGTTCTTTGATTTGAACTGCAACATTGGCGAATTGGGCTTGGAAACCAAGGAAGATTTAAAAACCGGTACCCGCACCGCCGCGGCAGGTGGTTTTACGGGCGTGGCTTTAATGCCCAACACCCAACCGCCCGTACATTCCAAAGCCGAAGTAGAATACCTGTTTAACAGGGCAAAAAATAATTTGGTGGATGTTTACCCGCTGGGCGCTATCTCGCACAAGCGCGAAGGCAAGGATATGGCCGAAATGTACGATATGTACCTGAGTGGCGCCAAAGCCTTTACCGACGGTAACCGCCCGGTTCAGGATGCTGGTTTAATGGAACGCGCATTGTTATACACACAAGGTTTCGATGCGCTGATATTATCATACCCCGAAGATACCGCCATAGCCGGCAAAGCAAAGGTAAATGAAGGCGAAATGAGCACTTTGCTGGGCATGAAGGGCATACCCTCGCTTGCCGAAGAGCTGATGATAGCCCGCGACCTTTACCTGGCCGAATACACCGGCTCCAAAATACATTTCAGCACCATATCAACCGTACGGTCGGTGGAGTTGATTAAGGAAGCGAAAAAGAAAGGCTTGAAAGTAACCTGCGACGTTGCCGCCCACCATTTGGTGCTAACCGACGAGGCGCTGGCAGGCTTTGACAGTCAGTATAAAGTTAAGCCGCCGCTTCGTACGCAAAAGGATGTAAACGCGCTGCTAAAGGGCTTAAAAGACGGTACCATTGATGCCATTGTATCGCAGCATACACCGCACGAGGTGGAATTTAAGGATGTAGAGTTTGAAGTAGCCGAATTTGGTATCATTGCCCTGCAAACCGCTTTTGCCACAGTTGTAAAAGCGGGTCTTAGTATTGAACTGATTGTACAAAAATTAGCAGTCGCCCCGCGCGAAATATTACAGGTAGAACCCGCGGTTATCGCCGAAGGCAATAAAGCCAACCTAACACTTTTAGATACCGCCGCGCAATGGGAATACACTAAACAAAATAACAAGTCCAAATCTTATAATTCTCCCTTTATTGGCCACAACTTAACGGGGAAAGTGTTGTTAGCTTTAAATAACAATCAAATTTTTAAAGCATAATCACCATGATCGACCAAAAAATAGAATCGGCAATAGGAGCGGCCTTAACTGCTTTTACTGCCCACAGCGACTTTGATGCCAAACCGCTTATCGGCGACTTTATAGAGCTGTTTTCAACTGATGAAGATTTTTTAACAAAAGTTGATGATTTGGACGAGGTATTTGATGATACCCCTGCTATAGAAGAATTGCGCGAGGTGTTTTTCGACCTGCTGCTGATTAACTTTTTTAGCGCCGATGTAAAAAAGCTGGAAGACGATTACCTGGAAACACCCGAATGGGAAGCTATTGAAGAAGAAACATTAGACAGGGGCACCGAGTTGCTGAATTTGCTGCTATACCTTAACGAGTGCGAAGACGAAAACATTGAGCCGGGACTTGATGATTACCTAAAGGAGTTTTTATTGGTTGATGAGGATGAGTTCCAGGACGAGTACCAGATATACGAACCCGTTATTGCCAACCAGATACTGATGGAAAGCCCTGTAGCCGAAATTAAAACGGTAGCAGCAGAATTACCTGAAGACTCCGAACTAAAAGAGTTATTTTACCCCATGATGTGCTTCTTCCAAAATACCGACCCATCCGCAGAGGAAAAAAAGAACATCGCGGCCCATGCCCCAAACCCCGCCTTTGATTTGGCGGTGGTAAATATTTTACAAGTGTTTAATTAAATTATGGCTACAGAACTAAAAAGTATAGATACCCAAATTAAAAAAGACGGGTTAATAAAAGGTGTGTTTTTGGGATTGATTGTACTGGCTTTAAGTATAATTTCGTTTTATTTTATTTTGAATAATGCCACCAGCCCCTTGCAGGTTTTAGCAGTTCCTTTTTTCTGTTCTTACATCATTCCGCTTATTGTCAGTGTTTTTTTTATACTTAATATCCGGAAAAAAGCAGGCGGCTACCTTACTTTTAAGCAGGTGGTTACCACCGCTTTCATTATGTTTTTTGTCAACTTCGCTATCCTTACAATAGGCAGGGACCTCATTTTTGTTAAACTTTTTCAGCCCGATATGATTGGCAAAACAGAAGCCTCAATGATGACAAGTTCGAAGATAATGTATAAGCAACAAAAGCTGCCCCAAGCCGAAACTAATAGCAGGTTAGCTGAACTAAAAAAGGGATTTGATGCCGAAAATAATATGACCGCTTTCGAAACCTTTTCGGGTTACCTCACCACCATCATATTACTGTTTGTATTGGCTGTTATTTTTGCCGCCGCCTTTAAAAAAGACCCGCCTGTTTTGGTTGAAGTAGATATTGTGGAATGATAATTTGTTTTGGTTAGTGAAAAAATATTTTTAAAAGATGTATAGTATCATAATATTATATAACTTTAATTTATTAATCACTTAAAAACCTATCTGTATGCCATCACAAACTCAAAGTGCCAATGTTAATACATTATCCATTCGTAGTGGACTAATGATTGGGGTCATTGTTATTATTCTGTCAATAGTTTTTCGTTTAATTGATCCTTTATTGCAATATACAAATTTATCGGTAACATTATTAAGTGCAGCTTTGGTTGTTGCGTTGATGGTGATTTTGGCTTTAGATATAAGAAAGAAGATAGGCGGTTTCTGGAAATTTGGCAAAGCTTATGTGAGTTTATTAATAATGTCGCTTTTTATTGCATTACTTTCAGTATTGTTTAGTTTCGTTCTTTTTAAATATGTTGATCCCGACATGCCTTCTAAAGTTAACGATGCAACCGAACAGGTTACCGAAAGCCGTTTGCAAAAATTTGGTTTAGACCAAACTCAAATAGACGCAGCTACCAAAGGCTTTACTAACGGCGAATTTAAAGCCAAATTAGAGCCTACTTTTTTTAATGAATTTGAAGCTTTTGCAATTTCTTTGGCTTTTTATGCGGTAATTGATCTTATTATTGCAGCATGTGTGAAAAAGAATCTGCCGCCATTTATCCCGGCAGATGAACTTGAAGCATAAAAAATAATCATACTATATCAAACAAGAAAGGCCGCTCAATTGAGCGGCCTTTCTTGTTTGATACGGGTGTAGTATCTACTTAGTGTTTGTGTACTATCTTCAAAATATCGTTACCAAAAACAAATATCATAAGGGCTATTATCAATACAAAGCCAACTATCTGGGCGCGCTCTAAAAATTTATCGCTTAGTGGTTTGCCGGTTACCATCTCAAACAATAAAAACAGCGAGTGACCGCCATCCAGCGCAGGTATGGGCAACAGGTTCATCAACGCTAGTGCCATGGATAATAAACCTACCAGTTTCCAGAAATGCACCCATTCAACATGGCCGCCAAACATGGTGGCAATAGCAACAGGCCCGGCAATTGCCTTGCCAAGTTTAACATCGCCGGTAAAAATTTTCCCTAATCCTTTTGCATTATCAGTTAAACTGCCCCATGCCCTTGACGCGCCAACAGGCAACGCGCTTAAAAAACCATATTGTATAGTTTTTAGCTGGGTAGTATCACGTTTAGCCTCAAAACCCAAAGTACCCACGGCTGTAACCTGCGCGTTAAGCTGTTGTATAGCACCATTGCGTTTTACCGAGATCTGTATCTTCTTGTTTTTATCTTTCGCTAGCTCATCCTGCAACTCATCAAAAAAGCCAATTGGCGTACTGTTAACAGCAACAATGCTATCACCCTTTAATAATCCTGCCTTTTGCGCATTGCTGCCCCTAACTACCGAATCTACCGAGAATTTATGTCGCGGGTCAATGCTAATAAACTGGTCAAGGTCGTGGTCATGGTCCGATAAATCATTCAGGATATTAGCAGGTACCGTAATTTTTAATTGTTGTGTGCCGCGCTGCACATCCAGTACCGAGTGGTTAAGCAATACATCGGTGCCTGATAAATCTTCAAAACGCACAACAGGTTTGCCGTTTATGGCGTAAATTTTATCACCCGCTTTCAGGCCAATCATGCGGCCAACATTTCCCGGTACAATGCCATATTGCGCGGAGGAGTTTGGCGTATAGGTTTCGCCATATTTAAGCGTAAGCATCCAGAAAATGAAAATGCCCAGTACAATATTTACAATGATACCGCCCAGCATCACAATCAAACGCTGCCATGCCGGTTTTGAGCGGAATTCCCAGGGTTGCGGCGGTCCGGTAAGTTGCTCGGTATCCATAGATTCATCTATCATGCCGGCAATTTTAACATAGCCTCCTAACGGAAGCCAGCCAATGCCGTACTCAATATCTTTGTAAGTAAATTTAAACAGGCTTACACCGCCTGCGTCAAAAAACAGGTAAAACTTCTCTACCTTAATACCAAAAGCGCGTGCAGCTAAAAAGTGGCCAAGTTCATGCAGTATCACTAAAATCGAAAGCCCCAGTAACAACTGGCCAACCATAATTACTATATTCATCTATATCTGTATCAAATTGCAATGCCTTGTGGCATTTGTTTTATAAAATTTTGCGCAAAGATGCGTGTTTCTTTATCAGTATTCAAATAATCATCTAAACCCGGGCCGGCAATAAAACCTATTTTTTGCATACAGGTTTCAATCAGGTCGCTCATGGCTAAAAAACCTATGCTATTATTCAAAAAACCGCTAACCGCTATCTCGTTGGCAGCGTTAATAATGCAGGGCATATTACCACCACGACTAAGCGCCTCATAAGCCAGCGCAAGGTTACGGAAAGTTTTAATGTCGGGCTGTTCAAATGAAAGGTTAGGGTATTTTGTAAAATCGAAGCGTTTAAAATTACTTTTTACACGGTTTGGATAGGTGAGGGCGTATTGTATGGGCAGTTTCATATCGGGCAAACCCATTTGCGCTTTTATACTGCCATCTTCAAACTGCACCATGGAGTGGATGATGGACTGCGGGTGCACCACTACATCAACTTGCTCGGGCTCAAGATTAAAGAGCCATTTGGCTTCAATTACTTCCAGTCCCTTGTTCATCAGCGAGGCAGAATCAATAGTGATTTTGGCGCCCATTACCCAGTTTGGGTGTTTCAGCGCGTCTTCACGTACCACATCAGCCAAAAACTCAAGGTCTTTACCCCTGAATGGCCCACCGGAGGCGGTAAGGATAATCTTTTCGATAACGTTATTTTCCTCACCCGCAAGGCACTGAAAAATAGCCGAGTGTTCCGAATCAACCGGTAAAATCTTCACCTCATGCTTTTTGGCGAGGCCGGTTACCAGTTCACCCGCGACAACCAGCGTTTCCTTATTGGCTAACGCGATGTCTTTACCGGCTTTTATAGCGGCGATGGTAGGCTCTAAACCCGCAAAGCCAACCATAGCGGTAAGTACAATATCTATATCGGGATGGGTGACGGTTTCAATAATAGCATCAATACCTGCCAGTACCTTTGTATCAGTATGTGCCAGTGCCTCTTTTACCGCCTGGTATTTACTTTTATCACATATAATGGCATATGCCGGCAAAAACTCGAGCGATTGCCTGATGAGCAATTCCTCATTTGAATTTGCGGTAAGCAAAAAAGCCTTAAATAATTGCCCGTTTTCCCTTATTACATCAAGCGTTTGCGTACCAACGCTGCCGGTAGAACCAAGAATGGCTATGTTTTTTCTGTCTGTCAATTTTTATCCTTTTAACAATGACTTAATTATTCGTCCTCGGCTTCATCAGTCAATTTCCAACCAATCTTATCAGCAATATTTTTAAGCAAAGTAAGAGATATGCTATTATCCCTGTCTCTTGAAAACACAACAACTATTAAATTGCAATATTTTAAGTTCTTGTCATTTGACGAATAGCTTCCATTTTTCGCATAAACGCAACTAATATCTATCCAGGGAAAGGTTTCTTTATTCTGAAAAGTATGTTCATCCTTTTGAACCAAGACATCCGTTTCTTCTAAAATCTTTAAAATATCTTTTATTGGTTTCTGTTGAGAGTTGCTCTCATCACTACTAATATTTAGATACTTATATAAATGACTATACACCCTTAAAATCAATTATTTTATATATTCCTTTAATTGCACAGCAATCTTCCTATCGTTAGCCAGTCGTGGTACTTTATTTTGGCCGCCCAGTTTACCCTGGCTGCGCATATAATCAATAAAGGCGTCTTTTTTTAGGCTTTGGATAAGCAAAGGTTGCAAAATGTTACCTTCAATAAGGTCAAAATAGTAAATATTTTTCTTTTGCAGGGCTTTATCTACTTTTTGCGCTAATGCTTTAATGTCTTTTGGCTGTGTACCAAACTCAACAAACCACTCGTGGTAAGGTAATTGCCCTTGCGGCGGGTTTACTTGCGGTGCAACGGTAAACTCAACAATATCAATGCCTTCTTCCTTTGCTACGCTCATTAATGCATGTTCCACTTCTTCGCCAATCACATGCTCGCCAAAGGCTGATATGTAGTGCTTAATGCGCCCCGTAACCAATATTTTATAAGGGTTTTTTGAGGTGAATTTTATGGTATCACCTAAACTATATCCCCATAAACCGGCGTTGGTATTTAATATCAGCGCGTAGTTTTTGTTTAGTTCGATGTCTTGCAGACAGATGCGCGCCGGGTTTTCGTTAAAATATTCCTCAACCGGTATAAACTCGTAAAATATGCCCGAATCAACCTGTAATAGCAGACTCTTATCCTTTTGCGAATCCTGGAAAGCGATGAAGCCTTCCGATGCAGGATAGGTTTCTATCGAATCAATAGCGAAGCCGATGCTTTCTTCCATACGTGCGCGGTAAGGCTCAAAATTAACGCCGCCGTAAACAAACAGCTTAAAATTGGGGAATATATCCTTTACCGGTTTGCCGCCGCTTTTTTCCCTCAACCTGTCGAAATACATCTGGCACCAGGGCGGTATTCCCGATATCATGCGCATATCCTCGGTTATGGTTTCATCAACTATCGCATCAACTTTTTGCTCCCAATCTTCAATGCAATTAACTTCGTAACTGGGCATGCGGTTTTTTTGAAGATAGCCCGGCACATGGTGCGCTACAATGCCCGATAACCTGCCGGTTTCGATACCGTTTTTTTGGGTGAGGATAGGGCTGCCTTGTAAAAAAATCATTTTGCCATCTACAAACCCGGCATTGCCTGTTTCATGTATATAGCTTAGCAGCGCGTTACGTGCCGATTTTATATGCCCCGGCATGCTTTCTTTTGAAATCGGTATATATTTTACGCCCGATGTGGTGCCGGATGTTTTGGTAAGATAGATGGGCTTACCCGGCCACATTACATTTGCCTCTCCGGCAGTAACACGTTCGATATAGGGGCGAAGTTCTTCATAATCGCGTATGGGCACCTGCTTTTTAAAATCGTCGTAGTTGTTTATTTGGCCGAAGTGATAGTCGGTGCCGAAAGCGGTATCTTTTGCCTTGTTTATGAGTTGACTGAAGGTTTTTTGCTGAAGCTGTACCGCGTTTTTGCGCAGGCTGTTAAGCTGCTTATTAACCAATGAGGCAAATATTTTGCTTAAAGCAGCTTTTACACCCATAATTAATTTGTTTCGGCAATATCGTCGTCAACATCCTGGTGACTGTAAACCAGTTTGCGGTAGGCTACGACAAGTATAATATTTACAAAAGGAAAGACAAACAGTATGCCCACTAAAGTAAGCGAGGCAATAAAAAATAATACCTCAACCAATACAAAAAGCATAAAATACTTGAAAAAAGTATCCTTTATTAGTTGGTAGCTTTGGTTTACAGATTCAAACGGGCCAGAGCCATCGTCAACAATAAAACAGGTACAAATAGGTAGTATAAGCAAAAAGAAAAACTCAAAAAATATACCTATACAAACACCCAAAACCTTTTTAACAGATTCGTCATGAAACTGTTCAATCAGGTTAGTTAAGAATACGGATAAACTGCTTACTATAATCAGCAGGATAAGATAGCTGAAAAGCATTTTTATTTTCGGTACCACTTCCTTAAACTCAAAATCATAATACTCTTTATCTATTAAAAGAAAAATGAGTTTAATAAAACTGAGAAAAAATAAGCTTACTACTATAAATAAAACGGTAATAGCTATTGATGCCAATAAGTCGTCAGAAATAACGTAATAGGTAATAAATACCAGGATAAATACTATAAAAAATGCCGCCAGCGAGAATATAATTATGGTGGCAAAATTCTTTTTTAATACATGCCACGCAGTCTTAATAGTTTCGGCAACTGAAAATGGGTGGTACATATTATAATATTATGATCTTTTTAATATTACGCGCTTCCAAAAATCCTGCATAAATCCTAAACCATAAGCAGTTAGTTGTATTAAGGAGGCAATAATGCTCAAAAATGCAATTTTTGCTGATTTATTTTTAATCCACGCGTGAAAAAATATCAACAAAATAATAACGGCTAATACAATATCGCATAAATACCCAATACGCCAGCCAATTAAGTTAGTAACTATTGTAAAAATTAAAAACAGCGTAAACATGGCCGGAAAAAAATGCACCGCTTTTAGCTGCTCCGGGAAAAATTTGTATACGTTAATGCGTGCCCTGCCAAAAAAGTGCAGCTGCTTGTAAAAGTGTAAAAAGTTTGTGCGGCGCTTGTGGTAAACTTTAGCATCGGGTATCAAACCAATTTTAAAACCCAGCGAGTGTATGCGTATGCTGTATTCTATATCTTCGCCCAGGCGGGTGATGATAAAGCCGCCTGCTTTTTCCCATACCTGCCGCGATATACCCATATTAAAGCTGCGCGGGTGAAACTGGCCAATGCCTTTTTTATTGCCTCTGATACCGCCTGTTGTAAAAGGCGATGTCATGGAATAGCTAATGGCTTTTTGGGTAGGTGTAAAAGAGGGGTGGGCATCATCCGGGCCGCCATAGGCATCAAGCCAGTTAGCGCTAAGGCTGTCGTTCACTATCTGTAAATAATCGGGCGGTATAAGGCAATCCGAATCAAATATCACAAAGTAATCGCCCTTGGCTAATTTAAAGGCATAATTACGGGTAAAACCCTGGCCTTCGTTGACTTTTTCGTAATACCTGATATCAAGCCTGTCCGCAAAGCTTTTTACAATTTCATCAGCCTTAATAACAGATCCATCCTCAATCACCAAAACCTCAAAATGCTTATAAGTTTGCAGGGTAAGGGTTTCCAGCAGTTCTTTTATTTCCTGCGGGCGGTTGTATAAAGGAATGATGATGGAGAAAAACATAGTTAGATGTGCAGATGTGCGAATATGCAGATGTGCAAATGATTAAAAGTTAATGGCAATATTAATTTATGTGTTTTATATCTGCACATACGCACATCTGCATATCCGCACATCAAATAATCTCTTCAACCTGGTATTTATTGCGCTCGCTGGCGCTGCGGGCAACTAGTTCGGCAACAAAGCCGGTTAAAAATAATTGCGAACCCAGTATAATTGCCACCAGCGCTATGTAAAACAAGGGCTGCGCGGTTACATCGCGGCTGTATTTTATGGCGTGGCTTATATCGTATAGTTTTTCGGATATTAGCCATATCGCGATAATTAACCCTGTAAAAAAACTTACAACACCCAGTGTGCCGAAAAAGTGCATAGGCCTTTTGCCAAATTTGCCCACAAAAAATATCGACAACAAATCCAACATGCCATTTACAAAGCGGCTCATGCCAAATTTTGTTTTACCATATTTGCGTGCGCGGTGCTCAACAATCTGCTCGCCAATGCGGGTAAAACCGGCCCATTTGGCTATAACGGGAATGTAACGGTGCATTTCGCCGTAAACTTCTATATTTTTTACCACAGCTTTGCGGTAGGCTTTAAGCCCGCAATTAAAATCGTGCAGGTTATCTATGCCCGACATTTTGCGGGTTGCAGCATTAAATAATTTGGTGGGTACTGTTTTGCTTATCGGGTCGTACCGCTTGGCTTTCCAGCCGGATATTAAATCGTAATTTTCTTCGGTAATGCGGCGGTAAAGCTCGGGTATTTCATCGGGGCTGTCCTGTAAATCGGCATCCATAGTAATAACCACATTGCCCTGCGCGGCTTCAAAGCCGGTGTTCAGCGCGGCCGATTTGCCATAATTACGCCTGAATTTTATGCCTTTGATGTTGGGGTTATGGCCGTTTAGCTTCCTTATCATCTCCCACGAGCCATCCTTGCTTCCGTCATCAACCAAAATAATTTCGTAACTGAAATTATTGTTCTTCATTACATCGCTAATCCACGAGGTTAACTCGGGCAGCGATTCTACTTCATCGTATAAAGGTACTACTACTGATATATCCATTTATTGTATGATGGGAGTTGAAGCTACATTAGGTTTACTCCAAATCGATTGCAAAAATATAAAAAATAGTATTGGTTTGCGGGTATGACTGTTTAATTGTCTGTATCATTGATTTTACAAATGCCGCAAACAATGATGTTAATCAGCCTGTTTCTAAAATCAGTGTAATCGGCGGGGCGAAATCCGGCACAAATATATTTTTCTATATTTATCGCCGTTATTGTAATTAATAAATAATAAATGAACCAATATAAACTTGCATTAGCACTTCTATTGTGCCTTTGCATACATGGCGCTTATGCCCAGGATGGCGGACAGGAAAGTAAATACGACCAGTACAAGGTTTTTATCACCAATTTTTATCCCGATAAAGGGAATGTATACCGCACGGCCAGTGGCGCGCCGGGTGCAAAATACTGGCAAAACCGTGCCGATTATAAAATTAACGTAACGCTGGATACCTCATATCATCGCATAAACGGCACCGATTTAATAACCTACACCAACAACAGTCCCGACGGCCTTGGTTTTTTATGGTTGCAACTGGATCAGAATATTTATAAGGAGGATTCGAGAAGTACAGCTACCACGCCCATTGCCGGCAGTCGTTTTTCTAACCAGGCCTATACAGGCGGCGATGAAATAAAGGCGGTTTACATCATAAAAAACGGCAAGGAAGAAAAAGCCGATTATATTATAAACGATACCCGCATGCAAATACGGCTGAAGGATACCTTAGCCGCGAATGGCAGCAAAATACAGCTTAAAATAGATTACGCCTTTACCATACCCGAAGTTGGTACTGATAGGATGGGCCGCTTACTTACCAAATATGGCTGGGTATACCAGATAGGGCAGTGGTACCCGCGCATGGAAGTTTATGATGATGTTACCGGCTGGAACGTGATACCTTATTTGGGCGGCGCCGAGTTTTATTTGGATTACGGAAATTACGATTATACCATTACCGCCCCGGCAAGCCTGGTGGTTGAAGGCTCGGGCGAATTGCTTAACCCTAACGAGGTATTAACACCAACAACCATAAGCCGGTTGGCTACGGCTGCAAACAGCGATAAAACTGTGTTCATTAGGGATTCTGCCGATGTGGTGAATGGGCGGTCGTACCCCAACAAACCGATGCTTACCTGGCATTTTGCCTGTAAAAACGCGCGGGATGTTGCCTGGGGTGCTTCTAAAGCATTTATATGGGACGCAGCGCGTATTAACCTGCCCGATGGTAAAAAGGCTCTGGCGCAATCGCTTTATCCTATTGAAAGTATTGGCAATGATGCCTGGAGCCGTTCTACTGAGTTTGTAAAGGGCGCTATTGAAATATACTCAAAAAAATGGTTCCCTTATACTTATCCTGTGGCTACCAATGTGGCGGGTAATGTAGACGGGATGGAATATCCCGGTATTGTGTTTTGCGCTACCACCACCACCGGCAGCGATTTTTGGGATGTTACCAACCATGAATTCGGCCACAATTGGTTCCCGATGCTGGTAGGTTCAAACGAACGTAAATATGCCTGGATGGATGAGGGTTTTAATACCTTTTTAAATAATGAGGACACCAAAATATTTAACAACGGCGAGTTTTATAAAAAGGTTAACCAGCAGCAGATAGCGCCGGGCATGTTTGGCCCAACGGTAAGTGCAATTATGACGCTGCCGGATGTTATACCTGATGAAAATGCACCGATACTTGAATATGATAAACCGGCATTGGGCCTGGCTATATTACGCGAACAGATATTAGGCCCCGAACGTTTTGATTATGCCTTCCAAACCTATATTAAGCGATGGGCATTTAAGCACCCTACGCCATGGGACTTTTTCCACACCATGGATAATGCAGCGGGCGAAGACCTGGGCTGGTTTTGGAACGAATGGTTTTTTACCACCTGGAAGGTAGACCAAGCCCTTAAAGAAGTTGATTATGCCGATAATGACCCCCAAAAGGGCGCTTACATCACCATAGATAACCTGGAAGAAATGGCGCTGCCGGTTACTATATCCATTAAGGAAGAAAACGGTAAAACCGGCCTCGTTAAACTGCCTGCCGAGATTTGGCAAAAGGGCAATGAATGGACATTCCTGTACAAATCTACCTCAAAAATAATTTTTGCGACTATCGACCCTGACCATACCCTGCCGGATATTAACCCTGATAACAATACTTACAGCGGAATGGCGATACCCAACGGCACCAACGCTGCCGATGTATTAAAGAATTATATTAATGCCATTGGCGGCGAGGATAAATTAAAGGCGGTTAAGGATTTAAAAGTGGTTGCCGGTACCCGGCTTGATGGTTTTGATATACAGCGTACCGATTTATATAAATACCCCGGCATGTTTGAGCAGGAAGTAGCGCCTAAGGGTACCATAGAGGTTGTTTTTTCGCGCACGGTAATTAATGGCGACAGCGTACAAGTAAATGAAAAAGGGCTGGATGCACTGCTTACCGCCGCGGATAAAAAAGCCATTACCGAAAAACACAAGCTTTTCCCCGAACTTGATTATTTAAAGGCAGGTTATGCAATAGCTTTAGCGCCAACACTGCAAATGATTGATAACCAGCTTGCTTATGTAGTTTCGGTTGTATCGGTAGATGGTATAAAAATTAGGGGTTACTACAGCCAGGAAACAGGCTTGAAAATAAGGGAAACCATTGATGCCGATGGCGGCCAGGCTATTGAATACTCCGATTACCGCGATGTAAACGGCATTAAAATACCATACGACGAGCAAACCAGTTTTTCCGGGGAACCGGCTGAGTACAAAATTACCTCAGTATTTATAAACAGGGGTATTCCTAATGATAATTTTAAATAGAAATCTTAATCAATAATATCTCGACACTAAAACCTCAATCATACTTATTGCGGTTACTATCGGAAATAATAATGGTAAATAAGAGAGTATAGTTTTTGGCAAACTTATATTATCGGTCAGTTTTGTGCGGCTTAAAGCCAGCGCCAATAACGGGAAAATTGGCAACAGGTACCTGCCCTGCATGCCACTAAATGTATTGGCATCTAAGGCAGTCCAGGTAATATATTGGGTAGCCATTACTGCCATTGTAGTAAATAATACACTTAACAGCAACGCGACCCTCATACGGGTATGATCGTTTGATTTAAATCCGAAATTAAGTATAAACCCCAGGCAAAGTATTACCGATGCAGCAATATAGTAAAACGTGCTAAAGGGCACATCAAGCCAGCCCAGCACACCTACAAACATTTTATAAATATTGAGTGTGGCGGGTAAATTAAACTTAAAATACAGGCTTAAAAAATTCAGGGGATGATGTAAAATATGTGCTATTTGCAATTTGGCATTAATGTGTAATGCCGGCGGCGCAAATATGATGGCCAGGTTATTATGGTCGAGGTAAAGCCAACCAAGGATAGCTAAAAACGGGATGCCTATAATAGCTATCTTTTGCTTTTTGCTGAAGCTTAAAAACAGGAAAGCAAAGGCAAAAAGCGCATAAGGCGGTTTTGCCATGCCTATAATACTCATCAATATAATAATAGCGGTTAACTCTGATGTTCGATATTTCGGTGTCGCATTAAATTCAGCATTATCAATAATAGCAACCAATAAAAAAGAACAGCTAATTAAAATAGCGTCCTGGCTTACCGATGCAAACAGGGCAACAGTCATAGGGAACAGCAATACGGTAAACATTAAGATATTACTGCGTTTAGCCAATTTTAAAGCAAAAAAGCAAATACTTATTGCCAGCAACCCGTTTAGCAGCCTAGAAAGATAAAGCGTTGTAATAACAGAGAGGTTTAGAAATTTACCTATATAAATTCCCGCAACCGGCATAATATAAACTACAGGTACATAAATCGCAGTGTTTGCAAATCTTCGCAAGGCAAACCCTGATGACCACCTTATTTTCTCGGCACTATCTGTTTTAATGCCATTTAATTTAACACCAGGGTTAAATTGCATAGGCCTGAAAATGGAATAGGCGTTAATAAGCCCCTTGTCAGTTATAAAGCCGCCGGGTGTGCGGTATAAAATTGTTTTATCGGCCGATATGGAATCCTTTTTGGTTACAGCCTTAAAACCTTCATAGGTAAAAGTTGGTACCAGTTCAAACCTCGAGATTTGTTCGGCGCGCATAAAGTGGTTAGGCTCATCCGGATTTTGGAAAGCCGGGGTTATTATTGCAGCCATGCACACCACCGGGATTGCATATAACAGATAAATGAAATGCAGCTGTTTTTGCGCCTTGATATATAACTTGCTTAGTTTTGACATAGGCTCAGGGAGAACGCGAAAATACAAAAACAATTTTATACGTGATGGTTATTCGTACCTCAGCGCCTCAATAGGGTCAAGCCGTGATGCTTTTTGGGCAGGGTAGTAGCCGAAGAATATCCCCGTAAGGGCACATACAAAAAATGATAAGGCTACTGATGATTCGGAGATGATAGTCGGCCAGCCTAAGGTAGCAGTTACAATTTTGCAGGATATGATACCCAGGAATACCCCGATAACCCCACCGGTGATACTGATAAGCACCGCCTCGGCCAAAAATTGCATAAGGATATCTTGTCCCCTCGCGCCTATTGACATGCGCAGCCCTATTTCGCGGGTACGTTCGGTTACGGAAACATACATGATATTCATGATACCAATACCGCCAATTACCAGTGATATGCCCGCAATTACCGTAAGCAGCACGGTTAAAAGTCCGCTGGTTGAGCTTAAAGTATTAATCAGCTCTTCCTGTGTGCGCACCTGGAAATCGTCGTCCTCATCATCGCGTAAACGGTGAGATTCACGCAGTATTTTGCTTATTTCGGTTACTGCGGCATCGGTTACCTGTTCGTTTGATGCCGAGGCATAAATATCCTGGTAATAAATGGTAGCCAGGATGCGCTTTTGTACTGTGGTATAAGGGGCTATCAATATATCGTCCTGGTCCTGCCCGAAAGCATTTTGGCCTTTGGGGTTCAGGATGCCGATAATTTGAAAGGGTATATTCCCAAAGCGGATAACTTTGCCTATGGGATTTGTGTTGGGGAACAAATTATCAATAACGGTTTGCCCAATGAGGCATACTTTGGCCGAGGTTAATACATCCTGGTCGGTAAAAGCGATGCCATCTTTAAGCGTAAGTTTCCTGATATCCAAATAAGCCGGACTAACGCCCTGCATACTTGTAGGCCAGTTTTCGGCACCGAAAATGGCCTGCCCTTTAGCCGTTACTGATGGCGATATATCACTTAAATACTGCGACTCTCGCTGTAACGCTATAATATCCTTATCGGTTAAAGTTTGAAAACTGGAACCCGAAATTTTTACGCCGCCGTTTAAGTTACTGGCAGGCATAACGGTTATCATGTTTGAGCCCATATTGGCCAATGAATCGTGTATGCTTTGTTTGGAGCCCTGCCCAATAGCCACCATAGCAATTACCGAGGCCACACCCATAATAATGCCCAGCATGGTTAAAAATGCCCGTAGCTTATTACGTTGTAACGCCCTTAATGCAATGAGTATGAGGTTATAAAAGCTCATTATTTATCTATCAATATTAATAATCATCGGTTACCGGCAAGTTGTCAAGCACTTCTCTTGCCGACCTGATATCAGCATTTGGCGTATCCTTTTGTATAATCCCATCGCGCAGCGAAATTGTACGGCCGCTAAACGATGCTATATCCGGCTCGTGCGTTACAAATACTATGGTTTTGCCCTGTGTTTTGTTCAACTCCTGCATCAGCGCCATAATCTCGTAGGAGGTGCGGCTATCCAGGTTACCGGTAGCCTCATCAGCCAAAATCATTACCGGCTCGTTTACCAGCGCCCTGGCAATAGCCACGCGCTGCTGCTGCCCACCCGAAAGCTGGCTGGGCGTATGATCGTGGCGGTCGGCAAGTTTTACAGCCTCCAGCGCGTGTATAGCGCGTTTGCGGCGTTCTTCGCTGCTGATTTCTTTGTTGTAGAGTAGGGGGAGCTCCACATTTTCTAATGCGGTTGTTCGCGGCAGCAAATTATAGGCCTGGAAAACAAAGCCTATTTTGTGGTTGCGCAATTGTGCAAGCTCATCGCGCGATAGTTTTTTAACATCCACGCCATCCAGCAAATAATCGCCGATGGTGGGTTTGTCCAAACAGCCCAAAATATTAAGTAAAGTGGTTTTTCCCGACCCGCTGCTGCCCATAATGGTTACAAACTCGCCCGCCTCTACTGTAAAGGATATGCCTTTTAGCGCGCGCACGGTTTCGGCACCCATGGTAAACTCACGCTTTAATTCCCGTATTTCTAATATCTTTTTGCTCATTATTTTTTACCCCCTCCGCCGCCACCGCGTTTTGGTAAAAACGGACTGGCACTGGCACCCGTTGATGTTACCACCACACCGCCGGTTATCGAAATACCGGTTACCACGTTAGCTGTGGTATCAAGGCCCGATAATACTTCAACATTAGTATTGTCATTCAAACCAATTTCTATTTTTTTACGGCTAAGCGTTTTGCCGTTCAGCACCCAAATTTCTGCCGTTTGTTTTGGTATAGCGCCAACACTATCCTTACGGCTTTTAACCGCATGCAGTACCGTAGCGCTGTTGCCGCCGGCGGCAAGCCCCTTTTTGCCCTTGCCTTTTTTGCCCAATTTTCCCTGTATGGTATATTGTTTCATCAGGGACGAATCCGGAGTAAACTGTAGGGCCTTAGCAGGTATCAATAAGGCATTTTGAACTTCTTTTGTATAGATAATGATGTTGGCCGTCATCCCCGGCTTTAGTTTCATATCGTTATTCGGCGCATCTATAATGGTAGTATAAGTTACCACGTTTGCCGATACATCGGGGTGCAGCCTTATACTTTCAACCGTGCCGTTAAACTGGTCGTTTATAAAGGCATCAACCGTAAAGCTAACACGCTGACCCTGGGCAACATCGCCTATATCGGCTTCGTCAACATTGGCTTCTACCTGCATTTTGGTAATATCCTTGGCAATAACAAACAGGGTAGGTGTACTGAACGATGCCGCAACCGTTTGCCCAACGCTGATAGAGCGGTTAAGCACCACGCCATCAATAGGCGAATAAATGTCAGCATACGACAAATTCTTTTGTGCCGACCGCACCGCCGCCGCGTTAGCATCAACCTCGGCCTTTGCCGAATTATACGATGCCACTGCCGAATCATAATCGGCCTTGCTGATGGCGTCGGTTTTAAACAACAGGTTTTGGCGTTCAAAATTGTTTTTCTCTAATACCAGCTGACTTTTGGCGTTTAGTAAATTTCCCTGGTTCTGGTCCACAGCGGCTTGTAATAATGATTTATCCAACTCAGCAATCAACTCGCCTTTTTTAACTTTCGAATTAAAATCAACATACAGCTTTGATAACGTGCCCGATACCTGTGTGCCTACCGTAACGGTATCCACAGGCTCAATTTTACCGGTAGCAGTTACGCTGGTGGCAATATAGCCGTAGGTGGGTTTTTGGGTTACCACCGTTGCAGGCGGCTCGGTTTTCCTGATAAAGAAAAACCAGATTAAAAATAGCCCCAGCAATATCGCTACTATGATAATGGGTTTTTTATAATTGCTTTTCATATCGGCCATTGTTATAATTTAATGGGGATGCCCCTGTAAAAGTCATATATTTTTAGTGTTAACACCACGTTGTACTTGGCTTGTATAAATGCCTGCTGTGCCTGTATAAACTGGTTTTTTTGCAGTAAAAAATCAACAATACTGGCAACGCCAACCTTTAACTGTTCACTGGCGATGCGGTAGCTTTCGGTGCTGTATTTATATTCAACCATAGCGGCATCATACTGGGCTTTGGCATTCTCAAAATTAATATAAGCCCGCTCCACGCTTTGCGAAAGGGTTATTTTGGTGTCACTAAGGTCGAGGTTGGCCTGGTCTACATTTATCTTCGCTTCTTCAACCGCTGTTTTAACCACCCGCTTGGTAAAAATAGGGATGGATAAAGTAAGCCCTAACTGCTGATAAAAATTACTGTTCAGCTGCGAGAAATAAGCCGGCGTGCCATTTAAATACCCCGATGTAACCGATGCGCCCGCGCTTAACGTAGGTAAATAACCCGCTTTGGCCAGCCTAATACCATATTGCGCAATCTGTACGCCTAATTCGCCGCCTTTTACTTCGGGGCGATTTTTAAGCGCTGTTTCTTCAGCATCAGGTAGAGATGAGGCGGTAGTATCATTCGGCGCTATGGTATCGGGGCGTACAATATCAAAATGGGTATCTGTTGGTAATAGCAATAATTGTTTCAGGGTAAGCAAGTCGCCGCGCTCGGTGTTGCGGGCGCCAACCAGGGTATAATGGTCGGCAGCTTGTTGTGCTTGCAATTGTATCAGGGCTGCGCGGGCCACGCTGCCAACATCATAACGCTGCTGTTCCAGCTTTACCTGTGCTTGCGATGTGCTGTCGAGGTCTTTATCATAAACTATATTTTCCTTATCCAGCAAAACGGCGAGGTAAGCCTGTGTTAGTTGCAGGGTAATATCGTTTTCCTGCTGTATAATGGTGTAGTTGGCCTGCTCAACTGCCAGGTTTTTTTGTACGATGTTATTGTTGATATAATTGCCGTTGTACAGCGTAATATTTGAAGTAACGCCATATTGCCCTGATGTGGTAAAGCCCGAACCCAGCGTACCGTTATAACTTGTTACATTATTGCCATGCGCGATAGATTCGGTACCCGAGGCGTTTAAATCGGGCAGGCGGGCCGCTTTGGCCAATAAATATTCCTGCTGACTGGTTTTTTGGCTTAAGCGGGTGGTGTTTATCTGGATATTGTTTTTTTTGGCATAGTCGATACACTTAATCAAATCCCATTTAATGGTTTTGCCAACTAGGGTGCTATCCTGCGCGTAAAGGTTAAAAGAGCCAAGAAGTGCCAGTATCAGCAGGCTTATATGTTTGCTGTATTTGAGCATAAAGGTTGATTATATCGGCACATTGTAATAGGTTAATTGCTAAGTGCTTAATGGTTTTCGGCTTAAAATGTTTGGTTAAGATATGTTATATTTTGAAATATTTCAATTACGCCGTTAAAAAATGCCCATATAATAGTTTACAGAGTGTTTTTGTCCCGAAAATAATTTTACAACTATTTGCTGCTAATATTAATAAGAGGTATTATCTTCATGCCTTTAATCTAAGCCATGATAAAAAATCTATTCCTATTACTTTTAAGCTTAATGTTT
>Ga0302315_10001482_pt1 | contig 23643 bp, 22 predicted proteins | sample III_Palsa_N3_1_FD_200532 | JGI IMG/M metagenome (GOLD analysis project Ga0302315, IMG submission 200532) | Peat permafrost microbial communities from Stordalen Mire near Abisko, Sweden - III_Palsa_N3_1 | ecosystem: Environmental > Terrestrial > Soil > Palsa > Peat permafrost | place: Sweden...
TGGACGTGGATCGATCCGGTCAACGGTTGGCTGGTGGTCGATGCCGCCAGCCCCGCCAAGGCCGATGAAGTGTTCAAGCTGTTGCTGAAATCGATCAATCGGCTGCCGGTTGAATCCCTGCGTGTGGCACGTTCGCCGCAAAGCTGCATGACCGAATGGCTGGCAGCCGACGAGGCGCCGAGCGGCTTCACCGTCGATCAAGACACCGAATTGCGCGCCGCCGGCGAGAGCAAGGCAACCGTGCGCTATGTCAGCCATACGCTCGATCCCGAAGACGTGCGCCGCCACATCGCATCCGGCAAGCAATGCACAAAGTTGGCAATGACCTGGGCCGACAAAATTTCCTTCGTGCTGACCGAGCAAACCGCCATCAAGCGCGTGACGCCGCTGGATGTGCTCAAGGAAGGCAGCGATTCCTCGACCAAGAATGACGACGAGCGCTTCGATTCCGATTTGATGTTGATGAGCGGTGAATTGAGCCGCTTGTTGACGGCCCTGGTAGAGGCGTTGGGCGGAGAAATGCGCGTCGATTAAGCGCGCCTGCTGTATTCGCTAGAGAAAGACGAGCCTCGGCTCGTCTTTTTATTGCCCGCTATCGCATTCCCTATGCGCGCACGGGCGCCGGAACCGGGGCAGGGCGAACCACGCACCATACCGCCATGCCGATCAAGGCGCCACCAAAGGCATGCGCCAGACTAAGCTGCTCGCCTAAAAACAGGGCGCCCCACAGCACGCCGAACGGCGGAATCAGGAATGTCACCGTCAGCGATTTCACCGGGCCGATATCGGCGATCAATTTGAAGTACAGAATGTAGGCGAATGCCGTGCAAACGAAGCCCAGCCCGGCCATCGCGCTCCAGAGTCCGAGGCCGCCCCAGTTGATCGGGGCCTGGGTGCTGACATCCCAGGCAAAAAACGGCAATAGCAACGCCACGGCGCCGAGCTGGCTGCCCAGCGCGACTAACTTGCTGTCGAGTCCGCCCTGATCACTGATCCAGCGTTTGGTGAGGAATCCGGCCAGCCCGTAGCAGGCGGTTGCGATCAGGCAGGCGCCGGCGCCCAGCAGCACCGGCGTGCTCATCGCGACCGGCCCGGCCTGCGTCAATACGGCGACTCCGGCAAGGCCCAGGATCACGCCGATCACTTTGTTGGTGGTCAGGCGGTCGGAGAAGAACACCGTGCCGATCAAGACGCCCATCAACGGCGTGGTGGCATTCAGGATCGCAGAATAACCGGCCGGTAGCACCCGAGCGGCCAGGCTGTACATCATGAACGGGATGCCGGAATTGATCATGCCGAGCACCATCGCCATGCCCAGTTTTCCCTTGAAGTCCCAACGCAGGCGGTAGACCAGCAAGATCACGACCAGGCCGACCGAGCCGAACAGCACGCGGAAGAATGCCGTCGGCAAGGCGCCCAGTACCGGCGCAATAATGCGCAGAAACAGAAAACTCGCACCCCAGATGGCGGAGAGCGCAATCAGGCGAATCATGTCAGCAGGTTTCAAGATAATTCCTTATGCAAATTTCAGCATTACGGTTGATATGGCCACAGTATGAGTGAAAGCGTCGTTACGCACTCGCCGGAATCAGACATGAAATCGCGGATACATCAATAGAAGGGTTTTTAAACCGGTCTACTCAAAGATCGGTTTCATAAAGCTGCGCTCGTAACTGACGATGCAGCGCGTATCTTCCGCATATTGGATAGCAGCCTGGCATGCAGGGTTGTCCGGGATCTTTTGACGATATTGCTCATACAAGGCCAGGCTGGGAAAACTGAACAAGGCCAGCGCGATATTGCTTGCTCCCTCCGAAGGCAGGAAGTAGCCGTGATGCGTGCCGCCGAGCTGGTTGACCAGAGGAATCCACAATCTCGCGTAATGCTCAAATTCCTTGAGTTTGTAGGGGTCGATTGTATAGCGAAGAGTGCAGGTAATCATCGAAGCTCCAGATCGGCGAGTGGCAAAGATGTTTCAGGCGGGTTAAGATTAGCTAACCAAGTGATATTTGCACTGTGCCATATTTAATCACAGTGACCCAAGTGCAAGCAATTAAATCATTCTTTCAATAGTTTAGAAAAACTAACGCTAATTTCGCAATTTCGATTAATGAGCCGCTTCCCATCCCTGCATGCCTTGCACTGTTTCGAGTGTGTCAGCCGTCATCTGAGCGTCAAGGAGGCCGCAGCCGAGTTGCATGTCACCTCGGCTGCCGTCAGTCAACAACTTGCCAAGCTGGAAGAGGCATTGGGCTTGCACCTGTTCAATAAGGCGCAACGCGGCATGGTGCTGACCGAGGTTGGGCAAAAATATTCTCTCGGCATCCGTACTGCCTTTCGCCAGATCGAGGACGCCACACGCCGCCTAAAAGCAAGCAGTGCGCCACCCGTAGTCACGGTGAGTTGCACACCGGGTTTCGCCATGATGTGGTTGCTGCCTCGCCTGCCGCAATTTCATGCCGCGCATCCGGCGATCGACATTCGCTTGAGCACAAGCGCACAGTTGGTCGATTTTGCGCGCGACGATGTCGACTTCGGCATCCGGCACGGGCTGGGGCGTTATCCGGGGCTGGAAACTGAAAAGCTGATTGGCGACCCCCTTCAACCGGTGTGCAGCCCGGCTTTGCTGGGTACCCGCAAACGCCTGAATTCGGCCGATGACTTGCGTGCTTTTACCTTATTGCATGATGACCGGCGTGACGACTGGCGCCTGTGGCTGGAGGCGGCCAAGGCTACGCAAGTTGACTGGAGCAAAGGGCAATTGTTTGTCGCCCTGCACGAGGCCCTGGATGCTGCCATAGCGGGCCATGGCGTGGCGCTTGCCAGGAAGTCGATGGTGGAGGCGGAAATAAGGCGCGGCCGCCTGACCATACCTTTCAAAACGACAATCGCAACGCCATTTGCTTATTACCTGGTCTACCCGGCCGAAACCATGCTGCGCGACGACGCCGCAACGTTCCGAAATTGGATATTAAGGGAAACCCGGTTGAGCCAGGGCGAGGCTTGATTATTTGTGTTGAAATAAAAAAGCCCGCTTGCGCGGGCTTTTTCTTTTATTGGCGGAGTGGACGGGACTCGAACCCGCGACCCCCGGCGTGACAGGCCGGTATTCTAACCAACTGAACTACCACTCCTAAACTGCATAATCTGTGCTGCATTGCTTCTGAGTTTTTCTGCTTGGTGGGTGCTGAGAGGCTCGAACTCCCGACCTACGCCTTGTAAGGGCGCCGCTCTACCAACTGAGCTAAGCACCCGAATCGACTGCCACTTAGCTGAAAAACACAAGATGTTTGTCACCACATCTGAAGGGGGCGAAGTCTACAGCAGTTTTTTGGTTTTGGCTAGAAAAAGTTTAACCGAGGATTATTCTTTGCCGTTTTGGCTAGAAAAAAGGGCGGTTTCAAGATAAATTTGGCATCAAAAATGCCTTTATTTCTACGAATTTCGGCGCATGTCGCCGAGGCAATTTACCGCGCTTGCGGACACGAATTTTGGGGTGGCTGCGACGGCGGCTTGTGGTTATGATGCGGTTGCGGAGTAAATTTCAATCATTCAATAATTCAATAATCGAGACCCTCATGCTTGACCCATTAGCTGAAACGGCGTTGTTTCCCGCCATTGAACCTTATCAAACCGGCACCTTGCAGCTGGATGAATTGCATACCATGCATTGGGAGCAATGCGGCAATCCGCATGGCGTGCCGGTGCTGTTCCTGCATGGTGGTCCGGGTGGCGGCGTGTCGCCCACGCATCGGCGCTTCTTCGATCCGGCCTATTACCGCATCGTCCTGTTCGATCAGCGCGGCGCCGGCAAGTCGACGCCTTTGGGGGAATATCGCAACAACACCACGCAATTGTTAATCGACGATATCGAACGCCTGCGTCAATTGCTGGGGATCGAACAATGGCTGGTATTTGGCGGTTCCTGGGGCTCGACGCTGTCTCTTGCCTACGGCGAGGCGCATCCGGAACGTTGTACCGGTTTCGTGTTGCGCGGGATTTTCCTGTGCACTGCAGCGGAAATCGATTGGTTCATCGACGGCATGAAGGGGTTTTATCCGGAAGTGCATGCGGAATTTGCCAATGCCATTCCGGAAGACGAGCGCGGCGACTTGCTGCATGCTTACGAAAAGCGTTTGTTCAGCCCCGACCCGGAGGTGTACCTGCCGGCGGCGCGCGCTTGGGCTCGCTATGAGGGGAGCTGCCTGTACTTGTTGCCGCATGCCGAAGCTCTGGCCGAGTTCACCTCGGATGCGGTGGCGCTGGGCATAGGCCGCCTGGAGGCGCATTACATGCTCAACCAGGGTTTCTTCACCGACGATCAGTTGATACGCAATGTCGAGCGCCTGCGGCATTTGCCGGCTGTGATCGTGCAAGGGCGTTATGATGTCATTTGTCCACCGATCACTGCCGTGCGCTTGCAGCAGGCGTGGCCGGAGGCCAAGCTTCATCTGATCGCGGACGCCGGACATGCTGCGATGGAGTCTGGCATTGCACAGGCGCTAGTGGCGGCAACCGAGCAATTCAAGCAGCAGCGCGCATTTGAATAGCGCTTATGTTGTTTCAGATGAAGCGAAAATTTAAGCACAGGATTAATTGAACTTCGTTGGCATGGTGAAATGCATGCCATTGGAATATGATTACACTTACGAGTAGCCGCCAAGAAGCTCCGGTCTGTATCAGCGTTATCTGTTTATAGCGAAAGACACAATCCCAAACGTAAATTGGAGGTGTTCATGTCTGTCGAAGCAAAAAAATACCGTCTGGTAACCCGCAGCGATTTCGACGGCTTGGTGTGCGCAGTGCTTCTCAGGCACCTGGAATTGATCGACGAGATCAAATTCGTCCATCCGAAAGACATGCAAGACGGCAAGATCGAGGTCAGCGATCAGGATCTGACCACCAACTTGCCGTTTGTGCCCGGCGTTCACCTGGCGTTCGACCACCATGCGTCGGAAACCGTGCGCAACACCGGCGAGCGGCCCAATCATGTGATCGATCCGAAAGCGCCCTCGGCGGCACGCGTGGTGTATGACTATTACGGTGGCCTGAAGGCGTTTCCGGTGACCTGGAACGACATGATGGCAGCGGTCGACAAGGGCGATTCGGCGCAATTCAGCCGCGAGGAAATCCTGCATCCTGAAAAATGGGATTTGCTGAATTTCCTGATGGATGCACGGACCGGTCTCGGGCGCTTCCGCGATTTCCGCATTTCCAACTACAGCCTGATGATGGATTTGATCGAATATTGCAGGAATCATACGATCGAACAAATCATGCTATTGCCGGACGTCAAGGAACGAGTTGACCTGTATTTCGAGCATGAACCGAAATTCCGCGATCAAATCAGCCGCTGCGCCACCGTCCACCGCAACTTGGTGGTGCTGGATTTGCGCAACGAGGAAACGATCTATGCCGGGAATCGCTTCATGATCTATGCGCTCTATCCCGATACGAATATTTCAATTCACGTGTTGTGGGGTTTGAAGAATCAAAATACGGTGTTTGCCACCGGCAAATCGATCATCAATCGCAGCTCGAAAACCAATATTGGCGACTTGATGCTCAGTTATGGCGGCGGCGGCCATGAAAATGCCGGTACTTGCCAGGTTGAAAATGACAAGTCAGCCGCCGTGCTGGAGGCCTTGATAGCCAAAATCAATGCAGATGGCTGATTCGGCCAAGCGTTCTTGACCAACACCCGCCTGTGGCGGGTGTTTCATTTTGCGCAGGCTGTTCGCCCAAAATTGAATATTTCCTCTAGTCTGATGCTGGGATAGCGTGCGCCGCTCAGTGATAATGCTGCACACCAATTTGTTTTAGGTAAAAACATGACCAATCCAAGCAACCCAACCTATTCCCATCTGCTGGCTCCGCTTGATCTGGGCTTTACGACCTTGCGCAATCGCGTCATCATGGGTTCGATGCATACCGGATTGGAAGATCGGTTTTACAATTACCCAAAACTAGCGGCATTTTTCCGCGAACGTGCGCGCGGTGGCGTCGGCTTGATCGTGACCGGCGGTATTTCGCCGAACCGCTCCGGTTGGTTGCTGCCGTTCGGCGGAACGCTCAATAGCTGGTTCGACATTCCTAATCATCGGCGCTTGACGCAGGCGGTGCATGAAGAGGGCGGCAAGATCGCGATGCAGATTTTGCATTCGGGGCGCTACGGCTATCAGCCCTTGGTGGTGTCGGCTTCGGCAATGAAGTCGCCGATTTCGATGTTCAAGCCCCGCGCCTTGAGCGAAGGCGGCATCCAGCGCACCATCCGTGACTATGTGCGCTGCGCCAGGCTGGCCCAAAAAGCGGGCTATGACGGCATCGAGATCATGGGTAGCGAAGGTTATCTGCTCAATCAATTCCTGTGCGCCCGCACCAATTTGCGTACCGACCGTTGGGGCGGTTCGATCGAAAACCGCATGCGCTTGCCGGTGGACATCGTCAGGCAGGTGCGCGCCGCCGTCGGCAAAGAATTCATCATCATGTATCGCCATTCGCTGCTCGACCTGGTCGACGGCGGCAATACCTGGGACGATGTGGTCGCAGTGGCCAAGGCCTTGCAAGATGCGGGTGCCACCATCATCAATACCGGCATCGGCTGGCATGAGGCGCGGGTGCCGACCATCGTGACCTCGGTGCCGCGCGCTGCATTTCGTAGCCTGGCCGGACGCTTGCGCAAGGAATTGACGATCCCGGTGGTGGCCTCCAACCGCATCAACATGCCCAATGAGGCGGAAGACATCCTGGCCAGCGGCGACGCCGATCTGGTGTCGATGGCGCGCCCATTCCTGGCCGATCCCGATTTCGTGCAAAAAGTGGCGAGCGGCCGTGTCGATGAAATCAATACCTGCATCGCCTGCAACCAGGCGTGCCTGGATCACACCTTCGCCAACCAACGCGCCAGCTGCCTGGTCAATCCGCGTGCCGCACATGAAACCGAACTGGTGTTCCGTAAAGCAGTGAAGGCCAAGCGCGTGGCGGTCATCGGCGCCGGGCCGGCTGGTTTGTCGGCGGCGACCGTGGCTGCCGAATGTGGCCATCAGGTAACACTGTTTGAGTCTAGCGACCGTATCGGTGGCCAATTCAACTACGCCATGCGGATACCCGGCAAGGAAGAATTCAGCGAAACTTTGCGCTATTTTGCGCGCCGCCTGGAAATCACCGGCGTCAAGCAAGAGTTGAATAAGCGGGTCACGCGTGACGAATTGTTGCAGCAAGGCTATGACGAGATCATCGTGGCTGCCGGCATCGTGCCGCGCAAGCCGCATATCGAGGGCATCGATCATCCCAAGGTGCTGTCGTATCTGGATGTCTTGAAACACAATGTCGCGGTCGGCAAGCGGGTGGCGATCATCGGCGCCGGCGGCATCGGTTTCGACATCGGCGAATTCCTGTTGCACGATCCGCAAGTGGCATTGCCGATTCCGTTGCCGCATTGGTTGGGTGAATGGGGCGTCGACCTGGCCGCCAATACCAATGGCGGCCTGTGCCCGCCTGCGGCGGAAACGCCGGTGCGCCAGGTTTATTTGCTGCAGCGCAAAGCGTCCAAGCTGGGAGCGTCGCTCGGCAAGACTTCAGGCTGGGTGCATCGCGCCACGTTGATCCGCAAAGGAGTGGAAATGCTGGGCGGGGTCGAATACCTGAAAATTGACGATCAAGGCTTGCACATTACCGTGGGCGGCGTCGCCCGCGTGCTGGAAGTCGATAACGTGATCATCTGCGCCGGCCAGGATTCGTTGACCGAATTGATGCCGGCGATAGAAGCCAGTCCGGCCAGCAGTCCGCGTTTTCATTTGATCGGCGGGGCGAAGCTGGCGGCTGAACTGGATGCCAAGCGCGCGATTCGGGAAGGCGCCGAGTTGGCGGCGCGTCTTTGACGCCGCGCAGCCTCCCAGGTCAACTGAATCATGGATTTGGGCGTTATAGTTCCATAAGGCCGCTGTGGCTGTGGAGACAAAACACCATGAAAACCAAAACAGCCATGATTGCGGCAACGCTGCTTGCCGGATGTACCACTGTGTCGCTCAACCAGCCGCCGCCCAGCCCTAACCCCGGCACAGTTAGCCGAGGGCAACGCGACGAGCCTACTGTTGTCGCCCCAATTCGTAATACGGGTTCTATGTCCGAGGCGCGCTATAAGCGGCTGGTGGCTGAACATATTGCCGAAGTGAGTCCCGATAAGATTTATCCGGGTCATCCGCAAGCCATGCTGCGTTCGGTCGTGGTGATCAAATATGTCGTGGATGCAAACGGCAAGTTGGTGCATAGCGACACGCTGCGCTCCAACGGCGACACGGCCACGGTTGCCACCGCCTTGTCGGCCTTGCGCCGTGCCGCGCCATTTCCGCCGCCGCCCAATCATTTGCTGATTCGCGGCCGGATGGAAATTCTGGAAACCATGCTATTCAACGACGACGGGCGTTTTCAATTGCGCAGCATTGCTGAGCCGCAGTTGGACGAATGAGCTTTTAGAGTCTGTTTAACAAGTTCTTACACCGTTTTGCAGCGACCGGCACTCGGCATTCGTCAATTTGACGCATACTATAGGCTGAACAGACCATTTTTAATTCAGTGCCATGACCGCAATTGATGTGCAACGCCCCTTAAAGCTGTATCGTTATTCCGAAAGACCATGGCTGGAACGGTCGATGACCCTGGGTGAATTCCGCCTGCGTCCGCCAGCCAACCTTGGGCCTGCCGATTTGCTGCGGCCGAACCCGGCTAATAACTACCTGACGCTCAGCCTGACGCAAAGCTGGAATGAAAGCCTGTTCGATGCATTTCTCGGCGCCGACAGTTGCCTGATTATCCACGACACGGAAGAGTTCGGCGAACGCATCCATCGCGCCGCCCAAAAGGCCTTGCCGAGCTGGGCCGGGATCGACGCCGCAGTGTCCTACGGCGCGCCCAGTCCTTTGGGCGCGCTCTTTTCCAAGGCGCGTGGCGAAGCGCATCAGAAAGAGTGGATGTTTGCCTGGCGGCCAACCCAATCGACCTTGTCGCTCAATCCGGTTTTCATCCAGATTGGTAATATTGAAGGAATTGCCGAGCTGCGCGACAAGAGTATCGCGGCTTCCTTATTGCACTAAATCCCTGTATCGCCTGGCCAACCTGAAAGGTCGCCATGAAAAGCTTGCACGTGGATGTCGCTGTGATTGGCGCTGGTACCGCAGGCTTGGCGGCCTATCGCGCCGCCAAAGCGCAGGGTCAGCATGCGGTCTTGATCGAGGGCGGTCCATACGGCACCACCTGCGCGCGCGTCGGCTGCATGCCCAGCAAATTGTTGATTGCCGCCGCTGAAGCGGCCCATGCGATTACCGAAGCGCCCGGCTTTGGCGTCCACAGCGGTCCATTGCGGATCGATGGGCGAGCAGTAATGGCGCGCGTGCGCGCGGAACGCGACCGCTTTGTCGGCTTCGTTCTGGAAGGCGTGGATCGGATCGATGCCGCAGACCGTTTGCGCGGCTACGCGCATTTTATCGACGCCCAACATCTACAGATTGACGATCACACCGTCATTGCCGCCGAGCGCGTGGTGATCGCCACCGGCTCGCGTCCGCAGATACCGGAGCGTTTGCAAAACCTCGGTGCGCGCCTGCTGGTCAACGACGACGTATTCGAATGGGACGACCTGCCGGAATCGGTAGCGGTGGTCGGCGCCGGTATCATCGGCCTGGAGCTGGGGCAGGCATTGCATCGTTTGGGTGTGCGTGTCGCCGTATTTGGCCGCAGCGGCCGGGTGGCGCAATTGACCGACCCCGAAGTCAGTGCTGCCGCCATCAGCACGCTGGCAAGCGAACTCGATTTGCGTTTGCATGCCGCCATTCTTGCCGTTGAAACGGATGGTGAGCGGGTGCAATTGCGCTATCGCGCCGATGATGGCAGCGAGCATACCGAACATTATCGCTATATATTGGCCGCGTCCGGGCGCATCCCCAATGTCGACCGCCTCGGCCTGGAGAACACCGGCTTGGCGCTCGACGCCAACGGCGTTCCGGTATTCGATCCGCACACCATGCAATGCGGCAGCAGCGCGATTTTCATCGCCGGCGACGCCAACCACGAGCGTCCCTTGCTGCATGAGGCCGCCGACCAAGGGCGCATTGCCGGTGCCAATGCAGGTTCCTTTCCAGATATACGCCCGGGTTTGCGGCGCACACCGCTCAATATTGCTTTTACCGACCCGCAGATTGCGGTCGTCGGCCAGGCTTGGCGCGAATTGGCTGCCGGCAGCTTCGCTTGCGGCCAGGTAAGTTTCGAAGACCAAGGACGCAGCCGCGTGATGCGGCAAAACCGGGGTTTGCTACGGGTCTACGGGGAATACGGCAGCAATCGATTCCTGGGTGCGGAACTGGTCGGACCGCGGGGCGAGCACTTGGCGCACTTGCTGGCTTGGGCTTGCCAAAACGGCATGACGGTGCCCGCGATGCTGGACATGCCGTTTTATCATCCGGTGATCGAGGAGGGCGTGCGTACCGCCTTGCGCATACTCGACGAAGAATTATTGCGCGGCCTGCCTGAAATAGAGCATTGCACCGATTGCACTCCGGGAGTCTGAATCGTTGCGCCATCGCATTCAATCGTCACATATTCCGGTAGCAAGCATGTTGTAGCGGGTAAATTATTACCAACTCTCGCGATGAATCGGGCACAATTGTTAACAGCATCGTTGCAATCCGCCGTGACGATTTAACGAAGTCGTAAAACCGATGATGGCGTGGAGTCTGAAAAAATGATCCCTGGCAAAAATGCGGACGAGGCAATCGACGGCTATGTCGCCAAAGGCGCGACTCAGGGCGGGGGGTGGTACCCATGCAACTGAAATTACGGGCTTCAATCGTCTTGGCGGTAGTGGTCGGCTTGCTGATCCCGGTCTCTGTCAGCAGTTTGATGACCCTGGGCCAGCGCGAAAGTGCATTGTCGCAACAACTCGCTTCGGATCATCGACGCCTCACCGACATCGTCACGCTCGGCATGCAAGAGCCTCTGTGGAATTTGAGCCGCGATGCCGGGCGCCCCTTGTTTGACTCTTTATTGGGTGACGAGCGGGTGGCGTCAGTGGTGGTTCGCGACAAGAAATTCGGTGTATTCCTGTCGGAAGAACACCCGGAGCGGCGCACCGGCCGTCAGTTTAAACTCAATCGCGACGTCATCTACAACGGCAATGTGATCGGCTATGTCACGGTGGAAATGGATAGCGGACAACTCGACGCCGAAATTGCGCGTGATCGCCGCACCTTTTTCCTGACGGTACTCGGCCAATTGCTGTTGAGCATCCTGCTCACCATTTCCTTGTTGCAATTCCGTTTGCTGGCGCCGCTGCGCCGCCTGATGCAAGAGTCGCAGCGGCTGGCGCGCAAGGAGTTGAGCGAACCGTTTGTATGGAGTCGCGCCGATGAGCTCGGCAATCTCGGCGGTAGCCTGGAAAGTACGCGGCAAGCCTTGCAAGCATTGTTCGACGAAATCGAAACCAAGAACCGGGCGCTGGAGCAAGACATCGAGCGTCGCGCGCTGACCGAAAAGGAATTGCAACGCCACCGCGATCATTTGGAAGACCTGGTCAAGGAACGTACTACTGAACTGACCGTTGCCAAGGACCGCGCCGAAGTCGCCAACCGCGCCAAGAGCACCTTCCTGGCTAGCATGAGCCATGAATTGCGCACCCCGCTCAACGCCATACTCGGCTATGCGCAAATCCTGAAGCGCGAGCGCAATTTGACCGAGCGCCAGACAGCAGGATTAAATACCATACGCCAAAGCGGCGAGCACCTGTTGACCTTGATCACCGATTTGCTGGACTTGTCGAAAATCGAAGCGGGCAAGTTCGAGTTATTCGTCAGCGCCGTTGATCTGTCGTCGTTTCTACTGACCATTGCCGACATCATTCGCATCAAGGCCGAGCAAAAGGGCCTGCAATTCAGCTACCAGCCGGCGCTCGATCTGCCGCATACAGTCATGATCGATGAAAAGCGGGTGCGCCAGATTTTGCTGAACCTATTGGGTAATGCCGTCAAATTCACCGATAACGGAAATATTTCCCTAAGCGTAAGAAGTGTGTCGCAAGAGGATGCGCATGCGCTGCTTGGTTTTGAAGTGGCCGACACCGGGGTCGGCATGACCAAGGATCAATTCGAGACGATATTCCAGCCGTTTGAACAGGTCGGCGATCTTGAACGCCGCTTCGGCGGCACCGGGCTCGGATTGTCGATCAGCCGGCAACTGGTGCGCATGATGAGCAGCGATATACGGGTAGACAGCCACCCCGGCCAGGGCAGCCGCTTCAGTTTCGAATTGCTGGTGCCCCTGGTCGAGGTCGACATTGCGCTGCGGCCGGCCAGACGCCGCGTTTCCGGTTATTCGGGGCCGGTAAAAACGGTATTGATCGTCGACGACGTGGTGGCCAACCGGGAGATGCTGGCCGATTTGCTGCGCGTGCTGGGCTTTGCCATTGAAGAAGCAGCCGACGGTAAAGAAGCGCTGGCCCAAGTCGAACGGATGCCGCCCGACCTCATCTTGATGGACATCATGATGCCGGTCATGGATGGCCTCGAAGCCACCCGGCGGATTCGCCAGAAGCCGAATCTGCAAACGGTGCCGATCATTGCGATTTCCGCCAGTGCCACGGCAGAGGATCAGCAAGGCAGCATGGTGGCCGGCGCCAGCGCGTTCATGACAAAGCCCATCGACCAGGATAGCCTGCTCATGCAGATCGCCAATTTCCTCGGGTTGGTGTGGGATACCGAGACGCCGCCCGTAGAAGAAGTGGCACCGAGCCAGGTCGGCGCAGCCGCATCCATGATCGTGCCGCCCAAGGATGAAATGGACGTACTGTACGATCTGGCGCTGGCCGGCAATATGCGCGATATCCGGCAGCATGCCGAGCACATCGCCGCGCTCGACGACCAATATCGCTCCTTTGCCGACAAATTGATCGGCCTCGCAAAATCCTACCAATCCAAGGCGATCCTCGATCTGGTTGAAATGCATGTGCAAAGAAAGCGTGCCACATGAGACCGTCCGCCACGACCGGGCAGCCGGGGCACACCATTTTGATTGTGGATGATACGCCGGCCAACATCGGCTTGTTGGTCGACTACCTGGAAGACCACGGTTTTCGCGTGGTGGTTGCGCAAGACGGTGCCGAAGGCATCAAGCGCGCGCAATTCGCCCAGCCGGACTTGATTTTGCTGGACGTGATGATGCCCATCATGGATGGATTCGAAACCTGCCGGCACCTGAAAGCGGAACAGGCAACCGCAGCGATTCCGGTGATTTTCATGACGGCGCTGACCGACTCGATCGAGAAGGTCACCGGCTTCGGTGTCGGCGCAGTCGATTATGTCACCAAGCCGTTTCAAATCGAAGAGGTGCTGGCGCGCGTCAATACGCATCTGGCCTTGCGCGCCATGCAAAAGCAGCTGGAAACGCAGAACGTGCAATTGCAGCAGGAAATTACGGTGCGCCTGCAAGCCGAGGCCGAGCTGCGCCTGACCCAATATTCTGTGGATCACGCCACCGACGCGATATTCTGGCTGATGCCGGAAGGCGGGATCAGCTACGCCAACGAAGCGGCGTGCCGCCTGGTGCGTTATCCGCGTGAGATATTATTGAGCATGCACCTGTACGATATCGAAGTCGATGTCTCGGAGGAAAGCTGGGCATTGCATTGGAAGTATATCAAGGAGCGCCGCTCGTACACGATGGAAACCAGGATCCGCGCCAAGGGCGGCATGGTGATTCCGCTGGAAGCAACCGTGAATTACCTGGAGTTCGGCGGCAAGGAACATGTGTTCGTCTATGCGCGCGATATCAGCGAGCGCAAGCGGGCCGAGCAATCGCTTAGCGAAAGCTATCTGGATCTCAAGGAAAGCAATCGCAAGCTGGAAGAGTTGCACCAGCAGTTGTTGCAAGCCGAGAAAATGGCATCGATCGGCCAATTGGCAGCGGGCGTTGCCCATGAAATCAATAATCCGATTGCCTTCGTCAGCTCCAATCTCGGCACGCTGCAAACTTATTTATCCTACCTGCTGCAGCTGGTGGCAGCTTTCGAGCGCTCGGAAGATCTGCTCGATGAACATCCCGAAGCCTTGGAAGAAATCGCGACCGTGCGCAAGCAACTGGATCTCGACTATGTGCGCACGGATCTCAGGAACCTGATGGATGAATCGCTCGATGGCGTGCAACGCGTGCGCCGCATCGTCCAGGATCTAAAGGATTTTTCGCGGGTCGGCGAGATTGAGCGGCAAGCAGTGAATTTGCATGCAGGCTTGGACAGTACCTTGAATATTGTTGCCGGCGAACTCCGGCTGAAAGCCGAGATCAGGAAAGAGTATGGCGATATCCCGCAAATTGAAGGCGTGCCGGCCCAGTTAAACCAGGTGTTCATGAACCTGCTGGTCAATGCCGGCCAAGCGATCGAAGCGGATGGCATCATCACAATTCGCACCGGTCATGATGAAGACGACGTCTGGGTTGAAGTCGAAGACACCGGATGCGGCATTCCAGCCGACAACATGACACGTATTTTCGAACCGTTTTTCACCACCAAACCGGTCGGCATGGGAACTGGATTGGGATTGTCGTTGTCATACGGCATCGTTGCACAACACGGCGGCCGGATCGATGTGAGCAGCCAAATCGGATTAGGCACGACCTTTCGCGTCTGCCTGCCTTTGCGGCCGCCAGCAGATAAGCCGGTCTGAGCGCCGAAGCGGGAAACATCATTCCGACGACCGCGATAAGGGTGTCTGATTACCGGCAATGTTGCGCGAACTTGCTTGCCGCATCCGGCAGGCCTGCGTATCATGTATGCAACGATCTGTGGAATGCTGTGCGCAATAAGCTGTGACATGGCAAGTCTTGCACATTCGAAATTAACAAGCTAAAACCGATAAGGAGCCGTCATGCTGGCATCAAACGTCAAAACCGTCAGGAACGATATGAAAACCTTGTTGCGCGATGCGCAGGAACTGTTTCGCGAGGCCACTTCCGCGACCGGTGAAAAGGCTGACGAGCTGCGCCAGAAAGGCATCAACTTGCTGGAAACAGCAACCATCAAGGCCCAGGAAGTGCAAGCGGCAGCTATCGAAACCGGCAAGGAAATGGTCGAAACTGCGGATGACTTCGTGCAAGAAAATCCGTGGAAAGCAGTGGCGATTGCCGCCGGTGTCGGCTTGCTGGTCGGTGTTCTTATTGCGCGTAAATAAGATTAATAAATAAGATTAATAAATAAGCCTACCAAGGCTAATCGGCAACTTTACTGCAGGCAAACCTGTGTCGCGCGCAAATCGAGAATCCATGGAGCAACAGAAGCAACAAGTGCCGCAGCCCGGCTCGCATCTGATGAATGGGGTGATGGGCATCGCCAAGAATATTTTCGGCTTGCTATTGAGCCGGATCGAACTCGCCGCATTGGAGTTGGCGGAAATCCGCGCCAGCGTACTGAAGTTGGCTCTGGTGTTTGCAGTCGGCTTGACCGCAGCATGGTTCGCGGTGGCCTATTGGAGCGTGCTGCTGGTGTATCTGGCCTGGGATGCATTGGGCTGGAAAATCCTGTTCATCGTCGCCAGCGGATTCACGTTGGTCACAATCGGCGTGCTGCTCTATGCGCGCGCGATTGTCGCCGAAGGCAAGTTGTCGATGCCGGCTACCATGAGTGAGTTGCGCAATGACCGTGACGCGCTTCTATAGACTAAGGCCAAGATGAACAATCACGACGACGACCGACCGATGACGTCCATCGAACTGCGTAAAGAACTATTGATTACGCAAGGTGCCAGGTATCGCAGCGGGATCTTGAATTCGAAAGAAAAGGTCGTATCCGGTTTGCGCGCCGAATCGCTGGCCAGGAGCGCCATCAAGCAAATCGGCTTGGCTGTTTTCGCTGCCTGGCGCGACCGATCCGTATTGACCGGCGCTGGCTTGCCGGCCATGCTGCCCATGGTAATAGGTGGAATTTCCAGTTTGTGGCGGCAACCAAAACTCAAGCCGCTGATACGCGGCGTGGTGATCGCCGGCAGTGTGGCATCCGCTTATACCTTATTCTCCAAATTCAGGAAAAAGCAGGAGGAACCGACCACCCCTGAAATGCCCTAGCGCGAACTGGCGGTGGAGGGTGGATACGTATCAATGAGCTGGGCATAAAAAAGCCGACCCGCAGGTCGGCTTTTTTACGTTCGGGGAATGCTTATTTATCGGGCTTACTTCAAGCTTACTTGCCAGCAGCTACGATATAGTCGACCGCCGCTTTTACATCGGCGTCCGAGGCAGTGGAGCCGCCCTTCGGTGGCATCACGCCGGTTTTGCCCTGGAAGCCCTTGAGCGCATGTTCGTACAGGGTCGGCACGCCTTGCTTGATACGTGGCGCCCACACCGCTTTGTCGCCGAATTTCGGCGCGCCGGCGATACCTGGCGTGTGGCAAGCGGTGCAAGTCGTGTCAAACAGCTTTTTGCCGGCATCGGCAGCAGGGGCTGCCGGTGCGCTTGCTGCGGCTGCGGCAACAGGTGTTGCAGCCGCAGGTGTTGCCGCGGCTGGCGCTGGAGTCGCTGCAGCAGCCGATGCCGCCGGTGCTGTCGCCGCAACTGGAGCAGCAGCTTTCACTTCCGGTTCCTTGAACTTGGCGCCGGCTTGATTAGCCATGTAGACCAAGGCGCGGGCTACTTCCACATCGTCCAGATCCGCGTTGCCGCCCTTGGCAGGCATTTGCCGAATTCCAGCCAGTGCATGGGAAAGCAGGGTGTCATAGCCTTGCGCGATACGCGGAGCCCACGCACCGGCATCGCCGAATTTCGGTGAACCCAACGTGCCGTTAGCGTGGCAAGCCGAGCAGGTTGCGGTGTACACCGCTTCGCCGGTTTGCAATTGCTTGGGCGCGTTGACATCCTTCAACGTAAAGCCTTGATCAGCGACCGGAGCAATACGGGCGGCAATCGCTTCCGGTGTTTGGCCGGAAGAGCCGGCGCCGACTTTAGGGTCGCCAGTGACATATTGCACCAGCAAGATGATGCAAATGATGGGCACCAGAATGGCGGCAACGATTGCTGCAATCAGTTGCTTAGGTGTCTTGATCGCAGATTCGTGTTCGTTATGTGCGTCGCTCATTATTCCCTCAGTACAATTTTCAAAAGCGGTGGACGGAAGCGCAGATTCAAGGCCCACCCCGAATGTTGCAGTGCAGCACCTTGCCAAACCCTTGATTATAGACGTAATGCCGTGACTTTGGAATGAAAAGCGGCGCTTTTCAAGGGTGATGAGGCAGAAAAACGCCGTCAGTTCGACCGGAAAAAGGACTTTAAGCACGCCATTGCGCGTGGTTTTAGTGACACGCCTGCGATCAACGCCTATAATGCGAGGCGTTCACAGACAAATACATGCATTGAAGCCTGCGTTTGCACTTTGCTAAGTTTCATTTTGGCAATTGCAGAACCAGCCTTGCAAGTCACACTCTTTGATTCGACGGCATTACTGCCTCGACACGTCAGTTTTTCCAAAGCGGCTGTAGCTCAGTGGATAGAGTATTGGCCTCCGAAGCCAAGGGTCGTGGGTTCGATCCCCGCCAGCCGCACCAATAAAATCAACAGGTTACGGACATTTGTCACCGGAAATTCGTGGCCAGGTCGGGACGGGCCGCAATCCGTCAAGAGCCGGCCATCAAAAACGCAAAGAATTTGGACGACATTCGTCGGCAACACCCTCCAAGCCACCGTTGCAGCTGCGGTGTTGGCGGGAACAAAGGTTTGACATTCGACTGACCGCTGTTCCAGTTGCCGACAGACTCTAGCCGACCCTTTGCGGAGCGGGCATTCGCGAGCGTGGGGTGGGCTGCCCACCGAAGCAGGATTCCACGGTCGGGACAACAATCAGCGCAAACAATGAACCACGTTCAATAATTGCTATTTGCCTATTGACATGCCTCGAAAAATCCACAACTATATGGTTGTGGATAATATAGGAACTATCTTTTTGGCATTGTCCGACCCCACCAGGCGGGCAATTATCGAGCGGCTTTCCCAAGGCTCTGCGACGGTCAATGAATTGGCGGAGCCCTATGCCGTCTCCCAGCAGATGGTCTCAAAGCATATTGCCTATCTAATCCGCGCAAATCTTGTGATGAAATCAAAGCATGGCCGGGAAAGCGTGTGCACATTGAAGCCAGAAGCCATCAAGATAGTTAGTGACTGGGCGCTTGAATATCGTCGATTCTGGGATGAACGTTTCGACAAATTGGACGCAGTTTTGACTGAAATGAAAAGGACGGAGGCAAGTGATGACTGAACGTACAACAAATCTTCTTCAAAACCTCGAAATTACGAGAGTATTTGACGCGCCACGCAAGCTGGTTTGGAAGGCGTGGACGGATCCTGAAATTGTGATGCAATGGTGGGGACCCAAAGGTTTTACCTCGCCTGCCTGCAAAATCGATTTCCGCGTCGGAGGCCAGTACCTTTACTGTATGCGAACACCTGATGGTCATGAGGGCTGGAGCGGCGGCGAATACATCGAGATCATCGCTCAAGAAAAAATTGTCTCGGCTCTATTCTATGCAGACCAGAATGGAAGAGTCGAATCTGCGGACAAGAATGATGTGGAAGTGCGTGACGTGGTGACGTTCGAAGACCTTGGAAATGGTCAGACGAAGTTGATTTTCAAACGTAGCCACTGGGATGAGGGAGAGGATATTGGCATGATCGAGATATTAGACAAAATGGCGGCGGTGGTTGCTGAACTGTCTGGACGTGTTTAAAGGGGCGAAATTCAGCGTCAGGTCTGACATTGCAACATTCACGCAAGTGCCAATTTCAGACCTGGTCCCGTTCCTTTCGTGTAATTTCTTCTTACTACTCATCCCTCAACGTCGCCCGACTTTCAAAAGCGATCGTTTCCAAGGCGCCACGCTCCGGCTATGAAAATGATCAACCCTTTTGATTTTTTCGATTAAATTTCACGTTAATCCAGTCACCAATCGTGCGCAAAGCGTTCGGAGCGAAAGTCTCCTGGATCTCTTCGTATTCTGCGATTGCGCCGCTGCGGGCGGTCTGAAACAGGTGATTGAGTCCGGGTAACTGCAACACGGTCGCGTCAGGATTTTTTGCCGTCGCTATCCGGATAGCATTCAGATTCGCGCTTGAGGGAACCTGTTGATCGAGGCTGCCGTTCAAGGCGAGTATGGGAATGGTTAATGCGCCCAGGGTAGACGTGGCGTCGTAGTGGAGCACATCACGCAACCAATCGCCGGTAAGCTGGCCAATCATTGCCGGCTTTTGCATATCGCCAATGCTCAATTTCCGCATCATGTCCGATGTCATCAAAGCGCTGATCTTGGCCTGCGCCGCTTGATGATCCTCCGTCTTGCCTACTGCCTCATAAAGTTGGGCCATTGCAGATTCTTCAGCGATTATTGACGCTTCATTTCGGCCATGCATTACTTCCAGCATGCGCCTTTGCGACAGCAGGACTTCAGTCATGGAGGTTCCAGGTGCGGCCAGCAAGACCAGGTACGCGACCGACGGATTGCGCGTGGCAACGATGGGACCGACAATGCCGCCCTGACTGTGACCGATGAGCCCGATCGCGCTGGCGTCGATCTCGGGCCGCGCGGCGAGAAGATCGACGGCTGCGCGCACGTCATTGGCAAATTGCGGGATGCTTGCGCTACTGTAGTTGCCGCTCGATTGCCCTACGCCGCGATCGTCGAACCGCAGTACCGCGATGCCGTTGCGGGTCAGATAGTCTGCCAGCACCGCGAACGGCTGGTGACCGAAGATTGATTCGTCACGATCCTGCGGGCCGCTGCCGCTGATGAGAACTGCGGCTGTAAATGGCCCGGCGCCTTGAGGAAGCGTCAATGTGCCGGCCAGCGAAATATGGTCCTTGGCATTGGAAAACGTGACTGGCTCAATCGTGTAGGCGAACGGCGCGCGCGGGGTTTGCGGGCGTTGCTCGGAGAGCGGGGCGGACTCTACAGTGCGGGAAAACTTCACGGTTGCGGCCGGCATCCCTTCACGGCGCCATGGGCCGCTCAGATTCGCCGCCTTGTCAGTCAGGTCGCCTTCAAAGACGACATTGGCGGCCGGCACATGCAGATGCACGTGATCGCCTTCAAGCGATAGCTCGGTAACATCCAGTCCGGCGACGCCCATATCCGGGGAATCAAGCTTGGCGCGCGTGCCTCGATTTGACGTGCTGATGCGCAAGATCAGACGCAGACCTGCTCCATTTCGCGTCAGCGTGCCGCGCCAGATGCCGTCGATTCCCTTGAAGGTCGGCAACTGCGGCACCGGCCCGCGCACCCACGTCAGCGGCAAGCTGATGCCCTGCCGCCAAGTGCCGATCCACGTTCCTTTGTCCGCGTCAAAGTGGCCCTCATAAGCCGCAGAGATTGCGCTGATTTGCAACTTCAGTTGATCTTTATCCACCGCGATCTGACTTACCGGAATGATTTCGCCGGGAGCCTGGTCCATGCTATCAAGCGTCGCAGCCAATGCACCGTGCTCGTCCTCCTTGACGCTGAGTTCCAGCGAAAAATTGCCTGCCGGGGTCTGCATCGTGCCGTGCCACTGCCCCGGCAGGTCGGATGTTGCCGCGCTACTGGTCACGCCCGAAAAACTGGCAACGACAATCAGGCAAACCATGACGGCGCTTTTGAGTAAATGAAATCGATTCATCATATATGCTCACTGTTTGGGCGAACACGGTCGCAGCCCAGGAAATGGTCCTGGTCTGATCGTGCCCGGGTTGGGGAATGTCAGGGTGAACTGCGCGCAATAAAATCGCGATGTCAGTTCCGGAAAATTGGTGGCGTGTCGACTATCGCCGTCACGTTCGACCGCGGATTATCCTGATCGGGTCGGGGGAGGAATCGACCGGTTCTTGCATATGAGCCAAAGGATGCGGACGATTGCATAGGTTAGTGCAAAGAATATCGCCAGCGTTGCTGCCTCGTTAGCGTAAGCCAAGGGCAGCAGTAACCATGCCAGCACATTGCCCAAGCCGCCGATGACCAGCGCCCAGCCCGCGATCCGAAGCATTGCGAGGCGTCGTGCCGAGCTTACTTGCTTCGGGATGGCGTTGGCAATCAATACGACGATCGCTCCCGAGATGATGCCGCGAGCGCGTACGCCGAATTCACCCAATCCATCAATCCATCCTAGACGCATGACTAACGCGAGACTCAACATCACGCCAGCCAATGCAATAGATTGCGTCAATTTTCGCTTAGCCAGCGAGGTTGGAGCTGGTTCTGCATGGCGACGGACGAAATGACGGATCGTCCATGCAGCCCCCATAATTGCAATCGCCAACAAATATCGCCCCGGATGCTCAGAATCCGCATAGAGCAAATAGCCGCTGGTAAAAACCACCCATAGGGAGATGGCTATTGTCAGTGAGAAGAGTAGCTTGTCAGAAATCGCTTTCATCGCTTTCCTTTGCGTTAGAAAATGTCGCTTCCGCATGGAGATTTCCCAATGGAGCCTTGGCTTGAATGCCCAACAATTCGGCGAATCCAGCCAGGGCCTCCTCCAGCACCGAGAGCTTTAAGCAATACACAATGGTCTTGCCTGCCTTGGACGAATCGATCAGATCCGCTTCGCGCAGAACGGTAAAATGCGCCGACATCGTCGGCTTTGAAACGTCAAAATGATCCGCCAACTCGCCTGCCGTTAGAGGGCCATCCTTCAACAGGGCTAAAACCTGGCGGCGGGTCGGATCAGCAAGGGCTTTGAATACTTTGTTCATAATTTTAAGTTTAGCTAATCATCTAAATGACGTCAAGCATTTTTGCGCATGATTATTGACCCTGACATTACGTCATGGTTTATCCGATCGCAAAGTAGAGTAAGCTGCGATGGCATTATCCTCAAGATGCCGTCCCACCTCATAGCAAAGGAACCTCGCAAATGCCGCAACCGAGCGTAACAGGATTATCCGGAAACGAAATCTACTGCATGCAGCTCAAAGGCCTGAAGCCCTCAGGCATTGTGGTCGGCAACAGCGTTCAATCGATGGGCTTCCTCGGCGGACTTAGTACTACGTTTCGCGGTGCGGTTGGCGGCGAAATTCCTGCAGTGACCGAGATGATCCACGCCGGACGCGAAGCGGCATTCGATCGCATGGTCGAGGAGGCGCGGCGCGAAGGCGTGCATGGCTTAGTCGGCGTGTCGTCGGAACTACGCGGGCTGGCCGGCAACTCGGAATTTCTCTTCATCGGCTCGGGCGTGATCGACAACCAAGGCGGCAAGCTATTCACCAGCGCCGGCGATGCGCAAGAGCTCTATTGCCATATGGACGCTGGATACCGGCCGGTTCAATTCGCTTTCGGCAATATCGCTTACTCGGTGGGCATCGTCGGGGGCATCACCGGTGCATTGAAGACCATGGTGCGTGGAGAAATCCGCGAATTCAGCGACGTTTTCAACGCCACGCGCCACCAGGCGCTGGAACGCCTGGTGGCGCAAGCCAGGAATGCCGGCGCCAATGCCGTCGTTGGCGTCAGAACGAATGTTACGCGCATGAGCGGTATGCACGAGATGTACATGACCGGTACCGCAGCCATCCATCCAAGTCTGCCTGCCGAAGCCAGCTCGTCGCCGGTCACGAGCGACTTGACCGGTGAGGAGCTGTGGGCCATGACTGGCCTCGGCTATGCGCCAGTCAAGCTGCTGATATCCACCTCGGTCTACTCGCTCGGCATGGTGGGCGGCTTCAAGGCAGCGTTCAAGTCGTTTTCCAAGGGCGAAATCGGCGACTTGACGAGCATGGTCTACGATGCGCGGGAAAATGTGTTCGAGCGTCTTAAATCCGAAGCGGCCGCACTCGGAGCGGAAGAAGTGGTCGGCATCAAGACTTATATCGTCGAACTGGGTTCAAACCTGATCGAAGTCGTATCGATCGGCACTGCTGTGCGCAAGTTGCCCAACTTCGGCGTCCAGACCGCTGCACTGCCGTGCCAAGCGATCATCAGGGACAAGGATACGTGGTTGAGCGGCGACGGTGGCTTCGCTATGGAATCGTCCCGGGCTGGGGGCTGAACCGACGCGTCATTGATCGAAAGAAATAGCTTACAATGGGTCGACCGCAGTCTTCAATCACGGCGGCAGGATTGACCTATCGTGGCGTGGTGCTGCATGCAATGCGCGAATGCGTTCCAGGCTCTAACAATGATATTGGAGAAACGGTTTTATGCCACGCACCCGTCGCACCACCACCACGTATGTCCTCAATCAGCCCTTTGGCACGCTTCTCAATCTATGTTTTCTGCTCTTCAACGTGGTCATGTTTCCCTGGGTGCTGCTTGTCATAGGCATACTCAATAATGCGCCCAACCTGCTCGCGCATGTGCCGGCCGATACATTGGCTTCGCTCAAGAGCGTATCGCCTCCAATCGTGTTTCTGACATTGTTCGTCGGGAACGGCGTCTTGATGGTCCTTTGCATGGTTTTGCCGGGTACCAAGGTCGTAACGACAAAATAGCCGAGACGGGTAAATTCCCTTCAATTTGCTTAGCATCGTATTGATCAGTTTCCACGCGCAAGGGAGTGCACCAGACCTCAGGGCGTTGGTGTTCGCTTTCGAGATGTCTGACATTTCCTTGAGGGGACAGTCACCGTGTTTAACGCTACGAAGGAATGCTGCCAACATGG
>Ga0302315_10001483_pt1 | contig 23637 bp, 14 predicted proteins | sample III_Palsa_N3_1_FD_200532 | JGI IMG/M metagenome (GOLD analysis project Ga0302315, IMG submission 200532) | Peat permafrost microbial communities from Stordalen Mire near Abisko, Sweden - III_Palsa_N3_1 | ecosystem: Environmental > Terrestrial > Soil > Palsa > Peat permafrost | place: Sweden...
CCGCAAGAAACCTTGGGCTGCTGCGTTTAGGTGGCCGGTGGTTCGGTAAACGGCGGCGGTTTGGCGTCGAAGGTGGGGTAGACCGATCACTTCGACGCCAACCATGGACCCTTCGACAAGTTCTGCGGCTACGGCGCTTGCGGGGAGGAATGATGCGCCCAGTCCTACCGCAACGAAGCTTTCAGCTACGGGCGCCGACCTCGAACATTTGCAAAGTCGAGGGGCCGAACGTGGAGCAACTACTGGACGGTTGCGTGGATTTGGCGCCGGGTTGGGGTGCGACTATTGTGTGTTTGTGAGGCATTGCGCGACTCGTGTTCTGAAAGCATACGGACATCAGTACACGATCCCGTCTTTATAGCAGAGCGTAATCAGGTCCCCCTCCACTTCGTAAAGGGGGACATGAACACCGTTCCGCTCTTTAGCTGATTCTGTGCTCTTTTGTCGTCACGAGGATTAATCGGTAGATTTATCAGGATAACCCCCTCACCCAACCCTCTCCCGCCATGGGAATGGGGGAGAGGAGTAAGAGAGGATTTTAGTCGCCGGGGTGGTTTAGGTAGATTACGTTGTCTCCGCGGCCGCTGGTGGCGTCCTGGCTGCCGTAGCCGTTGTCGGGGGATTGGAGCCAGAGTTGGGTTTTGCCTCTTGGGACGCCGTTTAGCATGAAGTGGCCGGCTTGGTCGGTGGTGGTTTGTAGGTTGTCGACGTCGTTGTCGTGGACGACTACGTTGGCGACGGGGTTGCCTTTTTTATCGACGACGGAGCCTCCGACGAAGCTGTCTGCAAGTTGGAGGGTTATGACGGAGATTTGCACGGTCTGGCCGGATGAGGCTGTTACCTGGTCGGAATAGACCATTCCGTGGCCGGCCGCCTTGGCGCGGATTATGTATTTCGAGCCACCGTAGGTTGGAGGGAAGGCGTATTGGCCGTTGGTGTCGCACTGGGCGTGGTCAATTTCGTCTTCGGAATTTCCTTCGAGGCGGAGCAGGGTAACGGTGGCATTGGTCAACGGAGCGCCGTCGGCGGATTTGACCTGGCCTTTGATGGTGGCTTCGGTGCCTGAGGCGAGGTGCAGCGTGACCAGATCTTCGCCGGAATAGCTGAAATCGCTTGGGGTAGCCAGGTCGCCGAGTCGGGCAATGATTGTGTCCTTGGGCTTTAGGCCGGGGGAATCGATGACGAAGCGGCCGGATTTATCGGTGGTCACTGTCTCTCCTCCCCGGTCATGCGCGGTGGCGATGACTTCGGCTCCAGCGACGGGTTTTCCGTCTGGACCGAGCACGATTCCGTTTACAGGTGAGGCTACTGTGATTATGTTGTCGCCGCTGCCGCCTTTTAACGAGTGGAATTCGTAGTCGTTGTTCGCTGTGTTTGTGTTGCCGTTTAAATCTCCTTCAGGCACGTCCTTGATCATGAAGTGGCCTGCCTGGTCCGAGGTTGTGCTGCCATTGGGGACGTCGTTGACGCTGACTGTGACGTTTGCGACCGGCTTGCCTGCGGCGTTGACTACGGTGCCGCCGACGAAGCTGTTGGCGAGCTTAAGCACAAGGTCGGGGATTTGCACAGTTTGGCTTGCAGTTACGGACAGCGGGGTGGAGTCGGTGTTGGCGTATCCCGAGGCCTGGGCGCCGACGGTATATGCTGTGTCGCCGAGGGTTGGCGGAAAGGTGTATTGTCCGTTGGCGTCGGTTTGGGTTTGATCTCCCGGGATGCGATAGTAGCTGAATACGTGCGTCAGGGTAACCGATGCGCCCTGGATGGGCTTTCCGTCTTTATCTTTAACCTGGCCTTTGAGCGTGCAGAGGGCTCCCGCGACGAGGTTCAGCGTAACCTGACTCTCTGTGCTGACTGTAAAGGGGCTTGTCGTGCCGAGGTTGCCGGAGGCGGCACTTCCCTGCGCCATGAGTGTGGACCCGGCATTGAGACCGGGGGAGTCGATGGTGAAGTGGCCGAGGTTGTCTGTGGTGTATGTCTGGGGCATTGCATTCTGTTGCTGAGCCGTTACGATGGCCGAGGCAAAAGGCTTGCCGTCGGGGCCCAGAACGGTTCCATGAACGACGGTGGGAGGGATGGGGGTTTTCATCTGGAAGTTGACGGTCTTTGTTTCGTCGTCGGCGACGGAGACCTGCTGCGATACCTCACTCATAGATTGACCGGGTGCAAAGAGACTGACAGTGAAAGTGTCTGGAGAGACACGCTTGCTGTAGACACCGTCGGGACCTGTCTTGACCAGGCTATTTAGTCCGGGTATGTAATTAACCCGGTTGGTGCTAAACGAGACGTTGATTCCGGATACCGGCTTGCCTGTTTCGGGATCGGTCACTTTTCCGGTGATGAGTCCTCCGTGCACGAGGTAAAGGACCACTCCGGTGGTATTGGCTCCCGCGGTTACGATGGCGGTTTGCTGCTGTCCGACCCAGTCCTTAAACATTGCTTTCTGATCTACAGGTACGAGGGTGTATGTGCCTGCGATTACCCTTGGGATGGTATAGGCGCCGTTCTTATCGGTGATTATTCCCGCCTGGACGTTGTATGTCTGCGAAGCCGCGACTGAAATTCCGGCGACGGGCTTTTTCGTGGTGCTGTATAGGACGGTGCCTGAGATGAATCTGGCGATATCTACACGGACGGTTGCTTCTGTAATGGTTGCGTCTTTCGCGAGTTGGATCACCGATGCCTGTGTGGGAGATGCGTATCGGTTGTCATCGACACTGACTGAGAGGTTGTAGCCTTGCGGAAGCTTGGTAAATGTTGCGTAACCTGCGGCGTCGGTGGTCTGGTTCCAGGGGCCGGGCAGGTATGGATTCCACATGCCGAAGGCTTTGCCCGTGGTCAATGACGCGGGATATACGTGGGCGTGGGCAATGGGTTTGCCGGTGGAATCTACGAGGTGGACGCGCGCGCTGGTGAAGGGTTCGAGGGTGCTTGTCAGGACCATGTTGGGTCCGCCGCCGCCCCAGAATCCGATTCCTGTCGGGGATGATGTAAATGCGACGGGAGTGGAATTAGCAAACTTCGCGGGATCTATGGTAAGCGTTACGGTTCCGGTGGAATCGGGTTTATAGGTCTGTGTTGTTATGGCGTGCGTGGTGTTATTGACGATGTCTATGGTGAGGACGGCATCCAGGGCGGGTTTGCCGTCGGGGTAGATCATCTTCGCGGTCACCTTGATCGGCTTGTTGGGCTCTGGTGCGGCGTGGGCGGATGGGATGGATGAGAGCAGTATAGCGGTGATTGCACACGTGAGTATCGTTCTGGTGTTCATTCGTAGATCTCCGGGGGTGTTATTTCGGTTTGCTCAGGTAGATGAGGTTGTCGCCTCGGTTGCTGGTTATGCGTTGGTTGGCGGTGGCGCCGGCTGGGCCTTGGACGTAGACTTCGGTTTTGCCGCGGGGGACGCCTTTGAGCATGAAGTGGCCGGATTGGTCGGTTGTGGCGCTGTTATTGTCGGCGTCCTGGTCGGTGACGGTTGCAGCGAAGACGGGGTTTCCTTTGGCGTCGACTACGGTGCCGGCTGCGAAGGCGTCTGTCATGGTGATTGTTACGGGCGGGGCCTGTACGGTTTGGGTGGTTCCGGCCGTGAAATCGTCGGATCTGTTGCGCGCGTAGCCTTGAGCGTTTGCCAGGACGACGTATTTTGAGTTATTAAAGATGGGGTCGAACGTGTAGTGGCCCTGGGCGTCCGAGGTGGTGTCTTCCATTTCGCCGCTTACGTCGGTGGCGTCGCGGAAGAGCATTACGGTTGCATTGGGCACGGCGCCGCCGTCGGTGTTTCTGACTTCGCCTGAGATGGTGCAGAGGTGGCCGGGTGTGAGGTGCAGGGTGATTTGATCTTCGCCGTTATAGACAACAGGGGCGCTGGTGGCCAGATCGCCGGACCTGGCGACGAGTGCTGTTTTTGCCTTTAGCCCGGGCGTGTTTATGGTGTACTCGCCGGATTCGTCGGTGGTAACGGTTTGGGCGGCGTATTCCTGCTCGGGGATAGTTATTTTAGCGCCGGCGATTGGTTTGTTGTCCGGGCCGAGAACCAGGACATTTACGGGGGACGGCATATAGATGGTGTAGTCGGTGCGGCCGCTGTCCATTTGGGGATAATCGGACCTGCCGTCGTCTGTCTGGATGGTCAGCCCAACCCGACCAGCCTCCAATCCTTTAAGGAGGAAATGCCCGGATTTGTCGGTGGTGGTCTTTACATCGGGACGCCTGTTGTCGCTGATGGTGGCGTTTGAGATTGGCGTTCCTTTGACATCGAGGAGGGTTCCGCCCAGGCTGCTTGTAGTGGCCGTTATCATGATGACTGGAATCTGCAGGGTTTGGCCGGCGGCTACCTCGAGTGTGGGGGAGTTTTCCTGGGTGTATCCGGGTGGACTGGTTTCAACGTTGTATTTTGCGTTTCCGATGGCTGAGGCAAAGACGTATTGGCCCTGGGCATCGGTATGGGTATGGTCCACGAATATGCCGAATTTTTCGCCCCAAATTATGAGGTCGACCGGTGCGTTCGGTACGGGGGTGTTGTTTTTGTCGACGATCTGGCCCTTTACCGTGCTTTGATTTCCGGCAGAGAGGCGAAGCGTGATCGGACTGTCGCCGTCGAATACGTAGTCGACCGTAAGCTGCCCGGAGCGGGCCAGGATTCGGGCATTTTTCTCGAGACCTGGGGAATCGAACGTGAACTTGCCGAGGGAGTCGGTTTTTACTGTATTAGGGAACTGACTGAAGTCCATGGTCATAACATCCACTCCAGAGACAGGTTTGCCGTTGGGCTGTAGGAGGGTTCCCTGGACGACGGTGGGGGCGTCAATCTGGAAGTCGATGGATTTCGTTTGGCCTTCCGCGATGACGGTGTCGGGTGTAGTAGACGCGTTGCTGATGCCGCTGTAGACGTCTTGTATGGACACTTTGTAGGCGCCGGGCAGGACACGGACGCTGTAGGTTCCGTCCTTATCTGTGCTGGCTCCGTACCCTCCTGAAGCGTTGGTTTGGGTGGCCCGGATATAGATGTTTGATGCGGGCTTTCCTGTCACCTTGTCGGTGATTTTTCCTGTGATGAGGCCTCCGTGTATAAGTGTAATGACCAGGCCGGTTTTTCGCTCTGCTGGAGCGAGCTGGACGCTTCGCGCCTTGTCGATCCAGTCGGTAGTGGTTCCGCGTTGATCGGCGGCAGCGACGAGGTATGTTCCGGGAGCCAGTCTCGCAAGAGTAAAGGCGCCTGTGTTGTCGGTTAGCGCCGAGAAGGTTTGCATGGGATCGATCGGCGAGGACGCTTCGATCAGAATTCCGGCGAGGGATTTGTTCGACGAAGCGCTGGGACTTGCAAGCTGGACAGTTCCTGAGATGCTGAGCGCGGCGGTGAGGTGCAGGGTAGCGTTCGTGGCTGCCGGCGTGTTATCCAGCTGGATATCGGAATCTTTGTCTGGCTGGGCGTAGTGGTCATCGATGACGTCAAGGCTTATCTTGCAGCCTTGCGGGAGTTTTGTAAGGGTTGCGTAGCCGTTGGCGTCGGTTGTCTGCGTCCACATCCGCGGTATGGCCGGGTTCCAGTATGCGTAGGCATAGATGCTTCCAAACTGTGTGGGAAAGAGGCGTTCGTTGGGTATGGGTTTTCCGGCGTCATCTACAACTTGAACTCGAAGTGCTGTGAAGGGTTCCACGGTGCTGGTTGAAGGGCGGGCCGGCGTACCCCATTGAATGAATCCAATGCCGGTTGGCGAGCTGACAAATAGGACGTGGCTGTAGAGCGCGAAATTGGATCGTTCGATGGTGATAATGATGAGGCCGGTGGCATCGGGCTTGCTTGTTGTGGTGGTAATTGCTTTAGTTTTGAGATTGATTAGGTCCAGAACAGCTACGGCGTCGATTGCGGGTTTGCCGTCGGGATAGACTAGCTTAGTGGCTATCTGGATGGGCTTGGGCGGGTCGGAGGCGTGGGTGGATGGGATGGGGGCGCAGAGTAGGGCGGCGATGGTGCACGTTAGTATCGTTCTGGGGTTCATTGGTGGATCTCCGGGGGTGTTGTTTCTATTTCTGATTGTCTAGCTTCTTCAGGTAGATGACGTTGTCGCCGCGGTTGCTGATCAGGGTTTGGTCGCCGTAGGTGTCCTGGGGGGACACGGCGGCGACGTAGGTTTTGCCTCGGGGGACGCCTTTAAGCATGAAGTGGCCGGATTGGTCGGTTGTGGCGCCCGTGCCTGTGTCCTGGTCGGTGACGTTTACGTTGGCGACGGGGTGTCCTTTGTCGTCTACCACGGTGCCTCCGGCGAAGGCGTCGGTCAGGACTACCGTCAGGGTGGGGACCTGGACTGACTGGTTTGCACCTGGGTTAAACTCGTCGGAATTGGGGTGGTTGTAGCCGGAGGCTGAGGGTTCGACGCAATATTTCGTATTGCTGTAGATGGGGTCGAAGGTGTAGTGGCCGTTGGCGTCGGTTTGGGTGTCTTCTATGACTCCGTTGAGGATGGGGGAGAAGCCTACAAGCGATACGGCGATGTTCGAGACGGGGGTTCCGTCGGTGTTTATGATTTGCCCGCTGATGGCGCACAGGTTTCCTGGGGTTAGGCGGAGGGTGGGGTCTTCGCCTTTGTAGAAAACCGGGACGGCGGTTCCAAGGTTTCCGAAGTGGGCCATGAGGGCTGAATTACGCATTAGTCCGGGAGAGTCTATGGTGAAGCGGCCGGATAAATCGGTGGTGAAGGTTTGAACGCCTCGTTCGTTGACCTGGGCGCTTATTTTCGCTCCGGCTACTGGTTTGTCGTCCGAGCCGAGTACGAGGCCGTTTACGGGGGCCGGCATGTAGAGGGTGACGCCGTCGTGTCCGGTTTTTTGCTGGGTGTTGTAGGCACGGTTATCATCTGTCTGGATCGTAAGGACTACCTGCCTGCTGGGAAGGCCTTTGAGCATGAAATGGCCGGACTGGTCGGTTTTTGTGTTCACGTTCTGCCGCCAGTTGTCGCTGATTGTGGCATTGGCGATTGGGTTGCCTTTGGCATCGAGGAGCGTTCCGCCGACAAAGCTGTTGGTGATCGTCAGAGCCACGACGGGGACTTGAATGGTTTGGTTTGTAGCTGTCTTGATGTCTTCGGAGTTTCCTTCGGCGAATCCTAATGGGTCGGTTACGAGCATATAGGTGGCATTGCCATAGGCATGCGGAAATGTGTACCGGCCGTTGGTGTCTGTTACGGTCTGTTCCAGGGGATACCCAGTGTCTCCCAGTTTGAGTGAAAGACGCACTGGAGCATTGGGCACTGGCGCCCCGTTTTTGTCGGTTACCAGGCCTGTAAGGCTGCAGAGTGTGCCTGGCGTAAGGCGCAGGGTTATGGCTTTTTGCCCGCGGTAGGCATAAGCCTCCGAAGTTGCAAGGTCGCCGGCCCGAGCCAGGATGGGGACGTTGGGCATGAGGCCGGGAGAATCGAAGGTGAACCGGCCGGAGGAATCGGTCTTTACGGTTATTATTCCGCGCTGCTGGTCTATCGCATCGACTTCGGCTCCAGGGATTGGTTTTCCCAGTGAGTTCAGTACTGTCCCCTGGACGGCTGCAGGCAGGATGGGGGTGTCGATCTGGAAGTCGATCGTCTTCGTTTCTCCTTCTGCTATGTCAAAGTGCTGCGGTGTTGAGAGGGAGCGTCCGATGAATGGAATCGTGAGATGGAGGTCGTTAGCGCCTGGGAGAATATGAAAGCTGTAGAGGCCGTCGGCATTCGTCCTGTCCCCAGTACCGTAAACTGTGCCATGCCCAGGGGCGAAGACCATGATATTGGGCACTGGTTTTCCTGTGACTTTATCGGTGACTTTACCACTGATTAATCCTCCGTGAATCATGGAGATATTGATGTTGGACTGATTGATGCCGGCTTGTACGCTGATGGACTGCGGCTCCTGGAGCCAGTTGGTTGCGATTTTATGCGGGTCCATTACGATCAGGCTGTATGGTCCTGGCCCAAGCTTGGTGATGGTGTAGGATCCGGTTTCGTCGGTTGTCCCAAAGCGGGCTTGCGCGGAAGAATCTGGACGCGCTTCGATTTCTAGTCCGGCTATGGGTTTGTTTGGTGAATTGTCTTTGCTTAAAAACTGCAGGGATCCTGAGATGGCGGCTCCTGCACTGAGCTGCACTGTGGCATCCGGGGTTATCGCGGCCGCTGCGAGCTGGATCATCGATGTTCTGTCTGACGGTGCGTAGCTGTCGTCTGCGACATCGATGAATAGTTTGATGTTTTGCGGGAGTCTTGGCAGGTTTGCGTAACCGTTGGAGTCGGTGGTCTGGTTCCATGGGCCTGGAATCCACTGGCTCCATCTTACGGACTCGTTATCCTGAGAGAACTCGTAGGGAAAGACGCGCTCGTTGCGAATAGGCTTGCCGGCGGCGTCTATCAGGCGAACCCGGACGCTTGTAAAGGGCTGCAGGGTGCTGACCGACACTGCACTTTGAGGAGAGATCCAAAAGAGGCCAAATCCTGTGGGCGATTTGATGTAGAGTACGGGAATGTTTCCGCCAAATTTAGACGGATCGACGGTGAGCGTAACGCGGCCTGTGGAGTCTGGTTTATAGGTGAAGGTGGTTACTGTTTTGGTTTTAGAGTCGACGAGGTCCATGACAGCCAGCGCGTCGACGGCGGGTTTGCCGTTGGGATAGACCAACCGGGTGGTTAAGGTTATTGGCTGGTTGGATGAGGCGGCGTGGGCGGATGGGAGTATTGCGAGCAGGGATATGATTGCGAGGGCCTGGGTGAGGATCTTTGCGTGGTGCATGGGTTGGTCTCCGAGGCTTGGTTCTACGGTTGTTGTGTAATATCCTTGTTTTGGGGTTGGGGAAATGTATCGGTCGGCGACTTGACATAATTAAGAACCTGTACTATACTGAACCTGGTTTCCGCAAGCGTTTGCGGAGATACCGCAGCACGCTGAATCGTAAGGTGGCAGGGGGAAAATTGAAGCAAACAGTAGGATTTACGCTGATCGAACTACTCGTTGTGATCGCTGTTATAGCGATTATTGCGGCCATTCTTTTTCCGGTCTTCGCCAAAGTGCGGGAAAAGGCTCGGCAGACGACGTGCGCCAGTAATCTCAGGCAGCTTGGCCTGGCGTTCCTGCAATATGGGGAAGATAACGACGACTTCCTGGTTCCGGGGTGCTACGAGGGCCCGCAGGCGTGGGGCGGACGGATCTATCCGTATGTCAAGAGCACGCAGGTTTTCGCCTGTCCCGACGACACTACGGTTTCGAACGGCATTGGCGGAGCGGTTTCCTATGGAATGAATCAGGATCTTGTGACGGGTTCTCATTTCAGTCCTTCGATTGGTCTGGCCCAGCTCGATGCGCCGTCGAGCACGGTATTGCTCTTTGAGGTGTCGGGGAGTCCGGTTAATGTCGCAACCCAGCTGGAAGCCACCAACCCTGGATATAACGGCCCGGTTGGAATTGTATATATCTCAGCGTGCAGCGACGGCTACCAGGAGTTCCATTCTCGCCTTGGTGGGCCGAATACCTCAACAACTCCTGCAACGGATGCCCAATTGGAAACAGGGATGCCGCTAGGCGGACGTCCCATTACGGCAGTCTGGGGCGCGTCGTTGAAGGAGACAGGTAATTATGGCGGCGTCGCGCGTCATACTGGAGGGAGTGTTTGGCTGGCCACGGATGGGCACGTTAAATGGCTGCAGCCAACACAGGTTTCAACGGGACCCACGGCCTTAAATCCGACCGATCATCAGGACCAGACCCCTCCGGAATCCTGCGGCACCGGCAATATGACCCTGGACGGAACGAGGCCTGTGACGCTGACTTTTAGTCCCATCTAAATTGGCCCAGCAGCTATGGCCTGAGACGTTTGGGTGTGCTTGAGGCCACATGGCTGCCCCAGGGCGGGCAACCATGGCACATTTGTGGGTGCGTTTTGGGGATCGGGACACTCCACTCCAGGGCTAATGGAGTGGCACCGGGAGAAGGAACTTGGAACCCGACCTCCCCTAACCCAGTAGGGAACGCACTACTCGTGCGACTCCAAATCCCGAATCAAATTGCGCGCAATTTCGTGATTTTACTTCGTAAAGGGGGACCGGAGTTAGGAGCCGACTTCCCTATTTCTGATTGTCGGGTTTGTTCAGGTAGATGATGTTGTCGCCTCGGCCGCTGGTTAGGTCGCTGATTTCCATGGCGCCGCTGGGGGCTTGGTAGTAGACGCTGGTTTTGTCGCGGGGGACGCCTTTGAGCATGAAGTGGCCGGATTGGTCGGTGGTGGATTGTACGTTTTTGACGTCGGCGCAGATGACGGTTATTCCTGGGACGGGATTGCCTTTGGCATCGACTACGGTGCCGCCGACGAAGGTGTCGGCGAGTTTTAAGGTGATGGTGGGGATCTGCGTGGTCTGGCCGGGGTTTGCGGCGATGGATTCTATGTAGCTGCTGCCGTGGCCGGGGGCTTCCACCCGGACGGAGTATTTGAAGCTGGTGAAGGTGGGCGGGAAATTGTATTGGCCCTGGGAATCGGTCTGGGTGCTGCCGATTTGGCTGCCGCTGTAGTTGCTTTCGAGAACCAGGGTTACTGCGGCCTCGGGTATGGGCGTGCCGTCGGTGTTTTTGACCGTGCCGTGGATGGCGGACAGGACGCCTTCGGCAAGTTGGAGGGTGATGGCGTCTTCCCCGTTGTAAACAAATGCCCTGGGGGTGCCGAGGTTGCCGACTCGGGCCAGGATGCTTTGTTTTAGCCTTAGTCCTGGGGAGTCTATGGTGAAGTGTCCCGTAGAGTCGGTGGTGGTGGGCTGGTCTCCCTGGTTCTGTCCGAATGTGAATATTTGTGCGCCGGAGACGGGCTTTCCGTCGGGCCCGAGGACTATTCCGTGTACGGGGGAGGGCAGGGTTATGGTGTTGTCGCTGCGGCCGCTGTTGACCTGGAATCCGTAGGGCATTCCGTTGTAGGGCTGAACCCAGATATAGCCGGGCTCCCGTGAGACACCTGTGATCATAAAGTGTCCGGCTGAGTCTGTGACTGTGTTGGCGCCCGACGATCCTCCGTTAACGGTGGCGTTAGCGACGGGATTCCCCTTAATATCAAGGACGGTTCCCCCAATAAAGCTGTCGGTGATCTGCGCCATGATGGGTGGGAACTGTACGTTTTGGCCGCTGGTTACGTCGATGCTGTTGGTCGACGCCGAGGCGTACCCTGTTGGACTGGCGTCGATGGAGTACTTCATGTTGCCGAAGGCATGCGGAAAGGTGTAGTGGCCTGTCGCATCGCATTGGGCCTGGTCGACGACAAAGCCGGCGTTGCCCTCCATGTGAAGGAGCATCACGGGCGCATTGGGCAGCGGTTTTCCGTCCTGGTCCTGGACTTGGCCGGTAAGCATGCAGAGATTGCCTGTTGTTAGGTGCAGGGTGACGTTTTGTTCTCCGTTATAGACAACGGCTTGTGCGGTGGATAAGTCCCCGGAGCGGGCGAGGATGGTGCTCTGCGGCACAAGCCCGGGGGCGTCCAGGGTGAATCTGCCCTGTGAATCGGCGATTGCTTTTTCCGGGGGCTGTCTGTCCTGGTACCCGATAACTTCGGCTCAAGAGGCCGGTTTACCGTTGGGGTCGAGGACCAGGCCGTGAACGGGTGCGGGCAGGATGGGGGCGTCGATCTGGAAGTCGGCGGTTTTAGTTTCGCCTTCGGCGATGTCGATGGTTTTTGTGACCGGGGTGTTCATCCAATTGGCGGGGGAGTACGGCCAAACTGCGATTTTGCCTGGGACGGTGCGCGCTGTGTAGGTTCCGTCCGCAGCGGTCACTATGGCCATTTCCCTGCCATAGGTTGAGGCAACCCCTTGAATATTGACATTGATCATTATGTTTGGGACAGGTTTCCCGGTGGTCTTGTCTGTGACTTTGCCGTTGATCAGGCCGCCGTGAACCAGGGATAGGACGGGGAGTTCCGTGTGCGCACCGGCGTCCACTTTAACGTCTTGCTGCCTACCGATCCAGTCTGTGAGTTTCTCCGTACGATCTATGGGAACGAGGGTGTAGATGCCTGCGGTCAGTCTACCGATGGTGTAGGAGCCGTCGCTGCCGGTTACTGCTGTGCTGCCCTGGGCGGTGCGGTCTGCGGGGTAGGCTCGAACGAGTATGCCGGCTACGGGCTTGTTCGTTTTGTCGAATTGGACAGATCCTGAGATGGAGCTCGCTGGGCCAACCTGAACGGTGGCATCGGGTGTGACGGCGTTGGTGGCCAGCGTGATGAGGGATTTTGTGTCCAGGAGGATGTAACGGTCGTCGGCGATGTTTAGACCGAGTTTAAATCCCTGCGGGAGTTTTGTGAGGGTGGCGTATCCCGCGCTGTCGGTGGTTTGGTTCCAATCGCCCGGCAGGAATTCGTCCCAACTGCCGTAGGCTCGGCCCATCTGCAGGCTGCGGGGGCATATGCGGGCGTGGGCGATGGGGTGACCGTCGGCGTCGACAAGTCGGACACGCAGGCTTGTAAAGGGCTGCAGGGTGCTGATGGATTGCGCGTTTGGACCTCCGTAGGCCCAGAAACCTGTCCCGGTGGGTGAGATGAGAAACATGACCAGGGCTCCCACTTTATACAGGCTGCGATCGATGGTGAAGCTGACACTTCCAGTAGGATCTGGCTTGTAGGTTGTGGTTGTGACGGCGTGGGTGGTATTGTTGACAACGTCCATAATCAAGACCGCGTCGGTAGCGGGTTTGCCGTCGGGATAGACGAGCTTTCCGCTTTGCTTGAGGGGGCTTGACGATTGAGCTTGGACGGCGGCTGGGATTATTGCAAGAAGGAATGCGGCGGCGAGGGCGCGGGTGAGGTTGGTTCTGGGCTTCATAGGTTTGTGTTCTACGGTTGTTGTGTAATATCCTTGTTTTTATCTGAGTGGCATGGTTTCTAGCTTTGGAGTAACCATGTCCTGGGGCGTTAGGGTGTGCTTGAGGCTCCATGGTTGCCCCAGGGCTGGAAACCATGCCACTTAGGGTTGTGGTTGTGGTTGCGGTGGGTAGGAGACATTTGGGCACCGATCAGACTTGATTAAACGACTGACGGATATCTTTGAAGAGCAGGAATAAATGGAGAGGATTCGTAGGGGATTCTTCCATCGAGAACTTTTGATAAAACACCTGGGCGGTCTCATCTTTGGCATGCACGAGGAAGGCTCGGCCGCCGATTGCTTCTGCTCCGTGCAAGGCGCGAAGCATGGCATCACGTAATAGTGCCTTTCCAAGACCCTTTCCCTGCTCGCTTATGTCAAGTGCGAATCGTGCCATAAGAATGACCCGTACAGGATAACGCCCTTGGCCTTTGACGACACAAGGTGGGGAATCCTCTGGAAGTACAGAGGCTGGAGCAAGGCTGTAGTAGCCAATCACGCGTTCACCGCGTACCATGACATAGGTTCTGGCGCCGCCGCTGGCTTGATTCTGCAGGGCATATTTAACTAGGAAATCATTGAGCGGTTGCTTGCCGCAATTGAATTCGGCAATGTTGTGAGTTTTATCGAGCAGAACTGGAGCATGCAGTAATTCAGGCATCAAAGGGCTCCGGCTCGTTGAACAGCCGGACTAGAGCTGGTATGGTTCGCGCTTGCGCGTCAAGACGCTGACAGAACGCCTCCCATTGCTCGGGCGGGAGCCGGAATTCTGTTTGATCAGCAAGCAATGCATGCGCGGCATCCAGCGAGGCCTGTAATACGAACTGACTGGTGTTCATGTGCCGTACTCTTGCGGCCTGTGTCAGGAGCGTCTTTTCTGGTTCAGAGGCGCGTATGGATAATCGTTTTTCTTTTTGGGCGACTGCAATTTGAGCACACATTGTATGGATCCTCTTATGTCTAAAGTATACCATTTTGTACGCCCGTTGTACGCCTTTAGTAGAGGTTGGTGGCATGGTTTCTAGCTTTGGAGCAACCATGTCCTGGGGCGTTAGGGTGTGCTTGAGGCTCCATGGTTGCCCCAGGGCTGGAAACCATGCCACTTTTGTTTTGTGGGTTCGGTAGGGCTGAGTAAGACACGTCCGTCCAGGGCTACGAACGTGGCACCCGGATTTGGAACTCGGATAAGATATGCAAGGAAATGGGTTACTGCTGGTGGAGGGCAACTGTGTGAGTTATCGGGGGCGGGGCGGGCTGGTCGAAGGCGGATAGGACGATTGCGAGAAGGGATACGATTGCGAGGGCCTGGGTCAAGATTTTTCCGTGGTACATCTACTGGTCTCCGGGAAGGGTGTTCTACAGACACTACGCAATTTCCTTCTTAAAAGTTCATTATGATTGTTTGCTTTGGTCTTTGTGTCTGAAGTATACCGTTTTGTACGCCCATTGTACATCTGGATTGGTGTATCTACAAAGGTGTGTAAGTCTTTGTTTTTGATAGGGTTTGCTGGTGAGTGTAGGGGGGGTAAAACGTGGTGCTGTGCTTGAGGCCCCATGGTTGCCCCAGGGCTGGAAACCATGCCACTTTTGTTTTGTTGTTTCGGTGGGCTGGAGTAGGACATGCTTGTTCAGGGCCACAAGCATGGCACATTTGTGGGGGACGGTATGGTGTGTGCTGGGTTGTGCTATGTTAGGAAGGACCCCCTCATCTCAATCTTCTCCCACATCGGAATGGGGAGAAGAGGTAGGAACAGGATGGGGAGAGGAGGTGGAAACGGATTAGGAGGCCGAACTCCCCTAACCAGTAATGAACACGCTAACGCATGACCCCAAATCACGAATCAAACCTTCGGTTTCGTGATTTTACTTCGTAAAGGGGGACATGATTGCCTCCTATTTCTGATCGTCTGGTTTTTGTAGGTAGATTATGTTGTCGCCTCGGCCGGTGGTTATGGTTTGTACGGCGTAGGTGGTGCCGGGGGCGTTTGCGCAGACTGATGTTTTGCCTCTTGGGACATTTTTTAGGATGAAGTGGCCGGCCTGGTCGGTGGTGGCGGAAATAAAGGGCGAGGTTATGTCCTGGTCGGCTACGGTTGCTCCGGCGATGGGGATTCCTTTGGAGTCTACCACGGTGCCGGCGGCGAATGAGTCGGCGATGGGGAGGGTTAGTTGGGGGACCTGGATGCTTTGATTTGATCCGGCGAGGATGGCTTCGGAGGCGGCTTGTCCGTAGCCTTTGCCGGACGCGGAGATGATGTATTTGGCATTGCTGTAGATTGGGTCGAAGGTGTATTGGCCGTTGGAGTCGGTTTTGACTTCTTCTATCTGGCCGTCGATGTCCTTCGCCCAGCGGGTGAGATTTACGGTGACGCCGGGGGCGGGTGCACCGTCTGAGTCGATGATTTTTCCGGCGAAGGTGCACAGGCTGCCGGGGGCCAGGCGCAGGATGACTTTGTCTTCGCCGTTGTAGAGGACGGGCCAGGTGGTGGCTAGGGTGAGGCTTCGGGCAAGGATTGGGGTTTTAGGCTTCAGGCCGGGAGAGTCTATCGTGAACTGGCCTGTGGAGTCGGTGGTGACGGTCTGCGGACCGTAGTTGGTATCTTGGGCGGTTACTTTGGCGCCGGGGACGGGTTTGCCGTCGGGGCCGAGGACTATTCCATTGACGCGGGCGGGCATGGTGAGTATGGAGTTGGCATTTCCGCTGTCTGTAATATAATTATCCCAGCGTCCGTCCTGCGTGTGGATGATAAGGGCTATCGATCCGGTGCGCAGTCCCTTGAGCAGGAAATGGCCGTTCTGATCCGTGGTTGCTTTAGTGTCTGGGTGCTGGTTGTCGCTGATGTCGGCGTTTGCGATGGGGTTTCCTTTGATATCGACGAGGGTGCCTCCGAGCACGGCATTGGTGGCGGTCACGGTGAGGTCCGGGACCTGGAGGGTATTCCCAACGGATCCGTCGAGTTTTCCCGAAGCGGCGGTGCTGTATCCGGCCGGTTGGGCGGAGACCATGTAATCTGAGGTGACAGAGTTGGTCGTGAACGTGTATCTGCCGCCGGCATCGGTGTGGGTTCCGGGATCATTTGAATGGAAGCCTGGCTGGGTGCTGAGGAGGGAGACGTACGCATTGGGGACGGGCTGTCCGCTTCTGTCGATGACTCGGCCGGTCACTGTAAAATGTTGGACGGGCACAAGATGCAGAGTGACGTCGTCTGTTCCGGTAGATGTGACGGGGGAAGCTGTAGAAAGATCGCCTGTGGGCGTTTTTGCCTGGGCGGTCAGTTCGGTGTCCTGCTGAAGAGTGGGCGTTTTGAATACGAAATGGCCCTGCGCGTCGGTCGTGATGTTGTTCCCCCAGGTCGTTGTCGAGTTGTTCGGACCTTGTATGGACGTGTTTACGTCTACATTCGCTCTGGCGAGTGGTTTGCCGTCGGGGCCAACGACCGTTCCGTGGACGATGAGGGGCGCGGTGATCTGGTAATCGAAGGATTCGGTTTCGTCTTTGACAGCCTGAAAATGCACGGGATCGTTTTGATCGTTCGGATTGGGCATTGTGTTCAGAGTCAGGTCGTACTTACCGGGGAGGATGTGAAATCTGTAGATTCCGTCCGGACCGGTGGTGCTGAAGCTGAAAGTATATTGGCCCTGTAGTGTGGCATCTACCATGATGCTGGGAACGGGTTTTCCTGTGAGTTTGTCGGTAATTTTTCCGGTGACTGTGCTTCCATGAGTGAGGGTGACGGTGACTCCCGCAGTTTGTTCGCCGCTCGTGAGCGTGGTAGGATCGGCGCTCGAGGTCCAGTCTTTAAGGGGTTCCTGTTCCGGGCCAATGGCTACGGTGTATGTTCCGGGAGGCAGACTGGAAATGGTGTAGTGTCCTGAGTTGTCTGAGGTGGTGTAGCCGAGCTCCCCGTTGTCCTTGAATGCGCCCACTTCAACTCCGGCAGCGGGTTTGTGCGTTGTTTCGTAGACGACGGTGCCTGAGATTGAGGCTGTGCGTTTGGGGGCGGGGGGTGGGTCGGCTTGGGCGGATGGGATGAGTGCGAGTAGGATGGCTGCTGTTATGGTGTATGGGATGAATTGTTGGGTTGTCATGGGAATCTCCGTTGGTGAGTTCTACGGGTGGGGGGTGATTTCCTGCCATCCTCTCCTCTCCCCCATTCTGATGGTGGGAGAGGAGCAAGAGAAGGACCCCTCACCCCTCATTTTGCCAGGTACAGAATGTTGTCGCCGCGGCCGCTGGGGAGTCGGGCGCCGGCGAAGGAGCCGTCGGGGCCGGTGGCCAGGACGGTGGTTTTGTCTCGGGGGACGCCTTTGAGCATGAAGTGCCCGGAGGCGTCGGTGGTTACGGGCTGGTTGTAGTTGTTGCCGGCACGGACTACTGCATTGGCGACTGGATTGCCTTTTGAGTCGACGACGGTGCCTCCCACAAAGCTGTCGGCCGGCTGGAGGGTCAGGGTTGGGAACTGGATTGTTTGGCCTATGGCTACTTCGGCGGGGTCGGTGGAGGCGCTGGCGCAGCCGGGAGCGTTGGCGGTTACTTCGTAGGTTTCATTGCCATAGACGTCTGGAAGCGTATATTGACCCTGGGCGTCGCTTGTGACCTGGTCGAATCCGACCGAAGATCCTTGTTTTGATAGGTAGAGAGCGATGTTTGCGTTGGCGACCGGGCTGCCGTCCGCATTCTTGACCTGGCCTTTGATGGTGCACAGACCCCCTTTTGTAAGGTTCAGGGTGATCTTGTCTTCTGCGTTGTAGGTGTATGAGACCGCAGTTGAATAGCCGCCGTTTCTGGACAATATGGTGGATCCGGGCTGCGGACAGGGATCAATCACGAAGCGTCCCGCTGCATCTGAAATCGTGGTGTTGGCGCCGTTCGTCCGGATAGCTATCACCTCCGCGTTGGCGACGGGTTTGCCATCAGGGTCCTGGACCAGGCCGGTGAGCGGTGTTATGACGTGGACGACGTTGTTGTTGTTTCCGCTGCTTATGGACTGGCTGAACTCGAGTTTGTCCGGCAGACGAATCGAAATGTTTGTGCTGGTGGCGGGGACGTCTTTAAGCAGGAAATGGCCGGATTGGTCGGTGGTGGTGTGCAGGCCTGTTATGTCGGTGTCGTAGATGGTGACATTGGCCATGGCGTTTCCGTGGGCGTCTTCCAGGGTGCCTCCGGCGAAGCTGTTGGTAGACAGAAGTCGGATGGGGTCGAGCTGGATATTCTGGCCTGGCGTGGAGCCCACTGTGCTGGAATTGCCGGTGGTGTATCCCGAAGCATCGACGCGGATGTCATACCAGTAGCCGGCGAAATTTGGTGGGAAGGTGAACTCTCCCTGGGCGTCGGTTTGTACGCGGTTTGCCCCGGAGGGCGGGCTGGCGGTGCTGCTAAGGGTGACCGTGACGTTTGGTAAGGGATGCCCGTCCTGGTCTATGACGTTGCCGTGGACGGTGCACAGGACCCCTGGGACGAGCGTGAGGTTAAGCTTAGACTGTCCAGTGAATGGGACGGGGCTGACTGTGCCAAGGTCGCCTGAGCGTGCGATGATGGTGTCTCCGATGTCGCTATTTTTTGGATTGAGCTGAACGCGGCCCAGGGTGTCGGCGGTGAGCGCCGGGTGTGTGTACTGGTTGGGTTCTATGACCGTTATTTCTGCTCCGGGCAGCGGTTTGCCGTTGGGGCCAAGGGCTGTGCAGTCTACCGAGAAAGAATGGGGTGCGGCTGGATTTGCGAAAGTGTTCGGGGCGATGGCGATGAGGACTGCCGCTGTCGTTGTGAAAGTAAGAATGGTCAGGTTGTTCATGGCTCAGTCTCCGGACCGATGTTCTACGGTTGTTGTATGATATCCTGTTTTTGGATGGTGCGACTCCTGTGGCATGGTTTCTAGCTTTGGGCTGGAAACCATGCCACATAAGGTGCACGACTGCTATGGTTTGTCGATCTGGAAATTGACCTTTGTTGTTTTTCCGGCGGTGATGTTTACTATTTTGGCGTTGGATGCCGGGTTGCTGGTCATGACTTCGACGGTGGCTTTGCCGGGGACTAGTTGTATGGAGTAGGAGCCGTCGTCGGCGGTGTTGTCGGCGTAGCCGATGGCTACTCCCGTGGCCCAGGCTGTTATATCGTAGTGGGCGAGGGGTTTGCCGGTGGTTTTGTCGGTTACTTTTCCTTTTACTATTCCGGCCCGAACGATTGAGAGGTCGATGCCGGTTATCTGGGAGGCGGGGGCTACCTGTATTCCCTGGGGGAATGGGAGCCAGCCTTTAAAATTGGGGTCGTCTGCGGCGGCTTCCAGTTGGTAATTTCCCTCGGCCAGGCCTGTGATGGTGTATCTGCCGTCTTGATCTGTGGTTGACCTATGGAGGGCTCCGTCGGCCTGGGTGGCTCCGGTGGTGACTTGTATGCCGACTACGGGCTTTTGCGAGGCGCCGTAGAGGACTCGTCCTGAGATGGAGCTTGACTGTACGACGTGCAGAGTTAGTTCGGGAGTTACGGGGGCGTAGGCAAGGTGGACGTTGCCTTCGGTTGTGACATAGGCGTCGCCGATTAACCCGAGGTTCATGTCGAGGCCCTGCGGTAGTTGGTGCAGGGTGACCCAACCGTTGGCGTCTGTGGATTGAGTCCATGGACCTGGGATGGTTTTGTCCCACGACTGTACGATAGGATTTCCGGTGAAGAGATTAGGGCCGATCTGGACATGGGTGACGGGTGCGCCTGAGGCATCGATCACATGCACACGCAGAGAAGTAAATGGGTGCAGTGTGATAAGTGTTTGGCCCTGGGGGTTGGGGTTTAAATCGAATCCGATTCCCCTGGGCGATTTGAAGTAGGAGATGCCCGTGGAGTTAGGCGGCTCGGAGATGCTATTTGGGAAGATGAGCTTGCCGGTTCCATCGGGTTTTAGAGTGTAGGTGGTTAAGGCATGCGTGGTGTTGTTGATAAAAATAATCACCATGACGGCGTCGGCGGCGGGCTTGCCGTTCGGGTAGACGATCCTGGGGGGCGTGTTGATGAAATTTGCGGGTGCTGGTTGGGCGTAGGCGCACGGATTAAAAGCCAGGAGCGCGGCGGCAGCGCTTGCGAGTATTTTTTGCAGGTTCATAAGTTAGCTATTTATGACACAGATTGTGGGGATTTGTTGCAGAGTCCGTAGGGCTGGGTATAGGTAACGATTTCGAAGCCGCGCTTTTTCAGGATGGGTTCCGAGGTGGGGGCTGCGTCGATGGTTACGTAGGGGACGCCTCGGCTGATGGCTTCTTGGATGCGGGCGGCGGCGATTTGGGTGTAGAGGCCGCGATTTCTGAAGCGTTTGAGGGTGTTGCCGCCGTAGAGGCCGGCGAATTTGCTGTCTTTATGGAAATAGATGCGGGCGCACGTGGCGGGTTCGTTGTTTACGTAGGCTATGTAGAAGCTGAGATTGTCGGGGTGATGTTCGAGCATGAACGCGTACTGTTCCATTTCCCCGGCGCAGCTTTTTCCGTTGATCTCTTCGAGGATCTTTTGAAAGTCTGCGAGGCCTTCTCGGGTTGTGATCTTTCTGATGTCGTGTGTGACGGGGCCGAATCGCTTTACGGATTCGCTGTTGGCATGGAAGACCATGAATTGTTCCACGTCGTCAGGCTGAAAGCCGGCGGCTTGCAGTCGTTCGCCGAGGGAGTGGGGCTCGTCGTGTCCGTAGATCTTCCATTCCAGTTCGTATCCCAGGGTTCTGACGGCTTCTATCTGATCTGTTATGATTCGGTCGATGTCGCTTTCGGAGGCGTGGGTGTAGACGATCTGACAGCTTTTGCCGTCGGTGGAGATGTCTTTAAGAATGCCTTCTTCCGAGATGCGGGTGACGCCGGGATAGATGATAGTTTGGCGTTCCTGGTCGAGGAGGGTGAGGAGGGCGGTTTGTTCTTCTTGGGTCATGTTCAGTATCCGTATAGAGTCTATCGATGGCATATGGGTGGATGCTAAAGACACCATTATAACTTTAATCTATGAGATCTGCTCCACAATTCGAAATCTGTTAGAGTTACAGGGGCCATTGACATACATCAGTCAGTAATGTATACTCAAGACGAAGGTACTTTGGAGGCTAGTGTTATGCCCAATGAGCGAGATTTGCAGCGCAACGATACCCGTATGCTGGTTCTGGCGGTTCTTTCCGCGGGACCGAACCATGGGTACGCGATTGCGCGTGATATTGAGAACCGCAGCGCTCATGCGCTGAGCATGGGAGAGGGAGCGTTGTACCCGGCCCTGCGTGCTTTGGAGAATGAGAAGCTCGTTACTGCCGCGTGGGAGCTGCAGCCGGTTGGGGCGGCTCGCAAGGTGTATACGCTTACGGATTTGGGACGCAAGGAGCTCGATCTTAGGACCGATGCCTGGCTGGAATACACGCGCGCGGTGAGCAGCATGATTGGGGGCAAGCTCAATGAACAGCCTGCTTAAGATTTCATTGTTCGACGATTATCTGGACAGACTGACCGGGCAGTTGAGGTTTGCGCCTCGGGATCTGAAGGCTCAGTATCGAGATGAGGTGCGCCAGCATTTGGAATCGCTTGTGCAGGCCCGAATGGAGGAAGATCAAACGTTGAGCCCTGCCGTTGCGGCGGCGAAAGCGATGGAGGCGTTTGGCGATCCGAGGGTTGTGGGACGCGGGATAGCGTCGGAGATCGGTTGGGGAACGGGCGTGATGCCGGGAAGCCTTGGTATGGCGGTCCTGAGCGGGATAGTCTGGTTGACTTTGTTAAAGCTCGTGGTAGATTTTTTGACTGAGCGGTTGATCCCCATGCAGAAAATCCTGGTCATGCTGGGAACCAGCACTGGCACCAGCCACCTACTGCTGGGGTTGCTCATAATCGTGATTCAATTAACACCGGTGATCCTGGTTCCCTGGCTTGCGGGGTACCTCACGGGGTTGCTCGCCCCAAAGTCTGCGTCCAAGGGCATGCTTATCGCCGCTTCAGCGACCATGGGGCTGTATGTGTATCAGTCCTTTGGGTGGCTGATTGGAGGCCAGCTTTTTGATCTGTTCCTTGTGAGTTGGGGCCTTCGAGCTGTTCTTTGGATCACGTCGGGTTACCTGGCGGCCTTCTTTTCCAGCATGCGTCTGAGGGGATTGAAGTTCAACGTGCTCGAGTTTCTGCATGTTAGCTCGCCGAAAGGACACTTACAATGATTGTTCCCCTTCATTCACCGGCCCGGAGCCAGCGGTTTGCGGCCAGGGGAACGGTGGTTGCCGCCATACTTATGGCGTGCACTGTTTGTTTTTCGGGATGGCGCTGCATTGTGTTCCTAGAGGCCCTGCCCGCCGCCCAAGTTACTATGCGGGGCGTGGTGGACGATCTTGCGCATAAGAATGGGTCGACTGCAATTGCTGCGGAACGGAACAACAAATCTCAGCTTATGGAGTTTAGAAGGCTTACTGATTTGTACGGCCCAGTTCTGTCTTACCGCTGCGCGTCCTCGAAAACCCATTTTTACTTTCCAAGTGCGGGAGGTGTCACCCAGGTATACGATATACATTTTGCGAATCACGATTCGACGCTTGTGTTGATCACACGGCCAGGGATTAGCCGTCAAGATAAGGTCGATCGCCTTGTCGTACAGGACGTTGCACCGTTACACTATAATGCGAGCATTTGGCTGCCATTCTGAGGGGTATATGAGCTTTTGATGGCCTGGAATCGTGACAGAACGTTTGAGGTCACATGGCTGCTCCAGGGCGAGCAACTATGGCACATTTTTTGAGGTCATTCGCCTGTTGGCGCTGGTTCTGTAAGTTCTATATCAGCGCTGTTAGATTTGAAGGGCAGCGTTCTTTGCAGTCCTGGGAGCATGACGCCCGACTGTGTGAGGACTACGTGATATAGACCGGCTTTGGTCATCTTGAACTGGCGGTTGAGGATGATCTGGCATGTGATCTTTTGTCCGGGGGCAAGAGGCTGCTGCGAGTTCATAAGGATGGCGTCTGGGTTCTTGCTCTCGTCTTCACGGTGTTGCTGTTCCTGCTGTTGATTTTGTCCCCATGGAGTGAGGCGTATTTGTCGTCCTGAAGCGTTTGTGACGGATATTTTTAACTCGGACCAGGCGTCGCCGTTTGCCAGCAGTACGGCGGATTGGCGGCCATTGTTTTGCATGGTGACCTGTAAAAGAACTGGATTACCGAGGGGAACTTTCTGTTGCAGGAACTGGGCGACCAAACTAATTTCTGGTGGGGTAGGGATGGGTGGGGGATATACGTAGTGTGCGGCGGTTGTGCGGTGGGGCAGGGTTGTGGCGCCGTTCGATGCCTTTACTGTGTACAGGATGGCGAAGAAGATTAGTACGGTGGCCATTGCGGCTTTTTGAGATGTGTTCACTAGGGAATATTGGTTCTGGGGTGTTGGTTTTCCTGCGTCCCAATTCCATGGTGCTGTTCGCTCAGATTTGGTAAACTCGATTGTATAAGTTATACAGGAAGTGATATAATGGGACTGTGAAGCCACTGGAGTTTATAGCTCCCGCAGTGAAGCGGGCATATAAAAAATTTCCTGAAGAGATACAGGACGACTTTGGATTTGCACCATTTCAAGTTCAGGAAGGGAAGCGACCGAGCATTGTCAAGAATTTCTCTGGTGCTATTGATGAACTGAGGGATAACGACGATCAGAATAAAACATATCGTGTCGTATATGTTGCGAACTTTGAGGAATGTGTTTACGTGCTTCACGCGTTCGTAAAAAAATCTACCGAAGGTATTAAAACTTCCAAGCACGATCAGGATTTGATCGCGGAGCGGTATTCAGAGGCAGTGCGTCTCCATGACAAATATTTACG